>Ga0209231_1000056_pt1 | contig 85103 bp, 64 predicted proteins | sample Deesub45470m_DNA_FD_188086 | JGI IMG/M metagenome (GOLD analysis project Ga0209231, IMG submission 188086) | Deep subsurface microbial communities from North Pacific Ocean - 450_OLKR46/470m Metagenome (SPAdes) (version 2) | ecosystem: Environmental > Terrestrial > Deep subsurface > Unclassified ...
AAATTACACCAATGCCGGGGGGAGTGGCCCTCGGGCTACGCCCTCACGCCACTCCCCCCGGCATGTAACACGATGGCCTGGTTTTACGCCGCCGAATGGCCGACTTTTGCTCCGCCGTTGACACGTGGTGACGGAAATCATGACTGCCACCAGATTGTCACGCGCTAGATCGGCCAGCAGATCGATGTCGCGCAGGATGCGGTCGGACTTGGTCGTAATGAAGGTGGGGTGCCGCGTTTCGACCAGCACCTCCAGCACCTGGCGCGTGATCCGCCAGTCCTTTTCGATCGGTTGATAGGGATCGGTATTGGTGCCCATCGCGATCGGCGCAACGCTGTAACTTTTTTTGGTCAGTTCGGCGCGTAAAAGGGCGGCAGCGTCGGGTTTCGCGAACAGCTTGGTTTCGAAATCCAGCCCCGGCGACAGGTCATGATAGGCGTGGCTGGGCCGCGCGTAACAATAGATGCAGCCATGTTCGCAGCCGCGATAGGCATTGATCGATCGATCGAAGCCGATGTCGGGCGAGGCATTGCGGGCGATGATGGTGCGCGGCCGTTCGACTGTGACTTCGGTGCGGAGTCGCGGGAGCGCGCCTTCCAGCAATGCCAAGTCGAGCCAGTCGCCGTCCACCGCCCGCTGCGGTAGGTTGAAGCGTTGGCTTTCGCCGTTGACGGTCGCGCCTCTGCCCTTTTCGATTGCCATGATCAAGAATAGAACAAATAAGGAACAATGGCAACAGGACGGTCGAGTGCCGGTTCGGAATGGGGGCACTGGCGTCACACGGGCGGCGTCCCTATAGCTAAGTGCATGGCATCAACCCAAAAGCACAAGACATCGGACAAGGTCCGCCCCGCAGGCTTCCCGACGCGCGATCAGGTGATGGACTTCATCACCACATCGGACCAGCCCGCGAGCAAGCGGGAGATCGCCAAAGCCTTCGGCCTCAAGGGGCAGGAGAAGATCGCGCTCAAGGCGCTGCTCAAGGATATGGCCGACGAAGGGCTGATCGACCTCGGTCCGGCGCGCGCCTTTCACAAGCTGGGCGGGGTGCCCAAGGTGACGGTGTTGCGGATCATCGATGTCGATGACACGACGCTGATCGCGACGCCCGAACGGTGGGAGGCGGAGGGCCAGCCCGCGCCGCGCCTGCGCATCGTGGAGCGCGGCAAGCGCGGCGCGCTGACCATCGGCGATCGCATCTTGGCGCGGACCGAGGAAGCGGGGCGCGGCTGGGTCGCGCATCCAATGAAGAAGCTCGCCAAGGCGACCGAAATGCTGCTGGGCGTGGTCGAGGAGATGGCCGACGGCAAATTATGGCTGCGCCCTGTGGACAAGCGCATCCGCAAAGATACGCCGATCAGCGACGCGGGCACCGCCAAGAAAGGCGACCTCGTTCTGGCCGAACCGAGCGGTCGGCCACCGCGCATTTCGGCGCGGGTGACCGACATATTGGGTGACCCCTTCGCGCCGCGCAGCTTCAGCCTGATCGCCATTCACAAACATGGCATCCCCCATGTCTTCCCCGAAGCGACGGAGGAAGAAGCGCTGGTCGCCGCCGCCCTGCCGTTGCATGAGGAAAAGCGCGAGGATTTGCGCCACTTGCCGATCGTCGCGATCGATCCGGTGGATGCGCGCGACCATGATGATGCGGTGTGGGCACAACCGGACAGCGACCCGGACAATAGTGGCGGGTTTCGCGCGATCGTCGCCATTGCCGATGTCAGCTACTATGTACGCCCCGGCAGCGCGCTCGATCGCGAGGCGCGCAAACGGGGAAATAGTGTTTATTTTCCAGACCTTGTCGTGCCGATGCTGCCGCATCAGCTATCATCGGACATGTGTTCGCTTCGGGCCGGACAGGACCGGGCGGCGATGGCGTGCCACCTTACCATCAACGCGCAGGGGAAGGTGACGGCCTGGCGCTTTAGCCGCGCGGTGATCCGCGTCGCGTCGGTCATGGCCTATGAGGATGCGCAGGCGGCGATCGACGGCACGGGCGAGCATGAATTGCTCGAAACGGCGCTCAAGCCGCTCTGGGCCTGCTGGGCCTTGTTGCACAAGGCGCGGCTGGCGCGTGAGCCATTGGCGCTCGACCTGCCCGAACGGCGGGTGGTGCTGGACGAATGGGGCAAGATCGTCAGCGTCGCAGTGCGGGAACGGCTCGACGCGCATATGCTGATCGAGGATTATATGATCGCGGCCAATGTCGCGGCGGCCAAGGCGCTGGAAGCGAAGAAGGCACCGGTCATGTACCGCGTCCATGAACCTCCAAGCCGCGACAAGCTGGTCGCGCTCAAGGAGTATCTGGCGACCTTCGACATCGAATTTGCGCTGGGGCAGGTGATCCGGCCCGCGACCTTCAACCATCTGATCAAGCGGGTGAGGGAAGCGGAAGCGAAGCCGCAGATCATGGAGCAGATCCTCCGCAGCCAGACCCAGGCCTATTATAGCCCGCAGAATATGGGGCATTTCGGCCTGGCGCTTGGTTCCTATGGCCATTTCACCTCGCCGATCCGCCGCTATGCCGACCTGTTGGTGCATCGCGCGCTGGTGGGGGCTTATGGACTGGAACTGCCTGCGCCCAAAGGCGGGACCATCCCCGATCGATCCTCGCTGAGCCAGGAGGATTATGAGAATATGGGCAAGGTCGGCGAGATGATCTCCGGCCATGAACGCCGCGCGATGGAAGCCGAGCGCGATACGGTCGATCGCTATGTCGCCGCGTTCCTGGCCGCCCATGTCGGCGAGCTGGTCAAGGCGCGGATTACCGGGGTTCAGAATTTCGGCTTCTTCGCTACGGTCGATGGGCTGGGCGGTGATGGGCTGGTGCCGGTATCGACCATGGGCGCTGAACGCTTTTTCTATGACGAGGCGGGCAAGGCGCTGGAAGGGGTCGAGAGCGGCGATCGCTATACGGTTGGCCAGCGGCTGGAACTGCGGCTGGCCGAAGCGGACCCAATCAACGGCTCGCTACGCTTCGAACTGCCCGATCATCCCGCGCCGCGCGGCGGGCCGATGAAGCGCGACCGGACGCGGCCGGGCAGCCATCGCGGGCGGCCGATCAACATCCGGCATGTGGGCGCGAAGCGGGGTAAGCATAAGCGGTAATTGGCAGCAGAGGCGTGTTTGCCCGTGCTGTGGTGGTTCGATCTCGACGTCGGGTTAGGGGCGTTTGGGTGGGAGATGGGTTCCCGCTTTCGCGGGAATGACGGGGAGGATCGAGTGTGCGCCTTTAGCTCAGGCGGTCGATCGATTCCGCGTCGAGCGCGCCGGGGATGACCATGATGGGGCAGGGCATTCGGCCCGCATCTGCTCCGGCGAAATGCGATACCAGAGGGCCGGGCGGGCCGCTGGCGGCGGCGCCCAATACCAGTGCGGCGACATCGTCCATTTCATCGAGTGTTTCGCGTACGACGGCAACGGCTTCGCCCTGGCGCACGGTGATGCTGGGACGGATGCCGGATTCATCCATCAATGTTCCGGCTGCACTGGTCACCAGCGCCTCGGCGCGTTGCAGCGCTTCATCCTCCATGGTGGCCTGCACGCCGCCCCATTGGACGAACTCGGCCGGCGGAATCAGGGCGAGAATGCGGACGGTGCCGCCGGTCTTGGCTGCACGCCGCGCGGCAAAGCGCAGCGCGGTTTCAGCCTCCGGCGATTCGTCCACGACAACCAGATATGCCCGCACTGAATATTGCCCCTGCAAAGATTTGATGGCCATGCCGTTCGGTCAATCGGACCGAACGAACCATAGGGGTGAAATGTGGGCCATAATCGGCTTTGGCGCAAGGCGTCCCTTGACCGTTCCGGCGAATGCGTGAAAACGAACAGCAAATGGCGCGTGCCGCATAATTGAAGAAGAGGCCCAGAACGCATGAGCAAGACGATCCAGATGCCCGCTTTGTCCCCCACCATGGAGGAAGGGACGCTGGCTAAATGGCTGGTCAAGGAAGGGGATACGGTATCGTCCGGCGATCTGCTGGCGGAAATCGAGACCGACAAGGCGACGATGGAGTTCGAAGCGGTCGATGAAGGCGTGATCGCCAAGATCCTGGTATCCGAAGGCTCCGAAGGCGTGAAAGTCGGCACCGTGATCGCGATCATCGCCGAAGAAGGTGAGGACGTTGCGACCGTCGCCGCCGGTGGTGGCGAAGCTGCACCCAAGGCCGAGGCGGCACCTGCCAAGGCGGAAGCCGAAGCGCCTGCCGCAACGCCAAAGGCTGCGGCTGCGCCCGCCGCTGCTGCCCCCGCCGAGGGTCGGGTCAAGGCCAGCCCGCTCGCGCGCCGCCTGGCGCAAGACAAGGGCATCGATCTGGCTGCGGTCACTGGTTCTGGTCCCAATGGCCGCATCGTGAAGGGCGATCTGGACGGGGCCAAGGCAGGCACGGCCAAGTCGGCCGCGGCGCCTGCTGCCGCCCCTGCCGAAAAGGCTCCGGCTGCCCCGGCACCGGCCGCGCCGACCGGCGCGCAGGATTTCGGCATTCCGCACGAGGTCGTCAAGCTGAGCGGCATGCGCAAGACGATCGCGCGCCGCCTGACCGAATCCAAGCAGCAAGTGCCGCACATCTACCTGACGGTCGATATCCAGCTCGACAAGCTGCTCAAACTGCGCGGCGAACTCAATGCGGGGCTTGCCAGCCGCAAGGTCAAGCTGTCGGTCAATGACCTGCTGATCAAGGCGCTGGGCGTGGCGCTGGCCGAGGTGCCCGAATGCAACGTCCAGTTTGCGGGCGACCAGATGCTGCAGTTCAAGCGCGCCGACATTTCGGTCGCGGTGTCGATCCCCGGTGGTCTCATCACCCCGATCATCACCGATGCCGGCAGCAAGGGCGTCGCCGCCATCTCCGACGCGATGAAGGATCTGGCCAGCCGCGCCAAGGACGGCAAGCTCAAGCCGGAAGAATATCAGGGCGGCACCGCCTCGCTCTCCAACATGGGGATGTTCGGCATCAAGCAGTTCGAGGCGGTCATCAACCCGCCCCAGGGCATGATCATGGCGATCGGCGCGGGCGAGAAGCGGCCGTTCGTGGTCGATGACAGCCTACAGATCGCGACCGTCATGTCTGCTACCGGCAGCTTCGACCATCGCGCTATCGACGGCGCCGATGGGGCGCGGTTGATGAAGGCGTTCAAGGAATTGATCGAAAACCCGATCGGCATGTTGGCCTGATGCCGTTCGTCGACGAGCAGCCTCCAGAGCATCATCCGGCGGTGCGGGTCATCGCCATGCCCGCCGATACCAATCCCTATGGGGATATTTTCGGCGGCTGGTTGATGAGCCTGATGGATTCGGCGGCAGGATCGGTGGCCGCGCGCTACAGCCATGGCCGTGCCGTGACGATCGCGGTGGAGGGCATGACGTTCCTGCGCCCGGTCGTGGTCGGCGACGAGGTTTCGGTATTCGCTACCCTCAAATCCGTTGGGCGCACGTCGATGAAGATTGCGGTAGAAGCGTGGCGTCGTGCGCGACATGACGACCGATCCTATCGCGTGACCCAGGCGACCTTTACCTTCGTGGCGATCGGAGAGGATCGCCAGCCCCGTTCCGTTCCGCCGATCGCGGAAGCTTAATTACAAGAAGCGAGTGTGACCCATGGCTGATACCTACGATCTCATCGTCCTCGGCTCCGGCCCCGGCGGCTATGTCGCCGCGATCCGCGCTGCGCAGCTCGGCCTCAAGACGGCCATCGTCGAGCGCGAAAATCTGGGCGGTATCTGCCTCAACTGGGGCTGCATCCCGACCAAGGCGCTGCTGCGGTCGGCGGAGATTTTCCATTATATGCAGCATGCCAAGGATTATGGCCTGGCCGCGGACAATATCACGGCGGACATCGAAGCGGTGGTGAAGCGGTCGCGCGGCGTTGCCAAGCAGCTCAATCAGGGCGTCACCCACCTGATGAAGAAGAACAAGATCACCGTCCATATGGGCGATGGCAAGCTGGTGGCGAAGGGCAAGCTGTCCGTTACCAAGGATGGCAAGACCGAGGAACTGACGGCCAAGCATATCATCATCGCGACTGGTGCGCGCGCCCGCGACTTGCCGCAGCTCAAGGCCGACGGCAAGCGGGTGTGGACCTATCGCCACGCCATGACGCCGCCGGAAATGCCGACCAAGCTGCTGGTCATCGGGTCTGGCGCGATCGGTATCGAATTTGCGAGCTTTTACAACGACATGGGCGCTGATGTGACCGTGGTCGAGATGATGGACCGCATCGTCCCCGTCGAAGATGCCGATGTGTCCGCTTTCCTGGAAAAGGCGGTCAAGAAGCAGGGCATGACCGTGCTGACCGGGGCCAAGATCGAAAAGATCGCGACCGGTGACAAGGGCGTGACCGCGACGATCAAGGACAAGACGGGCAAGGCGATCGAAGCGGAATATAGCCATGTGATCGTCGCTATCGGCATCGTCCCCAATGTCGAAAATCTGGGTCTGGAAGAAGTCGGCGTCGAGCCGGACCAGCGTTTCCACGTCAAGACCGACGCCTATGGCCGCACCAATGTCGATGGCATCTGGGCGATCGGCGACGTGACGGCGCCGCCATGGCTGGCGCACAAGGCGAGCCATGAGGGCGTGATCGTCGCCGAGATGATCGCGCAGACGCTGGGCAACAAGGATGTCCATCCCCATGCGATGGACGTGCGCAACATTCCGGGCTGCACCTATTGCCACCCGCAGATCGCCAGCGTCGGCCTGACCGAAGCCAAGGCGAAGGAAGCGGGTTATGAGGTGAAGGTCGGCATGTTCCCCTTCATCGGCAATGGCAAGGCAATCGCGCTGGGCGAGGCCGAGGGCTTCACCAAGACTGTGTTCGACGCCAAGACCGGCGAATTGCTTGGCGCGCATATGATCGGCGCGGAAGTGACCGAGATGATCCAGGGCTATACGATCGGCAAGACGCTGGAGACGACCGAGGCGGAATTGATGCACACGGTCTTCCCGCATCCGACCATTTCGGAATCGATGCACGAAAGCGTGCTGGCCGCTTATGGGCGTGCGATCCATATCTGATCGCTGGACAGTTGGGAAAGGCGCGGGGGCTATGGTCCTCGCGCTTTTGTGCGTCGTCGCCATTGCGTGGATGCAGCGCGCGGGGTGGCTGGATAGCTTGAATGTCGGCCTGATGGGCGCGGCTGGCGAGGCGCGTAATAGCGCCTGGGGCGGGCCATCCATTGCGCTGATGCGGCTGGCAACGGCGATCGGCGACACGATCGGCCGATTAGCGATATTGGCGGCGGTGTTTCCCCTTTTGCTGTGGGGACGTCGGCGGGCCGATGCGCTGTGGCTGGCGCTGATGATGGCGGGGGGTACGGCGCTCAACCTGATCCTCAAACAGATATTCGCCGCGCCGCGCCCCGACCTGTTGCCGCATCTGGACATCGTGCAGAGTTACAGCTTTCCGAGCGGTCATGCGGCGGGCAATATGATGCTGTTCGGCGCGCTGGCGATGCTGGCCGGGCGGCGCAGCGTCTATTGGGCGGCTGGCGTGATGATCGTACTGATCGGTATCAGCCGGGTGTGGCTGGGTGTGCATTGGCCGAGCGACGTGCTGGCGGGTTGGGTCACCGGGTTCGGCTGGCTGCTGCTGTGCCGGGTGTGGTTACCAGCGCGGCGAGGGTAGCAGCAAGGCGCGGGTGAGGCTGTCATGCGGTGGCATGCCGTCGGTGGTGATGAAGCCATGGACCCAGAAACTGTCGAATAGCGTTGCGGCGGCGATGACGAGCAGCAGCAAGGCGGTCCCGGCGAACAGGCGCGGCGCGCCGCGTATCGCTCGGTCGGGTGAGAGCGCGATCAGGATCAGGGGCAGGATCGGCAGGAAATAGCGGCCCTGCGTCCCCTGAATATAGTCGGCACCCAATGGCGTGCCGGTCAGATACATGGCGGTTTCGATCAGCAAGGCAATGCCGCCCGCCACCGCCAGCCACCAGAGCCGTTGAGCGATGCCGAAACGTGCGCCTGTGCCCGTTGCCACGCCCGCGCCGATCATCAGCAGCGCCAGCGGATAGGCGATCAGCGGCAGCAGGATCGCATTCCAGCCAAAGCGGCCGACGATTTGCAGCGCATAGACGGGCGCGCGTTCGGTCACGCTGGAGATGAGGATGCGGACATAAGCCAGCGGATCGCGCAGGATGACGGCCAGTTGGTCGGCGAGCGGGGCGGTCATCATCGTCTCGCCGGTGCGGCGCGACTGGATATGGTAGAGCGCCTGGCTGCCGCCGGACCATTTCATCCAGAGGATGAAGCCGATGGCCCCCACCAACATCGCCCCGATCAGCAGCCATGGCCGATAGTCGCGCCGGTCCTGCGGCCAGCGCAGGCCTGCCGCCATGAGCGGGAGGTAGACGCCTTTGGCGAGGGCCAGAAGTGGGGCGGTGACGAACAATCCGGCGGCGCGGGCGGGGCTTGCGCCCATGAAGCCGATCCGCAGCGCCAGGGCGAGGCCGAGAAAGCCGAGGCCATTGATGACCGCATCGGGCGAGAGTGATCCGGTCTGATAGGCGAAGGTCGGGAGCAGTGCGGTCGCGAGCAATGCATTGCGGCCGAAGGGCAGGCATTGCAGCGCGGCGATCAGCAGCAGCAGGCCGGTCGTCGCATTGACCAGGCGACCGACATAGAAGGCGTCGCGCCGCGACAGGTCGAGCGCATCGCCAAGATAGAGGCCGACCGCGCCGGGGGCATAGAGGGTTGGCGCGTAGCTGGCGACATTGGGAAAGTCGGCGAAGGCGGTGCCGGGCCGCTGCGCATCCGCGTCGTCGCTCCGTTCCAGCATGGCGCGATCGAAGCGGCGCAGCGTGGGCGGAACGTCGGTCGGGAAATCGACGGCGTGAAAGTCCACGGCTGCGCGCGGCAAGGTCGCGCCGATCAGATCGCCGCGCTGTTCGGTCAGGACGCGGCCTTCCGACAGCAGTAGCGCCTTCATATAATGCTGATTTTCGTCAGGCGCCTGGAAGGGGGGCGTGATCAGCGTGCAGAAGAGGGTGGCGATGGCGATGGCCGCCAGCAACAGCTTTTCCAGCCGGCTCCATGGCGCGGCCAGCAGCATGTCGGCGCTACGGGCACCCGTTCTAGTCCTGATCCGTTCGCTTCGCATCGCCGCCGCACTTTACCCTATGACCGCGATGCTAAAGCCCAGCCCTTAATATTTCCCGTCCGTAACTCAATTTTGCTGGGTTTGCCTAGCCGTCCTCTTCGATTGCCCGTTTGATCGGCGGGTGCAGCCGCAACCGGGTCACGCGCCGTCCGTCGCTGGCGAGGATTTCGAGTTTCCAGCCGCTTTGGTCGTGCATCAATATTTCGCCGGGTTCAGGCACACGGCCCGCGATGACGAAGGCGAGGCCGCCAAGCGTATCGACATCCTCGTCGATATCGCCCAGTTTCTCGTCGATTTCTTCGGCGACATCCTCCAGTTCGGCGCGGGCGTCGGCTTCCCACAGGCCGTCTTCCAGCGGGACCAGCATCGCTTCGGGGGCATCGTCATGCTCATCCTCGACCTCTCCGACGATTTCCTCGACCAGATCCTCGAAGGTCAACAGCCCCTCGGTGCCCGAATATTCGTCCAGAACGATGGCAAGATGCGTGCGCTTGGCGCGCATTTCGGCGAGCAGGTCGAGCGCGCCCATGCTTTCGGGCACATAGAGCGGCTGACGGATCAGCGGTTCGAGCGTGTCCGGCACGGGGTCTTTGCCCGCCAATATGGCGAAGGCGTCGCGGATATGGACCATGCCGACGATGGTATCGAGCGTGTCGCGATAGACCGGGATACGGCTGTGGCCCGCCTCGGCGAACAGCGCGGCGAGATCGGCGAAGCTCGCTTTCTCCTCGATCGCGATGATGTCGGCGCGCGGCACGGCAACGTCGTCGACCGTATGTTCGGAAAAATGGAGGAGGTTGCGGACCATCTGCCGCTCGATCGCCGACAGGTCGCCCTTGGTCGGCGGCGCAGCGCCGACTTCCTCGCTATCCTCGTCATATTCGTCGAGCGCTTCTTCCAGTTCCTGTCGCAGGCTGGTGGATTCGCCATCGCCGAACAGGAGCGACTTGATGCCGCTCCATAAGCCGCCGTCGTTACTACTGTCCGATTCCTTGGAACCGTTGCCGTCCTTCGGGCTGCCCTCAGCCATAGTTAGTCCTAATCCCCTGTCATCAAGCGATCCCCATAGGGATCGGGAAGTCCAAGACTGGCCAGCGCGGCGATTTCCAACGCTTCCATGGCCTGCGCCTCATTGTCGTCCATATGATCATATCCGAGCAAATGAAAAGTCCCGTGTATCATCAAATGCACGGCATGATCGGCGATGGAGATGCCCTTGTCGGCCGCTTCGGCGGCGCAGACCCCCTCGGCCAGCACGATGTCGCCGAGCAGGACTTCGCCATCGTCGGTGTTGGCGGTGCCTTGCAACAGGTCGGCCTGCACCATCGGAAAGGACAGGACATTGGTCGGCTTGTCCTTGTCGCGATAGGCGCGGTTCAACTCATGCACTTCGGCATCGCTGGTCAGCTTGACCGCGATTTCATACAGGGCCTGATCGGTCGCGAAGGCGGCATAGGGACTGTGGGCGATGGCGGCGGCGACAGCGTTTTGGGCGAGTTGTTCCCAGTCCGCACCAGGCCAGCCATCTTCGTGGAGGAGAGCGACTTCAATCATGATTTATGAATCTCATCATTCCGTTCGGTTCGAGCCTGTCGAGAATAGTTCTCGACGGACGCTTCTCGACAAGCTCGAAGCTGCTCGAACCGAACGGGAATTGGGAAATCGGCAGCGTTACGCATCCGGCCCCTCATAGGCCTGGACGATACGCCCGACGACGGGATGGCGGACGACATCGCCGATGCCGAAGGGCACCATGGCGATGCCCTCGACACCCTCTAGCCGCGCGACCGCGTCGGCGAGGCCCGATGCGCCGGGCTGCGGCAGATCGACCTGCTTGGGATCGCCGCACACGACCATGCGGCTGCCTTCGCCGAAGCGAGTGAGAAACATCTTCATCTGGGCGATGGTGGTGTTCTGCGCTTCGTCCAGCACGATGAAGGCGTTGGCAAGCGTCCGTCCACGCATGAAGGCGAGCGGCGCGATTTCGATCTCTCCGCTGGCGATGCGCCGTTCGACCTGCTCGGCGGGGAGCGTGTCATAGAGCGCGTCGTAGATCGGCCGAAGGTAGGGATCGACCTTTTCCTTCATGTCGCCGGGCAGGAAGCCCAGCCGCTCGCCCGCCTCCACCGCAGGACGCGACAGGATCAGCTTGTCCACCGTGCCGGTGATAAGCTGGCTGACCGCCTGCGCGACGGCGAGATAGGTTTTGCCGGTGCCTGCTGGCCCCAGGGCGAAGATGATGTCGTTGCGGTTCAGCGCCTCCATATAGGTGACCTGGGTGGCCGAGCGCGGGACGATCGTCTTCTTGCGGGTGCGGATCATCACCGTGGGCGGTTCGGCGACATCATGGCGGATGATGCCGTCCAGCGTCGGTTCGGACGACATGGCGATGACGGCCTCGACCGCGCCGGTGTCGATCTGCTGCCCCGCGACGATGCGGTTGTAGAGGCCGGTCATGACGTCGCGCGCACGGGCGGCGGCCTGCGCCTCGCCCTCTATCTGCAGCTTGTTGCCGCGCGCGGCGATGTAGACGCCCAGCCGATTTTCGATCGCGACGAGATTGCGGTCATATTGGCCAAATAACGTGCCAAGCAGATGCGGCTTGTCGAAGGTGACTTCGAGTTTTGCCCGTTCGGTGACTTCGCTGCGATGGTGGGGGTTCGGTTTCTTGCCCATGGTCAGCCTCCCTTGCTCGTCATGCATCTCGTGAAGATCCGTCCCAGTGGGAGATCGGGGAGATGGCGTCCCGCCCATGCGGGAATGACGAGGCTTTGGTTCAAGCGGCTTTCCTCCTGCTATAGTCGCCGGCCAGACTATTGGGACCGGCGCTGATGATATCGACTTCGATAAGGTCGCCGATCGCACTGTCGGGCGCGGTGACGTGGACGGACTGGAGCCAGGGCGTCTTGCCAATCAATTGACCGGGATAGCGACCCTTGCGCTCCAGCAATATGTCGGTGCGGCGACCAACGGTGGCGCTGTTAAACGCGACCTGATGCTGGTTGATCGCAGCCTGGAGCCGGGCGAGGCGTTCGTCCATGACGGCGGCTGGCACCTGTCCGTCCATGTCGGCGGCGGGGGTGCCGGGGCGGGGGCTATATTTGAACGAATAGCATTGGGCATAGCCGACCGCATCGACGATGCGGAGCGTATCTTCGAACTCGGCGTCGGTTTCGCCGGGGAAGCCGACGATGAAGTCACCCGACAGGGCGATGTCGGGCCGGACCGCACGGACCCGGTCGAGGAGGCGCAGATAGCTCGACACATCATGGCTGCGGTTCATGGCCTTGAGAATGCGGTCATTGCCCGACTGCACCGGCAGGTGAAGGAAGGGCATCAGCTTGGCACAATCGCCATGCGCGGCGATCAGGCCGTCGCTCATGTCGTTGGGGTGGCTGGTCGTGTAGCGGATGCGATGGAGACCGGGCAGCTCGGCCAATCCGCGCACCAGCCCGTCCATGCCCTGCATCCGGCCCTTGTCATCCTCGCCCGACCAGGCGTTGACGTTCTGGCCCAACAGGGTGATTTCCTTCACGCCGCCATCGACCAGCGCCTTGGCCTCATCGAGGATGGCGGTCCATGACCGGCTGATCTCCGCCCCGCGGGTATAAGGCACGACGCAATAGGTGCAGAATTTGTCGCACCCCTCCATGATCGTCAGGAAGGCGGTGGGGCGCGCCTGCTTGGTGCGAGCGGGCAGCGCGCCGAATTTGGACGCGGCGGGCATGTCGGTATCGACGGCCTCTTCGCCGCGTCCGGCCTTTTCAATCAGGTCGGGCAGGCGGTGATAGGCCTGCGGGCCGACGACGATGTCGACGGTCTTGGCCCGGCGGCTGATCTCGCTGCCTTCGGCTTGCGCGACGCAGCCTGCGACCGCGATCATCGGGCGGGTGCCGTCTTCGCGGGTCATGCGGCCGATGTCGGAATAGACCTTGTCCACCGCCTTTTCGCGGATGTGGCAGGTGTTGAGGATGACCAGATCGGCATCCGTCCCGTCCGCCGCCGCCGTCATTCCCTGCGCGCCAAGCATCTCGGCCATGCGCTCGCCATCATAGACGTTCATCTGGCAACCGAAGGATTTGACGTGGAAGGTGGCAGGCGCTTTGGGGGCATCGGTACGATTCATGGCCACTAGCTATATAGAGGGCGGGACAGAAGCGAAAGGGCGCTGGTGCAGGGCGATACTTGCGGCGATCGCCTCGCGTGCGGTTGCCGCGATCACTTTGCGATCGGCGCAGCTTGCTGGGTCGAAGGGCGACAGGAAGCGGAGCGTCACGACGAGCGGTCCCTTGCGACCCAATATACGCCAGGCGTTGGTGCCAGCGGGTTCGTCGCCATGCCAGGCGATCTCACCGGTCGCTGCGCCATAGTCGATATGCACCGGCTGGATCAGCACGGCGCGGGGCGGAGGGATGAGGACGGCGAGCAGCGAGGGTTTGAACGGCAGCAGGCCGCTGCCGTCGCTGGTGGTGCCTTCGGGGAAGAGCGCGACCGGCTGATGCCCTTGCATCGCGGCGCGCAGCGCATCGAGTTGATGGGACAGAGCGCCGCGCCGTTCGCGGGCGACGAACAGCGTGTTGTTCTGGGCTGCGAGCCAGCCGATCACCGGCCAGCGCGCGATGCCGTCATGCGCGACGAAGGCCGCGCCGGTGTTGCCGCCGAGTGCCAATATGTCGATCCAACTGACATGATTGGCGAGCAGAACCATGTCGCCATCATGCGGCTGCCCCGCGTGCTCCACGCGCGCACCGATTGCGCGCGCCGCCAGCGCCAGGAAGCGGCGCGGCCAGGGCGACCGTTGCCTAGCCAGCTTCCAGAGCAGATGGGGGATAAGACAGGCAAGCAGGCTGGCGACCAGCGCTGCGATGCGGACCGTGCGGCGGACAGGCGCCAGCGTCAGTTCTTCCGTTCCAGGGCTACGCCGTACAGTTCCATGCGATGGTCGACCAGGCGGAAGCCGAGCTTCTCGGCAATCTGCTTTTGCAGCTGCTCCAGTTCGGGATCGACAAATTCGATGACATTCCCGGTTTCGACATCGATCAGATGGTCATGATGCGATTCCGGTGCCGCTTCGTAGCGGGCGCGGCCGTCGCCAAAGTCATGCCGTTCCAAGATGCCCGCTTCTTCGAACAGGCGAACGGTGCGGTAGACGGTGGCGATCGAGATGCCCGGATCGATCATCGCGGAGCGTTTATGCAGTTCCTCGACATCGGGATGATCCATGGCGTCGCTCAACACCTGAGCGATCACGCGCCGTTGTTCGGTGATGCGAAGGCCTTTTTCATGGCACAGGGCTTCGACGTCGATCTTGCGGTTCATGAAGGCTCGCTCAAATGGAAAGTCCGGGGAAAGACCCATTGCCTAGCGGCTTTTACGCGGACAGGAAAGGCCAGATACAGGAAAGGGACGCATCGACGATGCGCCCCTGGCTTCCCTTATTCATGCGGGCAAAGACTTACTTTGCGACGCGGGTGGTCCGGCGGCGCTTGGTGCCCAGGCCGATCTTCTTCGCCAGATTGCGGCGCTGTTCGGCATAATTGGGGGCGACCATAGGATAGTCGGCCGGCAGACCCCACTTGGCGCGATAATCGTCCGGGGTCATCTGATAATGGGTCATCAGATGGCGCTTGAGCATCTTGAGCTTCTTGCCATCTTCCAGACAGATGATGAAGTCAGGCTTGATCGAAGAGCGAACCGAGACGGCGGGCTCCGGCTTGACTTCAGGCGCGGCGACCGGCTCGTTGAGCGCCGACAATGCACCATGTACATTCTGGATCAGCGTGGCGACGTCGGAGACGGCAACGCTATTGTTGGAGACATGTGCGGCGACGATGTCGGACGTCAAAGTAATGAGCAGTTCGCTCTGTGCCGATTCGGTTTCCATTTTTCTATTTCCTACGAAGGCTTTTTATAATGCGACCCGCCGGTGGAAATGGATTTCTGCAGCGGTAGGTTTCCGCTAGACGGTATAGCCTCATTTCGCAAGGGGCTATTGGCTCATATCCGCATGTCAATACGAAAGCTCAGAGCATCATGAAGTTGTCCATCATTGCCGCGATAGTAACCGGGGCGACGATGCACATATTCGAAGCCGGTTTTTTCGTATAGTTTTATGGCGTTATTTGAAGAGCGTACTTCGAGGTTCATCGATGTGATGCCCCTACGGCGCGCACGCATCAAACTGTCGCGCAACAGCGCTTCGCCAACGCCGCGCCCGCGCCATAGTGGGTCAACCGCGAGTAGTAACAGTTCGCATTCGTCCAATACGGATCGCACCAGAGCAAAGCCTAACGGGGCCGCATCAATCCGCACGACTGTTAACCAAGTGCCCGGCATCATCATGACGCCTGCCAGTTGCGCAGACGTCCAGGCCTCCCCGAAAACCGGGTCGAAGGCGGCGTCCATGACCGTCATGGCGTCGGCAATGGCGTTGCGTTCGCCTTCATCATAGGTGTCGAAGATCAGCTCTGGCATCATGATGCTGCGCGCTCCGCGATCGTCTTGGCATCGGCACCCCGGCCATAGAGGGGCGTCGAGGAAAGGGGGGGCAGGTCGGCGATCAACGGATAGTCGGCCGCATCGGGATAAAGGGTCAGCGCTGCGCCTGCGCCGCGCGCGGTGACCAGTGCCTCGGCCCCCGTGCCATAGATCATAGGTGCGCTGATCTGATCCGCGAGGAGGGCGATGGGCGTGGATTGGACCGGGCCGGTTGCGGTCATGCCGTCGCTGGTGAAGGCTTGCCAGAAAAGCTCGCCATGACCGCCGGTGATGGTGACGATGATCGGATCGTCGCCCTGATGCCGTCGCGCGGCGCTGGCGGCGATGATCGATGGCGCGCTGTAGCCATGGAGCGGGAGCGCCCAGGCCAAAGCCAGCGCGCGCGCGGCGGCTATGCCGATGCGGACGCCGGTGAAACTGCCTGGCCCCACATCCACCGCAATGGCGTCGGCGCGGCCGCCATCGGGCAAGGCGGCGATGGCCGGCAGCAAGGCTTCGGCATGGCCGCGCCCGACGATTTCGTGATGGCGGCCGATCAGCGCGCCGTCTTCCAGCAACGCCACGGACAAGGCCTGTGTCGCAGTGTCGATCACCAGCAGGCGCAAAGGATACTCCCGTTAGGTTCCGCAAAAGAGCGGATTCGCCTAGCGGTTAGTCGATCAGTCGCGTTTTGCCAAATCACATGCGCGGCTTAGACCGCGCGGACTTCAGTCACTTCGGGAACATAATGTTTGAGCAATTGCTCGATCCCGTTCTTGAGCGTCGCGGTGGACGAGGGACAACCGGCGCAGGCACCCTGCATCTTGAGATAGACGGTGCCCTTGTCGAAGCTGCGATAGATAATGTCGCCGCCGTCGTTGGCAACGGCCGGGCGCACGCGCGTATCGATAAGTTCGCGGATCTGTTCGACGATTTCGGCATCCGCCGGATCATCGCCAAAGCTGCCCTCATCGCCGGGCACGCTGATTTCGGCAGCGGAGCCAGCCTTGAAGAGCGGCATGTTGGCGGAAAAATGTTCGAGCAGGGTCGCGAGGATATCCGGCTTTACATCAGACCATTCGGAACCCGGTGCGATCGTGACGGAAATGAAGTCGCTGCCGAAAAAGACGCCGGTGACGTCGCCCAAGCCGAACAGCGCATCGGCGAGCGGCGAGGCTTCGGCTTCCTCCGGCGTCGCGAAATCGCGGGTGCCTGCGCCCATGACGGTGCGGCCGGGGAGGAATTTGATGGTCGCCGGGTTGGGCGTCAGTTCGGTCTCGATCAGCATGGACGCTATGTGGAGGCAAGCAGGCCCAAGATCAAGCGGCGGGGAACTTCGTTGGCTGCCGTCGATTGATTGGGGGAAGCAATTGGAGAGCGCATATGAGCACCGAATCCGAAATCCGCGACCGTTTCTGGAGCGATTTGGCCAGCAGCCCGTTCGTGATGATCGGTCTGCAGAACAGCCATGAGCATAGCCTGCCGATGACGGCGCAGCTCGATCCCGATGCCAACCATTGCTTCTGGTTCTACACCAGCCGCGACAATCGACTGGCCCCCGGCGGCCCGGCGATGGCGCAATATGCCGCCAAGGATCATGATCTGTTCGCCTGCATCGACGGGACACTGACCGAAGAGACGGATGCGGCAGTCATCGATCGTTATTGGTCCAAGCAGGTCGAGGCCTGGTATCCGGGTGGGCGGAATGATCCCAACCTGCTGATGCTGCGCTTTGATCTGGGCACGGCAGAAATCTGGCGCGCGGACATGTCGCTGACGGGCGTGTTCAAGATGATGTTCGGTGGCGATGTGCGTGACGAGATGAAGACCAAGCATGTCGAAATAACGCTCTGAGCCTTTTCACCCAAAGAAATGAGCGGCCGCGACAGCATGTTGCGGCCGCTTGCTTTTTGTCTGCGCCTTCGCCATATGCATTGCAGCGCAGCAGAGGGACCATTTTGGTTCCACAGCGATTGGCAGCGTGATCGTCCGCAAACCTATGGTGGCTGAAGCAGTCACAAAGGGCTCACGGACCGGCCAATGAGAGTCTGCGTCAAGCTTGAGGCTTCCCTTTTCACGCGGGTCGTTTCGTAACCCGCCTTAGCGCCCTTGCTGCGTCCGCAGATCAGGTTGGCGCATGGCCCACTTGTGAGTTTACACATGGAATTCAATGACTTTGGTCTGGCTGAGCCGATCATGAAGGCGCTCGCCTCCAAAAATTACGTTACCCCGACGCCGATCCAGCAAAAGGCCATTCCGGCGCTGTTGGAAGGCAAGGATCTGTGCGGCATCGCGCAGACCGGCACTGGCAAGACCGCGGCGTTCGCGCTACCTAGCCTCGACTATTTCGCCCGCAATCCCAAGGTCACGCCGCTCAAGGGCTGTCGGATGCTCGTGCTGGCACCGACCCGCGAACTGGCAGCGCAGATCGCACAGAGCTTCCGCGACTATGGCCGTTTCCTCAAGCTGAGCGTCGAAACCGTGTTCGGCGGCGTACCGATCAACAAGCAGATCCGCGTTCTGGCTGGTGGCGTCGACATCGTCGTCGCAACGCCTGGCCGCTTGCTCGACCTGATCGACCAGCGCGCCTTGACCATCAAGGACACGGAAATCTTCGTTCTCGATGAAGCCGACCAGATGATGGACATGGGCTTTATCCAGCCGTTGAAGCGCGTCGCCAAGATGCTGCCGCGCGAACGGCAGAATCTGTTCTTCTCGGCCACCATGCCCAAGGAAATCGAAGCGCTCGCCGCCCAGTTCCTCAACGATCCGGTCAAGGTCAGCGTCGCGCCGCAATCGACCACAGCGGAACGTGTGCGCCAGCGCGCGATCTTCGTGAACCAGGCGGAAAAGCAGGCGCTGCTCCACCTGATGCTCAAGAGCGAGGAAATTGACCGCGCGCTGATCTTCACGCGCACAAAACATGGTGCCGACCGTGTCGTGCGCTTCCTGGAAGGCGCCGGGATCGACGCTTTCGCGATCCATGGCAATAAGAGCCAGGGCCAGCGCACCACCGCCTTGCAGGCTTTCCGCCAGGGCAAGGTGAAGCTGCTGGTCGCGACCGATATCGCCGCGCGCGGCATCGACGTGTCGGGTGTGTCGCATGTCATCAACTTCGAAATCCCCAATGTGGCGGAACAATATGTCCACCGCATCGGCCGCACTGCGCGCGCTGGTGCCGAAGGCATCGCGATCAGCTTCGTGGCGGATGATGAACGGCCTTTCCTCAAGGCGATCGAAAAGACGACCCGCGTAAAGCTGGAAATCGAAGCGCTGCCTGAGAATTTCATGGAAGCGGTGCGCAATATGCCCAAGCCCGCAGCCCCGAAAAAGGGTCCGAGCCAGTCGCCCCAGCAGCAGGCACGTCGCGCCGATGGTCAGCGCAAATATCAGGACGGCCAGAAGCAGTCGCGCGGCACGCCGGATCGGGCGCATCGCCCCGACTCCGAGGGTGGCGAGAAGCGTCCCTTCCGTCGTCGTCGCAGCGGCGGCCCGGTCGGCGCGCACAAGAGCGCCGTGCAGCGCACCGGCGCACCGCGCGTATAAAATAGGATCGAGCGTGCCGGGACGGGGTTCCGGCACGCTCCACCCGATGGGGGCAACAGTCTCCCGTCCTGACGATGATTGTCAGTGGCCATTCAGGTAAGTGTCGCTAGGCTAATAGGCCTATGCATTTTTTCCTCCGCCGTTCGGCCACTTCGCTCTCCGTTCTCGCCCTGTTGCTGTCGGTGTCGTCCGTGCCGCTTGTCGCACAGACGCAATCCCCGACCGCCCTTGCCAAGACAGGCGCTGCGCAGGCGCAGACGCGCCCCTGGCTCTATGAAAATAGCGATGTGCCGATCGATGCCGCCTGGCATTTCGGTACGCTGTCCAACGGGTTGCGCTACGCCATCCGGCGTAACGGCGTGCCGCCGGGGCAGGTGTCGGTGCGGCTGCGGATCGATGCCGGTTCCTTGATGGAGCGACCCGATGAAATGGGATACGCCCATTATATGGAGCATCTGACCATGCGAGGGTCGCGCCATGTGCCGGACGGCGAATCCAAACGTATCTGGCAAAGATTAGGTGTGACCTTCGGCAGCGACAGCAACGCCGTCACGTCGCCAACGGGCACAACCTACGTACTCGACTTGCCCCAAGCCACGCAGGCAAGCCTGAACGAAAGTTTGAAAATTCTTTCGGGCATGATGGCTGATCCCAACATCGTCGATAGCGCCATCGCCGCCGAGCGCGCGGTGGTATTGGCCGAGCGGCGGGAAAGCGAGGGCACCCAGATGCGGGTATCGGATGCCAGCCGCCAGCATTTCTTCGCCGGACAGCCTCTGGCCGATCATTCACCCATCGGCACTGTCGCCACTCTGAACGCCGCGACTGCCAAGGCTATGGCTGCCTTTCACCAGCGCTGGTATCGCCCTGAAAATACGGTGATCGCGATAGCGGGTGACATCGACCCCGCGCAGGCCGAGCAGTTGATCCGCGACAATTTCGCGGCGTGGAGCGCAACGGGCAAGGGCGCGGCCATTCCCGACTTCGGCAAACCCGATCCAAAAAGCCCGGCGACGCGGGTGCTGGTCGAACCCGGCACGCCAGTCGGCCTGACGGCGGCCTGGCTGCGTCCGTGGAAGCCGCGGGCCGACACGATCCTGTATAATCAGGACAAGCTGACCGACATGTTGGCGCTGCAGATCATCAGCCGCCGATTGGAACAGGCCGCAAGGGCCGGGGGCAGCTTCCTGCAGGCAAGCGTCGAGCAGCAGGATGTGAGCCGTTCAGCGGACGGCACCTTTATGTCGATCATTCCCGCCAATGATGATTGGGAGAAGGCGCTGGCCGATGTCCGCGCCATTGTGGAAGATGCCAAGGCCAGTCCGCCCAGCCAGCTGGAAATCGACCGCGAATATGCGCAGATGGATACGGCGCTGTCGATCCAGGTCGAAAATGCCGATACCGAGGCGAGCGCCAGGCAGGCGAGCGATCTGGTTAGCGCCGTGGATATTCGCGAGACAACCGTCAGTCCGCAGGCCGCCGTGGATATCTTCCGCGCCGGTAAGCCCGCCATGACACCGCAGAAGATATTGGATTCCACGCGGCGGTTGTTTTCCGCCGACGTCTTCCGCGCCCTGCTGGTGACCGGCAAGGTGGAGGCGGGCACGGATACTCGTCTCGCCGCGGCCGTTGCCGCCCCGGTCAAGGCGGCGATCAATGTCCGGCTGGCCGACAAGCCGGTGACGATGGATGACCTGCCTGCGCTTGGCGCACCGGCGACGGTCGTGTCGCGCACGGCCACTGGTTTGCCGGGGATGGAGAGCATCACTTTTTCCAACGGCGTGAAGCTGACTCTGTTTGCCAATGATGCCGAGACGGAGAAGGTGCGGATCAACGTCCGCTTTGGCCATGGCCAGCAGAGTTTTTCGCCGACCAAGCCGGTGGCGAGTTGGGCGGGCGGCTATGCGCTCGTCGCCAGCGGTATCGGCAAGCTGGGCCAGCGCGAGCTGGACGAGCTGACCAATGGCCGCCGCATGGGCATGGAGTTCGGCATCGACGATGATGCCTTCGAATTGCAGGCCGTGACCCGGCCAGCGGATTATCGCGACCAGTTGCGCCTGTTCGCGACCAAGCTGGCAGCGCCCGGCTGGGATCCTGCGCCGATCGAGCGGGTGAAGACCGGCGCGATTTTGGCTTATGATGCCATGTCGCAATCGGCTGACGCGGTGTTGGGGCGCGATCTCAACTGGTTGCTGCATGACAAGGATGTGCGGTTCCGCACGCCGTCACGCGAAGAAATCGCCGCGCTGACGCCGCAGGCTTTTCGCGCCGTGTGGGAGCCGGTGCTGGCATCGGGGCCGATCGAGGTGCAGATATTCGGCGATGTGAAGGCGGAGGAGGCGATCCAGGCGGTTGCCGCGACCTTTGGCGCTTTGGCACCGCGATCCGATACGCCGGCACCTGCGGCCAATCGCGCGATGCGCTTCCCCGCGCCCGTCAAGGAGCCGGTAGTGTTGCGGTACAAGGGCGACAAGGAGCAGGCGGCGGCCGTGTTGGCCTGGCCAACGGCAGGCGGCTTCACGCTGCAAAAGGAAGCGCGTCAGTTGGAGATATTGACCCAGATATTCAACGATCGCCTGTTCGACCGGCTGCGGTCGGCCGAGGGGGCTGCCTATTCGCCGAGCGTCCAGAATAACTGGCCTTTCTCCTATGATGCGGGTGGCTATATATTGGTGACCAGTCAGGTCCGGCCCGATCGCGTCGCCTATTTTTACGATGTGGTCAAAAGCACCGCCGCCGATCTGGTGAAAAATCCGGTCAGCGAGGATGAGTTGCAACGCGCTGTCGCGCCTATGCGGCAATTGCTGACGCGCGCCAGCACCGGCAATGCTTTCTGGATGAACCAGATGGAGGGCGCGACTCACGATCCGCGCTATGTCGAGGCGATGCAGCGGATGGGCCAGGATATGCTGACCGTGACCGCGCCGCAGTTGCAGGCATTGGCGGCTAAGTATCTGGTGCCGGGCAAAAGCTGGTCAGCGGTCGTCCTGCCCGAAGGCGTGGCGGCGAAATAAAGGGGCGGCCGCTGATTTTCCTTGCGGTTTTGCGCAGTCCGTCGATAGCCGCGCGCTGGTATATACGGCTTGGGACAGGATGACGTGAGCCTTCGGATCATTCTTTCGGTCGAAGCGCTCGAACCCCGGCTGTCGGGTATCGGGCGCTATAGCTGGGAATTGGCGCAGCGTCTTCCGCTTCTGGACGGGGTGGATGGCGTCCGATTCTATCGCAATGGCGAATGGATCGCTGATCCGGCCACTTTGCTTTTGGATATGCCGTTCGGCAAACGCCGGAACAAGGTGCAGCGCTGGCTGCGCAAGCATAGCAAATGGGCGCAGAATTTGCGCGACGCCACGGTCATGCGAACGCACCTTTTCCATGGCCCCAATTATTTTCTGCCACCGGGCGGGGAGGGCGGCGTGATCACGGTCCATGACCTCTCCATCTTCCGCTATCCCGAAACCCACCCGGCCGAGCGATTGCGGCAGTTCGAGCGCTATTTTCGGCTTTCGGTCGAACGGGCGGGGCATATCATCACGGATTGCGAAACGACGCGGGCGGAAGTGGCGGACTTTCTCTCGATCGATCCGGCACTTGTGACGGCGGTGCCGCTGGCGGCCAGTCCCGACTTCCACCCGCGCACGAACGAAGCGATCGCGCCCACGCTGGCGCGCTATGACCTGCAGCCGCAGGGCTATGTCCTGTGCGTTTCCACGGTCGAGCCGCGCAAGCGGATCGCTGAATTGCTATGCGCTTGGGAGAAATTGCCGCCTGCCGTGCGGAACCGCTGGCCCTTGATGGTGACCGGCGGGGCTGGCTGGCTCAGCGATGCGGTGCAGGCGCGGATGGAAAAGGGCGGGCGCGAAGGCTGGGTGCGCTATCTGGGCTTCGTGCCCGACGCTGATCTGCCGCTGCTCTATGCGGGGGCGGCCCTGTTCGTTTATCCCTCGGTCTATGAAGGCTTTGGCCTGCCGCCGGTCGAGGCCATGGCGAGCGGGGTGCCGGTGGTTGTCGCCAATGCGTCTTGCCTGCCGGAAGTCACCGGCGGCGCGGCGATGCTGGTCGCGCCGGAGGATGTCGATGATTTCGCCCGGCGGCTGGAACAGGCCCTGGTCGATGACGGCTGGCGGGCGCAGGCGCGCGCGGACGGATTGCGTGTCGCGGCCCGCTATAGCTGGGATCGTTGTGCGCGCGAAACGGTAGAGGTCTACCGCAAGGTGCGGTGATGGATCAGTTGATCGCGTGGAGCGCCGCGATGATCATCCGTGCCGACAGGGTGGCGGTGGCGGCGGCGCTCAGTTGCGGTCGCGACAGGCTGCGATGGCCCAATCCGAACATGCAGGCCAACACCACTTCCTCCGCGCCCTCCAGCGCTTCGCCCGAAAGATCAGGATTGGCCGCGCAGGCGAAATCGCGAATATACGTACGAAACCGCATGCACATATTCGCAATCGTATCGCCGACGGCGGGGTTGCGGAAACTTTCGGCCAATATGTCGAAGGACAGCGCTTCGTTCTTTTCGTCGATCGTGTGCAGCAGCAATTGTTCGAACGTCTGTTCGATCGACAACAAACCGGCATGTAGCCGTTCGCGCAGGATGGCCATATCGTCGCACCATTCGTCGGCGTCGGCATGGACAAGGGCTTCGATAATGTCTTCCTTGCCCTTGAAGAGCCGATAGATCTGGCCGACCGACACTTGGGCAGCGGCCGCCAGCTCCGCCATCGAGGTCTGGTGGAACCCATGGCTGTCGAAAAGGTCACGGGCCGCCGTCAAAATGCGGGCCTTGCCGGATTTCTCTATGTTCACCACGCTCTTGCCATGCTGCACCGCAACCAATTTCTGCTCCCCTGCGATTTTGTCTCTTGAATATCCTGTGGCACGAACCTAATTGCGGGGCAAGCGGAATGAACGTTCATTCCGAATGGATATCTACATCGGAACGGAATTCAGGCGATGCACAAGGGGACATTCATCGGGTTGCTGGCGTGTGCGTCGGCATTGGCACTGAGCGCGTGCGGGGAAAGCCCGCCGCCCGCACCCCCGCCACCGGCCGTCGGCGTCGTCACGCTGAAAACCGAGTCGGTGCCGTTGGTGAATGAATTGCCGGGCCGCATCGTGGCTTTGGAAATAGCGGAGGTACGTCCGCAGATCAGTGGCGTCATTCGCCGCCGCCTGTTTACCGAAGGCGCCATGGTGCGCGCGGGGCAGCTGCTGTACGCAATCGAGGACGCGCCCTACCGCGCGGCGCTGGCACAAGCGCAAGGCTCGCTGGCCCGCGCCAACGCAGCGATCCGATCGACAGCGCTACAGGCGCAGCGCTACAAGGATCTTGTCGGCGTGAACGCCGTCAGCCGCCAGGAATATGACAATGCCGACGCGGCAGCGCAGCAGGCGCGTGCCGATGTTGCAGCGCAGCGTGGCGCGGTAGAGGCTGCCCAGGTCAACCAAGGCTTCACCCGCATCAAGGCACCGATTTCGGGCCGGATCGGCCGGTCTCTGTTTACGCCCGGCGCGCTGGTTCAGACCGGCCAGGCCGATCCGCTGGCAACGATCCAGCGCACCGATTCGGTCTATGTCGACATGACGCAGTCCGCCGCCGAGATCATCGACCTTAAACAAGCCATGAAGCGGGGCGGCGTCAGCGAAGCGGACGGCGCGCGCATCCAGTTGCTGCTGCCCAATGGCAGCACCTATCCGATCGAAGGACGGCTGCAATTTTCCGAAGTGTCGGTTGATCCGACATCGGGCGCCGTGACGCTGCGCGCGACCTTCCCCAATCCCGACGGCATGTTGCTGCCGGGCATGTATGTCCGCGCCAAGCTGGTCGAAGGCCAGCAGAGCGAGGCGATATTGGCACCGCAGCAGGGCATCACCCGCGATGCGCGTGGTCGGGCCACGGCGATGGTGTTGGGGAAAGACAATAAGGCTGAGATGCGCCAGGTTCAGGTAGCCCGCGCGGTGGGCGACAAATGGATCGTCACCAGCGGGTTGAAGCCCGGCGACAAACTGATCGTGGAAGGGCTGCTCAACCTGCGCCCCGGCACGGTCGTCACGCCCGGCGCACCGCAGCAAGTGACGGCGGCGCCGGGTGCGCTGCAGGGATCAAAGCAGGGCGGGGCGAACTAAGCCATGGCACGCTATTTCATCGACAGGCCCATCTTCGCATGGGTCTTGGCCATCGTCATGATGCTGGCGGGCCTGCTGGCGCTTCGCACGCTACCCGTGGCGCAATTCCCCGAAATTGCCCCGCCTTCGGTCGGCATTTCCACCAGCTATCCCGGCGCGAACGCCCAGACGCTGGAAAGCACGACGACGCAGATCATCGAGCAACAGCTCAAGGGCATCGACAATCTGCGCTATTTTTCCTCCACCAGTGACGGCGCGGGCAATCTGTCCATCACCCTGACTTTCGAACAGGGGACGGACGCGGACATTGCGCAGGTGCAGGTCCAGAACAAGCTGTCGCAGGCGACGCCGCTGTTGCCGCAGGAGGTACAGCAACAAGGGCTGCGCGTCACCAAATCGACGTCCAGCTTCCTGCTCGTCATGGCGGTCTATGCCGATGATGGCATTCATGATCAGCAGGATGCGGGCGATTTCGTCGCATCGACCCTGCAAGATCCCATCAGCCGTGTGGAAGGCGTTGGCGACACCCAGTTGCTGGGCGCGCAATATGCCATGCGGGTGTGGCTCGACCCCTATAAGATGGCCAATCTGGGCGTGACGACCGGCGATGTGAAAGCCGCGATCCAGGCCCAGAATGCCCAGGTTTCCGCTGGCCAGATCGGCGGCACGCCGTCGCCGAAGGGCCAAGCGCTCAACGCCACCATCACCGCCCAGTCGCGCCTGCGGACGCCCGAACAATTCCGCGCGATTCGCCTGCGCAGCAACAGCGACGGCGCGGTCGTGCGTCTGTCGGATGTGGCGCGCGTCGAATTGGGGTCGGAAAATTACAGCTTCGGCGCGAAGTTCAACGGCCATCCAGCGGCCGGTTTCGGTATCAAACTCGCCCCCGGCGCGAACGCGCTCGATACGGTGGAAGGCGTCAAGGACCAGATCAAGGCGCAGTCGAAGAATTTCCCAAGCTGGGTCAAATATGATTTTCCGGTCGATAACTCGACCTTCGTGGCTCTCTCGGTCGAGCAGGTCATCCACACGCTGATCGAGGCAGTGCTGCTCGTCTTCGTCGTGATGTTCCTCTTCCTCCAGAATTGGCGCGCCACGCTGATCCCGACCATCGCCGTGCCGGTGGTGCTGTTGGGGTCGCTCGCAATCCTGAGCGCTGCTGGTTTCACCATCAACACCCTGACTCTGTTCGGCATGGTGTTGGCGATCGGCCTGCTGGTCGATGACGCGATCGTGGTGGTCGAGAATGTCGAGCGCCTTATCCAGGACGAAGGGCTTAGCCCCAAGGAAGCGGCCAAGAAGTCGATGGACGAAATCAGCGGCGCGCTGATCGGCATCGGTCTGGTCCTGTCGGCGGTGTTCCTGCCAATGGCCTTCTTCGCTGGATCGACCGGCGTCATCTTCCGCCAATTTTCGATCACCATCGTGTCTTCGATGATCCTGTCAGTGCTGGTCGCGTTGATCCTGACGCCCGCTTTGTGCGCCACGATCCTCAAGCCCGCCAAACATGGCCATGCCGACAAGAAGGGCTTTTTCGGTTGGTTCAACCGCACCTTCGACAAGGGCGTGAAGGGCTATGGCCGCAATGTCGAAAAGATCGAGCATCGTTGGGGCCGCAGCATGCTGGTCTATGCCGCGATCGTCGTTGGGATGGTCTTCATATTCCTGCGCTTGCCGAGCGGCTTCCTGCCGGAGGAAGATCAGGGATCGTTGATCAGCCAGGTCTCCCTGCCTGCTGGTTCTTCGCTGGAAGAGACCGAACGCACGCTGGCCAGAGTGCGCGACCATTTCCTCCAGTCGGAAAAGGATAATGTCGCGGCGGTATTCACCATTTCGGGCTTCGGATTCGTCGGCCAAGGCCAGAATGTCGGCATCGTCTTTGCCCGCATGAAGGACTGGTCGGAACGCAAGGGTTCGGACAATAGCGTCATGGCCGTTGCCCAGCGCGCGCACATGGCGTTCAGCAAAATTTCGTCGGGCATGGTCATCGCTTTCGTGCCGCCTGCTGTGCAGGAATTGGGCAATGCCTCCGGCTTCGACCTGCAATTGCTCGACAATGCCAATGTCGGTCATGAAAAGCTGTTGGAGGCGCGCAACCAGCTATTGGGTATGGCGATGGCCGACAAGCGGCTGGCGCAGGTGCGTCCGAACGGGTTGGAGGATACGCCGCAGCTCAAGCTCAATGTCGATCAGGCCGCAGCGGGCGCGTTGGGCATCGCCCAGGCAGACGTAAACGACACGATCAGCACCAATATGGGCAGCAGCTACGTCAATGATTTCATCGATCGTGACCGGGTGAAGCGTGTGTTCGTGCAGGCCGATGCGCCGTTTCGGACATCGCCCGATGCCATCGGTGCGTTGCATGTGCGGGGCAGCAGTGGCGTCATGGCCCCCTTGTCTTCGTTCGTGACGACCGAATGGACCCAGGGTCCGGCGCGTCTGGAACGCTTCAACGGCGTGCCGTCGATGAACATCATGGGTGCGCCTGCACCTGGCGTCGCAAGCGGCACGGCGATGCAGGCGATGGAAGAACATATCGCCAAATTGCCGCCGGGCATCGGCTATAGCTGGAACGGCATTTCCTATGAGGAACGGACGTCGGGTGGGCAGGCAGGCTATGTCTATGCACTGTCGCTGCTGATCGTCTTCCTGTGCCTCGCAGCGCTCTATGAAAGCTGGTCGGTGCCGATCGCGGTCATGCTGGTGGTGCCGTTGGGCGTGCTGGGTGCGGTCATCGCCGCGACGCTGGCGGGCCTCAACAACGACATCTATCTGCAGGTCGGCTTGATCACCACCATCGGCGTGTCGGCCAAGAATGCGATCCTGATCGTGGAGTTCGCCGAAGAGAAGATGCGCGAAGGGCTGTCGCCTGCGGCGGCGGCGCTGGAAGCGGGCAAGCTGCGCCTGCGGCCGATCTTGATGACCAGCTTCGCCTTCATCTTCGGCGTGCTGCCCTTGGCCTTGTCCAACGGGGCGGGCGCAGGCGGTCAGAATGCGATTGGTTGGGCCGTGGTCGGCGGCATGTTGTCAGCGACGGTGCTGGCGATCTTCTTCGTCCCCGTCTTCTTCACCGTCGTAAAGCGGCTGTTCCGCGAACATAAGACTCATGAAGCGGCCGACGACCGGGCAACGCCCGCCGCGCCGCAGGAGGCATGATCATGCATAATATAAAGGCGCTGGGCGCCATCACCCTGTCGCTGGCGCTCGCCGCGTGCGACATGGCCCCCAAATATGTGCGGCCGCAACTGGCGGTCCCGGCGGCATCGCCGCAGGGACCAGCCTACGGTGTCGACAACGGCGCGGCGATCGTCCCGGCCGATACGGCGTGGCGGGATTTCTTCACCGATGCGCGGCTGGCGCGGGTGATCGAGACGGCACTGGCCAACAACCGTGACCTGCGCATTGCCCTCGCCAATGTCGAACAGGCGCGGGCGCAATATCGGGTGCAGCGCGCAGACCTGTTGCCCGGCGTTTCGGCTGGGGGGACGGCAACCTATCAGGACTCGCCCTTTTCGCTGGCGGGATCGGGCCGCACGGATTTGTATCAAGCACAGGTCGGGATTTCTGCCTGGGAAGTCGATCTGTTCGGCCGGGTACGGAATCTGAGCAAAGCCGCGCAGGAGCAATATTTCGCCAGCGTCGAAACGCGCAATGCGGCGCAAACCGCGCTGATCGCGGAAACGGCCAATGCCTGGCTCACCATGGCGGCGGATCAGGAACGGTTGCGCATCGCCCGCGACCTGGAACAGGCATTCGGCAAGACGCTGGAACTCAACCGGGCGCGCTTCGCCAAGGGCATCGCATCCGAACTGGAAGTGCGTCAGGCGCAGACCAGCTATGATGCGGCGCGGTCGACCATTGCCGAAACGACGACCTTGGTCGCGCAGGACCAGAATGCGCTCAATCTGCTGGCCGGAACGACAGTGCCTGCGACCGACCTGCCCGAAGGGTTCCCAACGGCGAGCGCGACGATCGAAAATCTGCCGGCCGATATCGCGTCGGACGTGCTGTTGCGCCGCCCGGACATTGCATCGGCGGAACATCAATTGCTGAGCGCCAACGCCAATATCGGCGCGGCGCGGGCAGCGTTCTTTCCCAATATATCGCTGACGGCGGCATTTGGTTCGCTCAGCCTTGGCCTGTCCAATCTGTTCGGGTCGGGTAGCAGTTTCTGGTCGGTAGCGCCGACCGCCTCTTTGCCGATCTTTGACTTCGGGAAGAATAAGGGCAATCTCGCCTATGCAAAGGCGACCTATGACGCGATGCTGGCGACCTATGAGAAGAGCGTCCAGACGGGCTTCCGCGAAGTCGCGGATGCTTTGGCCCGGCGTGGCACGATGGGGGAGCAGCTTGAGGCGCAGACGTCGCAGCGTGATGCGGCGCGGGTTGCCTATACGCTGTCGGAGGCTCGCTTTCGTGCGGGGGTCGATGGGTTCCTGACGACGCTGGATTCGCAGCGGGCCTTGTCCAATGCCGAACAGAGCCTGCTCACTACGCGGCTGACGCGCGCCTCCAACATGGTCGAACTCTACCGCGCCATGGGCGGTGGGTTGCAATAACAGCGGGCGGGTCAGGTCGGGGATCATCGGGCGGGACAGAATAATCTGTCCAACCGGCAGGAATCGCGCCTATGATTAAGGTCATAGTTATTGCGGATATCTAGCAGCGCCCATGACCCCTGACCTCGACGCCATTGTCGGCGATATCATCGCCATGATGGCACAGGCGGATGAGCGTGGTGCCGTCGCATCCTACATCCCCGAACTGGCCAAAGTCGATCCCGCGCAATTCGGCATCGCGATCGCCACCGCCGACGGACGCATGATCACAGGTGGGGATGCCGACACCGGCTTTTCAATCCAGTCGATTTCCAAGGTCTTCGCGTTGACCCTCGCGCTCGGCAAGGTCGGTGATCAGCTGTGGCACAGGGTCGGACGCGAGCCGTCGGGCAATGCCTTCAATTCGATCACCCAATTGGAGCATGAGCAGGGGATTCCACGCAATCCCTTCATCAATGCGGGGGCGATCGTGGTGACCGACGTCAATCTGGGCGGGCATGAGCCGCGCGTGGCGATCGGCGAAATGCTGCGCTTTCTGCATTATGTGAGCGGCGACGACAGTATTGCGATCAACGAAGCCGTGGCTGCGTCCGAGACCGCGACGGGGTTCCGCAACGCGGCGCTCGCCAATTATATGCGCGCCTTCGATAATGTGCGCCATCCGGTCGATCTGGTGCTGGGCAGCTATTTTCATCAATGCGCGATCGAGATGACCTGTCGCCAGCTTGCTCTGGCGGGGCGGTTCCTCATGCTGGACGGGCAGCATCCAGGCGGGGGCAGGGTGGTGCCACCGCGCCGGGCGCGGCGGATCAATGCGCTGATGCTGACCTGCGGCCATTATGATGCGTCGGGCGACTTCGCCTTTCGCGTCGGCATTCCCGGCAAGTCGGGCGTGGGCGGCGGCATCATGGCAATCGTGCCCGGCCGCGCCTCGATCGCCGTCTGGTCACCGGGCCTGAACGCCAGCGGCAATAGCCAGATCGGCACGGCGGCGCTGGAGGAACTGGCGCGCCGCACCGGCTGGTCCGTGTTCAGCCCGCCTGTGGTATCGGATTAAGCAGCCTCTTCGTCCGGACGAAGGCGGCGCAGCTTGGGCGCGGTTTCCATTTGCGCCGCTTCCTTGATCCCCATCCGCAGATCTTCGCGGGTCTGGTGGATCGACGCGATCACTGGCCCCATCGCGACGCCCAGATCGACCAGCGCGGTTTCGGCCAGTTGCAGCGAGCTTTCGAGCGTTTCGGGAACGGCATCGCTCGCGCCTGCGCGATAGAGTTGCGCCGCATGATCGGTATCGCGGGCGCGCGCGATGATCGGCAGGTCCGGCACCCAGCCGCGCACCCGCTGGGTCACACGCACCGACAGCACCGGATCGTCCATCGTCAGGATCAGCGCGCGGGCATGACCCAGCCGCAGCTTGTCGAGCATCTCCACGCGCGACACGTCGCCGAACAAGATGGGATAGCCCGCCCGCCGCGCTTCGGCGACGACGTCGGGGTCCGATTCCACGACGATGAAACGCTGCTTATGGGTCTTGAGCAGATCGCACACCATGCGCCCGACCCGGCCAAAGCCGATGACGACCGCCGCCGCTTCGGCATGGTCTTCGGTCGGATCGACGCGATCCTCCCCCAGTGCCATTTCCAGCCGCCGTGCGACATCATGGCCGATGCGCGCCAGCAGCGGCGTGATCGTCAGGCCGATTGCGGTCACGATCTGCCAGAAGGCGGCGGTGGAGGGCAGGATCAGTTGCGCCGCCGCGGCGGTGGACAGCACGATCAACGTGGTTTCCGACGGGCTGGACATCAGCACCCCGACCTCCAGCGCAGTGCCCTTGCGCGCGCCGGAGAAATAGAGGAGCGCCGACGTCACCAGCGTCTTGGCAAACACGACGCCAACGACTGCCATCAACAGGCTCTGCCAGTTGGCGAGGATGACGCGCAGGTCCAGGCTCATGCCGACGGTGATCAGGAAGACGCCGAGCGCCAGCCCCTTGAACGGCGCGGTCATCACCTCGACCTCGCCATGATAGTCCGTCTCAGCGATTAGCAGGCCCGCGAGCAAGGCGCCCACGATCGGCGACAGGCCCGCGAGTGAGGTGGCGAGGCTGGAGACGATGACCACCAGCAGGCTGGCGGCCAGGAACACTTCAGGGCTTTTGGTGCGCGCCGCCTGGCTGAACACATGGGGCAGCAGGAAACGGCCCATCACCAGCATGAAAGCGATGGTGATACCGCCGCGCAGCAGTGTGTCGCCCATGGCGCTCCATGCGCCGTCCGGGCTGGCGGCGACGGATGGGGCGAGCGCACCGAGCATGAAGATGATCGGGACCAGCGCCAGATCCTCGAACAACAGCATCGAAAAGGCGGCCCGCCCGACCGCGCTCTGCGTGCCGACCATCGGCAGCACGACGGCGGTGGACGAAAGCGCGAGCGCCAAGCCAAGGCCGATCGCGCCAGCCGTGGGCTGACCGAGCAGATAAAGGCCCGTCGCGATCAGCACGGCGCTCAGGATCAGTTCCGCCGCGCCGACGCCGAATACCTGTGTTCGCATCGTCCATAATCGGCGGAAACTCAGTTCCAGCCCGATCGAGAAGAGCAATAATATGACGCCCAACTCGGCAAAGGGCTCGATCGCCTCCTGATTGGAGATGGTGACATGATAGAGCCAGGGATATTGCCCGACGAGCGCACCAAGGCCGTTCGGTCCTACCGCCAGCCCAACCAGGATGAAGCCGATCACCGGGCTGATGCGAAAGCGCGAGAAGCCAGGTATGACCAGCCCCGCCGCGCCAAGAATGACGAGAGAGTCGCTGAAACTGTGAGGATTTATTGCGCCAACCATGCGCGCACCATTGCGCCAAGTCGGCGCAATATCCAGTCTTTTGGTTGAAAAATCGCGATGCAGCGCAGCATTTGCCCTGTCCGCAAATGTTGCGCCTAATAGCTTTCGTCACCGCATTGGATTCGTCCGGTGCCACCATTGTCCACGGTGCAGGCCGGTTTACCGCCGATGGTCACATCGCCCGACCCCGTCGATACCACCTTTGCGGTCACCTCGACGGTCAGCGTGACGCTGCCCGGCCCGTCATTGGCGACGCTCGCCTGCCGCGCGCGCAGCCCTTCGCCGGCGACCGCCCCAGGTCCATTCACCCGGATGTTGGCCACACCCGTCCGACCGCCAAGCGTCGCCCGACCGCCGCCCGCCAGCGCGACGTCGATCCGGTCGAGCGCGACATCGGCCACGCCGACATCGCCATTGCCGCCCAGCACGATCTGGCCCTGCAATCCCTTCATCCGGTCGACCGTCACCGAACCGCCACCAGTTAGAACGATGCGATCGATCATGCCCGTGGACAGCCGCAAGGTTGCCGCGCCGCCGCTCTTCTCGCCAGATCGTGGCCGCGCCATGGTGACGATCAACAGCCGCCCCGACACATCGACCTTCAACCGGTCGAGCGCGCCCTGGTCGCCCTCCGCCCGCGCGGAAGCGCCGCTGCCGGTCTTGACGACCACGGTCACGGGCGCATCCACGCGGATCGCATCGAAACTGGTGATGGTAAAGCCGCGCGTCGCGGCCTGAGCAGGCAGGGCCAACGAGGAAAGGCCAAGCAGCAGGGGCATCAGCAAAAGGGGGCGTGGCAAAATCATCTCCCAGATCATGGTCTATCGGCAAGGAACACAGGCCGTTAGCGGTTCCCACCCCCTTGTTCGTCTCACCAGATAGGGCAAGATAGCGCCTGGTTCATAGAGGAGCATCCCGTCATGCGCGCGCTTTTTTCCGCTCTCCCGCTTCTTTCGCTGGCCTTGTCCGCGCCGGTGCTGGCGCAGGGGGATGACGGTGCGGCCTGGTGGGCGCATGTGAAGATATTGGCCGACGATGCGATGGAGGGGCGCGGGACCGGTACGCCGGGCTATGATCGCGCCGCCGACTATGTGATCGGCCAGTTCAAGGCGCTGGGCCTCAAGCCCGCTGGCGTGGACGGGTATAAGCAGCCCGTCGATTTCGTGGAACAGCGAATCCAGTCCGACCGCAGCAGCGCCGCGCTGATCGGGCCGGAGGAGGAGGTGCCGCTCGCGGTGCCGGGCGATCTCATCTTTTCCGGCGGCGGTGGCCCGGTTCCCGAAAGCATCGACGCCCCGATGGTGTTCGCGGGCTATGGTCTGCATCTGCCGGAAGTTGGCCATGACGATTTTGCCGGACTGGACCTCAAGGGCAAGATGGTGGTCGTCCTGTCAGGCGGGCCGACGACGATTTCGGGAGCACTCAAATCCCATGCCCGGTCCGAGCGCGCGCAATGGCTTGCCGCGCAGGGTGCGGTCGGCATGATCATGCTGGTCACGCCCAAACAGGTCGAGATTCCCTGGACGCGGCGAGTAGCGTTGGCCGGTGCGCCTGCGCTTTATTATCGCGATGCGGCGCTGCGTGAGACGCGGACGCCGTTCCTGGGCGCGCAGCTTGATCCCGCCAAGTCCGCTGCCCTGTTTGCCGGGTCGGGACAGGATTTCGCGGCTATCGCTGCCGCCGCCGATGCCTCCGCGCCAGTGGCGTCCTTCCCGCTGGCGGTGCGGTTGAAGGCGCAGGTCGCTGCGACGCGGCGCGACCTGTCGTCGCCCAATCTGGTTGCGGTCCTGCCCGGCAGCGACCCCGTATTGCGCAACGATTATGTCGTCATGTCTGCACATCTCGACGGCTATGGCATCGGTACGCCGATGAAGGGCGACGCCATCTATAATGGCGCGTTCGACAATGCGTCGGGCGTCGCCAGTCTGCTGGAAATCGCGAAGGCGCTCAAGGCCAGCAAGGTGAAGCCCAAACGGTCGATCCTCTTCGCCATCGTCACGGCCGAAGAAAAAGGCCTGCTCGGATCACGCTATTTCGCGCGGCGACCGACCGTGCCGCAGAAGAGCATCGTCGCGAACCTCAATTTCGACATGGCGCTGCCCATCTTCCCGCTGACCAGCGTGACGCCGGTCGGCTATGACCAAAGCTCGCTGGGTGCTGTGGCGCAGGCGGTGAGCGCGGCGATGAACCTGCCGATCACGCCCGATCCTTTCCCCGATCGCAACGTCTTCATCCGCTCCGACCAATATGCCTTCATCCGCGAAGGCATCCCCGCGCTCTTCTTCAAATATGGTTTCAAAGCGGGCACGCCCGAAGCCGAAACGGAAAAAGCCTGGCGTGCGAACCTCTATCATTCGCCGTTCGATGATGTGGACCAGCCGGTGATGCCTGCCGAAACGGCGAAACTGAACGCCTATGTGACGGCGGTAACCTTGCAGGTGGCGAACGCGGCGGAGCGACCGACGTGGAATGAGGACAGCTTCTTCAAGCGGTTTGAGAAATAGGGCGCTGGGGGGATGACCTCCCCCCAGCGATAGACTTTACTTCTGGAAACCGGCGATGATCTTGAGTTCGACTGCGTCGCCGACGACGGGCACGGCATAGCCGAGACCAAAATCGCTGCGCTTGATCGAGCCGGTGGCGACGAAACCGACATTTTCCTGCTTGTTCATGGGGTTAGTGCCCGCGCCGTAAAATTCGGCGTCCAGCGTTACGGGCTTGGTGATGCCCTTGATGGTCAGATTGCCGGTGATGGTAGCGCCGGTGCCTTCGGCCTTCACGCTGGTCGAGACGAATTTGGCGGTCGGAAATTTGGCGACATCGAAGAAGTCGGCCTTGAGCAGATGTTCGTCCAGCTTGGCAACGCCGGTCTTGAGATTGGCGATCGGCACGTCAATGCTGACGGTGGAGGCCGACGGGTTCGCCTTGTCGAGCATCAGCGTGCCAGTCGGTTCGGCGAACACACCGACATTATTGGTGAAGCCCATATGGTCATAGGCGAACACGATTTGCGTATGGCCGCCATCGACCTTGTAGCTGCCGCCACTGACCTTTGCGACATCCTTGCTTCCCGGCGCCTCGGCTGGGGCCTGCGCGATGACGACCGTGCCACCGGCAATGGCGATGAGAGCGGCGGCGGAAATCAGATATTTTTTCATGAGGTAGACTCCAGAAACGATCAAGGGACGCCACCACAATAGGTCGCGCCCCTAACAAGTTCCAGAGCCGTAACGGGAAACGGATCGTTCCCGATAAAACAAGTCTTACCGGCTAACCGGTCACCGATCCAAGAGGGCCAAGCGCCATCATCGTTCAGCGTATGGCGTCCTTGCCCGCTGTGCCGACCGACTCGATGTCGCGCCCGACGCCTTGCACCGTGTTGCAGGCCGAAAGGGCCAGCAGCAATCCGGTCATCATCAGGCAAAATGCGGGGCGCATCATCTCATCACTCCAATTGCGTTGTCGCGATCCTCTATAGCCGAATGGCGACGGCGGGAAGAGCGATTCCGCGCGCTCCATTTCGGCACCCGCTTGACAGGGACAGCCTGCAATGCCAATGGCCGCTTCCTCCTTATAGGGGGCGCGTAGCTCAGTGGTAGAGCACACCCTTCACACGGGTGGGGTCGCAGGTTCAATCCCTGCCGCGCCCACCATGGCTTACCCGCCATGACAGGACAGATTATTTCCCGGCATTGATCTTTTGATACGCGGCTTTAATCCTGCGGTCCTGATCCGGCGCGTGCACGCGTCGAGCCCGAAAGGACGTCGATGCCCTCTTATCTGAAAGCCAGCGCGGCGCTTGGCGCGTTGCTGGTGAGTTCCGCTGTTTGCGTGCAGGCGCAGGAAAAGCTGACGCTGGAACGTGTGTTTGCCAGCCCTGACCTTGCCGGACCGCAACCCCGCGCGCTGACATTGTCACCCGATGGGACGCTGGTCACCTTGCTCAAGCCGCGGGCGGATGAGAAGGAGCGGCTTGATCTGTGGGCGATCGACACCGCCACGGGCGCGGAGCGGATGCTGGTCGATTCGAAGAAGACCGGCAGCGGCGCGGCGCTGAGCGAAGCGGAAAAGATGCAGCGCGAGCGGGATCGCAGCGTCGCGGGCAGTAGCGGGATTACCAGCTATGACTGGTCGTCCGATGGCAAGACCATCCTCGTGCCCGTCGATGGTGACCTCTATCTCGCCGCGCTGGATGGACAGGTGACACGGCTGACCGACACGCCCGATGGCGAGTTGAACGGCGTGGTCAGTCCCAAGGGGCGCTTCGTATCCTTCGTACGGGGCGGCAATCTGTTCGTGCAGCCGATCGGTGGCGCGGAACGGCAGATAACGCAGGGCGCAAGCGAAACGGTGAGCTGGGGCGTGGCGGAGTTCGTCGCGCAGGAGGAAATGGACCGGCGCACCGGCTATTGGTGGTCGCCGGACGAGGCGATGATCGCGGTCGCGCGGGTCGATGAAGCCCCGGTCGGCATCGTCACCCGCACCGCGATCGGCGGGGAGGGGACCAAGGTCTATCAACAACGCTATCCGGCTGCAGGCACGCCCAACGCGCTGGTCGATCTTTACGTGATGAAGCCGGATGGTTCGGGTCAGGTGAAGGTCGATCTTGGCCCGGATTCGGACATCTATCTGGCGCGGGTCAACTGGTCGAAGGATGGCCGCACCCTCTATGTCCAGCGGGAAAGCCGCGACCAGAAGCGGCTCGATCTGCTGGCGGTTGATCCAGTGACCGGCAAGGGCCGGGTGATCCTTACCGAAACGGCGAAAAGCTGGGTGAACCTCTCCAACAATTTCCGGCCACTCACCGACGGGAGTTTCCTGTGGTGGTCGGAAAAGACAGGCCATGGGCATCTCTACCATGTGCGCGGGAGCAAATGGACGCCGCTCACCAGCGGCAAGTGGGACGTGCGCGACGTGGTGGGCGTGGATGAGAACAAAGCCCTCGTCTATTTCACCGGCAATCGCGAAACGCCGCTGGAACAGCAACTTTATGTCGCACCGCTGACGAAGGCCGGGGCGGCGCGGGCGTTGACGCGCAGCGGCTGGTGGAATGATTCGGTGATGGACGGCAAGGCAAGCCGGATCGTTGTCAGCCGTCAGAATAGCGACCAGCCAAAACAGGTCTATCTGGCCGACAATGAAGGCAAGCAGTTGCAATGGTTGTCGGAAAATGCGCTGACGGGCAGCCACCCCTATGCGTCCTATGTCGCCAGCCATGTGAAGACGACATTCGGTACGATAAAGGCGGCGGACGGCACGACGCTCTATACCAAGATCATGACCCCGCCGATCGAGCCGGGGAAACGCTATCCGGTGTTCATGATCCATTATGGCGGTCCCGGCGGCGGGCGGCAGGTGACCAATAGTTGGAGCGGTGCGCTCAACCAATATCTGGTCGACCGAGGCTGGATCGTCTTTGCGATAGACAATCGCGGCACGCCCGATCGCGGCAAGGCGTTCGAGGACCATCTCTATCGCGCGATGGGCACGGTGGAGGTCGAGGATCAATTGGTCGGCGTCGAATGGCTCAAGGCCCAGCCCTTCGTCGATCCACAGCGGATCGCAACATATGGCTGGTCCTATGGCGGCTATATGTCGCTGAAACTGCTGGAGAAGGCGCCGGGCGTGTTCGCTGCGGCGATCGCTGGCGCGCCGGTGACGAAATGGGAACTATACGACACCCATTATACCGAACGCTATCTGGGCCAGCCGCAGGACACACCCAGCGCTTATCCCGCGTCGGGCGCAGTCGAGGAGTCGGGGAAGATTGTCGATCCGCTGCTGCTGATCCATGGCATGTCCGACGACAATGTCGTGTTCGACAATGCCACCGCGCTGATGGCGAAGATGCAGGGTGCGGCGGTGCCGTTCGAGATGATGGCCTATCCCGGCCAGACTCATCGCGTCGGTGGGCCGGGCGTCGGCGTGCATCTGTGGCGCACGATCGAGGATTTCCTGGCCCGTCGCGGGATTGCACCCGGACCATGACAGGCGTTTTGCAGGTCGATGACGTAAAGCGCCTACAGCAAGCCTTCAATGCGCTGCAGGCAGGGCAGGCTGTCACTGCCGAGCGGATGCTGCGGGCTATGGTCGCGCCGGTGCGCAATCATCCCGATGCGCTCTATATCTTTGCGTCTGCACGTCGTGCCCAGGGTGACATGGTAGGCGCGCGGATGGCATTCGAAGCTGCACTGAAAGGCGGGGCGACCAACCCGCAGCTTTGGAACGCCTATGGCAATCATCTGCATGATATGGGCGACGGGGCTGCAGCCATAGCCGCGCTTCAACGGGCAGTGGCCGTGCAACCCCGTTATGCGGAGGGGTGGATCAACCTCGCAATCGTGGCGACCGATCAGATGCAATTCGGCATCGCCGAAGAGGCGCTGGACCAGGCTGCACGAATTGCGCCGCAGGATGATCGCATCCTGCACGTGCAAGGGTTGATGGCGCAGGCTCAGGATCGACCCGATGCGGCGGCGGCGGCGTATCGCGCCCTACTCGTAAGAAAGCCATCGGATCTTCGCGCATGCTATAATCTCGCAACGGCACTCCGGGCGTCCGACGATCGCGCCAGCGCGCTGGACGCGATCGAGCGCGCCATCGATGGCGGGTTGGATATCGCGCCAGCGCTTACGCTTCGTGCGCATATCCTCGCGGAAATGGGGCGGTTCGATGAGGCTGTAGCGCAATATCAAGCGGCATTGCGTCGTTATCCCGATCATGTCGATGCCCAGGACACATTGGCCAGGCTATTGCCTCAGATTGGACGCGCGGCCGAAGCGTTTGACGCTTTCGATTTAGCAATTGAACAGCAGCCACGCCATATCCAACTGCTATTGGCAGGCGTCCGCGTCGCCATGGACATTCGCGATCATGACCGGGCATTGGGGCTGATTGACCGGGCGCAACCTATGCTTGATGATCCTGATCAGCTAAGCGTGGTCCGCATCCGGGCGTTGGGGCTGGCTGGACGGCACGGGGAAGCGATCGACCTGGCCCGAACCCTTGCTGCTGCCGATCCCGCCCGCGCCGGTTTGCAAGCCAATCTCGCCCAACTGCTCTTGGCGCAGGGTGACCCCGACGAGGCGCTCAGTCATGCGCTGCTTGCCACCCGACATGCGCCATTGGACCAGACGGGGTGGGCACTGTTGACAGTCATATGGCGCCTGCTTGAAGATGAACGCGAGCATTGGCTGGCGGGCTATGACCATTATGTTCGTGACCTTGATATTGGCACGCCGGATGGCTGGACCAATCAATCGGCCTTTCTTGAAGACCTGCGCAAATCGCTTGAACGCTTGCATGTGACCACCGCCCACCCGGCCGACCAGACATTGCGCGGCGGCACGCAGACCCGCGGTGATTTGTTTGATCGCCGCAAATGTCCCGTGATCATGGCGCTCAAGCGACAATTACACCGTTGCACGCAATCTGCGCTGGCGGACTTGCCCAATCAACCGGCTCATCCGTTGCTGGATCGAAGGACCGGCGACATTCAATTTTCCGGCTCATGGTCGGTGCGTCTGCGCGAAAATGGTCGGCATGTGCCCCATATCCATCCTCAGGGCTGGATCAGTTCAGCCTTTTATGTGGCGCTACCCAATGATGTTCCGGCGGAACATCGGTCGGGTGAAGGCACCATTTTGTTTGGCGTGCCCGATGATGCCCTCAACCTGACCGCGCTACCGCCTCGACGGGTGATACAGCCGCAAGCCGGTCGGCTGGTACTGTTTCCCTCTTATCTATGGCACGGCACTGCACCCTTTTCGGGATCGCAATCGCGGCTCACTATCGCCTTCGATGCGCTGCCAGCTAACATCAGTTATCGCCAGGCGTGGAAGATCGCCCGGCGGTAACGGTCCTTGCGGCGCAGCGGCATGGCCCATTTGCGCCAGCCCTGATTGTCAAGCGCTTCGGGCAGTACCTGAAAACGGCTATAGCCGAAGCGGCGGCACATTTCCTGCAAGGCCAGGATGTTGGGCGCCCAGAAATTGGTGGGGTCGCCATCCAGCTCCAGTTCGGTGAACAGGCGCATCGCGGGCACCGGCTCGTGGCGCAGCGCCGTCACCGTTTCGATCACCAGATGATCGCGGCTCATCGCGGCGGCGGATTCGAGCGTGCGATAGGGGTCGGGCACATGGTAGAGGACGCCCAGCAGCAGCACCATGTCGAACTGGCCGAGTTCGTCCGCCTTATGGTCGGCTACGTCGAGGTCGAGTGAGCGTATTTTGGATTCGAAGCGGGCATGGGCATGGTCGAAGCCGCGCTTGTCGCCCCACCCCTGGCCTGACCAGCAAAAATGGTCAGTCGCCAACACGTCGGCCGCGCCGCGCTGCTCGGCCTGAAACGAGAAGAAGCCATCCCACGCACCAATATCGAGCACGCGCTTGCCCGCCAGCGGCGCGATGAAGATCTGGTCGGCTTCTTCCTGCAGTGAGGCCAGCGGCTTGATGCCATCGGCGCGGGTGCCGTCGGGAAAGGCGAAGCTGTGAAACCAGCGGTCGGGCAGGGGTGGCAGCAGCTCTGACTGCATCAGTTACGTTCCGATTCAGGAGGATGTTAGGGCAGGGGCTGTTCCGGCGCACGCGATAGGACGCGCGCTATCTGATCGACAAGCCCTTCTTTCTGGACAAAAGGCCCAGTATCGCTATGGCGCGCACTCCGCAAGATTTGCTTTGGAGTGGAGAGTTTAGTCATGGGTTACAGGGTCGTCGTCGTAGGAGCCACCGGGAATGTGGGCCGCGAAATGCTGACCATTCTCGCCGAGCGCGAGTTCCCGATTGACGAGATCGCGGCCGTCGCTTCCTCGCGTTCGCAGGGGCTGACCGTTGATTTCGGCGATAGTGGCAAGACCATCAAATGCCAGAGTATCGAGCATTTCGATTTCACCGGCTGGGACATCGCCCTGTTCGCGGTGGGCAGCGGCCCGACGGCGCAATATGCGCCCAAGGCAGCGGCAGCCGGTTGCGTCGTGATCGACAATAGCTCGCTCTATCGCATGGACCCGGACGTTCCCTTGATCGTGCCGGAAGTGAACCCCGATGCGATCGATGGCTATAAGAAGAAGAACATCATCGCCAACCCCAACTGCTCGACCGCACAGATGGTCGTGGCGTTGAAGCCGCTGCATGACGCCGCCAAGATCAAGCGCGTCGTCGTCGCGACCTACCAGTCGGTGTCGGGCGCGGGCAAGGCGGGCATGGACGAACTGTTCGAGCAGAGCCGCAACATCTTCGTCGGCGATCCGGCCGAGCCCAAGAAGTTCACCAAGCAGATCGCCTTCAACGTGATCCCGCATATCGACGTTTTCCTGGACGATGGTTCGACCAAGGAAGAATGGAAGATGGTCGCGGAAACGAAGAAGATCCTCGATCCCAAGATCAAGCTGACCGCAACCTGCGTGCGCGTTCCTGTGTTCGTCGGCCATAGCGAAGCGATCAACATCGAGTTCGAGAATGAAATCTCGGCCAAGGAAGCACAGGACATATTGCGTGAAGCGCCCGGTATCATGCTGGTCGATAAGCGCGAAGATGGTGGCTATATCACGCCGGTCGAATGCGTCGGCGATTTCGCGACCTTCATCAGCCGCGTGCGCGAGGATTCGACCGTCGAAAATGGTATCAACCTTTGGTGCGTCAGCGACAATCTGCGCAAGGGCGCGGCGCTGAACGCGGTGCAGATCGCTGAATTGCTGGGCCGTCGCCACCTTAAGAAGGGCTGATAGCTCGACCTTGCCGCTATGCTATCATGATGATAGCATAGCGGCATGGGCCAAGTTCTTATCCGCAATCTCGATGAACAAGTCATCGCTGCCTATCGTGAACTGGCGGTACGCAATCAGCGTTCGTTGGAAGCTGAGTTGCGCGATGCGTTGACGCGCGGTCGACCGATGACCGGCGATCGCCTGAATCGCATGTTGACCCGTCTTGAAGATATACGCGCTATGACGCCCAGGAATGTTCGGCAGACACCGCCTGAAGAATTGCTGCGAGAAGATCACACCGACTGATGCTCATCGTTGACACGAGCGTTGCTGCCCGTTGGGTCATTGGCAGCGATGATCCTGTTCTGTCGGATGAAGTCAGCATTGCTCTTACTCTTTTGCCGCGCCGACTGGTTGCGCCCGACCTGCTGATGGCGGAGTTCGCGAACGTCATGTGGAAGAAGGTGCGGGCGCAGGAAATCGGTGCTGCGCAGGCGCGGGAGGCGGTGGCGGTGCTGCCCGACATCGTTGAACTGATCCCGACTGCGGGCCTGGCCGACCGCGCGATAGACATCAGCCTGCAACTGGACCACCCGGCCTATGATTGCTTTTTCCTGGCTGCGGCGCAAATGCTGGAAACAATCGTCATTTCGGCTGACAGAAAGCTGATCCGCCGCTGCGCTGACACGTCATTTTCGGGCCTAATTGCGGGCCTGACGGATCGTCCGTCCTGGCAGGCATAGCGAGTTTTGGCCCTGATCGAGCTCTTGCGCCGTCCCGACTGACGCCATATCGGCAAACCTGCCCCCAGCGAAGGACCATGCCATGACCGATCTCCCCATCGAACGCCATGATGTAAAGGGCTATGACGGCCTGCCGATCGCCGTGCATGTTGCGGGCAAAGGGCGGGATCTGGTGTTGATCCACGGCTATTTCTCCAACGCCTACACCAATTGGATTCGTTATGGCCATGCCGCCAAGCTGGTAGCGGCGGGCTTCCGCCTTATCATGCCGGACCTGCGCGGGCATGGCGAAAGCGGCAAGCCGCATGATCCCGCCGCCTATCCAGCCGATGCGCTGACCGATGACGGTCTGGCGCTGATCGAACAGATGGGGCTGACCGATTATGATCTGGGCGGCTATTCGCTCGGTGCACGGACGACTGTGCGGATGCTGGCACGCGGCGCGACGCCGCGCCGGGTGATCCTGGCGGGGATGGGACTGCGCGGACTGGTGCAATCGCTCGACAATGGCGGCTATTATCAGAATGTGCTGACCAATCTCGGCACGTTCGAACGCGGCACGTCGCAATGGATGACCGAAGCCTTCCTCAAGACCACCAAGGGCGATCCGGTCGCGCTGCTCCATATCCTCAACACGTTCGTCGACACGCACGAAGCCGTCATTGCCGGGATCATGCAACCGACCAAGGTCATTTGCGGTGCGGACGATCAGGATAATGGCGTTGCACAGGAACTGGCCGACATTCTGCCCAACGGCAGCTATGCGGAAATCCCTGGCAACCATATGAATGCCGTCACCCGTAAGGAGATGGGACAGGCGATGGTCGATTTTCTCACCGCTTGACGGGATCGCACCGTCAGGCCACTTTCCCCTAATACGCCTATGAGGGGACTCCCATGAAAATCGCCGTTTCGATCGCCGCGCTTGCGGCCGCCCTTATGATATCGCCCGCGATGGCGCAGCCGGCGCCTGCACCGACGGCGGCCGAAGCCGACGCTTTCCTCGCCAAGGTGGAAAAGGCGATGTTCGATCATTCGCTCATTTCCAGCCGGGCCGCCTGGATCAATTCCACCTATATCAGCGACGACAGTGACGCTGTTGCTGCCTATTTTGGTGCGATCGGCACCACCATGACGGTCGATTACGCGCTGGAAGCGGCCAAATATGCGACCGCACCTGGCCTGTCGGTGGAAACCAAGCGGCGGCTCGACCTGCTGCGCACCGCACTCACTTTGCCTGCCCCGACGACGCCTGGCGCAGCCCAAAAGTTGAACGACCTCTCGACCCGGCTTCAATCCACCTATGGCAAAGGCAAGGGCACGCTGAACGGTCAGCCGATCAACGGCAGCGACATCGAAGAAAAAATGGGTTCCAGCCGCAATCCGCAGGAACTCAAGGAAATGTGGCTGAGCTGGCATGATAATGTCGGCGCGCCGATGCGCGGCGATTATGCCAAGCTGGTCGATATCGCTAATGCAGGCGCGAAGGAATTGGGTTTTGCCGATACCGGCGCGATGTGGCGGTCGAAATATGACATGCCTGCGGACGATTTCGCCAAGCTGACCGACAAAATCTGGGCGGAGGTGAAGCCGCTCTACGACGAATTGCATTGCTACACCCGTACCAAGCTAAACGAGACATATGGTGCGAAGGTGCAGCCCGCGACTGGGCCGATCCGTGCCGACCTGCTCGGCAATATGTGGGCGCAGGAATGGGGCAATATCTATGATGTGGTGGCGCCCGCAGGCGCTGGCGACCTCGGCTTCGATGTCGGTGACTTGCTCAAGGCGAAGGGCTTTGTCGAAACCCGGCCTGATCAGGTGGATGGCCCCGATACGCCGGAAAAGCAGCGGCGCGGCTATTGGGAAAAGCAGATGTTCAAGATCGGCGAGGGCTTCTATTCCTCGCTTGGGCTGGCGCCGCTGCCCGCGACCTTCTGGGACCGCACCCAGTTCATCAAGCCGCTCGACCGGGAAGTCGTTTGCCATGCGTCGGCTTGGGATCTGGACAATAGAGACGATCTGCGCGTCAAAATGTGTACCAAGATCAACAGCGACGATTTCGTGACCATCCATCATGAACTCGGCCATAACTATTATCAGCGCGCCTATAACAGGAATCCCTATCTCTATCTGGACGGGGCCAATGATGGCTTCCACGAAGCGATCGGCGATTTCGTCGCCTTGTCGATCACGCCCGATTATCTGGTGAAGATCGGCCTGCTCGATGCCGCCAAGGTGCCAGGTGCGGACAAGGATCTGGGGCTGTTGCTGCGGCAGGCGATGGACAAGGTCGCCTTCCTGCCCTTTGGCCTGCTGATCGACAAATGGCGCTGGGGCGTGTTCGACGGGTCGATCCCGCAGGATCAGATGCAGAAGGGATGGACCGATCTGCGCCTGCAATATCAGGGCATCGTTCCGCCCGCGCCGCGCGATGAGACGAAGTTCGATGCCGGTGGCAAATATCATATCCCCGGCAACACGCCCTATACGCGCTATTTCCTCGCCAGGATCCTGCAATTCCAATTCTACGAAGCAGCGTGCAAGCAAGCGGGCTGGAAAGGGCCGCTGCATCGCTGTTCCTTCTATGGCAACAAAGATGTTGGGGCGAAACTCAACGCCATGCTGGAAATGGGGGCATCCAAACCCTGGCCCGATGCACTGCAGACCTTTACCGGCACACGCACCATTTCCGGCAAGTCCATGACCGCCTATTTCGCGCCATTGCAAAAATGGCTGATCCAACAGAATAAAGGCAAGTCTTGCGGCTGGTAAAAGCAGCGAAAAATTCTTAGGGGCTGGTCTTCATGGACCCGGTTATCATTGTCATTGCTTTGCTTATTTTCACCAGTGTCATCATGGCACTGGCGATGGGGGTAGCGTGGTTGCACTTCGGGCGGCAACGTCATGTGCGTAGCTGGGCGCTATCCTATGTTGCGGCAACCGGACAATGGCTGGCCAATGCAGGTGGTGCCGCACTGGGCAGCGGCGGTCTGATGGCACTGACGTCCTGCCTGATCGTGGTGAGCGGATCCTTGATGCTCGTGGGCGTCCGGCAACGATCGGGGAAGCCGGTCCCCTGGCGCGCGCTGATCCTCTGTGGTGCCGTCGTGGCCACAGGCGGCAGTTATGTGGCGTTGATCGGGGACCGGTCGCTCCAAGGCATCGTCGTGCCATCTTATGTCGGCCTATTGATGCTGTGTTCAGCGATCGCGCTCTGGCCCCGCAACCGGCGTTTCAGCGCGCCGGAGATGGCCTTTTTCAGCATGAGCCTCATCCTCGCGCTGTTCGAAGCCGGGCTGGTTGCCAGTGCTGCAACGGATTTAGGTCGGGCGCCCGGTCAGGGGATGGCGCTGTATCGCGCTTTGCTTGGGTTGGGGCTTCCGTCCATCTATGTCGGCTTGGGCGTTGCCGCCGTCATGGTGGTGGCGGGCGACCTTGCCCATCAATTGCGCAGGCAGATGCGCCATGACCCGCTGACCAATGTGTTGAACCGGCGCGGGCTGGACGAATCCGCCAGTCGCGCGATCGCCCATGCGCACCGGCACCAGCGGCCCTTGGCGCTGGTGGTCTGCGATCTGGATGGGTTCAAAGCGTTGAACGATGGGCACGGGCATATCGCCGGAGATGCAGCATTGTGCGGTTTCGCGCAGTTGCTGACCAATGCGGTGCGTCGTGGGGATATCGTGGCGCGTCTGGGTGGCGACGAATTTGGCCTGCTGCTGGTCGAAACCGATGCGGCGGCGGCGGCCGACGTCATGGAGCGTGTGCGCGCAGAGATTGGTTGCCTTGTCGTGCCGAATGCCCCGGAAGCCGCCTTGCGCGCGAGTTTCGGGGTGGCCGAGTTGCTCGCGTCCGACCAAAGCCTGGAGGATATGGTCGCGCGTGCCGATACGGCGCTGTATGATGCCAAGAAGGAAGGCAAGAACCGCGTCGCCATTTGGCGCGCGGCTGCCTGATTCTTGGTCCCCTGATCAGCGAAACGGCGGCTCGTTGAAGGCGCGCAGCTTGCGGCTGTGCAGCTTCGCCCCCTCCTTGCGCAGCAATTCGCAGGTCATCAGCCCGACGCGCAAATGGCCTGCAATCGCCTCCTCATAAAAGCGGTTGGCCTGTCCGGGCAGCTTGAGTTCGCCGTGGATCGGCTTGTCGGATACGCAGAGCAGCGTACCGTAAGGGACGCGGAAGCGATAGCCTTGCGCCGCGATCGTCGCCGATTCCATGTCGATCCCCACGGCCCGCGAGAGGCTGAAACGCAGCGCCGAGCTTGAATAGCGCAATTCCCAATTGCGATCGTCGGTGGTGACGACGGTGCCGGTGCGCAGACGACGGCGGAAATCCTCCTTGTCGCCGCCACCCAGCACAGCCTCGGCAGCGCTGGCCATGGCCACTTGCACTTCAGCGATGGCCGGAACCGGGATTTCCGGCGGCAGCATGGCGTCGAGCACCTTATCGTCGCGCAGATAGGCGTGGGCCAGCACATAGTCGCCGATCCGCTGGCTGGGGCGCAGGCCACCGCAATGGCCGATCATCAGCCAGGCTTCGGGGCGCACTACCGCGAGATGATCGCAGATCGTCTTGGCATTGGCCGGGCCGACACCGATATTGACGAGGGTGATGCCGCTGCGGTCGGGCGCGATCAGGTGATAAGCGGGCATCTGGTGCCTGCGCCAGGCGCTGTCGGCGATCATCCGCGCAGGATCGGCGGTTTCGGACGTGACATAGACGCCGCCAGCGCCCGACAGGGCGGTGAAGCGGCTGCCTTCGCGCTTTAGCTCCGCGCAGGCCCAGGCTACGAATTCATCGACATAACGATGATAGTTGGTGAACAGGATATAGCGCTGCACATCCTCTGCGGGCGTGCCGGTATAATGTTTGAGCCGCGCCAGCGAGAAATCGGTACGCAACCCGTCGAACAGCGCCAAGGGCCGGTCGCCGTCGGCATTGGGAATGAACAGCCCATCGGCGATCTCGTCGCCGATCTCGGCCAGTTCGGTCGCCGGGAAATGCCGCGCCAGTTCGGTCGGCGGCGTGCCGTCGAGCGCGCTGATGTCCAGCCCGTCCAGCACATAGGGGAAGGGGATTTGCTGGGTGCTGAGGCCCGTTTCCACCTCGACGCCATAGTCGCGGACCAAAAGGTCGATCTGTTCGGCCAGATAGTCGGCGAACATCGCCGGGCGGGTGATGGTGGTCACATAGCGGCCGGGCTTCGACAGGCGCGCGAACGATCGGCCGGGCGGCGGCATGTCGCTTTCGCCATGATAGATGATCCGCAGTTCGGGATAGCAGAAAAGCCGCTCGCTGCGCGCGGTGGCCGCAGGCACGCTGCCGTCGCGGGCGTAGGCACGCATCGCCTCACGCAGATTTTCGATGGATGTCTGATAGATATGGTCGAGTTGCGCGACCGTCGCCTTGCCGATGCTCTGTGTCATCGCCCCCTGTTACCGCCTTTGCGTGACGGAAGGAAGACGCTTGCTGCAACAAAGGCGCGCTGGTTGTCCAGCGCGCCTTCGCAACGATCAGAGTTGGCCGAGCATATGGTCGGCCGACGAAACCTTATAGTCGCCCGGTTCCTCGACATTCAGCTCGGTGACGACACCGTCCTTTACGATCATCGAAAAACGCTGGCCGCGCGTGCCGAGGCCGAACTTGCTGCCGTCCATCGTCAGGCCCACCGCCTTGGCGAAATCGCCATTGCCATCGGCCAGCATCGTTACCTTGTCATCGGCACCGGCAGACTTGCCCCAGGCACCCATGACGAACACATCGTTGACGGCGGTGCAGGCGATTTCATCCACGCCCTTGGCCTTGAGCGCATCGGCCTTTTCAACGAAGCCGGGCAAATGCTTGGCCGAGCAAGTCGGGGTGAAGGCACCCGGCACCGAGAAGATGGCGACGGTGCGGCCCGCGAAATACTCGTCCGAAGCGACGGTTTCAGGGCCGTTTTGCGTCATCTTGGTGAAGGTGGTGCTGGGGAGGCGCTCGCCTGTGGCAATGGTCATGGTCATATCTCCTGGCCTTGTGTCGGGCGGGAGGTCGGGCTTGGCGGACCGACTGTCAAGGGGAGGGGGCATCATGCAAGCCGTCCTTGGCAATGCCGTGCGTGTGGCTATAGTCCGCCCATGGACCAGTCGCGCTTCTATGGCGGGCATTTCCTGCTCGCGCTTCCCGGCATGGACGACATGCGCTTCGATCATTCGGTGATCGCGCTGTGCGTGCATGACGAACATGGCGCGCTGGGCATCGCCGTGGGTGAGGAAATGGAGGAGGTGCGGCTGCGCGATCTGCTCGAAAGTTTCGATATTGACGGTAGCGGCGTGCCGGATAGGCCCGTGCTGCGCGGCGGCCCGGTCGAGCCGCGCCGAGGCTTCGTGCTGCATTCGCTCGACTGGGCGGGGCAGGACATGGTGCAGGTCGATGATCGCTGGGGCCTGTCGGGTTCGCTCGATATCTTGAAGGCGATCGGCGAGGGGCGGGGGCCAAGTCGCTATCTCGTGGCGCTGGGCTATGCCGGGTGGGGTGCTGGCCAGCTGGAACAGGAGATGACCGGTGAAAGCTGGTTCCTGGCGCCAGGCGACAAGGATCTGCTGTTCGAAACGCCTGCGCGCCGCAAATGGTCGGCTATTTTCGCGGCGATGGGCATCGATTCGTCGCATCTGGTGAGCGGTGCCGGGTCCGCCTGAGCGCCATAGGCGATAGGCACATAAAGACATCTTTATATTGCATTGCCATCAGGCCCGCCGCTTGGTAAAGCCCAGCCCATCGTCGCCGCCCGGCTCACGTCAGCGGTGCCAGCCTTTATTTGACTGACGGAGATATGCTCGTGGCCACCGTACCCGCCGCCAAGGCGCAGGATTATGTGATTGCCGATATCGGCCTCGCTGCCTTTGGCCGCAAGGAAATGGATATTGCCGAAACCGAAATGCCGGGCTTGATGGCGCTGCGCGAGGAATTCGGCGCGTCGCAGCCGCTCAAGGGCGCGCGTATTACCGGATCGCTGCACATGACGATCCAGACCGCCGTGCTGATCGAAACGCTGACCGCGCTGGGCGCGGAAGTGCGCTGGGCGACCTGCAACATCTATTCGACGCAGGATCATGCCGCCGCCGCGATCGCCGCATCGGGCGTGCCCGTGTTCGCCATCAAGGGCGAAACGCTGCAGGAATATTGGGACTATGTCGAGCGGATCTTCGACTGGCACAATCATGAGTCCGGCGTCTGCAACATGATCCTGGACGATGGCGGCGACGCCACCATGTTCGCGCTGTGGGGCGCGCGGGTCGAGGCCGGTGAAGAATTGTTCACGCCGTCGAACGAAGAAGAGGAAATCTTCTGCGCGGTGCTCAAGCGCGTCCTGGCGGAGCGTCCGGGCTGGCTGACCAAGACTGTCCAGTCGATCAAGGGCGTGTCGGAAGAGACCACCACCGGCGTCCATCGCCTGTATGAGCTGGCCAAGAAGGGCAAGCTGCCCTTCCCGGCGATCAACGTGAACGACAGCGTCACCAAGTCGAAGTTCGACAATCTTTATGGCTGCAAAGAGTCGCTGGTCGACGCGATCCGTCGCGGCACCGACGTCATGCTGGCCGGCAAGGTCGCCTGCGTCGCTGGTTTCGGCGATGTCGGCAAGGGCTCGGCTGCCTCGCTCCGCAATGGTGGCGCGCGCGTGCTGGTGACCGAAGTCGATCCGATCTGCGCGTTGCAGGCGGCGATGGAAGGCTATGAAGTCGTGACGATGGAAGAAGCAGCGCCCCGCGCCGACATCTTCGTCACCGCGACTGGTAACGAAGCCGTCCTGACCGTTGACCATATGCGCGCCATGAAGAATATGGCGATCGTCTCCAATATCGGCCATTTCGACAGCGAGATCGAGATTGCGGGCCTCGCCAACATGAAGTGGACCGAGATCAAGCCGCAGGTCGATGAAGTCGAATTCCCCGATGGCAAGAAGATCATCGTCCTGTCGAAGGGTCGCCTCGTTAACCTGGGCAACGCCACGGGTCATCCGAGCTTCGTGATGTCGGCCAGCTTCACCAACCAGACGCTGGCGCAGATCGAGCTTTGGACCAAGAGCGAGCAATATGGCAACGACGTCTATGTCCTGCCCAAGCATCTGGACGAAAAGGTTGCCGAACTGCATCTGGAAAAGCTGGGCGTGAAGCTCACCAAGCTGAGCCAGCGCCAGGCCGACTATATCGGCGTGCCGGTCGAAGGCCCCTACAAGCCTGACCACTACCGCTACTGATATGATGAAGGGGGAGGGCGCTGCCTTCCCCCTTTCTCTTTGATCCTCCCCTGGCAGGGGAGGTGGCAGCACGCAGTGCTGACGGAGGGGTGTTACCCTATCGATGGCGGGACACCCCTCCGTCTGGCCTGCGGCCATCCACCTCCCCCGCCGGGGGAGGACTTCTTTTACGTGCAGCATCATATTCACGCACCTCCGCCCCAACCCTGCAATTCTTTGCATCCCCGCTTCCCGCTGCGCCCGACTTGCGATAGTCGGGGCGTAATTATGTACAGGGACAGGCAGGTTCGGCGAAAGGAAGAGATGGCGTCATGATGACGCTCAGTCCCCTTGCCGCCATCATATTGGGTGTCGTGCTGGCCTTATGGTTGGCAGCGGCCGTCTGGGCGCTTGCCAGCGGACAGCGGATGCGGCGCGAGGGCATGCAGGCGCAGGGCAAGTTCGACCGGCTTGCCACATTGCTGGCTTCTGCGCCCGCCGCGCCGGTCATCATTCACCCCGACGGACGGATGGAAGCGGCCGATCGCCTCGCCAAATGGCTGGGCAAGCCGCGCGTGCCGAACTTCGCCTCCGAACTGACGGCTGCCGACGGCGGGCTGGAGCCTGAGGACGCATCCACACTGGCGGGTGAGATCGCGTCGGCGCAGCGCGCGGGCAAGAGCTTCGCGCTGCCGGTGCGCGGCGTGGGCTCCTCGCGGCTGTTGCTGATACGGGGTGCCCCCGCCGGGCCGGAACTGGCGTCCAATGGCGGCGTCGTGCTGTGGATATTCGACGCGACCGACAGCCAGGCGGAAATCCGCTCGCTCCAAAGCAAAGTCGAACAATTGAGCGACGCGCTCGAAGCGCTCGCGGGCCTGGTCGAGGCCGCGCCCTTCCCGATGTGGCATCGGACCCCGGATCTGCGCCTCAGCCTCGTCAACAGCGCTTATGTCGCTGCCGTCGATGGTGGTAGCGCCCATGACGTCATCGCCCAGGGCATCGAACTGGTCGAGCCGGTAGCTGGCCTCTCCGCGCAGGCCGCCGCCGCCGATGCCGTCGCGCAGGACGAGCCGATTGCGCGGATGGTGCCCGCCACGATCGATGGCGAACGGCGGACGATGCGCGTGGTTGACGTGCCGCTCGGCGTGGCCGGGGTCGCGGGCTATGCGGTGGACCAGCATGAACTGGAACAGGCGCGGGTCGAGCATCGACGGTTGGAGGCGGCACAGCGCGACTTGCTTGATCGGCTGTCGGCCGGTGTGGCCCGCTTCGGGCCTGACCGGGCGCTGCGCTTCTGGAACCAGCCCTTCATCAGCCTGTTCGCGCTGCATCAGGAGCAACTGGCCGACTCGCCCTTGTTCGAGCGCGTATTGGACCAGATGCGCGACGCGCGGCGCATTCCCGAACATCGCGATTTCCCGGCCTGGCGCGCGGAGCGGCGCGACTGGTTTCTGTCGCCTGATCCGCGCGAGGAAAATTGGCTGTTGCAGGACGGCACCCATTTGCGCGTCTATGCCCAGCCCTTGCCCGATGGCGGCCTGTTGCTGATCTTCGAGGATCGCACCGAGCAGGTGCAATTGTCGAGCGCGCGCGACACGTTGCTGCGGGTGCGGACGGCGACGTTCGACAATCTGTTCGAATCGATCGGCGTATTCTCGTCCGACGGGCGGCTGCAAATGTGGAACAGCCGGTTCCGCAGCATCTGGGGCGCGACCGAGGAAATGCTGGCCAAGCATCCCCGCATCGACGACCTGATGCGCGATGTGCAGGCGCGGCTCGCCAAGCCGCAACAGGCCAATCTGGTCCGCGAACTGGTCCGCGCCGCCACGATCGAGCGCAAACAGCGCGCGGGCCATGTCGGTTTTGCCGATGGGCGCATCTTCGAATTTGCCGCCATTCCGCTGCCCGACGGCAATGCGCTCTTCACCATGCTCGACGTGACCGACAGTCGCCGGGTCGAACAGGTGCTGCGCGACCGCAACGAAGCGCTGGAGCAGGCGGACCAGGTGAAGACCGCCTTCGTCACCAATATGAGCTATGAACTGCGCACTCCGCTGACCACCATCGCTGGCTTTGCCGAGATGATGAGCGCGGGCTATGCGGGCGAACTCAGCCCGTCGGCCAAGGATTATGTCGATGGCATTCTCCAGAGCACGGGCCGCCTGGCGATGCTGATCGACAATGTGCTGGACCTGACACAGGGCGAGGCAGGCACTTTGCCGATTGAGCGCGCGCCCGTCGATCTGGCGGCGGTGGCGCGGGAAAGCGCCGCACGGCTCAGCAGCGACGCCAAAGCCAAGGGCATCGACCTCGCCGTCTCGCTGGAAAACAGCCTGGGCGTGGTGCAGGGCGACGCGCGGCGCATCGGCCAGGCGATCGACCATCTGCTCGACAATGCGCTGGCCCATTGCGGCAAGGGCGCACGGGTACTGCTCCACGGCGATGGCGGCGCGGACAAGGCGCGGATCGTGATTTCCGACAATGGTCCCGGCATCCCGACGGCGCAGCAGGATGCGATTTTCGATCCGACAGCGCGCGCGGGGCAGGCGCGGGCCGGGGGACGCGCGGGCATCGGCCTGCCGCTCGCCCGGCAACTGGCGCAGGCGCATGGCGGCACGCTGCAACTGGTGTCGGAGGCAGGGCAGGGGACCATGATCGTGATCGAATTGCCGCGTGGCTGACCGCGCCATCCATCTGGCCGACGAAGCGGCCATGCTCGACCTTGGTTATCGCCTCGCCGACCAAGCGCGTATCGGCGATGTGATCGCGCTCTATGGCGGGCTGGGCACGGGCAAGACGACGCTGGCGCGCGGTATCCTCGAAGCGCTGGGGCTTGAAGGCGAGGCGCCGAGTCCGAGCTTCGCCATCGTGCAACCCTATGATGTGCCCGAAGTCCGCCTGCCGGTCGCCCATGTCGATCTCTACCGGCTGGACGACGCGGGGGAAGCCGACGAACTGGCGCTCGGCGATTATCTGATGGACAGCCTGCTGATCATCGAATGGCCCGACCGGCTGGGCGATGCGCTGTGGTCCCATGCGCTGCGATTGACCATTGCGTTCGACCCGGATGGCGGACGGCGCTTGACAGCGGACGTGCCGGACGCTTGGACGGAGCGATGGTCACAACTATGATCCCGCCCGCCGCCGCGCCCGCTTTCCTCGCCCGCGCGGGCTGGGGCGACGCCGCCATCGTTCCGCTCGCAGGCGACGCCTCCTTCCGCCGCTATTTCAGGGTCATCGAGGATAGCCGCCGGGCCGTTTTGATGGACGCGCCCCCGCCGCACGAAGATCCCCGCCCGTTCATCGCCATTGCCGAACATCTGCTGACCGACGGCTTTGCCGCGCCCCGCATATTGGCGCGCGATCTGGACGACGGGCTGGTGCTGATCGAGGATTTTGGCGACCTACGGGTCAAGGAGCATCTCGACGCCCGGCCCGATGAGGAAATGGCCGTTTATGCCCGCGCGATCGACCTGCTCGCCGACCTGCACCGCCTGCCTGCCGCGCCCGTGCCTGCCTATGACCGCGCCGTCTATCAGCGCGAAGTCGGGCTGCTGACCGAATGGTATTGCCCGGCGATCGGACTCGCGGTCGATCAGGACGCTTATGTCGCAGCCTGGGATGCCGTGCTGCCGCAGGTCGAGCAGTCGGCTAGCCCGACGGTGACGGTACTGCGCGACTATCATGCCGAAAATATCATGCTGATCGACCGGGCGGTATCGCATGGCCTTGGCCTGCTCGATTTTCAGGACGCGCTCGCCGGGCATCCCGCCTATGATCTTGTGTCATTGTTGCAGGATGCGCGGCGCGATGTGCCGCCTGCCGTCGAGGCCGCGATGCTGGCGCATTACAAAGCCGTGGCGACCCCGCCTGCTGATTTCGATGCGGCCTATGCGGTGCTCGGCGCGCAGCGCAATGCCAAGATTATCGGCATCTTCACCCGCCTGTGGCAGCGCGATGGCAAGCCGCGTTACCTGTCCTACCTGCCGCGCATGTGGGGCTTGCTGGAGCGCGACCTCGCCCATCCCGCGCTGGCCCCGGTGGCGGACTGGTTCGCCGCCAACATTCCCGCCGACAAGCGCCATGAGGCGCTCACGGAGTTTGCGGCGGCATGATCGACACGGCGATGTTGATGGCGGCGGGCCTTGGCAAGCGGATGCGCCCACTGACGGCCACCCGGCCCAAGCCGCTGGTCAAGGTGGCGGGTCAGCCGCTGATGGATCATGCGCTCGACCGGCTGGAAGCGGGCGGCATCCGCAAGGTCGTGGTGAACGTCCATTATCTCGCCGACACGGTCGAGGCGCATTTGCGCGCGCGCAAGGGCGGGGCGGAGTTCTTCATCTCGGACGAGCGTGCCAAATTGCTGGAGACGGGCGGTGGCCTGGTCCATGCCAAGCCGCTGCTCGGCGACAAGCCCTTCGTCTGCGCCAACAGCGACAATCTGTGGATCGACGGGCCGCAGGATACGCTGGCGCTGATGCAGCGCCATTGGGATGCCGATCGGATGGACGCGCTGCTGTTGCTGGTGCCGCTGGCGCGGGCGAACTGCCATAGCGGGCCGGGCGATTTCCATATGGATGCCAATGGGCGGCTGACCCGGCGCAAGAGCGCGCATGTCGCGCCCTTCGTCTTCACCGGCGTACAGATCCTATCCCCGTCGCTGCTGGTCGATCCGCCTGCCGACGTCTTTTCCACGAACATCTTCTGGTCCCGCGCGATCGCAGCCGGGCGGCTCTATGGCGTGTCGCACCAAGGCCTCTGGTTCGACGTCGGCACGCCGCAGGCCATTCCCGCGGTCGAAGCCATGCTCGCCCATGGGTGATCGCGGACAGCCAGCACTCTTCACGATCCCGGCGCATCGCGCCTTTGCCGACGCGCTGGTCGCGGGCATCATGGCGCGGCAGGGGCGCGATCCGCTGGCGCTGTCGCGGGGGATGATCCTGTTGCCCAGCAATCGCGGCGTGCGGGCGGTAGCCGACGCTTTCGTGCGCGCGTCGGGCGGTGGATTGCTGCTGCCGAGGCTTATTCCGATCGGCGACCCGGACATAGGTGAGCAAGTCGGCGGGGCACTCGATCCGCTGGGCGAAGATGATCCCATCGCGCCTGCGATCGCGCCGATGCAGCGCCAGATGATCCTTGCTCGTTTGGTACAGCAGGCACAGCCCGGTATCGATGCCGGACAGGCGCTGAAACTGGGACAGGCACTGGGACAGGTGCTGGACCAGATGCAGGTCGAACGGCTGACCCCTGACGCGCTGCGTAAGCTCAGCCTTTCGGACGAACTCTCCGGTCATTGGCAGAAGTCATTGACCCTGTTCGAAATCATCATTGCCCGTTGGCCGGCCGAACTGGCGCGGCTTGGCTGCATCGATCTGGTCGATCGGCGCAATCGCCTGTTTGATCGGCTGGCCAAACGCTGGGCCGACGCGCCACCTTCCGGCTTCGTGGTAGCGGCGGGTATATCGACCACGGCCCCTGCCGTGGCCGGACTGCTGCGCCGGATTGGCGAGATGCCGGGCGGCATGGTGGTGTTCGCTGGGCTGGACCAGCATATGGACGATATTGCCTGGCAGGCGATCGGCCCGTTCGATCCTGATCCCGTGACGGGCCGCGCGCCTGCGGGGCATGAGAGCCACCCCCAATATGCGCTCAAGCGCCTGCTCCACGCTATGAGCGCGACGCGCGACGATGTGGCGCAATGGCGCTGGGGCAGCGAGCATGATGCGCGCGCAGTGCGCGGGCGCAACATCTCCAACGCGATGCTGCCGCCAAAGCTCACCAGCGGCTGGCGCGACCTGAAAACCGCCGATCGCTCGCTAGCGGGCGTCGAGGCGCTGGATGTCGCGACGCCGGGCGAAGAAGCGCAAGCCATCGCCATCGCGCTGCGCGAGGCATTGGAAACACCGGGCCGCACCGCCGCTCTGGTGACGCCCGACCGGCAGCTGGCGACGCGCGTGTCCGCGCATCTGCGCCGCTGGGGCATAGAAGCGGACGATTCGGCGGGCCTGCCGCTCTCGCGCCTGCCGCCTGGCACGCTGCTGATCGCGATGGCGCAGGCGGTGGCGGAGCGCTTTGCCCCGGTTGCGTTGCTGACGTTGCTCAAACATCCGTTGGTGATGCGCGGCGCGGGGCGGCTCGCTTGGCTGGAGGGCGTGCGCGGCCTCGACCTGCTGCTGCGCGGCCCCCGCCCGCAAGCCGGACTGATCGGCATCGACCAAACATTGCGCCCGCGCGAGGATGAGGACCGGCAGGGCGCCTTGCGCGAACAGGTGCGCGACTGGTGGCCGCAGGCGCGCGCGCTGCTCGAACCGCTGGAGCGCGGCTTCCTCGCAACGCCCGACCTGTCGGGCCAGCTTGCCGCCATCCGCGAGCAGGCGGGCGCGCTGACGGGCGATGCGATCTGGGCCGGGCACCAGGGGCAGGCCGCCGCCGATCTCTTCGCCGAGATGGAAGCGGCTGCGCCCGAAGGGCCGCGTCAGGCCGATATGCGCGCGCTGCCGGTATTGCTCGACCATATGCTGGGCGGCGTGTCGGTGCGTCCGCCACAGGGCGGCCATCCGCGCATCGCCATATTGGGCTTGATCGAAGCGCGACTGCAGCAGGCCGATCTCATGGTGCTGGGTGGCCTCAATGAAGGCACCTGGCCGGGCTTGCCCGCGCCCGACCCTTGGCTCGCGCCGCGTATCCGCCGCGAACTCGGCCTGCCGGGGCTGGAAACCCGCATTGGCCTTGCCGCGCATGATTTCGCCAGTGCTTTGGGTGCCCCGCATGTCCTCATCACCCGTGCCCGGCGCGGCGGCAGCGGCCCGGCGGTCGCTTCGCGCTTCTGGCTGCGGCTCAAGGCCATGTCCGGTCCGCAATGGAAAAGCGCCGACCGTTATGCCGCGCTGGCGCAGGCGATCGACAGGCCCGATGGTCATCACCCGGCGGCGCGCCCGGCGCCGGTGCCACCTTTGTCCGTGCGGCCAAGGTTGATCCCAGTGACCGATGTCGATCGGCTCAAGGCCGATCCTTATGCCTTCTACGCCCGTCGCATCCTGCGCTTGGCCCGGCTCGACCCGGTCGATGCCGATGCGGGTCCGGCCTGGCGCGGGACGGCGGTGCATGAAATCCTCCAGCATTGGGCGGAGGCGGGCACGCTCGATCCCGCTGACCTCGAAGACCGCGCGCAGGCGATGTTCGACCGGCCCGAAGTCCATCCTTTGCTCAAGGCTCTGTGGCAACCGCGCCTGATGGAGGCGATCCGCTGGATCGCGGCGGAGGTCGCCAAGGACAAGGCGGCGGGGCGCACCATATTGGCGGTCGAGCGCGAAGGTCGGGCGGAGGTCGCCGAGGTTACGCTGATGGGCAAGGCCGACCGGATTGACCGCTTGCCCGACGGCACGCTGGGCGTCATCGACTATAAGACCGGCAAGCCGCCCAGCGCCAAGATGGTTAAGGCGGGCTATTCGCTGCAACTCGGCCTGCTGGGCGTCATCGCCGAAATGGGCGGTTTTGCTGGGCTGGGCGAGCAGCCGCGCGCGGCCGACTTCGAATATTGGTCGCTTGCCAAGAAGGGCGACCAGTTCGGCTATCGCGAAAGCCCGGTCGATCCGACAGGCAGCCGTGGCAAGATCGTCACGTCGAGCTTCACCGCCCATGCTCATGAGCAATTCAGTGGATTGGTCGCGGACTATCTGCTTGGCTCAGCGCCCTTTACCGCGCAACTCAACCCGGAAGTCGCCAATTATGGCGATTATGACCAGCTGATGCGGCTGGAGGAATGGTATGGCCGCGACGATGGCTAAGGCGCGCCCGCTCCAGAAGCTGCTCGGCAATCAGGCACAGGCCGCCGCGCCCGACGCTCATGTCTGGTTGTCCGCATCGGCGGGCACGGGCAAGACCCATGTGCTGACGGCGCGCGTGTTCCGCCTGCTGTTGCAAGGGGTGCGCCCGGAAAATATCCTGTGCCTGACCTTCACCAAGGCGGGCGCGGCGGAAATGGCCGACCGCATCCATGACCGGCTCGCCGCCTGGGTGCAGATGGATGACAAGGGGTTGTTCGCCGATCTTGAGGCTTTGGGGGAAGAGTCCGGCCCCGATGCCCGCGAACGCGCCCGCCGCCTCTTTGCCGAAGTGCTGGAATCGACCGGCGGTGGCCTGCGCATCCAGACCATCCATGGCTTTTGCCAGCAATTGCTGACCGCCTTCCCGCTGGAGGCCGACCTGGTGCCGGGCTTCCGTCCGCTCGACCAGCGCGAACAGAGCGCGCTGGCGCGGCAGACCTTGGCCGACATGGCGGTGCGGGCGCAGGAGCAGGGCGATGGCGCACTGATCGGTGCACTCCAGGCAATCAGTCTGCGACTGGGTGAGGGCGGGGCGGAACATTTCCTGCTGCGCTGCGCCGCGCGCGTCGATGCGCTGGCTGCCCTGCCTGATCCGATCGCGCCCTGGCTCGCGGGCCAGTTCGATCTGCCGGAAGGCGATATTGATCAATGGCTTGCTGACCAATGTTCCGATGATGTCTTTGACATGCGGACCTTGTCTGCGCTGGTCGCCGCCAATGTCGCCTGGGGCAAGGGGCGGGGGCTGGAACGCTGTGACCGGATCGCTGTCTGGCGCGCTGCCGATCCCGCCACGCGCGCGGCGACCCTGGCCGATCTGCACCGCGCCTGGGCGAAAACCGATGGCGATCTGATCGAGGCCAAGGGCTGGGTGCCGCCGGACGATGGCTATGGTGCCTTGTCCTCGCGCCTGCATACGCGCTGCGCCGAACTGCTCGCGACCAAGGCTCGCGCCGATTATGCCGCGCTGCTGGCGCAGGGGCTTCATGCTGGGCGCGCCTATGCCATGGCCTATGCCGAGGGTAAGCGGCTGGCAGGGGCCGTCGATTTCGAGGATCTGATTGCCCGCGCTGCCCGCCTGTTGGAACAGGACGGTATTGCCGAATGGATCCGCTACAAACTGGACCAGCGGATCGACCATATATTGGTGGACGAGGCGCAGGACACCAACGCCGCGCAATGGCGCATCGTTCGCACATTGGCCGAAGAGTTTTTCGCAACCGAATGGGAAGCGGGCGAAAAGATCCGCACGATTTTCACGGTTGGCGATTTCAAGCAGGCGATCTTCGGCTTTCAGGGGACCAGCCCCGCCAATTTCGCCGCTGCGCAAATTCTGTTCCAGCGCGATGCCGACCAGTCCGGCCACCGGCTCCACGATCTGTCGCTGGACCATAGTTTCCGCTCCACCCCGGCGGTGCTGGACGTGGTGGACCGCACCATCGCGACCCTCGATGCAGGGCGGCTGGGGCTGGAACCCGGCGATGTGCGCCATATCAGCGCCAATCTCCACCCCGGCGAAGTGCAATTGTGGAAGCCGGTGATCGCGGGCTTATCTGACGATGCCGAGGGTGAGGAAAATTGGGCCGCCGATCAGGAGCGCAAGCTGGCCGAAAATATCGCGCGCCAGATCAAGAGCTGGATCGATGACGGGCTGATGCTCGAAAGCCGGGGCCGCCCGGTGCGCGCGGGTGACATCATGATCCTGGTGCGTCGCCGCAATGAATTGGCCCGGCTGATCGTCGCCCGCCTCTATGAGGAAAATGTCGCGGTTGCGGGGATCGATCGGCTGCGGCTCAATGCGCCGCTTGCCGTACGCGACCTGCTCGCCGCGCTGCGCTTTGCGGTACAGCCGGAGGATGATCTGAACCTCGCTGCGCTGCTGGTATCGCCCTTGATCGGCTGGACCCAGGACGACCTCATGACCCGGCTGATCGGGCGGCGCGGCGGATTGTGGCGGCACCTCACCCGCTCGCTGGACGATGGCCTGCTCCAGCCGTTGCGCGACCTGCTGGCGGTGGCGGATTTTTCGACGCCCTATCGTTATCTCGAAGCGATCCTGTCTGGGCCGATGGATGGCCGCCGCCGCCTGATCGACAGGCTGGGCACCGAAGCGGCGGACCCGATCGAGGAATTGTTGAACGCCGCTCTGGGGTTCGAGCAGGACGACCACCCCTCGCTCCAGCGGTTCATCGACTGGTTCGACCGTGACGAGGTGGACATCGTGCGCGATGCCGCCGCCCAGGGAGACAATCTGCGGCTGCTGACCGTGCATGGGGCCAAAGGCTTGCAGGCCCCCATCGTCATTCTCGCCGATGCCTGTCTTGATCCCGATGCAGGTAATCGGATGGACGGGCTGGAATGGAACGGCCTGCCAATCCTGCCACCGCGCAAGCCCGAACGGCAGGGGCCGATCGGTGACCTCGCGGAAGAAGCGGCGCGGGTCGAGCGGCAGGAGCATTGGCGGCTGCTCTATGTCGCGCTGACGCGGGCCGAGGAACGGCTGGTTGTTGCCGGATCGCTTGGCCCGGCGGCCAAGGAGCAGGTGAAGCCTGAAAGCTGGTATGGCGCGGTCGAGGCAGCGATGGAATCGCTTGGCGCACCGTGGGAAGACGATCCGATCTGGGGGCAACTTCGCCGCTGGCGGGGGACGGAAAGCCTGCCGAGCGCGAAGGCCGATATCGACGTAGCAGAGGCGCGCGACAGCGTCGCGGAACCAACATGGTTGCGCCAGCCAGCGCCAGTCGAAGCGCGCCCGCCGCGTCCGCTCGCACCATCGGCAGCGGTGGAGGATGACCAGCCCTATCCGCCACCGACCTTGGCGATGCGTGCGGCGGCTGATCGCGGACGCTGGCTTCATGCCCTGTTCGAGCGGTTGCCCGCCGTGCCGGTCGATCGCCGTCGAGATGCGGCCGACCGCTGGCTGGCTCAGCAGGGGGCGGACGACGTAGCGCTGCGCCAGGAGGTAATCGACCAGGCCTTGCGCGTCATCAATGCACCCGATTTCGCCGGCCTGTTCGGGCCTGACGCGCTCGCCGAAGCACCGATCGCGGCGGTTGTTGGTGAAGCCGTAATTGCGGGCACGGTGGACCGGCTCTGCGTCGGCGCGGATCGTGTCCAGATCGTCGATTTCAAGACCGGGCGGGTTGCACCGCTGACGCTGGCCGAAGTCCCGATGGCGCATGTCCGCCAGATGGCGGCCTATGTCGCGGCGCTGAAAGTCATCTTTCCTGACCGGGCGATCGAGGCGGGGCTGCTCTACACCAGCGCCCCGCGTCTCATCACCCTGCCGTCCGCCCTGCTCGCGGCGCACAAGCCCGGCTTTGTGCCCGCGCAGGAGAATTTGCCGCTCCCGCCCGTTGAGCCGGGCGAGCAGGCGTCCTAGATAGCACGCAACGCAAGGAGAATAGCGACATGGCCACCAAGGCAGTTACCGACGCCAGCTTTCAGCAGGATGTGATCGACGCCGACAAGCCCGTGCTTGTCGATTTCTGGGCCGAATGGTGCGGTCCCTGTAAGATGATCGGGCCGGCTCTGGAGGAAATTTCCGAGGAACTGGGCGACAAGGTCGTGATCGCCAAGGTCAATATCGACGAAAACCCCGATGCGCCGGGCAAATATGGCGTACGCGGCATCCCGACGATGATCCTGTTCAAAAATGGCGAAGCCGCCGCGACCAAGGTCGGCGCCGCGCCCAAGAGCGCGCTCAAAAGCTGGCTGGAAAGCGTGCTGTAAGATCGATGCAGGCGGGGTAGGGTTAGCGGAACAAGATTTCCGCTGCCCTGTCCCACAAACGCGGCGAGGAGGCCCCCAAGAGCCCCCGGCGCGTATCGCCAACCTGATAGGGCGACCCGTCCAGGCGCTGGCAGCAACCGCCCGCTTCGTTCAGGAACAATGTGCCCGCCGCATGGTCCCAAGGCAGGGTACGCGCAAACACCGAAACATCATTCTGCCCCAGCACCAGCCGGGGATATTGTTCGGCGGCGCAGCGAGGAATGTCTACCAGCGCGAAACGGTCCTGCGATCGCCGCTGAATATCCGCCCGTTCCTCCGGCGTCATGAAATAGACGGCCAGCGCCGCGATCGGCAGCTCGCCACCGCTCTCGCGCGCCTGCACTTGTTCCCCGTCGATATGGCTGCCCCCGCCCAGCATGGCGTGGCACAGGCGGCCAGTCAGCGGATCGAGTATCCACCCCGCCAGCGTCGCGCCGCCATCGGCCAGCGCGATCATGATGCCGAAGGGCGGATTGCCCGCTGCGAAATTGCCGGTACCGTCGATCGGGTCGATGATCCAGTTCAACCCATCGCCCGCCCGGTCGAGGATCGCGGGATCAGCCGCACAGGCTTCTTCGCCGATGATCCCGGCTTCGGGCAGGATCACACTCAGCCCTTCGGCCAGGCGGATCTCGCTTTCCTTGTCGGCGATGGTGACGAAGTCGTTTGCCGCCTTCTCGCTGATCTCGTGGCTCGCCAGATTGCGGTAGCGCGGCATGACGATGTCGCGCGCGACCTCGCGCATCAGGGCGACGACGGGGGCGTGGATATCGAGCTGCATCAGCTGCGATAATCCGCGTTGATCGCGATATAGCCATGCGTCAGGTCACAGGTCCACACTGTCGCGCGGCCCTCGCCCAGGCCCAGATCGACGCCGATCTCGATATCCTGCCCCTTGAGATGCGCGGTCACCGGTGCCTCGTCATAGCCATCGACCGCCAGGCCCCCGGTCGCCACTTGCGTCGCGCCGAAGCGGATGGAGAGCAGGTCGCGATCGGCCGGTTCGCCCGCCTTGCCAATGGCCATGACGACCCGGCCCCAATTGGCGTCCTCGCCCGCCAGCGCGGTTTTGACCAGCGGCGAATTGGCGATCGACAGGCCAATGCGATGCGCGCTTTCGTCACTTGCTGCGCCCTCGACGCTGATCTCGACGAATTTGGTCGCCCCCTCGCCGTCGCGCACGACCAGATGCGCGAGCTGGCGGCATATGTCCGACAGAGCGGCGTGGAAGGCGTCTGCCCCCGCATCGTCCATGCTGGTCATCGGCGCATTGCCCGCCTTGCCGGTGGCAAAGGCCAGCACCGTGTCGCTGGTCGAGGTATCGCTATCGACCGTGATGCAGGAAAAGGTCCGTTTGTTGGCCGCCGACAACATCTGTTGAAGCAGCGCCGGATCGATCGCCGCGTCGGTAAAGATATAGCCCAGCATCGTCGCCATGTCCGGCGCGATCATGCCCGATCCCTTGACGATGCCGACCAGTTCGACGCGCGTGTCGCCGATCATGGCGGATGCATGGGCGCCCTTGGGATAGGTGTCGGTGGTACCGATGGTGGTGGCCGCTGACTCCCAGTCGCAGGGCGCAGCGACGAACGCCGCTTCTAGCCCTGCTTCGGCCTTATCGATGGGCAGGGGCACGCCGATCACCCCGGTCGAAGACACCAGCACGTCGGAAGGCAGGCAGCCCAGATGGTTCGCCACCTTGGCCGCAATCGCCTCCACCGCCGCGCGACCACGATGCCCGGTAAAGGCGTTGGCATTGCCCGCATTGACTACCAGCGCGCGCGCCGACCCCAGCGGAATGGCATCACGGCACCATTCGACTTCGGGCGATGGGCACAGGCTCTGCGTCGTCACACCCGCGACCGCCGTGCCGGCATCCAACTCGACATAGGTGAGGTCGCAGCGGTCCCATTCCTTATAGCGCGCTTGCGCCACACGCAGCGTCACACCCGCGATAGAGGGCAGGACAGGGAAGTGGGCAGGGGCGAGGGGGGAGCGTTGCATATTCGTCTCGCTATGACAGGGGTGGAGGCCAGTTTAGGCACAATGCCCTTTGGAACAAACATATTTTCACATCGGTCAGGATAGGTAATTGCTCACGGGGTCGGCAATTGGGCTCTGATCAGGCGACCACGAACCTGCCGTCGACGAGTTCGCGGATAGCTACGAGGGCCGATTTGCCGCTGAGACGAGCGGTTCCGGTGACGGAGCGATATCCGGCGTGGATCTGGGCGCCCCAGTCGGAGCGGAAGCCGTTGGTGACCTTGCGGAACACGACCGAGGGGCGGATCTCGCGCTCTGATATGTTGTTGGTCGCAGGGACGTCGCGGTTGGTGAGGAAGACGAAGAACTTGCCCCGCCAGGCCTTGATTTGTTTGAGCAGAACACGTCCCGCCGGGTGCGCGACAGGCATCTGTACCAGGCGGGTCAGCAGATTCTCGGCCTTCGCGGCGTAGGCGGCCAGCGTCGTGTCCTTCAGGCTGCTTCGTCGCTTGCCGATCCGGATCGCCCAGCGCAGGTGGTCGCGGATTTTGGGGGCGAAGGCGGTATCCCCGCAGTCGATGGCATACTGAACATCGCGCAGGACATGGGCGAGGCAGACCTGATGCTCTTTGCCCAGTTCCTGCTGTCCGGCGTAGCGATCGGAGACCCACACGTCGGGTTGATGGCCACCCAGCACCTCGTCGACAACACTGCGCGCCCGGCGCGGGGCGATCTTGTGCAGGACCGCGTCTTTCGAGAGGAAGACCCATTGCCAATGGGCAATGCCGTTGGTGCGCGTGGACGTCTCATCGGATGCGATGATCCTTGCCGTCAGCAACTTGTCGGTGATCGCCTTCGTGGCTGCTGTCATTCCGGCCTGCATGCGCCTGAAGGCGTTGGCGATTGCCCCTTGGGAGATCGTGAGGCCAAACAGTTCCGCAGCAATGCGCGACAGTCGCTCGAAGCTGACATGGTGGCTGTGATGCAGATAGGCCAGCAGCGAGCGGATGCCAGGGCCAAACGGCGTGCCCGGCTCCATACCCGCCGGCGCCTCGGCGCGGTAGCGACGGCCACATCCCCCGCAGCGCGCACCGAACAATTCGATGCGCGTCACAATTGGGCGGATCGGTGGCAGGTCGATATGATCGTAGCGGTGACGGCAATGCTGGGTCTGCGAGGAAACATCGGTCCCGCAATGGCAGCAGCTTGCCGCCATGACGCGTTCGGTTTTGTCCGGCGTCTCGGCCAGTGGGCGGTGCTTGCCTTCGCGCGGCGGGCGCTTGCCAGTCCTGGGCTTACCGCCTTTGCCGCCCCGCTTGCCGAAGTCGTCCTTCGAAGGCGGAATATGCGAATTCTTCGAGGTCTTGCGCGGCTTGCCGAACAGGGATTCCAACTCGGAAATCCGTGCTGCCATCCGCTCGATCATCTCGTGCTGAGCAAGCAGCAGCTCGTTCTTCTCGGCCTCGGTCAGAACATGAAGCGGCGGTGGTGGCATCCGTAGGGTGAATCAGCCAATCGACCCCCGCGCAACACTTTTCTGCCAACCCCGTGAGCAATTACCAGGATAGAGCGATGCCACCAATATTCAGTTCAGCGTAGTAACTGTGATTGTTCAAAAGTAACCACGCCATTCGCCTGCAACACTCGTTTACTAGTGATTGAGCATCCATGTCAGCGTATCGCGTAGATCATATATCGGCCTTTGCCCGGACACCGCATCGAGCTTGCTACGATCTCCCCACAATGTTTTTACCTCGTTCTCCCGAACAAAGTCCGGATTGACGCGAACGGCGAAATCGCGTCCCGAAATCTCCTGGATCATGGCGATTACTTCTCTCAGCGAATAGGCCTTGCCGGAGCAGATGTTGAATGTTTCGCCCAAAGCAGAAGGCGCGTCCAGAAGAGAGGCATAGGCCGACACGACATCACGGACATCCGAAAAATCACGGGAAACGTCCAGATTTCCCAACTCTATCTCATCTGCCTTTTGACGCACATGATGAACGATCTTGGGTATGACAAAATTGATTGATTGTCCGACGCCAGTATAGTTGAACGGCCGGGCGAGGATGATCGGCAAACGTTCTCTGTACAGGCGGGCAACAAACTCCATCGATAATTTACTGACAGCATAGTCGTTTACAGGGTCAGGCGAAACAGATTCGGTAATGGCGCCACTTACCCGATTTCCATAAATATTAGCACTGCTGGCCAGAAGGATTGTATCGACATTTCCCGCTTTATCGAGGGCGTCCAGCAGATTGCGACTACCCACGATGTTTGTACGATAAATATCTTCGGCTACGCCATGAGAGACAAATGCGATTGCAGCAAGATGCACGACCTTATCCGGCCTGATGTCTGCGATCGTGTCCGTAAGGGCTTTGGCGTTGGTCAAATCACATATGACAGACCTGCTCAATCCTTCGATAGGCGAAGTAATCGGCATATGCGATATACCAACGACTTCGTGACCATGACGCGACAACAAAATGGTTAGGTAGCGTCCCGTGAACCCATCTACGCCGGTAATCAAAATTCTGCTCATAGATGTCTCACCTTAACTGCGGCCGTGGAACGACCGTTGCCACGTAGATGTGGTATCCGATCGCCCGGCTACTAGCATCGTGCCTTCAACGCTCAAATCGAGATCAGAAAGAGGCGTTCAAACGGTTTCGTATGAGGTCCGCGTCTACCATCATCTTGCACAACTGCTCCAATGTCGTTTCCGGCTTCCAGCCCAGTTTTGTGACAGCTTTTTCGGGATTGCCGATGAGCAAATCGACCTCGGCAGGGCGATAAAAACGCGGGTTGACGCGCATGACGATCTTGCCGGTTGCAACGTCGGTGGCAACCTCCTGCTCTTCGGCGCCCGAAAATTCGACCTCAATGTCCGCAGCTTTAAACGCCATCCGAACGAAATCGCGGACGGTTTCAGTGCGGTTGGTCGCCAGAACATAGGTGTCCGGCTCGTCGGCCTGCAGCATGCGCCACATGCCTTCGACATATTCCTTGGCAAATCCCCAGTCCCGCTTCGGGTCCAGATTGCCAAGTTCCAGGCAATCCATCTTACCAAGTTTGATCTTCGCGACGGTGTCGGTGATTTTGCGGGTTACGAATTCGCGGCCGCGCAGTGGACTTTCATGGTTGAACAGGATGCCGCTGCATCCGAAGATGTCATAGCTTTCACGATAGTTCACCGTGATCCAATGCGCGTACAGCTTGGCAACGCCATAGGGACTGCGCGGATAAAAGGGCGTGTCCTCAATTTGCGGTACGGCCTGCACCTTTCCGAACATTTCCGACGTGCTGGCCTGATAGAAGCGGATCGTGGGATCGACGATGCGGATGGCTTCGAGGAGGTTCAAAGGGCCTATGCCGGTAATCTCGGCGGTCGTAATCGGCTGATCGAAGGATACGCCTACGAAGCTTTGTGCGGCAAGATTATAGATTTCTGACGCCTTGGCCGTTTGTAGCAGACGAATGCTCGATGCAAGATCCGTGAGGTCATATTCCACAAGCTTGAGGTTAGGATGCTGACTTATGCCAAGTTCCTCGATCCGCCAGAAGTTGACGGAACTGGTGCGGCGATAGGTTCCATAAACCTCATAACCCTTACCCAGCAACAGTTCAGCAAGATAAGCACCATCCTGCCCGGTTATTCCAGTAACTATTGCCGTTTTCATATAAACCTCGTGCCAGATAAAATGTTTATTTCTGAATCAATCGAACATTTTTGAGAATAATGTGTCGATAATAGTATTCTATTTTTAGATCTGAAATTCAAGAATATTACTATCACTGTTTGCGACAAGGTGTAGAATTTGCTGATTGAGCGTCGATGCCGCTTCCACATCCGCACTCTCCGTATAGCAACGCAACTCCGGTGCATTACCGCTGGGGCGAAGATGGACGATGTCGTCATTGTCGAAATAGATCCGCAACCCGTCTGTCGTGTCGAACCGGACCGCTTTCCCCGCTACTGCGCCCAGCATATTCGTCAGCCGAGCGAGGATATCGGTTTCGGTGCCAGCTTGAAGATAGGAAATCAACGCCTGGCTGCGATCGGTGGGGAAATTTTGTAGGCGATCACTCACCGTATATCGGGCCGGCAACTGTTCCTGCAACGCCGACAGAGTGATGCTTCGGCGCTTTGCATTCACTAGTGCTGCTATCATTGGCAATATGGCGTCGCGCGTCGGTAGCGCTTCTAAAACAACGCCCTCGCTTTCAATAGGAGTGCCAAGCAAAAAGCCACCATTGGCTTCATAGCCGCATATCGTGGCATGGCCAGCGCGGCTCAGTCCCTGCATGCCTTCTATGACGTAGGGTGATCCGATCCGGGTTCGACGAACTACATCGAACAGGCCGCATAGCTCGACCGCGCTGTTGCAACTGACCGGCGTCGCGACCGCCTTGATACCCAAGGCCCTGGCACATAAAATGCCCAATATATCCCCACGAATCCATATACCCGTTTCGTCGGCCAGCAGCGGCCTGTCCGAATCCCCATCTGACGACAAAATGGCATCGAGTTGCAATTCTGCAGCCCATTGGCGGGCGAGGACATGGTCTTCAGGGCGAACCGCCTCCGTATCGACTGGAATGAACGTTTCCGATCTACCGAGAGGAAAGGCTTGCCCGCCCATCTGCTTGACCAAAGCAACAAGGACATCTCGACCGACGGCCGAATGTTCGTAGATGCCGAGCTTAAGCCCCTCCAATGCGCGCGCACCAAAGAAATCGACGTAGCGCGCGATATATGTTGTCGTAGCATCGACAAGGGGAAACTTTAGGGGAGGCGCCAACAACATCCCACTGCCGTCGAATATATCCGGCAAATCCACTATTTGCGCCCGGATGGACAGTTCGTCCGCCTTGAGTATTTCACCATCGGGACGGTTGAATTTTATGCCATTGCGATCGTCGGGTATGTGGCTGCCCGTAACCATGAGCGACCCCATGTCCCGCGCAAAGCCATAGGCTGCCACCGCTGGCGAAGGTACGAAACCGCAATAGTCCACATGTCCGCCCTTATGAACAATAGCGGCTGCACAGGCGGCTATGATCCGGGGCGAGGATGGGCGAAGATCACCAGCAATCGCAACATGCTGTCCGGAGTGAAACAATCCCTCGGCTTCCAGATGCTGCAGAAAGCCTATGGTGTAGGCGAAGCATATGCGGTCGCTCATCGCGCTCACGAGGCCGCGGGCGCCACTTGTACCGAAAGCGACGCCAGACACGGCCATCAGGTCCGCGATAGAAACACCCGTCATAAAAACTCGCTATGCCCGCTAGGGAATGTGATTGCAGACGCGGAAAACTTACGCCCCTGTGGCAGGCTTAGCGCCCTTTACCGCTTCCGTCACGCGGCGAACCTGTTGAGATTCGCCGCGACGCAATATCATGACTTCTTGTCCTGAAACGACCACGATCAAGTCGTCAATATCGACCAGCGTGACGCGGGGTCCATCGCTATGCACCAAACAGTTTCTTGCGTTCAACAGGAGGGCCTCCCCTCGTACTGCATTGTCGTTGGCGTCTCTAGTGCTGACCGCATGCAACGAGTCCCAGCTGCCGACATCGGACCAGCCCATATTGACAGGAACACAGGCCACATGCGCCTCGCGTTCCATAATGGCATAGTCTACCGAGTCAGAGGGGCAAGCCGCGAAGGATTCCGGTTCCGGCAGGACATGCAATCCTTCGCGCTTCGCGCCTTTAAGGGACGCCCTGACTGCGGCCAGCATATCCGGCCGGTGACGTTCAAGCGCTTCCAAATAGGCGTCGGCCCGAAACAGGAATATGCCAGCATTCCAGACATATTTGCCTTCAGCCAACATCTTTACGGCAGTAGATGCGTCAGGCTTCTCAACGAACCTTGCTACCTTATGCACCATATTGCCAAGGTCAGCACCCATCTGGATATAACCATATCCCGTCTCCGGGCCGTCCGCTTCGATGCCGAATGTGGTTAGCAGACCTTCTGAAACAAGCGGCAACGCACGCGATATGGCAGTATGGAACGCAGGCAGATCAAGGATGATATGATCGCTTGGCATCACCAGCAGAATATCATCAGGTCGCGCCTCTAATGCTGCCAGCGCAATTGCGGGCGCGGTGTTGCGCCCCGACGGTTCAAGTATCAGACGATAGTCGTGGATTCCGATAGCCTGCAATTGTTCATCGACAATGGGTGCGTGTGCGGCATTGGCAACAATGATCGGGGAACTAACCGAAGCACCGGCATAGCCTTCCGTCCTACTGATGGTCAATTGAAGCATGGTTTGCTTTGCCGTTAGCGATAGCAGTTGCTTGGGACGCTCAGGCGTCGACACCGGCCATAGTCGAGTTCCCGATCCCCCAGACAAGACCACAGGAACAATATATTGAGATTCGCTCGCCATTTTTCGCCTAATTAATCCGTCAATCTTCAAATCAGATGTAACGTTACCGTAACAGTGTCACACGGATGATTGGCGTGGTCTATGGCTGCAAATTCTAGGCTTGCCAAGCCTTTAGCACTCTGATGGCAGCGCTTGGGCAACGGTATAACTGGACTGTGATAGTGACGCGCGGGTCGAGAAGATCGATGGCGTTCTCTTTAAGCGTAACGGCCAGGCGCGACCCGACGTAGCGTGATGGGCGGTTCGGTCGTGCGCACCGATGGTTCGTCGATCACGGCCAGCGGATCAACGGCACGGCTAAGCAGAAGGCCGCATCGATCATCACCTTGCCAGATGACCGTGCCACATATTTCCAGATGATCGCCAATCAATGTCACGCGGGCACCGACCGGCGGCACATGGGCACCGCCCAGCAGCGCACCATAGACCGAAATGTTCAGGATGGTGACTGGGCGGCTGTCCCCGTCCCATAGCAGGGTCGCTGGCGCATTGGCGACGAAGCGACTTTCGCGACGACGGTCACTTTGTGAACGATTGGACGTGCTGGTCATGCTCTTCTCCCGGCTCCCCCCAGGATAAGATGCAATTATCGGCTGGTTTCGTTACCGAAACCATGCCCCATCTGGTCAACCCAATATTAGCCATAGGCGGACGGAATTACCCATCCGCCTGACGCAGGATCAGGCCAGGGCGCCGTGGCAATGCTTGTATTTCTGGCCCGACCCGCAAGGGCAAAGCGCGTTGCGGCTGATGTCGAGATTGGCGAAGTCGCTATCGGGTGCCGTGTCGAGCGGCCGACTGGGGATCGTTGTCGTAATCCCGCCCCATTGCCCGGCGTCGATGTCGGCGCTGTTATCCTCGCCCGAAAAGGGATCGATATGGGTGGTGATGAAATCGGGCAGCACCGGCAGGTCGAATTGCGGCAACGGCGCTTCGTCCATGCGGAATTGCACTCGCGCGATCGACCCGGTCACATCCTCGCGGATATTTTCCAGCATCCGTTCAAACAGTGCGAAGGCTTCCTGCTTATATTCGTTGATCGGCGTTTTTTGCGCGTAGGCGCGCAGATGGACGACCTGGCGCAGCGCGTCGAGTGTGGCCAGATGCTCCTTCCAGTGATGATCCAGGCTCTGCAACAGGATCGACTTTTCGATCATGTGCCAGTCGGCCGAATCGACATTGGCGACCTTCTCAGCGACGGCTTCGTCGGCCATGGCGGTCAGCCGTTCCTCGATCATTTCCGGGTCGATCGAATCCTCGGCCATCCAAGCGTCGAAATCAACCTCCAGCCCCAGAATTTCGGAGGTGCGGGTCTTGAGCTTCACCATGTCCCATTGTTCGGGATAGGTGCCCGGCGGGCAGGATGCGCCGACGATGTCGTTCACGGTTTCATGGCGCATGTCAGTGACGACGTCGTCCACCGTATCGGCATCCATGATGTCGGAGCGCTGTTCGTAGATTACCTTGCGCTGGTCGTTCATGACATCGTCATATTCGACGACCTGCTTGCGAATGTCGTAGTTGCGCGCCTCGACCTTCTTCTGCGCAGTCTCGATCGCCTTGCTCAGCCATTTGGACGGGGGCAGCGCTTCGCCATCTTCCAGGTTGGAGCGGATCATCTTAGCGAACATCGTGTCCGGGCCAAAGATGCGCATCAGGTCATCGTCGAGGCTGAGATAGAAGCGCGACAGGCCGGGATCGCCCTGACGGCCCGAACGGCCACGCAGCTGATTGTCGATGCGGCGGCTTTCATGCCGTTCCGTCGCCAGCACGAACAGGCCGCCAGCGGCCAGCACTTCGGCCTTCTCTGCGGCGATTTCCGCCTTCATCCGCTCGATCGCGGCGTCACGCTCCGGCCCTTCAGGCACATCGCGCAGTTCGTCCTCGACGCGCAGTTCCAGATTGCCGCCCAACTGAATATCGGTGCCACGCCCGGCCATGTTGGTGGCGATCGTCACCACGCCCTTGCGCCCGGCTTGGGCGACGATATGCGCCTCGCTCTCATGGAAGCGCGCGTTCAGGACGGCGTGGGGCACGCCTTCCTGATTGAGGAATTCGGACAACATTTCCGACTTTTCGATCGACACCGTGCCGACCAGCACCGGCTGGCCCTTTTCGGCATGTTCCTTGATCGTCCGCGCAATCCCGCGGAACTTGTCTTCGATATTCTTGTAGAAGCTGTCCTGCTCGTCGATCCGTTGCACCGGCTTGTTGGTCGGGATGGTGACGACGTTCATCTTGTAGATTTCGTAAAATTCGGTCGCTTCGGTCGACGCGGTGCCGGTCATGCCCGAAATCTTGGGATACATGCGAAAATAATTCTGGAAGGTGACGGAGGCGAGCGTCTGGTTTTCCGGCTCGATCTGGACGCCTTCCTTGGCCTCCACCGCCTGATGCAGGCCATCCGACCAGCGGCGACCATCCATCATGCGGCCGGTAAATTCATCGATGATGATGACCTTGCCGTCCTTGACGATGTAATCGATGTCGCGGCGGAACATGACATTGGCGCGCAACGCCTGGTTCACATGATGCACCACCTGGGTATTTTCGAAATCATAGAGATTGGTGCCCTGCAGCAGCCCGGCATCCTCCAGCAGACGCTCGATCCGCTCGGTGCCGTCTTCGGTCAGCGTGACGGAGCGCTGCTTTTCGTCCTTCTCATAGTCGGCTTCCGTGACCTGCTTCACGATCGCATCGACTGAGACATAGAGTTCGGACTTGTCGTCGGTCGGGCCGGAAATGATGAGCGGCGTGCGCGCCTCGTCGATCAGGATCGAGTCCACCTCGTCAACGATGGCATAGTTGAAGGGGCGCTGGACCATCGACGCGCGGTCATATTTCATATTGTCGCGCAGATAGTCGAAACCGAGTTCGTTGTTCGTCGCATAGGTGATGTCGGCGGCATAGGCGGCGCGGCGCTGATCCTCGCTGATGTTCGGCACGATGACGCCGGTGGTCAGCCCCAGGAAACGATAGACCTGCCCCATCCAGTCGCAGTCGCGGCTGGCGAGATAGTCGTTGACGGTGACGACATGAACGCCCTTGCCCTCCAGCGCATTGAGGTAGGTGGCGAGCGTCGCCACCAGCGTCTTGCCCTCACCCGTGCGCATTTCGGCGATCTCTCCGCGATGCAGGACGATGCCGCCCACCATCTGCACGTCGAAATGGCGCATACCCAATACCCGGACGGACGCTTCGCGCACCGTGGCAAAGGCTTCGGGCAACAGGTCGTCCAGCGTCTCGCCCGCGGCCAGCCGCTCGCGGAACCGCGCGGTCTGTGCGGCCAGATCCGCGTCGCTCAGCGCCTGCACCGATGGTTCGAACGAGGCGATCCGATCGACGATCTTGCCCAGCGACTTCACATAGCGTTCGTTGGACGAACCGAAGATGGACTTGGCGAGTGCGCCGAACATGGACATTCCTGACTCAAAAGGGAGGCGTTGCCCGGTGACGGGCAGGCGCGCAAACATGCGCGGCGATTTAGGGATGGCTCAGCGGTTAGTCAATCAACGTGCCGCTGCACCACAGGTAACGTCCTGCGGCGGGTGGAGGGATCGCTCTATTACGGTAATATCACGATATGCGCCTTACTCGCCCAGCATTGAGCAATGCGGTTCATTGCCTCGTTCAGAAGAGAGCAACCCCTTACCATTTTCCATGAAATTATGCTTTTCGACAAAATTTTCTTGCCAAGGCGGTTGCAAGGCTCGAAATTGTAGGAACCATGAATTCGTTGGTTTCAACGCGCCAGCTCCTTCCGATTTGAGACTTCGCATACCAGATCATATGTCATGTAATTTGATCTAAAAAATTGATATAAAGTGATTTATTTTCTGATATGAGCTAGATCAAACTAAGCAGCATGGGATTGACGTTATACACAAGGTCACGGGCTTACGGTTGCATAATTGGAGCTCACGGGCGCTTTCCCCCCATATTGTAATCGGTACGAAGTTGTAAAGTCTTCCAGGGCTTGGGTCTGTTAGGCTGAGGCTTGGGCAGCGCGTCTTATTCGGTCAAAATTGACAGTTAGAGTATGCTATGAAGTTGGTAGATCCTGTTTCGAACGCCCCATTTGAAATCGCCAAGTTGAAGATGGTCCCGTTTGCCGCTCGCTTCTGTGCATATTTAGCCAGAAAAAAGGGACGTGCCGCTGCCCATGCAATGAATTGGGGCCAAGCTGTTGATGCCTATGTTGGGGCATTGCGATTGGTACCTATGAATGCACGCCTCTGGGTGCAGCTAGGTCATGCCTATGGTCATTTGGGAATGCCGGATGCAGCACAGCTCGCCTATCGCAATGCAACGAAAGCGCAGCCAGAAAATTCTATCGGTCACCGCCATCTAGGCTATGTGCAGCGCGAAACGCATCTTCATGAACAAGGAATGCGTTCTTTAGCCCGCGCCCTTCTTCTTGACCCTGAAAATCGCGACATCGCTGAAATATTGCTGGCAGACAAAGGCGAGGAAAAGACGCAGGAATATCTGGTCAATGCTGCTTTTGCGCACGCTGATGAATGCCGTCCTGATCGGCCGATGGGGTGGAAGGCAGTGTGGTTGCGGTCCCAGGCAAGAAAAGCTGCGCGCAAACGGGATTGGAAAGAAGCCGAGAAATTTTATGCAGCTGCAGTGCGGCTTGAGCCGAGCAATCCCGATCTTCTTCTACAGCTCGGCCATGCTTTCAACCACCAAAACCAGCAACCCGAAGCAGAACTCGCCTACCGTCGCGCGATCGCAATCGATCCCCTATATGTGGATCCATGGTTACATCTTGGCTATGTGTTAACGGCGCAAAACCGGCATAATTCGGCCCGTACAGCGTTCGGCACCGTGCTTCGGCTTGCTCCCCATCGCCTTGCTGACCACCCCATATTGGCCGGTGCTGAAATCGCGCATACGCAAGCCAGTCCCGCCCCCGCCGAAGGCAAGTCAAGAGTCATGGTGTGCCCGCCTGAACTGGGCGAACGTGAAAAAGCCATATGGAACCTTCTGGCCACGCATGTTCAAGGAAAACATTGATAGATGCGCATCGTTATAGATCTGCAGGCATGTCAGAATGGCAGCCGACATCGTGGAATCGGCCGATACGCCATGTCCATGGCCCGCGCGATGGTAAAGGCTGGTAGAAACCATGAATTCATCATTGCGCTTAATCGATCCTTCTCCGAATCCGTGGATGATATCCGTCGTTCGTTTGAGGGGCTGCTTCCGCCTAGCTCTGTCGTTACCTATTCGGTGCCTCCCATGGCTACGGCGGCGGATCCGTCAAATGCATGGCGCAATCGCGCGGCTGAACTTGTGCGCGCGCATTTTCTCGAAAGCCTGGCGCCCGACGTCGTGTTCGTTCCTAGCCTGTTCGAGGGCTTTTGGGACGATACGGTTGTCTCTGTGGAGCGCGACGCGCCCTATCTCAACGTCATCACCTTACACGACCTGATACCTTTGGAAGATCCCGCGCGTCATTTGGGCGGGGAACATGATCGTGCTGCCTATTTTCGCCGTTTGAACGACGCCCGCCACGCCGATCTGTTGCTTGCAGTTTCGCGCTACGCGGGAGATGACGCTATCGCCAAGCTCGGCATTGCCGATCACAAGGTGGTTGTTGCCTATGGCGGTGTGGATGAACAGTTTCGCGCGCCGAAATGGAGCTCCGCGCAAAGAGCGGATATCCTGGAAAAATATGGGATCTCCCGTCCCTATGTGATGATGGCCAGTCCTTTGGAGCCGCGTAAGAACATCGAAGGACTGATTGCAGGCTATGGCAGCATGTCCAAGAGCGTCCGTGATGGGCATCAACTTGTTTTTGCCGGCAAGATGGACAGCTTTGCGCAGCGTTATATCCACGACTTGGCGAGGGCGGAGGGGATGGACCCGGAAACCATTGTGTTGCCTGGCTTTGTTTCCGATGCCGATCTGCCTGCGCTCTATCATTACAGCAGCACATTCGCCTTTCCATCCTTTAGCGAGGGTTTTGGCCTTCCGCTATTGGAGGCCATGGCCTGCGGAGCCCCCGTCGTAGGTTCGTCGAAAACCAGCATTCCCGAAGTCGTTGGTCGATCCGATCTCGCGCCCGATCCTGCCAACATCGTCGAAATCGGGCGAGCGATCGAACGCATCCTGGCCAATCCTTCGGTTGAGAAGGAATTGCGCGATTTTGGCCCGCGGCGTGCGGCGTTGTTCACATGGGAAAAGTCCGCAACCGTCGCGCTCGACGCGCTTGAAAAATTGCTGCGCGAGAGCCGCCCGTCTACCTCTGCTACCGTACAGGATGAAGGGGGCATGCCATCCAGGCGGATGGAAATGGCGCTGTTGATGATGGACGTTCCACCCGAACATCGACTCTCTGGCGTCAACAATGCCTTGGCAGCCGCGCTCGCAGACAGGTTTGACCTTACGATCATCAGCACGAGCCGAACGCCGGTAAGCGAATGGTTGCAGGCCAATTGCGCCATCAGGAACGTCGAGTGGTTCGAAACCCACGCGGATCACTTTCATCATATCCTCTACAGTGCCGATTATATGGCCGATGCCGCTTTCCGCCGACTGATGCGCCGCCAAAAGGGCGACCTGATACTGGTGGAGCGTCTGGCTCCTCCTGCTCCTAATAAATTGACCGGCCGGCGCCTTTTCGATGGCGCGGAACTGGCTATGTTCGAGGCCGCCGGCTTTGGGGGGCTGTCACGCGCAGCGGCGAACGAAGTTTCTGCAAATGAGATGATCGACCTGCTGATTGAGGATTTGGCAAGCCGTGCCGCCCATCTCTATGTCGAGGCTGACTCGGCAGTCGGACAAGTGGCCTGCCGGACCGACATCATGCCCATTGCGCTTTCCGACCAGGCCCGTAGGGCACTGTGCGAAAAGGTCGGTGTAAACGCAGCGTCCGCTGTTATCGTGGCAGTTGCTGCCGATGACGATGCCGCTTCCCGCATCATTCGGGATTTCCGTACGGCTTTTGTCGCTGTAACAGACGCGCCGTCTCTCGTGGTTTTTTGCGACCTGCATGACCGGCAGGCGGGCGACGTCAATATCAGCAAATTGGTGTCTGGCGTTGTCCGGATTAGCTGTGATCTGGACGCTGTGTATTGTGGACTGCTGTCAACGGCCGATGTCCTGATCGTCGATGATGGCTTGCCGGATGCGATCCGTAAAAGGATGTCCATCGACTGCCCGCCACCGCGCCTTTATCTAGCTCGCCATCTGGTTGGAGCAAAGTGCTCGAAGTTGGTCGAATTTTTTGATTCGGCGCAGGCCCTCGTGCGGGATGATAACATAACGGGCGCGGCCATGCCTGGTGCCGTCGAGGCAGCGCGCCAGATGAGCGGTAAGCCGCCAGCAAAGCGCGCAGACGCCGAAGTCCTAAAACGCCTTATTGCGAGACTGCCGGAAGACGTCCGCGGAAGTCGGCCGGACGAAAATGATTTGGCAAAGGTTGCTATCGCGCTGGCTCGCAATGAAGCCTGCCAGAAAGCGCCTCAAATCTACTTCGATTTGACCGCCTTTGCAAAACCTGATCCGAGCCACCGACTTGATCGCATCACCAGTTATTGGCTTGAAGAGATATTCCGGCAAGGCGGGAATAGGGTACGCGCCATCTATGCCGACGGTGGGCATTTTGTCGTCGGCAATCAATTTGCCGCCCATGTCTGCAAGATTGCCAATAGCTGTCTGCAGGACCATCTTCTCACGCCTCAAATCGGTGACCGCATCGTCGGGTCCGACCTGTTTCATTCTTTCGCCAAAAATAACTTCGACCTGCTTCGGGCAGCGCGTAATGATGGCGTCGCGCTGGACTATATTGTCATGGATAGCCTGGCGTTTCAGCGTGATGGGTTAAGACCATCTTTTGCCGGGATGCTCATGACCTGGATTGAGGAGACTGTCCTCTCCAATGGCATTTCCATGACGGGGCTGCGGCAGGAAATGTCGGATGCGACATCATCCCGACCGGCCTCGCATGATGCCTGTATGCAGGCTCTAGACGATGCCGATATTCCGGTAGCGGTTCTCAATTGCCCTGATATTCTGGGCGATAGTCATGTTATGGCGGATGCCAAGAGGCATTTCTCGGCGGCGATGTCGAACGCGATCAACATATGGCTTGCGGAGAGACACAAGCCGCTGACGATGGCCCATCGTGGCACCCATGCTGCTGACCTTGGCCATGTGGTCGCGGGACATGTCTTGGGAAGCTACAGCCTCGCGATCATCAATCGCATGCTTGCAAGATCGCTGGAAGCGAGCTTCCCTGGTCAGGCGCGCTTTCTTGCAATCGAAACAGATCCCATAGACCATACAGAAGGTGTGCCTGCAGACGACAAGCCCCTCATGATCGAGTTGGCAGGGCGAGCTGCACCGGACAATGGCAATGAAGTTGTTATCAGCCATCATTATCCGGTCATAGTGCCCGACGGGTCTTATCGTCTGATGATGGCCCTGTTCTTTTGGGAAGAAAGCGCTGTCCCAGAACACACAATCGAACGTTTGGGTAAGAATTTCGACGCTATAATTTCGCCTGCACGAACTGTAACGAACGCGCTTCTCGATTCTGGCTTGTCGATTCCGATTGCGACGATCGGCCAACCGGTCGATATCGAACCTTATCAAGCGCTGGCTGGCGGACGAAGCCCGCGCGGTAAGGAAGTGCGTTTCCTTCATGTATCGTCCTGCTTCAAGCGCAAGGGTATCGACATTCTGCTGGCGGCTTGGGCTAAGGCATTTACCTCTGCCGATCCTGTGCGTCTGGTCATCAAGACTTTTCCTAACCCGCACAATGATGTCGAGCAGCAACTGGAAGAACTCGTGTCGCGCTATCCCGACCTCGCAACGGTCGAGATCATAAACCGGGACGTCGAGCGTGATGAACTGCTACAATTTTACGCCGATGCCGACGTCATGGTTTTGCCATCGCGTGGGGAAGGGTATAATTTACCTGCGCTTGAAGCGATGGCATCCGGATTGCCGTTGATCGTTACCGGTCATGGTGGGCAGCGTGATTTTTGCAGCGAGCGGGAAGCGCGTCTCATCGACTATCGCTTCGCACGTTCGGAAAGCCATGTGAGCGGGCACCATTCCTTGTGGGTGGAACCGGACGTTGAAGATCTGGCGGCAGCGTTGCGGGAGCAAGCCGACCCGGATCAGGACATGGTGATAGAAGAACGTCGGCAACGTGCTCTTATCGCGGCCGCGCGGGAAAGCGATAAGATGGCATGGCTCCATCGTTATACAGCGATGGTCGAAAATCTGCTCGATACGTCGAATGGCGAAAAAGCGCGTGTAGCTTGGGTCAGCACCTGGGGCGTCCAGTGCGGCATCGCCCAATATTCGCAATATATCGTCGATCACTTTTCGCCAGCGGCCCAACGCGAACTAACCGTCCTATGTGATCATCGCACGCCCCGGCGTGTGTCGTCGGTCCCGCGCCACATTCCGACATGGGCCGTCGATAATGTGCCCAAGATCGACGATATCTTGAATGCCGTCGAAGACATCGACGCCGAAGCTCTGGTCATTCAGCATCAGGATGGACTACTATCCTGGGATCAACTCGGCCGTTTGGCGCTAGATGATCGTTTGGTTGGCAAGGTGACGGTCGTTGTTCTCCATAATGCCGGTAACATGGCACGCGCCAGTTCGCATGAACTGATGACATTGCTGGAAGGACTCGGTAAATTCAGCAGGGTTCTTGTCCACAATATCGCGGATATGAATTTCCTTTTGTCGATGGGGCTAAAGCATAATATCGGCCTGTTGCCCCACGGCGCATTCGCGCCGGATCAGGCACCATGGCCAAAGCGTTTTACCCAGCACGACGCGCCCATCATCGGATGCCACGGCTTCTTTTTCCAGCATAAGGGCATAGACAAGCTTATTCGCGCGGCCGCGATCCTCCGTCAGGACTGGCCCAATCTTAAGCTTCGCCTAGTCAATGCCCAGTTTCCAGGCGAAGGCCATCAAGCCTATATTTCCGAATGCAAGGCGTTGGCGAAATCCTTGGGCGTGTATGACGCCATCGAATGGCATCAAGCCTTCATGCCGATCGAGGAAGTCAACGGCCTGTTGTCTGCGTGCGACATCATCGCATTACCCTATAGCGAAAGCACGGATTCGGCCAGTGGAGCCGTCCGCGTCTCCCTCGCGAGCATGGTCCCGCTTGTCGCAACGCGGGTGAAGATTTTCGCGGAACTGGGTGATGCAGCCGCATGGGCGGACAATAATGATCCAGAAGTGCTGGCCGAGGTAATCGGGCGTTTACTGCGTAGCCCGGAAGAAAGAAGGACTGTCCAGGCCGCGATGCACGACTGGCTTCATGCCCACGATTGGAGCCGTGTAGCGGGAACGATGGAAGGCATGATTCAGGGGCTCGTGCAGGAAAAGCGTCTACATTGGGACGTGAACCGAATGGCGTCTTGATGAACGAATTAAGATGAACGCTATGTCTTGCCCGCGATAGTGCATCTTGCTTGCTATCGCGGGCCTGGCCGTCTTTGGACAGCACGGCAACGAGATTTAAGTCGCGCCAAATTTCGTTGCCGTATTTGAGTGGGATATGTCGCATTTAGCGATTTCTGGCGGAAGCGGTGGGATTCGAACCCACGGTGAGCTTGCACCCACGGCGGTTTTCAAGACCGCTGCCTTAAACCACTCGGCCACACTTCCGTTGTCCCGCTTCCTAGCGCGCCGGACGGCGTTGCCAAGCGCAAAAATCGTCGATCGATCGGTTCATCCCTTTCTTGGGGCCGACGCGCCATTAAGGGATTCACCTCGCCTCCTGCCTGTGCAACAACGGGGCTATGGGAGATTCTTTGCATACATCCATATTTTCGCTGCTGCTTGGCCTGACTGGCGTCGCCGCCTGCAGCGTCGCGCCGACCCCGGCCGTGGCGCAGGACAACGCGGCGTTCCGCGCTTATCTCGACAGCATCCGGCCCAAGGCGCGGGCGATGGGGATCAGGGATGCGACGCTCGATGGCGTGTTTGCCACGCTGACACCCAATCTGCGCGTCATCGAACTGGACCAGAGCCAGCCGGGTGGCGGCGCTTATTCGCCGATCCCGAATTTCGAGCCTTATCGCGTGAAACATGTCGATTCCGCGCGGATCAATCGCGGCCGGATTGCCTATCGTAACAATCGCGCGCGTCTCGCCCGGATCGAGGCGGAAACCGGCGTGCCCGAAGAAATCATGGTCGCGATCTATGGCCATGAGACCAATTATGGCTCCTATACTGGCGACTTCGATCTGATCCGTTCGCTCGCGACCCTTTCGTGGGAAGGGCGTCGGCGGACGCTGTTCGAACCCGAATTGCTGGCGACGCTCAAGATGTTGGACAATGGCGTGCCGCGCAGCCGCCTGGTCGGCAGTTGGGCAGGCGCAACGGGCTATCCGCAATTCCTGCCCAGCGTCTATCTGCGCCTGGCGCGCGATGGCGATGGCGATGGCAAGGCCGACATCTGGACCAGCGAGGCCGACGCCCTGGCGTCGATCGCCAATTATTTCGTGCAGTCGGGCTGGCGCGCCGGGCAACCCTGGGGCGTGGCGGTCAATGTGCCGAGCGGTTTCAACCGCGCGGCCGTTACGGCCCGGACGCAGCCAGCACGCTGCCCGCGCGTGTTCAACCGGCATAGCCGTTGGCTGACCATCGCCGAATGGCGCAAGATGGGCATGTCGCTGGCGCGGGACAGTTGGCCGGCCGACAGCGTGATGGCGACGCTGCTGGAGCCGGATGGGCCGGGCAAGACCGCCTATCTGCTGACCGGCAATTACCGCGCGATCCTCGACTATAATTGCTCCAATTTCTACGCCCTGTCCGTGGGGTTGCTGGCCGATGCGGTCAAACAATAGGGCAGGTGCGCCGTCAGCGGCAGCCGGCATGCTGCTGGTGCTGGCCTCCTGTGGCGCAGAGCCACCACTGGCACCACCGACGACCACGCCGCGCCCGGTGCCACAGATGCCGATGGTCGCCGACGAGCCGGTCACGATCGGGGCACCTTACACCGTGGCGGGCGTCACCTACACACCCGAAGACGCGCCCAATTATGACGCGGTCGGCTATGCCGGTTGGTATGGGGAAGAATTGCAGGGCAACAAGACCGCCAACGGCGAAGCCTTCATGCCTATGGCGATCACCGCCGCACACAAGACCTTGCCTTTGCCCAGCTATGTCGAGGTGACCGCGCTCGATAGCGGCAAGACCATTTTGGTGCGCATCAATGATCGCGGGCCATTCGCCAATGATCGGCTGATCGACCTGTCGCGCGGCGCGGCGGAGCAATTGGGGATCATCGGAGCCGGTGCAGCGCCCGTACGGGTGCGCCGCGTCAATCCGCCGGAGCAGGATCGCGCTCTGCTGCGCGCCCACCAACGCGCCGCCGAACGACTGGAAACGCCCGCCGCGCTGCTGGCGCCTTTGCGGGCCAAATTGCCGCCGCGCCAGTCAGTCGCCAGCGCACCCATATCCCCCAAACCGCCCGCGACGTCCCCCGCGCCACCCGTCACGACCAAGGGCGGCTATGTCGTCCAGGTCGGGGCCTTCTCCTCCCGCAACCGCGCAGAAACGCTCGCCAAACGCATCGGCGCAACCGCCATCGAGGGCGGCAGCCTCTGGCGCGTGCGCTTTGGCCCCTATCTTACCCGAACCGCGGCGCAGGCGGGCGTCCGGGCCGCCGCAGCAGGGGGCTTTGAGAATGCGCCCATCATCGCTAATGAAGCCCGATAGACCCGGCGCAGCGCCGCACGATTCCATTCCATTGAAGGCAGTGTCATGAACAAGTCCGTTGCAGTCCTCCTCTTCGCCGGGCTGTTGACCCAGCCCCTGACTGCCGCCGCGCCGCCCTACACCAGCGAAGCGCCGATCGCTTATATGAAGGACCTGTCGTCGGGCGCGGTTCTCTTTAACAAGGGTGGCCAGACGCGGATGCCGCCCGCCTCCATGGCGAAGATGATGACGGCGCATGTCGCCTTCCGCCTGATCCAGCGCGGCGAATTGAAGCTCGACACGATGTTCACCGTGCGCCCCGAAACCTGGAAACAGTGGCACGGGCCGCAGGCCGGATCGACCATGTTCCTGTCGGCAGGCGAACAAGTCTCGGTGGAAAATCTGCTGCATGGCATCGTCACCCTGTCGGGTAATGACGCCTGCGTCGTGCTGGCCGAAGGGATTGCAGGCACCGAACAGGCGTTCGTCGCGCAGATGAACGAGGAAGCCAAGCGGTTGGGCCTCAAGAACAGCCATTTCGGCACCAGCAATGGCTGGCCGGATGAAGGCGTGACCTATGTCACAGCCGAAGATCTCGCCAGCCTCGCCCAGGCGACGATCGAGGAAACGCCTGATCTCTACAAGCGCTTCTACGCCGCGCGCTCCTTCACCTGGGGCAAGACGATGGGCGGGGCCGACATCAGCCAGGGCAATCGCAACCCCATTTTGGGCAAGATCGCTGGCGCAGACGGCCTCAAGACCGGGCACACGCAGGAAGCGGGCTATGGCTTCACCGGGTCGGCCGAACAGGATGGCCGCCGCCTGGTCATGGTCGTTGCCGGTCTGACCAGCTTCAATGGCCGCATCGGCGAATCGGTGCGCTTCATGGATTGGGGCTTCAAGGCGTGGAAGGCGCAGCCTTTGTTCAAGAAGGGTGCGGTGGTCGAAACCGCCGAGGTCCAGTTGGGCAGCGCGACGACCGTGCCTTTGGTCGCGCCGCATAATATGGCGGTGACGCTGCCTCGCACCGCCTCATCCAACGTCAAGGTCAAGGTCGTCTATACCGGCCCGATCAAGGCACCGATCGCCAAGGGTCAGCAGATCGCCCAGCTCATCGTCCA
>Ga0209231_1000057_pt1 | contig 84320 bp, 73 predicted proteins | sample Deesub45470m_DNA_FD_188086 | JGI IMG/M metagenome (GOLD analysis project Ga0209231, IMG submission 188086) | Deep subsurface microbial communities from North Pacific Ocean - 450_OLKR46/470m Metagenome (SPAdes) (version 2) | ecosystem: Environmental > Terrestrial > Deep subsurface > Unclassified ...
CGGACAAAGGCGTGCGCCGCTTCACCGCCGATGCGTCGCACCAGATGCGCACGCCTTTGTCCGTGCTAAAGGTGCAGGTCGCGCTGGCCCGGCGCGGATCGAGCGGCGCCCTTGACGAGATCAGCGATGCTGTGACGCGGCTTGAACGGCTCGTGACCCAGCTTCTCGCGCTCGCCCGCGCCGAGGAAGCGGGCGTGTCCGCCCCGCTGGAGGCCGTCGACCTCAAGGAAGTCTGTTCCGCCGTGATCAGCCGCCTGATCAACCAGGCGATCATGGCCGGTGTCGAACTCAACCTGGAGGCAAACGACGGGACGGATTATGGCATATCCGGCCACCGCACTTTGGCGTTCGAGATCATCGCGAACCTCATCGACAATGGCATCCGCTACAACCGTCGCGGTGGCACCGTATCGATCACCTTGTCGCGGCGGCAGGGCGAAACGCTGCTGGCCGTCCGTGACGACGGCCCCGGCATACCGCCTGACAAACGGGAAGCGATCTTCGAGCGTTTCGTCCGGCTGGGCGGCGCGCAGGGGCCTGATGGCACGGGCCTTGGCCTGGCGATCGTCCGATCCGCCGCGCAGCGCATGGGTGCCCGCGTCGAATTGGGCGATATGCGGGTCGGGACGGCGATCGTCATACGATTCCCTACAGGCTGATATCGCCGAGCAGGCCCCATTCACCCTGTGCTTTTACAGGGCATCACGGCGAGACCCTAGCGAGTGTGTCCGATGGTATGTAACGCCTCTTAAACGATATAAGCACTAACTTATTTTGAGATAATCTCACTTTACAACATGAAATATATGAGTATTTCGGAGGCAGGTTGCCAAAGGGTCGCTCATGCAAATGAAGATTATGCGATATGGGGCATCCTCTTCCCCATCGCCGAAATGCGCTTTCGACAATGCCGCCGCCATATTCCTCGACTGGGACGGCTGTGTGATGATCGGCAACACTCTGATCCCGGCGGCGCGCACGCTGTTGGAGCGGCATGCGGATCGCGTCGTCATTCTGTCCAACAATTCGACGCATCTGCCCGAAGATTTCATGCGCATATTGAACCAGGCGAATGTCCATATCGCGCCGGATCGGATCATCCTTGCCGGTGCGGAAGCGGTACGCCTGGCCATGCAGACGCCGGAGGCCCGCACCTTGCTGCTCGGAACGACGCGGATCAAAGCCTATGCCCGGCAGATGGGGCTGACGCTTGTGCGGGACGCGCCGGATCAGATCCTGCTGACGCGCGACACGCGCTTTACCTATGCCAAATTATGCCGTGCAGCGAATGCCTTGCAGGCAGGCGCGAAGCTGATCGTCGCCAATATCGATACCACACATCCCGGACCCGATGGCCATATCGTGCCGGAAACCGGGGCGATGCTCGCGGCCTTGCTGGCCTGTGTACCGACTGCTCCTATGGTGACGGTCGGCAAACCCGGCCCCCTCCTGTTTGCGCGCGCTTGTGAAGTCGCTGGCGTCGCACCGCATGACGCCGTGATGATCGGCGACAATCCGGAAACGGACGGAAAAGGCGCGATCGATTATGGCATCTACCCCATACTCATCGGGCCGGATGCCGGGCTGACCCTGGACGACATCCTCAACTGGTAAGCGGCGTTGCGCCTCAAAAGCGCTTGATCGACAGAACGTCGAACGTCTGGCGCAGCGTCTCGGTCGAGCGCTCATAATCCGCCAGCGCCAAGGCCGCGATCAGCGCATCGACCACGCAGAGCTGCGCGATCCGGCTGGTCATCGCCTCGGTGCGAAAACTCGTCTCGCGCGCCATGGTGAACAGGACCAGGTCGGCATAGGCCTGGATCGGCGAACGGGCGAAATTGGTGATGACGATGGTTTTCGCGCCCGCCTCCCTGGCCAGCCGGGTGGCCGCCACGGTCTCATGCGTGGCGCCGCTGTGCGAGATGGTCAGCACGACGACATCGGGGTCGCATCGGGATGCGCAGATCGCCTGCACATGGCTATCGACCACCACCCGCGCGTCGAGGCCGATGCGCAACATGCGATAATGCGTGTCCTCGGCGATCGGCGCGGACGAGCCGATGCCATAGACTTCCACGCGCTTGGCCGCGCGGATCATGTCGACCGCGCGGGACAGCGCGGTGGGGTCCAGCACCGACAACGAATCGCGCAAGGCCTGAATGCCGGAATGAAATACCTTCCGGCAGATCGTGTCCATGTCATCATCGCGCGTGACATCTTCGTGGATGAACTGGACCGGTTGCACGATTTCCTGGGCCAGGCTGAGCTTCATCTGCTGGAAGCCGGACAGGCCGATACCGCGACAGAAATTGATGATGCTGCCTTCGCTCACGCCCGTCTCTTCGGACAATTCGGTCACCGACATGCCGACGATCTTTTCGGGCTGGGCGAGGATATAATCGGCGATCCGGCTCGCCCCCTTCGCCATGCCCGGCTGGGCCACGCGAATGCGATTGAGCGTGTTGTCGATGGGACCATTGTCGGTGGTCGGCAGGGCACGGCGTTTGGGGGTAGGGGCTGTCATGAGAGTCCTGAATGGCGAGCGCGGGCGCGAACCACCTCTAACAGCATTTCGTCGCCCTGCAAAATTGAGTGTATTTTAATCGGGCTCAACGCTGCGTGCCTTCCCACCACAGCAAACTCATTTTTAATGCGATATAAAATTGAGTAATGTTCATTCAACTGTCACATCGGCCTCCTACTTGACCCCTGCAAGCGGTTGACGCGCTGCAGCATCGAGTCGGTTCCACGACATGCTGCTGCCCCGGCAACCCAAACATTTTTGGGGGTATTGTCATGGTGAAGCATTCACGTCCTTACGGCCGATCGAAATTCGGCGCGGTGCATCTTGGCCTGTTGCTGGGGGCCAGCCTGCTGCCGACAATGGCCATCGCCCAGGCACCCGCCGCTGCCGAAGCAACCGCCGAAGCCGAGGCTGCTGCTTCATCGATCATCGTGACCGGCCAGCGCGTCGAAGCGACCAAAGTGGCGGCCGATGCCGTCGCCTTTGGCAACAATATCCAGATCGTCAGTTCCGAAGCGATCGCCGCGAGCGGTGCCAGCAACTTCGCGGAACTCGCCCAATTCCTCATCAAGGGCGCCAATATCGGCTACTCGCCGGATGAAGGCGAATATACCATTCGCCTCGACGGCGGCGGCGACCGCGACACGCTCGTCGTCCTCGATGGCGTGCCGCTGTACGATCGTGGCCCGGCGCTGGAAGATATTTGGGGATCGACGACGATCGACCCGCACATGATCGAACGGGTCGAAGTTTTCCGCGGCGGCAACAGCCTGTTCTTCGGATCGAACGGCGGCATCGGCGTCATCAGCCTGGTCACCAAGCGCCCCGACGGCACCAACAAGGTGGAATTGGGCGCAAGCTATGGCGAGTTCAATTCGCGCGAATTGTGGGGCAACGCCAAATTCGCGCTGGACGCCGAAGGGCGGCATAGTTTCATGGTCTATGGCAGCAGCCAGCAGACCGACGGCCCGCGCATCTTCGCGCCGGAAAGCTATGTCGACAATGTGGCCAAGGCTGGCGGCATCCAGAAATATCCGCTCAACCGCAACAATATCGGCCTCAAATATCTCTGGAAGATCGACGACGACACCAACTTCCGGCTCAATGGCCAATATACCCAGATCGAATTTCAGGATCCGTTCCCGGACAATGAAACCTTCTCGCCGAACCGGGTCCGCTACCCGATCATCGATTTCTCGATCGACCGGCGCTGGTCCGATGCGATCTACACCGAACTGACCGGTTATTGGAGCAACCCACGGCTCAACAATACCGAAACCTTCGCCGAAACCTGCACCAATCGCGCCGGGTGCGTCGATGTGAAGGGCCAGCCAATCCGCTTCGGCGACGCCACGGGCCGGTCGACCCCCTATCCGAACAAGGGGTTCGGCGCGGACTCCAAGGTTGGCGGCTTTCAGGAGCGGGGTCTCAATTTCCGCAACACCTTCACCTTCCCAAAACTGGTGGAGTTCGTCGCGGGTGTGCAGGTCGTATCCTACAAGGATGACTCCGATCCGGTCTTCCCGGTCGGCGATGCTTCCACGACGATCACGGGTCTCTATCTCGACGCGCGGCCCGTCATCCCCTTCAGCCCGGATACCAAGATTTCGCTCGCGGTCCGAACCGATTTCGCCAAGAGCTTCGATTCCAAGACCATCTGGAAATTCGGCTTCCGCCAGCCGATCGGTCCCTTCTACATCCGTGGCAACGGCGGCACATCCTACAGCCTGCCGCGCACCAACGAACTTTTCTCGGTCAGTCCGACCCAGGTCGGCAACCCCAATCTGCAGACCGAAACGACCGAAACCTATAATGGCGCGGTCGGGTTCAGCAAAGCCTTCGGCGGCGTGCAGATCAATGCCGAGGTTGGCGCTTTCCGCACCGACATCAGCAACCGTATCCAGGGTACGTCGGGCCTGACGCCTAACACATGGTTCAACAACAGCGCCGTCACCGAAATTCGGGGCATCACCGCGGACATGGATTTTATCCTCGGCAAGCAGTTCACGGCCAACATCAACTACACGAAGCAACAGGCGCGCCTCGCGGGCACCGATCTTCAGATCAACGAGACGCCGGAATATATGATCACCGGCAATGTCGCCTGGCATAGCGCGAATGACCGGTTCCACGTCACCCTGCTACCGCGCTATCAGGGGCCGGAATATGCGACCGGCGGCGGCAATGTTCGCCAACCCGATGGCAGCATGGCCGCCCGGTTCCGCAACAATTTCGGCAATTATTTCGTCATGAACGGGTCGATTGCCTATTGGGCGGGCGACGAGCGGCAGCATCGCTTCCAGCTGCGCGTCGTCAACATCACCAACACCAAATATGCCGAACGCTATGGCTACGGCAATATGCGCTTCAGTTCCGCCTTCCTGCGCGGCGAAATTGCGGCGAACAGCGACGCCTATTTCTACGGCTATGAATTCGAGGGCAAACCCCGCGCCGTCTACGCCTCCTTCACCACCAGCTTCTGATCGCCCATATGACAGAGCATTCACCGTCATGTCACAGCCCCGACCTATTCCGTCCGCCGCTCCGACGGAGCGGGATAGGAAGGATGTGCATATGAAACGGTGGATGATCGCGGCGATCTTGGTGCTGATGGCGGGCGGGGTCGGCCTGTTCTGGGCAACCCGGCAAAGCCAGAAGACGCAAGCCTTGCAGGTTCTGCTCATTCCCGCCGATGGCGGCACGGAAAGCGGGACGCTGGCGGACTATCAGCCGATCTTCAACGCCGTGTCCCGTAACACCGGCCTGACCTTCGACCTGAAAGTCGCCCAATCCTATGGCGCGGTGGTCGAGGGAATGTGCAACGGCGCGGCCGACATCGCCTTTGTCGGCCCCGTCACCTATTTGCAGGCGAAGGATCGCGGTTGCGCCGAATTGCTGGCGGTGGCGGTCAAATCCGGTGCCTCAGTCTATTATGCCGGGCTATTCGCACACAAGGACGCCGCCATCGCCACCGCCGCCGACGTGCGGGGCAAGCGCGTGGCCTTTGGCGACGTCAATTCGACCTCTTCCTTCATTTTCCCGATGACCATGTTGATGGATGCGGGGATCGATCCGGCCAAGGATCTGAAAGAGGTTCGCCTGACCGGCAGCCATGCCAGCAGCCTCGCCGCCTTGTTGCAGGGGCAGGTCGACGTCGCAGCCCTCTCCTTCGAAAGCTATGAAAAAGCGGTGCGGGAGAATGTGCCGGGCGTTCGCGATGTGAAGATCATCGCGCGCAGCGATCCCATTCCCTACCCCCCCTTGGTCGTGAACAGCAAACTACCGGCCGCGACCCGCAACCAGCTGCAATCCGCATTCCAGAATATCGCCCATGAACCCGGCATCACGCAAGAGATGATCCGGGGCTATGGCGGGGGGCAGGTCGATGGCTATGACGCCCATTTCCCCGCCGCCAAATTCACCCCCGCCGCGCAGAAGATGGCGATGGTCAGCGATGCGCTGAAGGCGGAAATCCTCAAGAAATCGGCGCAACGATGATGGATATTCGTTTCGATAGCACCACCGTTCACTATCCCGACGGCACATACGCGCTGGATGGTGTGTCCTTCACAGTGCCTGCGGGGCAATTTTGCGTCGTGCTGGGCCATTCGGGTGCCGGAAAGTCCACCCTGCTGCGCACCGTCAATGGCTTGTCCGCCATAACCGGCGGTCGCGTGGTGGTGGGCGGCAAGCCGGTCGATCGCAAGACCCTGCCCTTCTTGCGTCGCCGCATCGGCATGGTTCACCAACATTATGGCCTGACCGCCAGGGCCAGCGTCGCCACCAATGTCATGGCCGGCGCGGTGCCTGCCATGCCCTTCTGGCGGGCGCTGTCGGGCTTTTATACCCCGGCCTTGCAGGACAAGGCCTGTGCCCTCATCGCGGCTGTCGGCCTGGACGAAGCGCATCTTGCCCGCCGTGCCGATCGGCTGTCGGGTGGCCAGCAACAGCGCGTCGGCATCGCGCGCGCCTTCATGCTGGACCCTGCCATCATCCTGGCCGACGAACCGGTCGCCAGCCTCGATCCCCGGCTCAGCCGCGAGGTGCTGGATCTGTTGCGGACGCAGGCGCGCGAACGGGGCGCGACCGTGCTGTGCAGCCTACATCAGGTCGATCTGGCACGCGATTATGCCGACCGGATCGTCGCCCTGCAGGGTGGCCGGGTCGTGTTCGACGGCCCGCCCGCGATGTTCGACGACTATGACACCAAGCGCATCTATGCAAAGCAGGATGCCTCCGCCCCGGTCCAGGCGGTGCTGGCATGACCGCGCAGGCGCCCACCCGCTGGTCCTACCCGCGCCCCTATGGCAGCGGCACGATACTGGCGCTGATCGGCGCGGCCCTGCTGCTTTGGTATACGGGCCAGCGCGTCGAAATCGGCCGGATGGTGATGATGACGACGCAGGCCGTTGCCGTGCAATTCGGCCTGGCCGAGCAATCACAGGTCGCCGACGGCCTTGGCAACGCCATCGGCCAGCTCGTTCCCATCCAGCTTTCCGAGCGGCAGGAGATCAGCCGGATCGAGGGTTTCGATCCAACCGACCTGCCATTCCTGTCCCATGTCGAGGTCGTGGAACGTCGCGCGGAAACGATCAATCCGCAAACGATGCGGATGGAAAGCCGCCCGGTCCGCACGACTTATCTCGTGCAACCGCTGGGCTATGTCTGGCTGGTCGCGGCCAAGATGCTGGAGACGCTGGAAATCGCGCTCTGGGGCACGATCGTCGCCATTCTCATCGGCTTTCCGCTGGCGTTGCTGGGCGCGCGCAACATGATGCGCTTTGCGGCCATCCGCATGATGGCGCGCGGCATCATCGGCTTTTGCCGCGCCATTCCCGAACTGGTCAGCGCCCTGTTTCTCGTCATCGCCTATGGTTTCGGGCCGATCGCGGGCATATTGGCGCTCGGCCTCTATGGCGCGGGTTTCCTGGGCAAATTCTATGCCGACGATGCCGAAAATGCCGACCCCCGGCCGCAGGAAGCCCTGACCGCCATCGGCGCGGGCAAGATGCTGATGTGGCGCTATGCCATCCTGCCCCAGGTGCTGCCCCAATATATCGCCTACACCCTCTACATCCTCGACCGGAATGTCCGCATGGCGACCGTCATCGGGCTGGTGGGTGCGGGCGGCATCGGTCAGGAACTCAAGGGCCGCTACGACATGTATGAATATGGCCATGTCGGCACGATCCTGATCGCTATCTTCATCGTCGTCCTGCTGCTGGATCGCAGCGCCGGGCGGCTGCGCAAATCCCTCTTGTAAACCCCCATCCTATCGATCGGAGCGGCCATGTCCCTGAAGAACAGACGCGATTTCCTCAAGACTGCCAGCGTGGCGGGGACCATGGCAGCCATACCGGGCAGCATCGGGCGGGCGTTGGCCATCGCGCCCAAGCGCGTGACGGGTACGATCAAGGACGTGAAGCATATCGTCATCCTGATGCAGGAAAACCGGTCCTTCGATCATTATTTCGGCACGCTCAAAGGGGTGCGGGGTTTTGGCGATCGCCATCCCATCCCCCTGCCCGACAATCGCCCGGTCTGGTGGCAATCCAACGGCGCGCGCGACCTGCCGCCCTTTCATCTGGATACGGAGCGGACCAACGCGCTCAAGGTGCCGGGCACGCCGCACAGCTTCTCGGACGCGCAGGCCGCCTGGAATCAGGGCAAATTCGGCCTGTGGCCCAAATATAAGACAGATTATTCGATGGGCTATTATAAGCGGCAGGACATTCCCTTCCAGTTTGCGCTCGCCGAGGCCTTCACCATCTGCGACGCTTATCATTGTTCGGTCACCAGCGGCACCGACCCCAATCGCATCGTCTTCTGGTCCGGCTCCAGCTTCGATCCCGCCATCGCGGCCAAGGGCGTGAATTGCCGGGACACGCATTCGGAACCCAATAATCTGCGCTGCTGGATCAAGGGCGCACTGCCGGAGCCTGGCTACACCTATGCCGGCAATGCGCTGGAATGGGCGACCATTCCCGAAGTGCTGGAGGCGGCCGGGGTCGACTGGCGCATCTATCAAGACCCTAACGACAATTGGACCGGCGCGATGCATGGCGGCCTCGCCTTCAAGGGGTTCCGCGATGCCAAGCCGGATTCTGCCCTCTATCAGCGCGGCATGAGCGCCTTTTCGCTCGAACAGTTCGCCAAGGATGTGAAGGACGGCACGCTGCCTGCCGTAACCTGGATCTTGCCGCCCAAGGAGCGATCGGAACATCCCAGCGCCTCCACCCCGATCGAAGGTGCGGCCTTCACGGCGGAGGTTCTGGACGCGCTCACTGCCAACCCGGACCTGTGGAGCCAGACCGTCTTCTTTCAGACGTTCGACGAGAATGACGGGTTGTTCGACCATGTGCCGCCGCCCGCGCCGCCGTCCTATAATCGCGACGGCACGATGGCGGGCAAGGCGACGCTCGACCTGGCGGGCGAATATTTCGACGATCATGAGGATAAATATACGTCGCGCGATGACGATGTGAGCGGCACGACACGGCCCTGGGGGCTTGGCCCGCGCGTGCCCATGTATGTCGTTTCGCCATGGAGCCGGGGCGGCTGGGTCAACAGCGAGATATTCGATCACACTTCGGTCGGCCAGTTCCTCGAAAAACGCTTCGGTGTCACGATCCCCGGCATCAGCCCATGGCATCGCGCTGTCTGTGGCGACCTGACCAGCTGCTTCGATTTCAGCCAGAGTAGCGATGCCACTTTCCCCGACCTGCCCGATGTCAGCGCCGCCAGCGCGATCCTGGCCGATCATCTTGCCCGTCCCAAGGCGCTGCCGCCGCGCGCGCCGCAGGACATGTATCAGGAAGCGGGTATCCGCCGATCGCGCGCCCTGCCCTACATCCTCCACATCGATGCCGTCGCGACGAAGGACGCCCTCACCCTGACCTTCACCAATGAAGGACGCGCCGGTGCCGTCTTCCACGTCTATGACAAGCATAGGCTGCATCAGATCCCGCGCCGCTACACGGTGGAAGCGGGCAAATCGCTGAACGATCAATGGGCCGCCAACGATCAGGGCCGCTTCGACCTCATCGTGCTTGGGCCCAATGGCTTCGTCCGGGGCTTCACGGGCGATCTGGCGCAGGCCGCCGCCGCGCCGGTCCTCACTGCCCGTTATGATGCCGCGGGCAAAGCCATGCGCCTGCGCCTGGCCTCCGATGGATCGACGCCTGCCAACGTCACATTGGGCAAGGACGCCTATGGGGTTCAGGCCGACAGGGCGATCATGGTGATCGGAGGCAGCAGCACGAACGAACGCTGGCCAGTGGCGAAGAGCGAAGACTGGTATGATCTGACCGTCGCCATGGCGGGCATGGACATCCGCCTGGCCGGGCGGGTAGAAACCGGACGCCACGGCATCAGCGATCCGCTCATGCGGGCCTGAAGCCGAGCAAAGGCACGGAAAAAGGGGGCTGGCCGAGACATCGGCCAGCCCCCTTTTTCATGACCGGCCTACAGGTCGGCGACGCGCATCTCTATCTCGGTCGAAACGGCGGACTTGGCATCATATTGGTCCGCGACCACGCGATAGGCCGTGGTCCAATGTTTGCCGTCCACCTCGAACCGGCAATAGCCCCGCTGACGGCCATTATAATGGCGCACATGCGGGTTATCGGCGCGCGATTGTTCCATCGCCCCGGCCCATGGACATTCCGATGCGATAGACGTTCCGGCAAATTCATGCCCGATCCTGCGGGATTTGGCGTTCAACGGCTCGGCATGCATCGTAATGGCCGCGGCACAATGCCAATCGCCGCTGATCGCCACGGGATTGGCCACGCCATCGCCCAAAACATCCAGCAACTGCTGACGCGCGACAGGATAGCCATCCCAACTGTCGAAGTTCACGGCGGCAGGCTCTGGCACCTTATTGTAGCGATAGGGTGACAACCAGCATTGAGATGCCAGTACGTTGAACGCCGCGTCCGATCGTTTCAGCGCCCCATAAAGCCATTGTTCCTGCGTCGCCCCCAGCATCGACCGGTCGGGACGAGCCGCTTCCGCGCACGGCACTTGCCCCGGAAAGCCATCACCGCACACCTGATCGGCGCGAAACTGGCGGGTGTCGAGCAGATGCACCTGCGCCGGGCCAAAGCGATACAGACCATACATCTGCAGACTGCTCTCGATCCCGTCGATGATCGGCGGCTTTTCGATCGGCATATGCTCATAATAGGCCTTCAAGGCGGCCAGTTTGCGGACCTTCCATTCCAGCGGCGTCTGCGCTTCGGGATCCTGCGGCGTATCGCCTGCCCAATTATTGTCGATTTCATGATCGTCCATGGCGACGATCCACGGGCTGGCCGCCCGCGCCGCCTGGAGCGCGGGGTCAGAATTGTAGAGCGCATAGCGGTTGCGATAATCCCAAAGGCTCACGATTTCCGCGCTATTATGCTGACGCACGGTGCGGAAGACGCGCTGTTCTCCGGCCAGATCGACGCGACGCTCGCCCAGCGGGCTGATACCCCCTTCATAGATATAATCGCCGACATGGATCACGCAGTCCGGCGCCCAGGCCGCCATATCGGCAAAGGCGTTGAAATAGCCGCTCTGCCAGGATTGACAGCTGGCAACCGCCAGCTTGACCGACGGATCGCGGAGATTGCTGGTGCGGGTCCGGCCGATAGCCGTCTCGAACGCACCCACCGTAAACTGATACCAATATTCGCGACCCGGCTGCAGTCCCTCGATCAGCGCATGCACCGAATGGCCTTCGCTCGCGCGCGCAACAGCCTCACTCTCGCGGACAAGCCTGCGCTGTTCCGCATCGGCCCAGACCCGGTAGCGGACCGGCACGTCGCTCGACGGCATGCCGCCGCCTTTCAGCGGGTCAGGCGCAAGCCGGGTCCACAGGATCACACTGGTATCACGCGGCGCGCCGGACGCGATGCCCAGTGTGAACGGATTCACCTTGATCTGCGCGCGCACCAGGGACGATGTTAGAAGCGCGGTGGCGGTCGACGCTCCCAGAAACAGGCGACGTGTGAGCATATGGAATCTCCCCTTCAGACAGCGGATGCTGGCCAAGAGTGAAATATACTCAATATCATTGCATATTTATGTGAGAATTATACATATCCGTGCATGGAGTAGGATCTGATTTGTTCCGCTATCTCCTATGTCGCCAAGCCAAAATGGGGTCGGACCGGCGAACGCGCCTAGTGTATAATGCGGGCAAAGGCCGCCACACCGTCGATCGTCGGCGCGGGTAAGGATGTCGGTTCGACGGTTGGCAAAGACGGTGCGCCATCGCCTGCGAATATCGCCTCGATCGTGCGGACGCACAGCGCCACGCCATCGTCGGCGAGCATATACCAGACCTGCTTGGCCTCCTTGCGGTTCTGCACCAGGTCGGCGCGGCGCAGTTCGGCCAGTTGCTGGCTGAGCGCGGGCTGGCCGATGCCCGTGATCTCGGCGATCTCGCCGACATTGCGTTCGCCGCGCAGCAGGCAGGACAGGATCATCAACCGCTGCGGCTGGGCGAAGACCTTGATCTTTTCAGCGGCCAACGCCGCGGCGTCGCGATCCACATAAAGCGCGCTCATGCGGACGCCTCGAACCGGCAGAACCAGTCGGGTGCTGCATCGGTCCCGTCAGCGGCGGGCAGCAATAGCGGCTGACCGTCCGTCCAGCCCTCAGGCGTCAGGCTGCTTGCGCCATCGACCCGCTGCAACGCGCGCAACAGGCGCAGCATCTCGTCCACCGAGCGACCGACATTATGCGGATAGCAGGTCGTTGCGCGGATGACCCCCTGCGGATCGATGAAGAAGGTCGAGCGCATGGCCATGCTGTCGACGGCTGAGTCATCGATCATCCCATAGGCGCGGCCGACCGCCATGCTGGGATCTTCGATGATGGGAAAGTCGATTCCCACGCCGAACAGATCGCGCAGCGCGCGGACCCAGGCGAGATGGGCATAGAGGCTGTCCACCGACAGGCCGACCAGCTTGCAATCGAGCGCGTCGAAATCCGCCTGACGCCGCGCCAGCGCGGCGAACTCAGTGCTGCATACCGGCGTGAAATCGGCGGGGTGCGAAAAGAAGATCACCCATTGGCCGCGCAGCGCCGAGAGTTGAAAATCGCCCTTGGTCGATCGGGCACGGAAATCAGGGGCCATGTCGCCGATCCGCACCGGCCGCCGTCCATCTGTCATCACTTCGTTCATGCCTGTCGTCCTGCAATCCTGGCCACCATGAGGCAACCCCTTGACGGCCTAGCTCTATACATTTACATGATTCATGTAAATATGAAACTAAAGGAGAGTCGCATGTCCGACCCCGCATTGACCAAAGCCCAGACGCAGATCCTCGCCGCCCGCGAAGGCGTGCCCGTGATCAAGTCCTTCTTCGATCCGCCGACCTTCACCGTGACCTATGTCGTGCATGACGCGCAGACGCATCGCGCCGCCGTGATCGATAGCGTGATGACCTATGATCCCGCTTCCGGCCGCACGAATGTCGAATCCGCCGATCCGGTGATCGCCTATGTCGAGGCGGAGGGGCTGACCGTCGATTGGCATCTGGAAACCCATGCCCATGCCGATCATCTTTCGGCCGCCCCCTATCTCCAGCAGAAGCTGGGCGGGAAGATCGCGATCGGCGCGCATATCTGCGAAGTGCAGCATATGTTCGGCAAACTGTTCAACGTGGGCGCGGAATTTCCGCGTGACGGATCGGACTTCGATCATCTGTGGGCCGATGGCGACAGTTTCGCGATCGGCACCCTGTCGGTCACGGTGCTGCATGTGCCAGGCCACACGCCCGCCTGCGTCGCTTATGTGATCGGCGATGCGGTGTTCGTGGGCGATACCATGTTCATGCCCGATTATGGCACGGCCCGCGCCGACTTCCCCGGCGGCGACGCGCGCACCTTGTTCCGGTCGACGCGCCGGTTGCTGGAACTGCCGCCCGAAACCCGGCTTTTCCTGTGCCATGACTATCTGCCCGCAGGCCGCGACCATTATGTCTGGGAAACGACCGTGGCGGAAGAGCGCCGGGCCAATATCCACGCCCATGATGGCATAACCGAAGACGAATTCGTCGCCATGCGCGAAGCGCGCGACCGCACGCTGGACATGCCGCGCCTCATCCTGCCCTCGGTTCAGGTCAATATGCGCGCGGGCCATCTGCCCGTCGCCGAGGATAATGGCGTCGCCTATCTCAAGATCCCGGTGAACCAGCTATGATCCCCGGCTTTCCCGATGCCCAGCCGGTGGCGGGCCTCATCGGCGGGCTGATGATCGGCGTGGCGGCGGCGATCATGCTGCTCGGCCTCGGCCGGATCGCGGGTGTCAGCGGGCTTGCGGCTAGGGCCGTTGGCTTCACGCAGGGCGGCGCGCCGCGCAGCGTCGCGATCGCCTTCATCCTTGGCCTGCCATTGGGTGCGCTGGTCGTGGCGCTGCTGTCGGGCGGCATCCCGGCCAGCTACCCCGCGCCCGGCCTGCTGATCATTGCCGGCCTGATCGTCGGTTATGGCACGCGGCTGGGGTCCGGTTGCACCAGCGGCCATGGCGTATGCGGCGTGTCGCGCCTGTCGCGCCGCTCGCTCACCGCCACCGCTTTGTTCATGGGCAGCGGCGTTGCCACCGTGGCGATCCTCCGTTTGGCGGGACTTTTGTGATGCGGATCATCCTCGCACTATTGTCCGGTTCGCTGTTCGGCGCGGGCCTTGCCCTGTCGGGCATGGCCGATCCGATGCGGGTGCGCGCCTTCCTCGACCTGTTGGGACCATGGGATCCGACGCTGGCCTTCGTCATGGGCGGCGCGATGATCCCGATGGCGCTCGCCTGGTTGGTACAGAAGCGGATCGAGCGCCCCATCGCCGATCAACAGTTTAACCTGCCCGAAACCAAAGGGATCGACGGGAAGCTCGCGCTCGGCGCAATCCTGTTCGGCATCGGCTGGGGCATAGGCGGCCTGTGCCCCGGCCCCGCTCTCGCCAGCCTGGCACTCGCCCCGGCGGCGGTTGCTCCGTTCGTGCTGGCCATGCTGGGCGGCATGGCGGTGCACCGCGTCACGTCAAGACCATAACCGGCACGCCGGACCAAGGAGGATCATCATGGATATCAAGCGGCTGACCCCGGCCTTTGCCACCGCCCCGCAACTGACGCCGCACGATGTCGAACAGGCCGCGCGCGAGGGCTTTCGCGCGATCATCTGCAACCGCCCCGATGGCGAGGAGGATGACCAGCCGACCGCTGCCGACATCGGTGCGGTTGCCAGAGCCTTTGGCCTCGCCTTCGCGCACATCCCCGTAATCCCCGGCGCGATGACCGATGCCGATGCGCAGGCGATGCGCCACGCGCTCGACACCCTCCCCGGCCCGGTGCTGGGCTATTGCCGGTCGGGCGCCCGCGCCGAAAAACTGGCGGCGATGGCGGACGCACTGGTCGCCGGACACGATGCCGCCTCTTATGATATCCTGATCATCGGCGGCGGCAGCGCCGGGATCGCCACGGCCGCCAGCATCCTCAAGCGCCGCCGGGGCATCCGCCTCGCCATCATCGAACCGAGCAACGATCATTATTATCAGCCCGGCTGGACGATGGTGGGCGCGGGCGTGTTCGATAGCGGCTTTACCCGGCGCAGCGAGGCACAACTGATCCCGAACGGCGCGACCTGGATCAAAGGGGCGGTCAGCCATTTCCAGCCCGATGACAAGCAGGTGCTGCTCGATGACGGGCGGCGGATCGGCTATGGCGTGTTGATCGTCTGCCCCGGCATCAAGCTCGACTGGAACGCCATTCCGGGCCTTGCCGATGCGCTCGGCCATGACGGCGTCACATCCAATTATCGCTACGATCTGGCCCCCTATACCCATCGCCTGGCCAAGGCGTTCAAGGGCGGACGCGCGCTGTTCACCCAGCCGCCCATGCCGATCAAATGCGCGGGCGCCCCGCAAAAGGCGATGTATCTATCGTGCCACCGCTGGGAAAAGGCGGGGATACTGGCGCAAAGCGACGTGCAGTTCCACACCGCCGGTCCAGCGCTGTTCGGGGTCGCCGCCTATGTTCCGGCGCTGATGGACTATGTCGATCGCTACGGCATTCACCTCAATTTCGGGTCGAAGCTGGTGGAGATTGATGGCCCGGCCAAGACCGCCATTTTCGAGCAGGCGGACGGCGATGGCGTCAGGCGCGTGGCGGAACGCTTTGACATGATCCATGTTGTCCCCCCGCAAGTTGCGCCCGACTTCATCCGCAACAGTCTGCTCGCCGCCCCCTCCGGCTTCGTCGCGGTGGACGAGGCGACGCTGCGCCACCCCGTCTATCCCGATATCTTCGCGCTCGGCGATGCCTGTTCCGCATCCAATGCCAAGACGATGGCCGCCGCCCGCAAGCAGGCGCCGGTGGTCGCGGTGAACGCCCTGGCCGCGCTTGATGGTCATCCCCCGGTCGCCGCCTATGACGGCTATGGCAGTTGCCCGCTGACTGTCGAGGCCGGCAAGATCGTGCTGGCCGAGTTCGGCTATGGCGGCAAATTGATGCCCAGCTTTCCCAACTGGCTGATCGACGGCACCCGCCCGTCGCGCCTGTCCTGGCTGCTCAAGGATACGATCCTGCCGCCGGTCTATTGGCATGGAATGCTCAAGGGCCGCGAGTGGATGGTCAAGCCCCAGCCGATCGAGTCGCAGTCATGATGGATACAATGCAATATCTGCTGGGCGGCCTGTCGGGTAGCCTGGTCGGCTTCGTGCTGGGCCTGGTCGGCGGCGGCGGGTCCATCCTGGCCGTGCCGCTGATGGTCTATCTGGTCGGCGTGCCCAACCCGCATGTCGCCATCGGCACCAGCGCGCTCGCGGTCGCCATCAATGCCGCGACGGGCCTGGCCAGCCATGCCCGCGCCCATCATGTCAAATGGCGCTGCGGCGGCATCTATGCCGCGGCGGGCATCGTCGGTGCGCTCGCCGGATCGACCTTTGGCAAGATGGTGGATGGCGACAAATTGCTGGCCCTGTTCGCGCTCGTCATGCTGCTGGTCGGCGTGCTGATGCTCAAGGGGCGCGGCAATGCGGGCAATCCTGGCGCGGAATGCAATCGCGAAAAAGCGCCCAAGGTGGTGGGCTATGGCCTTGGGTCGGGCTTGTTTTCCGGCTTTTTCGGCATTGGCGGCGGCTTCCTGATCGTGCCGGGGCTGGTCGCGTCGACCGGCATGCCGATGTTGATGGCGGTCGGCACGTCGCTCGTCGCCGTCACGGCGTTTGGCCTCACCACGGCCGCCAACTATGCCTTTTCCGGACTGATCGACTGGCCGCTCGCCGCCGTGTTCGTGGCGGGCGGGGTCGTCGGCAGCGTCGGCGGCACGCGGCTGGCCGAGCGGCTGGGGGCCAAGACCGGGCGGCTCACCACCGTCTTTGCGATCCTGATCTTCGTTGTCGCCCTCTACATGCTCTGGCGCAGCGCCGCTGCCTTCCTGCCCGGCCTCTGACAATCTGACCTATCTCTTTATCCCTGCCCATCTGGTACAAGATCGGGCGAAAGGACATTTCCAATGTTCGACTCCTTAGACGCCCTGATCCTCGCCCGCGCCCAGTTCGCCTTCACGGTGAGCTTCCATTTCCTCTTTCCGGCCTTTTCGATCGGCCTCGCCAGTTTCCTGATGGTGCTGGAGGGGCTGTGGCTCGCCACCGGCAAGGGCGTCTATGCCAATCTCTTCCGCTACTGGCTCAAGATTTTCGCCGTCGTCTTCGCCATGGGCGTCGTGTCGGGCATCGTCATGTCCTATCAGTTCGGCACCAACTGGTCGGTCTTCTCCGACAAGGCGGGTCCGGTCATCGGGCCGCTCATGGCCTATGAAGTGCTGACCGCCTTCTTCCTGGAGGCCGGGTTCCTGGGCGTCATGCTGTTCGGCATCAACAAGGTCGGGCGCAAGCTGCACTTCACCGCCACCTGCGCGGTCGCCATCGGCACTTTCATCTCCGCCTTCTGGATATTGTCGGTCAACAGCTGGATGCAAACGCCGACCGGTTACGAGATCGGCGCGAACGGCCAGTTCCTGCCCGGACCCAGCTGGATGGCGATCATCTTCAACCCCAGCTTCCCCTATCGCCTGGTTCACACCGTCCTGGCCGCCTATCTGACCACGGCCTTTGCGGTCGGCGGCGTGGGGGCCTGGCATCTGCTCAAGGACCGGACCAACCCCGGCGCGCGGACCATGTTCTCCATGGCGATGTGGATGGCGGCGATCGTCGCGCCGATCCAGATTTTCGCGGGCGACATGCACGGTCTCAACACGCTGGAGCATCAGCCGGTCAAGGTGATGGCGATGGAAGGCCATTATGACAGCCATCCCGATGGCGCGCCGCTCATCCTGTTCGGCATCCCCGACAGCGCCAACAAGCGGGTCGATTATGCTGTCTCCATTCCCAAGGCGTCGTCGCTGATCCTCAAGCATGACCTCAATGCGCCGATGAAGGGGCTCGACACCGTGCCGGAAGCCGATCAGCCGCCGGTCGGGATCGTCTTCTGGGCGTTTCGCGTCATGGTCGGCATCGGCTTTGCGATGCTGGGGCTGGGCCTGTGGAGCCTGATCGCGCGCTGGCGCGGCAAGCTGCATGACTGGCCGTGGCTGCATCGCGCTGCGCTGGTGCTGGGGCCATCGGGGTTCGTCGCCGTGCTGGCGGGATGGATCGTGACCGAAGTCGGGCGGCAGCCTTTCACCGTCTATGGCCTGCTGCGCACCGCACAAAGCGCCTCACCGCTGGATGCGCCCGCGATTGCGGCATCGCTGCTGGCCTTCGTCATCGTCTATTTCAGCGTCTTCGGCATGGGCATCTGGTATCTGCTTCACCTGATGAAGAAGCCGCCCGAAGCCCATGAAAGCACGCTGGACGGTGCGCCGATCCGCACCGCCGGCATCACGCCTGCACCCGCCATCGAAGGAGGCGAAGCATGATCGACCTGACCGTCATCTGGGCCGCCATCATCGGCTTTGCGATCATCGCCTATGTCGTGATGGACGGGTTCGACCTCGGCATCGGCCTGCTCTTCCCGCTGTTCAAGGTGGGCAAGGACCGCGACACTGCGATGAACAGCATCGCGCCGGTGTGGGATGGCAATGAAACTTGGCTGGTGCTGGGCGGCGGCGGGCTGCTCGCGGCCTTTCCGCTGGCCTATGCCATCATCCTGCCCGCCCTCTACGCGCCGCTGATCGCCATGCTGCTCGGCCTCGTGCTGCGCGGCGTCGCGTTCGAGTTTCGCTGGCGCGATCCGGCGCACCGCGCCTGGTGGGACCGCGCCTTCACCGGCGGGTCCGCCGTCGCCACCTTTGCCCAAGGGATTGCGCTGGGTGCCTTGCTGCAGGGCATCAGCGTCGAGGGTCGCGCCTATTCGGGCGGCTGGTGGGAATGGCTCTCGCCCTTCTCGCTGCTCACCGGCCTTGGCCTGATGGTCGGCTATGCGCTGCTGGGCGCCTGCTGGCTCAACTGGAAGACGGAGGGCGGCTTGCAGCGCCAGGCCGTGACCTATGCCGGGCGGCTGGGCATCGTCATGCTGGTCGTGATCGGCGCGGTCAGCCTCGCCACGCTGACGCTGGAGGGCAGCTACCAAAGCCGCTGGCTCGCCTGGCCCGGCGTGCTGGCCACCGCGCAAGTGCCGCTGGCGACGATCATCGTCACCGCGCTCTTCTACCGCAGCCTCTCCCAACGCAAGGATGCCCAACCCTTCCTCTGGGCACTCGCCCTGTTCGGGCTGTGCCTGCTCGGCCTTGGCATTTCGATCTGGCCCTATGTCATCCCGGAACGCGTCACCATCTGGGAAGCCGCCGCCCCCTATCGCAGCCAGCTCTTCATGCTGGTCGGCGGCGCGGTACTGGTCCCGATCATCCTCGCCTACACCGCCTGGGCCTATTGGGTGTTCCGGGGCAAGGTCGGCAGCGATGGCTATCACTGATGCGTAAACAGCTACGCCAAGTCGGCTGGTTCATCGGCATCTGGGCCGCGAGCATCGCGGCCCTTGGGCTGCTGTCCTTAGGTCTGCGCCACTGGTTGCTCTGAGGATTTGAAGGGAGCGACGACCTGATATCGATGGGACAAAATATAGCCGGTTAACGCGGATATCCGTGGCTATCGATCGTCGGCAACGCTGAGCCAGTCCAATATTTCATCGCGATGTTCATCCAGTCGGGGCGGCATTTGGCCCTCCTGCGCACCTGGCGTCAGGCGAAAACCGGCACCCGGCGCGCGGATCGCGCCATCCAGCCCGCCAAGGCCATCGAACGACAATAAGGCGTCCGGCCGCGCCAGGGCTGCGGCTTCGTCCACGCGGCGGACCATGCCGCAGGGTATGCCCGCCGCGCTCATGCCCGCTTCCCAATCGGCAGCGTCGCGGGTGGCAATGACCGCTTCCAACTCCGCCCTCATGGCGTCGAAATTCGCGCGTCGCGCCTCCGGCGTGGCAAAGAGCGGATTGCGCAACCAATCCTCGCGGCCGGTGAAGCGGGCGAGGGCGGCGAACTGGTTGGGCTGCACGACGCCCAGCGACACTTGGCGGCCGTCCCTTGCCGTGAACAGCGATGCGGTCGGCAGGCCGCTATAGCCGGTATTGCCCATGCGCGTCATCGCGCGCCCCGTCACCAGGAAGGGCGTCACCGCCGACGTCATGAACGCCAGGCTGGCGTCGAACATGGACACGTCGATGAAACTGCCGCCGTCACCCTGCATGCGCCGGATCAGCGCAGAGAGGATGGCGAAGGCGGCGGTCTGGCCGGTCAAGGTATCGACGATGGGAAAGCCGACCCGGACAGGCGGATCGCCCTCTTCGCCGCTCAGCATCATCATGCCGCTGGTAGCCTGGACGATATTGTCGATCGCGGGCCAGTCCCGCTGCGGACTATCCTGCCCATAGCCCGATACCGAGCAGAAGATGATGTCCGGGTTCAACGCGCGGACGGCATCATAGCCAAGCCCCAGACGATCGATCACACCGGGCCGGAAATTTTCGAGCAGGACGTCGCAGCGCGACACGATACCCTGGGCGATCGCAAGATCGTCGGCCTGTTTCAGATCAAGGGCGATCGATTTCTTTCCTGCATTGGCGGCAATGAACGCCGGAGACATGCCCTCGAACCGTGGATCGACATTGTAGGACCGGAAGCTGTCGCCCTGCGGCGGCTCGATCTTGATCACCTCCGCCCCCATCAGACGCAAAAGATGCGAGGCATAGGGACCGGCCATGACATGGCTGAAATCGGCGATGCGGATGCCCGCGAGCGGCTTGTTCATGGTTGCTCCGGCAATTGTTTGCGGATGATGGACCAGCTGGGGTCTTGGCAAAGGGTGCAGTCCGCACCGACGAACATCGCGGCGGCACCGGCATCCTGCTTCAATTGCCAGTCGAGCCACCCGACAGCGACCCGGCCATAATCCCCGCCATTGACGAGCGAAAATGTGCCGCCATGCCCCGTATCTTTGTTCGCGTAGAAGACGGGGACATGCGACAGCCGCGCCACGTCGTCGGTCCCATTGGGGTAGGCGATGTCGGATGGCCCGCCCAATATATAGGCAACGGGCGTGTGGAGCTTCTTCAAATCATCCTTGGTGATCCAGACACCGCTCAGACCGCCGCCGGGCCGGTTATAGACCCCGCTGTTGAATGCGACGACCGTGCCGATCCTCGGATCAGCGCCTGCGGCCAGCGCCTGCAATCCGCCGCAGCTATGCCCCATCACCGCAATGCGCTGTGCATCGACATGATCGCGATGGATGCCCTGCGTCGCCCAGTCGATCGCCGCCAACATCTGGCTCACCTGCGTTTCGTCGGCCTTGGCCGGTGGCGGCCCCGCAGGTGCAGGCGCATCATCCTCGTTCGGCAAGGCTGTCAGCGGCGGCTGTTCCTCGCGTGGGGCGCCATTGGCGATCACGATATAGCCGTGACTGGCGATTTCGCGCAGGAAATGGCTGGCCGACAGGCCATTGTCGCGGCAGCCGCCATTACCCCACAAGACCAACGGCAATCGTTCGCGCGGCCATGTGGCGGGACGGTACAGGGTATAGCCGGGCGCATCGGCAAAGCCCTCCGCCACCGCAGGCCATCGCCCCGTCCCTGCAGGATCGCCGATCCGGCGCGCGACCTTGTCCTGCGTCGGCTGCGCCGTTGCGGTGGTGCCGACGATCATCATTGCCATGGCCGCGATCACGATCAAAGGCGTCATATTTTCCCTCCGCATTGTATATCGTCGCGCCCGCGCACTGCTGCCCGCGCCGTTTGGAACGCCCGCATCCCGTCGATGCCAAACCGCGACAGGCTGCGGGCATTGCCTTCGGAATCGCGCAGATACAGGGCGTCGAAGCGCGCCTGTTCCTGTGCGGACATGCCGGAGATCGTCACCTTCTGCGCCTTGGCTTCCTCCAGCCCCTTGACCAGCGCCGCATGGATTTCACGCGACAGCGCATCCTCCCACACTGCTTGCGACTGCGTCAGGATCGCCCGCTCCGCCTCGCTCAGCCGGTTCCATCGTGTCAGCCCTATTGCCCGCGCCGGATAGGCACCCCGCGGGATGGCGAGATTGTTATAATGGCTGGCCACTTCCGCGAAATGCAGCGATTTGAACGTGTCGCCCGGCGCGATCACGCCGTCGATCACCCCCTTGGCCATCGCCGAATAAACATCCGCCATCGGCATGTTGACCGGGTCCGCGCCCAGCGACTCCAGCACCGTGAGCAATTCGGTGGGCGCGCGCAGGCGCAGCCCGCGCAGGTCGGCCAGATTGCGCACCTGCCGGTCGGTCGTGACGATCCCGGCGAGCGAGCCGCCCTGGACCGCTAGCACCTTTAGCCCGTGCAATTCATGGCCGATCTGCGGGTTGGCCGCGGCGATGCAGCGATAGAGTTTCAACTGCGAGTCGATGCTGTCCGCTCCGCTGTAGAAACCGGTCTGGATGCGGATCAGATGGGTGCCGCCGCGCACATAGATGGGCGTGATGAGGCCGACATCGGCCACGCCATGGCGCAATTCCTCCATCGACATGTCCGACGACAGCAGCGCGCCCGACCAGATCGGACGAATGCGGATGCGCCCTTGTGACTTCTGTTCGACAAATTCCATCCATGCCTTGTCCGCTTTGCTGAACGGATGGTTCGGGCTGTAGGGCGTCGCATAAGTCAGTTCGGTCACGCCGGGCGGTAGCGGCCGGGCGCACGCCGCCATCAGGCACAGCGGCACCAACAGGGACAGCAGCGCGCGGAGCGTCACGCCAGCCCCCGCGCGGCCAGAAAGTCGGCAACCATCGCGACCATCGCGTCATGGTTCCAATTGGCCGCATCCACCATGTCCGCGTCGATCGCCAGCACCGGAACGCCCGCTGCTTCCAGCGAAAGCGCCGTCAGTTTCGTGCCCGATTGCGACAGGCGGTTGTCGGGCGGCAGCAGGATGACGCAGGCATCGATGCCGCACCGTTCCGCCTCGCTGGTCATCCACCCGTTCATCCATGGCGGCAGATGCAGCACTTCGTTCATCGAGCAGATGCGGCTGGCCAGCGCATCCATCGGCTGGCCCTGCAACTCGCGAATATATTGCGGCCCGGCAAAGGGCATATACATCGACCAGACGAAGACCGCGCCCAGTCGCTCTTCCAGCGCCTGATAAAAGCCCGGATCATGCCACACGCCCGCACCGATCCACATCAGCCTTATGCGTTCATTGTCGGCCGCACCCGCGCCGCTCGCCACTCGTTCCATGACTTCGTCGCGAAAGCGCCTGGCATGGGCGACGGCCCAGTCCGACCCGCGATGCCATTGCGGAATCATCGTATTGGGCATCTGCTCGGCGATCGACACCGGGCAGGGGCGCGCGCTGCCGATCGCCTGCGCGGCTTCCCAGATATAGCCTTCCTGTTCGTTGATCCGCTCCATCAGGTGATGCAGCTTCGCCTCGTCGAACCGGCGGCCAGTGCGATTTTCCAACAAGCTGATGAGATCGCGCATTTCCGCGACCATCAGCGCGATGCGATCCGGCTCATAGACCCGCCGCCACGCGCTGCGACTATGCTGGAACCAATGGGCCTCCTTATGCTCCCATGCCGGCGCTTCCATCGGGAAAAATTCGCTGCCCAGCGCCTGTGCCCATTGGCCAAAGACATGCTGGATGCAGTCACAGGTCAGGCGTGCGACCAGCACGGTTGGCTTGGGCAATCCGCCCCAGGGCGCGGTCTTGGGATCATTCGCCAGCGTGCAGGCGAGGCCCAGCGAGCAATATTTGCAACTATTTTCAGGATAGCCATGGCGCGCCATCACGTCGAAATAATGGCCCGACAATTGTTTGGCGGAGATATAGGCCGACCACCATTGGTTGGTGATGATGGGGATGTCCATCACATGGAAAATCTCGTGCGGCGTGTCGGCCTGGACGATGGCGAAGGGTTCGCCTTCGTCCACGACCCGCCGTTTGAGGTCTGCGCCAAATTGCTTCTGATACGCGCTGGCGACGGCGGTGCAGGCCAGATCCTTGCGGCTGCGCTGGCCGGTGGCGCGCGGGGCTATTATGTCGTTCATTGAAAAACTCCTGCCGCTTCCAGTTCGGCGATGCGCGCATCATCAAGCCCGCACAGGGTCCGGGCGATGGCATGGGCATGCTCGCCCATGCCAGGCGCGCGGAAGGGTGCGAACCTGTCGCGGGAAAAGGATATGGGGGTCGCGATATGGCCGAACGGTCCCAGGATCGGGTGATCGAGCGTCACCAGCGCGCCGCGTCCGGCCAATTGCGGATCATGATCGATCATATCCTCGCAATCCTGCACCACGCCGCAGGCGATACCGGCCGCTTGAAGGGTAGAGGCGATGGCATGGTCCTCGCGCTGCGCGGTCCATGTCGCGACATCGGGGCCGGTCATAGCGTGCAGGCGCGCACGATCGTCTTCATCGAACAGGCTGATCGCGACCCAGCGGTCTTCGCCGCGTGCCGGAAACACATCCTGAAAGAAGACGCCCGGATCGGCATTGCCCGACCGTTGCGGTCGCTCGCCACGCCGCGCGGCGGACAGGCTATCGCGCATCTGCTGCACGCAGATTTCATACATGGATGCGTCGATATGCGCGCCACGTCCCGTTTCGCGCCGATGCTGGAGCGCGGCCGCCACGGCCCCTGCCATCACGAACGGCACGATCACATCGCCATAGGGCACGGCGCCGGGTATCACCGGGTCGCGCGTCGGATAGCCGGTCAGGAATGTGCGCCCCGACAACGCGCCACCCGTGCCATCGACGCCCCATTCCTGCGCCAGCGGCCCCGTCTGCCCGAACACGCTGCCCGACACCATCACGATGCCCGGATTGCGTTGGCAAAGCGCGTCATAGTCCAGCCCCAGCTTCTTCATCGTGCCCGGCGAGAAATTTTCGACCACCACGTCCGCCCAGTCGATCAGCGGATCGATGAGTTCGCGCGCCTCCGGCTTCTTCATATTGAGCGACAGGCTACGCTTGGACGAGTTGAGATGGGCGAACCAGGGCTTGTCGTCCCAATTGCCGGGCTGCGATGCGGACACCTGCACATCCAACCGGGCAAGATCCGGGCGCGTGCGGCTTTCGATCTTCACGATCTCCGCGCCCAGGTCGCCCAGCGTCTTGGTCGTGATCGACCCGACCAGTGCCCAGGCGAAATCAAGTACCCGGACACCTGCCAATGGCCCCGGCCGATCGCCTGTATGAATGGCAGGCGCGGCAACCGCCGAACCCGCGCGGATCGCGGCAAATCGTTCCGGCAGGCCCGATGGCGTGTCGAAAAAGCCGCGTGCGGCGAGATGCCGGTCCGCCAGCACATCGGCCGGTTCGTTCGCGACACAGGCATTGATCCCCCGCCGCAGCCCTTCGGTCGCGATCTCCGCCTTGGTGCGCGACCGGAAGAAGGCGTCGATGGCTGCTTCCCACACCGCGCGCGTGTCGGCGGGCAGGGTGGAACGGTTATAGCTGAGCCAATCGGTGCCGTGCAGCGGGTTGGGCGCGCCGACCGCATCCATCCAGTCGGACAAAGCCTGGTTGGCGGGCGCACCCAGTCGCCCTGTCATCAGCGAATGGAAACACCATCCATCGGCCAGCCGCCAGATTGCACGCACCGTCGCTTGGCCATAGGCGAGCGCGCCGCCGACCCGTTTCAGTTTGCGCTGGTCGAATTGCCAGCACAATATCCCGTTGAAATTGCGGCTGAAGGCTACTTGCTGGATGGATATGTCGACATGCTGCCCCTTGCCATGCGTGCCGCGTGCATAATGAGCGGCCATCGCACCACTCGCCGCGACCATGTCCGCATGGAAGGTGCAGGCATCGCCCGCTTCCTTGACCGGCGGCAGGCCGGGTTCACCCGTCACCCGCAGCGCCCCGCCCATGGCCGACGCGACGAACTCGCCACCCTTCCAGCCGGATCGCGGCCCGCCCGACCCGAAGGTGGTGACCGAGACATGCACAGCCGTCTCCGGTATCGCGACGTCTTTCAGGCTTTCCAAGCCGAGATCGTCGATGACGAAGGACGCGCCTTCGACCGGTCCGCCCAGTTCAGCGCCCAGCGACGCCAGGAAGCGCGCCAGTGGGCGATCCGCCATGCCGCCCAATGTGGCGACGCGATGACCTGCAAGCAGGGTCATGCCTTTAACTCCTTCAAAAATGTCGCAATCTCCTCTGCCACCCCATCGTTCGCGCGCCAGTCGCGTCGGGTGAGGATGAGCGTCGGTATACTGGCGTCGGCCAGTGCGTCCCGCTGCGCGGGCAAGTGCCAGATGCGTGCCTCATCCTCTTCCGCGAACCATAACAGGACCGCCGATGCGCGGGTGTGCCGCGCTTGCGCCGCCAGTGCATCGGCATGATCGCGAAAGGCCCGGCTGCCTTGCGCGGCCTCATGCAACTGGCGCGCGATCGCAGCGCACGGATCGCCGCTGCCTTCGTCCACGCGAAGGTCGCCGGGATTCTGCCAGCTTTGCGCCAGCGTGGGTCCGGCCGCGCGCCATCCGGCCGCCTCGATCATCGCATGGATGCGGGCATCGGGCGGCGGTGTTCCCGCCAGCAGGCACAATGGCGCGCCGCCGCCGAATTGCGGCGCAGCAATCCGCAGCGCGTTGGTCGCCACAATCCCTTGCTCCAGCGCGTCATCGTCGATGCCGAGGCGCGCGGCCAGTCGTCTGATCGCCTTGCCCATATGCGCGACGCTGCTGGCGCGCTGGATCGTGGCCGTGTCGAAGATCATCGGTTCGGGACCAGCAATCTCGCCCCGCTGCCGCAATTCGCAGATATAGTAATAGAGCCGCTGCGCTGCATCGTCGCCGCGTGAGAAGAGCACCGCGTCCAACCCATTCAGCGCGCCATCCGACCAATCCTGCAGGATGGACCGCGTCCAGAGCGGAAATTTGCTTTCCAGCCAGCGATCCGCCGCCGGAAGGGGCCGATCGACATTCCATCCCACCGGGCCGGAACAGGCGCCCGTGGCGGTCAGCACATCTTGCGGTAGGTCGGGGCCGACATAGGCAATCATGGTCATTGTCCAATAACAGTGGGCAGCCACAGCGCCATGGCCGGGAACAGGATGATGAGGAGCAGGTGGATGAGATCACTGCCGAGGAAGGGCAGCACGCCCTTGAATATCCGTCCCAGCGGCACGTCCTTGGCCACCCCCTGGATGACATAGAGGTTCATCCCCAGCGGCGGGTGGACGAAGCCGATCTCCATGGCGCGGGTGATGAAGATGCCGAACCAGATCGGCGACATGCCCACCCCTTCGACGATCGGCAGCAGGATGGGCGTGGTCAGCAGCATCAATGCCAGCCCGTCCAGCACCGATCCCAGCAGCAGCAAAAGCAGCGCGATGACCAGCAGCGTCGGGATGGTGCCCATGTCCATGGCCGACACGGCAATGCCAACCGCTTCGGTCAGCCCGGTCACGCTGATGAAGACCGAAAAGATGATCGCACCGATGATGACCAGGAAGATGAGGCCCGTCGTCCGCAAGGTTTCGGAAAAAGCGCGGAACAACACCTCGCGGTTGAGCCGCCCCCGCCATGCGGTAATGGCCAGCGCGCCCGCCGTACCGATAGAGGAGGCTTCCGATGGGCTGAACCAGCCCAGCACGATCCCGCCCAGCACCACGGCCAAGAGCAGCAGCATGTCGGCGATGCGCAACATCGCCCGGCCGCGCTCCGCCCAGCTCGCCCGCTCACTCGGCGGGGCGATCGAAGGACGCCAGCGCACGAGCAGCCACACGACCAGGCAATAGAAGAGCATCTGCGAAATGCCGGGAATGAGCGTGGCGGTGAACAGCGTGCCGATCGATTGTTCGGCAATGATGCCATAGACGATCAGCGCGCCCGAAGGCGGCAGCATCTGGCCCAATGTGCCACCGGCCGCGACGGTGCCGGTCGCCAGCGCATCGCTATAGCCGCGCTGGCGCATTTCGGGCAGCGCGACCAGGCCGATGGTCGCCGCCGTCGCCAGGCTGGAACCGTTGATCGATCCAAAACCGGCACATCCGCCGATCGACGCATAGGCCAGGCCGCCGCGTCGATGGCCAATCATCTTGGCGGCGGCATCGAACAGATCCCGACTGGCATTGGCCGCAAAGAAGAGATGCGCCATCAGCATGAACAGCGGCAATGTGCCCAGTTCATAGCGGGTCAGCGTTTCGACCACGACGACGCCCGCCTTGATGAGTGCCCCCTCCGGCCCAAGTGCGACCATCAGGCCGCCGACGCCGACAAGGCCCAGCGAAACGCCGATCGGTACGCCGCACAACAGCATGGCGAACAGGAGGATGAGGCCGATCAGCCCGGTTTCGGGCGTTGCGAGGATCATGGTCGGCGCCCTTCCACCAGTTGGCGGACAAGCAGCGCGATGATGACGACCAGCGTGACGTTGAGGAAGGCGCGCATCGCCCACCAGGGCACACCGACCAGTTCGCTCACCTCCTGGCTGCCCCACAGGTCCGCCGCCAGCCAGCAGGAGCCGCCCAGTAGCATCAGGTAGAACAGGATCGACAGCGCGGTGCAGACCCATTCGGCCACATCGCGGTTGCTGCCGGTCAGCCGATCGAGGATCAGGTGAACGCGCGCATGGTTGCGGCCCAGCGTCGCGGCGACCAGCGCCAGCGATCCGCCGATCAGGACGACGACCTGCACCAGTTCGATCGCGCCCTTGAGCGGCAGGCCGGTGTGCCGACCGATCACCGCCAGCAGATTGAGCGCCGCTGCGACGATCAAGGCGACCCCGCCCGTCCATATCATCATGGTCCTGGCAGCATTCATGCAGTCACCTCTTCGACCCGACCGTCGTTGCTGATTGTGATCGCCGGAAGCCCGGCAGCGTGCGTGATCTGTTCGACATAGGCGCAAATCTCCGCCGCGCGCGTTGCTGGCGCGAGGGTCGGGCGACCGGGCGGCTCGACATCGACCGGAATGATGCGGACCCCGATGGTCCGGTCCGCATCCCATGTGACATGGCCCAGAAAGGCATTGACCGCTTCGGGGTGAAAAGGCGCGAGCGTATAGGCCGGGTCGGGTTCGAACCCGAACAAAGTCCGCCGCCGCGCCGCCCATTCCGCCCGTGCCGGGTGATCCTGCGCCGGGCTGAGCGCGCTCGTCACGACGCAGCCATTGCCAAGCCCGTGGAAGATCGGCTTGCCCCGGTAAAATTCGATGCCCCGCACGATATGGGCGTGATGGCCGATGACGACATCCGCGCCCGCGTCGATCGCGGCATGCGACACTGCCCGCTCATAGGGCGCCAACTGGACGGGGGTATGGACGATACCCTTGTGTAGCGCGACCAGCACGATGTCGGCCTGGTCCCGGACGGCGGCAATGTCGCCCTTGAGCATGGCGCGTGCCTCGTCCGTCAGCGTGGCGAGCGCAGCCGCTGGCGCGATCGGCGCGCCGTCGGCCGTCTCGATCCGCAGCCAGGCGCATCCGGCTTTATCCTTGCTCGCCCAGCTTGCGACCGGACCCACGCAATTATAGCTGAGCAGTGCGATCCGATGTCCGCCGCGCGTGACGATGGCCGGTGCGCGTGCGGCGGCGAGCGTCAGCCCCGCGCCGCAATGCGCCACGCCCAGCGCATCCAGTCCCGCTATCGTATCGGCAATGCCTTCCGCGCCGCAATCCGCGATGTGATTGCCCGCCAGGCTCAGCATGGCAAAGCCCGCATCGGCAATGGCGGCCAGATTTTCGGGCGGTGCGCCGGGTGCGGGGACATCGCCTTTCAACTCCGCCCCGCGCACCGTATGCGGCACCTCCAAATGGCCGATCGATAGGTCCGCAGCGCGCAGCGCGGGCGCGATCCCGGCCAGCCAATAGGCACCATCCGGCTCGTCCAGAACCAGATCGCCTGCCAGCACGATCGAGATCGCATCCTGTGTCACGCTGTCATCCGCTCCGTGTCAGAAGGACTTGCGCACGCTGACCGCGAACAGCCGCCCGATCGGGTCGCTCGCCGTCGCGTCATAGCCGCCGCCACCATTGCCATTGGGCGCCAGGTTGACATAGGGCGGCGCGATATCGAACATGTTGCGCACCTCCAGCCCCAGCACGAGTCCCTTTTCGAAGAAGCCGTCAGCCTGTTGATCGCCAACCTTCCAGTTCAGCGTCAGATCGACCGGCGTATAGCTTTTTACCGATTGCACCGGCCTCGACAGATTGTTGCGATAGCCTCCGACATGGGTCGCCAGCACTCGTGCGCTGAACGGACCATGATCCCATGTCACGCTTGCGCGCGCTTTCAGCTTCAACGGGTTGAAGATGACATTGCGCCGATCGACCAGCGGCGCCGCAGGCGTCACGGCGACATTATATTTGGTCAGATAGGTGCCGGATATATTGACCGTCAACGCGTCCTTCGCGCCCAGCCGGGTGTTCCAGGTGCCGGTAAAATCGATGCCGCGCGTCACCGATACGCCCAGATTCTGGCTGCGCCCATCGACGAACAGCGTGACGTTCGCCGGATCGCCACGGGGGAAGGAGCCGCCTGCCAGGGCCACGCCCTGCGCCAACAATTCCTGTACCCGCGCCGCCGCGGCCGCCCCGCGCAGGATGATGTCGGTCCCGGCATATTCCGCTTCATTGCCGAGGATGGTCAGGTTCGACAGATTGGCGAGCACCTGATTTTCATATTTAACGTCCCAATAGGTGATGCCGAAACGCAGGTTGGGCAGAGTATCAAAGTCCGCACCGATCGACCAGGTCGTTGCCGTTTCGGGTTTCAGGTCCAGATTGGGACCGGACAGAGCATAGCCCTGCAGCGGCGCGCCACCCGCCGGATTCTGGTAGCTCTGGCCGAAGATATTGTTGGAATTGCCATAGATTTCCGGGATGGTCGGCGCGCGGAAGGATGTGCCGTAACTGGCGCGCAGCTTGGCCCAGCGCACCGGTTGCCAATTGATGCCGAATTTGGGGTTGGTGGTCGATCCGACGTCGCTATATTTGTCGTGGCGCACCGCTGCGTTCAGTTCCAGCCGCTCGAACCCCGGCATCGCATTGTCCGCGCCGAAAATGGGGATGTAGAGTTCGCCATAGACCGAATCCACCTTGCGGCCGAAATGGCGGAAGGTGATCGGGTTGGTCGGCGCGCCTCGCGCAGACCCCAGGGCAACGGTGAAATCCTGCCGTTCATAGCCCGTCGCCAGCTTCACCGCGCCGCCGGGCAGGGTGAAGAGCGGTCCGTTGAGCCGGGCCTCATAGGTTTTCAGGCGACCATTGGTGGGGGCGAGGAATATCTGGTTGGCGATCGTCGCCAATAGCGTCTCGCTGGTGCGTCCCAGCCCATAGGGATCGAACGCCGTGGCAGGATCGCTGCTCGCCAGTGCCGCGTTGAGCGCTGCATTGTTGATGCCATGATAGGAACCGGAAAAATCATTGGTCTTGCCATAGCCGAACAAGGCTTCGGCTTCCCAATCATGGGGCAGCTTGGCGCGCACGCCGGGCGTGATCTGCCAGCTTTCGGCCGATCCGAAACTGTCATTGGTCGGCACGTCGTCGCGGAAATTATAATCGAGCGTGTAGCTGGTGCCGGTAAAGCCTGCGGGCCGCACGAAAAAGGCATTGGTCTGCGGTACCGTCAGCCGGGCGTTGGAATAGGCCGACTGGCGATAGAAGTTCCGCTTGGAATAAAAGCCATCGTAGAAGACGCTCAGCCAATCGTTAAATTCGAACCGGCCCGTGCTGTTGACCGAGTCATAATTCTGTTCCGGCATCAAATCCTGATTGGCCAGCTCATCGCACCGGTTGATCGTGCCTGCCGCCAGCGATCCCGCATTGGCCTGCGTCACGCCACCTGTCGGAATGGCATAGGTGGTGCCATTGGCGTTGATGTTGCCGGGTGCGCAGCGCGCGATCCGGTACGCCGCCGCCTGACGCCCGCTGGTCACTGGTGAAGAAGGACCGATCATCGCCGCTCAGGTTCGATCGTTCGACATGCTCATAGGCGACCATGATCTGCCCGCGGTCGAACACTTTGCCGATGGCTGCGCCGAGCGTCGTTTCATGAAAATCGCCGCGTGAGGCGATGCCCGACCGGGCAAAGACTTCGCCCCCGTCCAGCGACCGGCGCGGGATCAGATTGACCACGCCAGCCACGGCATCCGACCCATAGACGGCCGATGCACCATCCGCCACGACCTCGATCCGCTCGACCCCCAGAGAGGGCAGGACCGAGGGGTCGATCGACCGGCTGTTGTTGGTCACGCGATGACCGTCGATGATGACCAGCGTGGCATAGGGGCCGATGCCGCGCAGATTGACCGAGTTGCCATAGGTGATGTTGCCGCTGCCGCCCGATTGGCCGCGTGAATTTTCCGACACGCCAAGGTCAAAGACCTGCGGAATTTCCTTGATCATGCGATCGACCGTGACGGCGCTGGACGCTTCCATTTCGGCCCGGCCGAGCGTTGTGACGGTGGAGCCGACGGGGGCCGCGCCGCGCACGCGGCTGCCGGTGACGACGATGTCGGCGGTGCTCGCCTCCTCCTGCGCTGCCGCCACAGCTGATAGACCTACAGCGATCCCGCAGCAGCCGATCTGCAAAGCGGCCCGCAGGCTGATCCCACCTTTACGATTCCTGTTCATGCCATCCTCCCTTGCCGCGTTGCGCGGCCATTATCATTGCGCCGTCGTTCAATCCGCGACCGGCAGTTCGATCCACGATGCCCTCGTTCCGCCCCGCTGCACGGTGATGACCGGTGCGGGTTTCTGTTCGATATCCTTGAGGTTGCGCTGGTGCGGGTCTGCACCCGCGATCGTCACGCGCAGCCGCGCCCCGGCCGGCACGACCCGCGACACCGGCGTCAGGTCGATCGCCAGGTCCGCCTGCTGCCCCGGCGGCAATGGCGCGACATCAGCGCGCAAACCAGAATGCCAGGGCAGGCCCATCGTCTCATAGGGTGGCTTGCCCGTCTTGCGATGCGACAGGGCCAGTCGCCCGAAGGCGACGACTTCCGTCGTGCCATCGGCAGCCACCTGGTCGAGATAGGCAAAGATATTGGCGTCGGGCTTGTCCGCCGAAACGCGTAACCGCACAACCGGATAGCCGATCAGCTTGGTCGCCTTGGCCAAGGGCGCGCTGGTATAGCTCAGCCCCTTGTCGTCCATCGGCTTGGCCCAGAAGGCGAAATAGTCGGCGGGCGGCAGGTCGTAGCGCACGGTAAACCGGTCCGTACCTGCCTTGCCTGCCTGGGTGCCCAGTTGCCCATCATTGACCGACCGGGCCGTGCCGCTCCGCCCTGCGTCGAAAAACCAGCGGATTGGCTTGGCGCTTTCGCCCGGCAAACTGTTGGACCGCACATAGCCGCCCTTGCCGTCCAGCCCCTCGACCCAATAGGTCGCGCGCGGTTCGGCGGCGATGCCATTGGCGACGCCTTTGAGATGATGGTCGAAATAGCGCACGACCTCCCCGGTAAAATCGAACCCCGGCGGCGGCACGCAATGGCTGCCCGGCCCGGCCAGGAACTTCGATCCCGCCATGTTCGCTGCGCTCAGGATCGACTGGGCGGTTGGTTCGTCCTGCCAGTTGCTCCAGAAATAGGTGGCGATCCCCGCCTGCCGGATCGCATCGAGATAGCGATAGACGCCGACCTCTTCCCAGAAGGCGTTGCCGGTCAGCGGCGACACGCTGTCGCGATACGGCATTCCATACCATAGCGCCGCCATCGGCGTGTTCTTCGCGTGCTGCTGCACCGCCGCCTGCAGTTGCGCACCGTCGCGGTCGCCATCAACCGGCAGGCTCGCCAGATCGTCGCTCAGTGGCTCGTCGGGTCGGGTATTGAATTGCGCTGTGATCCCGCCGCGCCGAACGAAAGCATATTTGTCCAGGTCGGACGCGCCGACGAACACGGCCTTGAGCGACGGCGGCGCGGTGGTGGCGGTGTGAAAGGTGGTGCCCCCCAGATAGGAGCAACCGATCATGCCGACCTTGCCACTGGAAAAGGGCTGGCGCGCCAGCCATTCGACCAGATCATGGCCGTCACGCGCTTCGGTCCTGTCCTGAAAGCCGTGACGGCGACCAAAGGACGCGCCCTTGCCGCGAATATCCGCGACGGCGACGACATAGCCCGCCTTGATCAGCGATCGTAATGCCAGCCGGTCGTCCAGAGCGACTTCCTTGATCGTGCCATCCTTGTCCCGAAACCGTGCCCGATAAGGGGTGAAGACGAAGATCACCGGCAACTTTTCGGCCGCGACCTTGTCCTTGTCGCTGGGGCGATACAGGTTGACGGCCAGCTTCGTGCCATCGCGCACCGGCACATAGACCGAACTGCGCTGCACATCGGCATAGTCCCTGGCCAGCCCCGGCATGGCGACCCCCAAGGCCGCCAGCATTGCGATCGATCGCGCCGCCTGCATCGCTCTCTCCTATTGTTGACAATTTCATCAGCGATCAGGCGGGCCGATGCAACCAAAAACTCGCTGACAATATTGTTGACAATATTGTCCGATGGCGAGACTATCAGCCTATGGACGGTATGGAAAAACGCGCGCCAACGGGCGTGGAAGTGGCGGACTGGGTCCGCAACCGCATCAGAAACGGGCGTTTTTCGCCGGGACAGCGGCTGGTCGAGGTTGATATCATCCGCCAGACCGGGGCCAGCCGCTCAAAAGTGCGCGAGGCGCTGCAACGTCTAGAAGGGGAAGGCCTTGTCCAGATCGAGGAGTTTCGCGGTGCCTCCGTCAAGAGCACGGGCCTAGAGGAAGTCGCGCAAATCTATCGCGCCCGCATCGCGTTGGAAGGCATCTGCGCTGCGGATTTTGCGCGCCATGCCTCGGACGAAGACAAGCGCCAACTATGCGCGGTGCAGGATCAACTGGACCAGTGCGTGATCGATCGCGCGCCCGACCGCTTTGGCCGGCTGAATCTCGAATGGCATCGGATCATCGTGCAGGGGTCCGGCAACAGCGTCATCGCCGAATTGCTCAAGCGACTGAACGTCCCCATCCACCGGCTGTTGTTCGAAAGCTTCTACGACGAAAGCCGCCTGCGCACCGCGAACGCCGATCACAAGAAGATGGTCGCCTTGCTGCTGGCGGGCGATGCGGAAGGCGCCGAGGCCGCCATGCGCGGCCATATCGCCGATGGCTTCGACACGCTTTCAAAGATCGAGAGCGAATTTTACGGCTGACCGTTCGACGGCCTCCACCATGCGCGACGGACACGGCGTTATTTTAAACATCTTGTCTTGGTAGCCGCGCACAGCCCATGGGAATTAAAAGCCAGGAACGGCGCGATGGATATGTGGACATAATGACTGAGACTTTGGAAGAGCTTGGATGGCGGTCCTTTTTCAGCGCGCAGATGGCGGCCTATGAGGCTGCGGGATGCCATCCCGTCCGAGTCATGGCCGTTCATCGCGGCAAGATCGCGGTGGCGGGTGAGCGAACGACGCGGCTGATCTCACCCTATATCGCCGATGCCATGCTGGCCGAAGAACATCCCACGGTCGGCGACTGGCTGTTGATCGACAATGCCACGTTTGAGATCAAGCATGTCCTACAACGCGCCAACTTGTTCAAACGGCGCGCGGCCGGTCACGATAAAAGGACGCAGTTGATCGCCGCGAACGTGGATACGCTATTTGTCGTTGCTTCCTGCAATCAAGATTTCAGCGCCCCGCGGCTGGAACGCTATCTCGTGTTGGCACGGGAGGTCGGCGTGCAACCGGTCGTTATTCTCACCAAGATCGACCTGACGGATACGCCAGACTCTTTCGTGGCCGCGGTTCGAGATTTGCAGCCGGGGTTGGCGATCGAGGCCATTGACGGGCGGGATCGGGACAGTGTCGCGCGTCTTTCCAGATGGTGTGGAAAGGGCCAGACGGTCGCCCTTCTGGGGTCATCGGGCGTCGGCAAATCGACGCTGGTGAACAGCCTTCGCGGTTCCGATAGCATAGCGACGCAGGCCATCCGCAAGGGCGATGATACAGGGCGGCACACGACCACCGTACGCGAGATGCACCGGCTGGAAGGTGGCGGCTGGTTACTCGACACGCCTGGCATGCGGGAATTGCAATTGGTCGATGCGGGAACGGGCATTGCGGAGGTTTTCGACGACATCGTCGATATGGCGGACCATTGCCGCTTTTCCGACTGCACCCATGATGTCGAACCAGGCTGTGCGGTTCAGGCCGCTATCGCCAGCGGACAGTTTGAGCGCATGCGTCTGGAGCGCTGGCGCAAATTGGCGAGCGAAGAGACCTACAATAGCGCAAGCCAAGCCGAACGCCGCGCCCTCGACCGTATCGCGGGCCGGGGCGCGGGCAAAAAAAAGTGAGCGGTCCGCCCTCAACCATCAGGTGATCGTAGGCCGACAGTCCATCACGCAAAAAAGCGGCCCGTTGCGGGGCCGCTTCTTATGCCGAAACGAATCGATGAAATCAGGCGGCGGTAGCAGCCTGCTTCTTGACGATATCGCGCTTGAGGCGACGGGCCTTGAGCGACAGCTTGTCGTCGCTGGTCTTGACCAGCCAGTTGTCCAGGCCGCCATTATGTTCGACCGAACGCAGACCATGGGTCGACACGCGCAGCTTGACGCTGGATTCCAGCGTTTCGGAGATCAGCGAAACATTCTGCAGATTGGGCAGGAATACCCGCTTGGTCTTGTTATTGGCGTGGGAAACATTGTGACCCACCTGGCGACCCTTGCCGGTCAGCTCGCAAATGCGCGACATAGTCAATCAACCTTGTAATTCGGGTTCGTTCGGAAAGTCGCGCCGATAATGGGATTCGTGGCTCCCGTCAACCCGCGCGCGTCGGATGCAACCCTTTGGGTGAGGCCTGCGTTGAGCCGTTGTTATCCTAAGGGAGGTCGAAATGCGATTCATTGGTGGTCTACTCGTCATTATCCTGCTGGTCCTGGCCGGAGGCATCGCCACGGGCTTTATCGACCTGCAAAAGACGCGTGACGGGCAATTGCCGCAGATCGCGGTCAAGGAAGGCACGCTGCCCAAATATGAGGCCAATGTCGCCAAGGTCGATGTCGGCAGCCGCACCGAAACCGTCGAAGTGCCGACGGTTGACGTCAAGAAGCCCTGATTCTTCCCCTCCCCTGCCTGATCCTGTAACGGGCGGAGCCATGGCTCCGCCCTTTCCCTTGCCCGCCCCCATGCGCCGTGCGCTCGACTTGGCTCGTCTCGCCGAGGCGGCGGGGGAAGTACCGATCGGTGCGGTCGTGACCAAGGATGGCGCGATCATCGGCGAGGGCGAGAATCGCAATCGGCGCGATTGCGATCCGACCGCCCATGCCGAAATCGTGGCGATGCGGGCGGCGGCGGCGCATCTCAATGACTTTCGCCTGACCGGCTGCGACCTGTGGGTGACGCTGGAGCCCTGCCCGATGTGCGCGGGGGCGATTTCCCACGCGCGAATCGCCCGGCTCTATTATGCGGTGGGCGATCCCAAGGGTGGCGCGATCGAGCAAGGGCCGCGCCTCTTTGCCCAGCCGCAATGCCTCCACCGGCCCGATGTCTATGGTGGCTTGGCCGAAGCCGAAGCCTCAGCGCTGTTGCGGGACTTTTTCGCCGCCCGGCGCTGAATAGTCGATGCGGTAGAGCTGATAGGGCAAGGTCATGCCCGTGTTGAGCGTGACCGGCACCAGCCAGTCGGGCAATTTGTCGCGCATCAGGTCGGCATAGAAGCCCGCAGGATTGCGCGACTGATAGATGGTGCCTTCGGGGAACCAGGGACAGACCAGCAGATAGGTCGCATGATGCTTCGCCGCGATAGCGCGGAAGTCGCGCGCCGGGCCGTCGAACGCGTGGTGGATGTCGAGGATCGTCGCGCCATTGCGGTGATAGGGTCCAGCGAGCGCGCTATGATGTGTGGTCGCGATCAGGCGCGGCCCCAGATCGACCATGGTGAAGATGGTCGCGGGCGGGAGTTGATCCAGCACCGCGAGCGCGGGCTGGGTCCGGCAGCGCCCGTTCGCTTTCTTGATCGCATCCGTGCGCGCCACGGCGGACGGGCGCCAGGGACGCGGCGTCTTACCGGTCGCCTGTTGATAGAGTTTCATCGCCTGCGGATAGAGCGGATAGGCGCAGGCGATCGCTACGAGCAACGCCGCCCCTGCTCCGCCCGCAATCTTCGCCCGGCGCGATCCGGTCAGGATGGCAGCGACCAGACGGTGCGCGGCCCAGGCGGCAGGCGGGATCGCCAGCAATTGCGCCGCTGGCCCCGCGCGCAGCTGCCAGAAGAGCAAAGCGATGGCGAAGATCATCATCAGCCCCACGGTCGCCCAGGCCCAGAGCCGCTCAGCGTCGCGCCGCGCATCCCACAAGGCCCAGAACAGCCCGATGAGCCCTGCGAGCGGGATCGCCAGCAGCGGCACCACCATCGATTGGGCCTGCGCGGTGATCGGCTTGGCCTCGCGGATATTGGCGAGCCACAGCCGCTCCAGTTCGGGCGAAATCTGATAGGGGCTGAGGCATTGGGGCCAGTTGAGCCAGAAGAACAATGCCACCGCGCCGCCCACGATCACGCCCGCGCCCAGCCGCGCCATCCAACCGCGCAAGGGCGCGAGCGCCAGCAGCACCATGCCCGCCGACGCCGCGCCGAACACCGCGACCCAGATCGGCGAGAGCGCGTCGCATACCTGTTCGCGGTTGGCGGTGCTGGCGAAGACCAGATAGCAGAGCGAGGTCGCGCCACCGAGGCTGAGCGCATAGGGCAGCATCCGCCGCTCGGCACCTTCGCGAAACACCCAGCGCAGCGCGATCAGCCCGCCGCCCGCCGCCAGATAGACGATCATCTCCATGCCGATCGTGATCGACAGCGCGCTGCTGACCCCAGCCATGATGCCGCCGCGCAGCCGGTTGGTGTCGATCACCCCGGCCAGCATGGTCAGCGCCAGCGCCAATTGCCAGCCATGATGGTCGATCCGCATCGGCGCATACATGCCAAAGCCCATTTGCGCGGCGAGCGGCGCCAATACGGCCAGCAACCAGCCATTCGGCCCCGCCAGCCGTCGCCCGATGAAGCCGAGGCTGAGCATCAGCAGCAGCAGCGGCAGCAAGGGCGCGACCCCGCAGGCCAGCCGATCGGCCATGCCCTGATCGACGAAGGCACGGAAGAACAGCATCAGTCCGGCGAGCGGGATATCCACCAGCCGCGACCAGTGGATATTCGCCCCGCCCGGCGGATCGAGCCGATATTGGCGCAGGTCGTACCAGCCCTGCCCGGCCAGCCAGTCCTTGACCTGGACATAGCGGATATTGTCGTCGGTATCGCCCAGCACCAGCCAGTGGATCGCGGACCAGCGCGTCGCCACCATCGTCACCGCAATGGCGATCCAGATCAGAAAGGTCAGCCATTTCCAATGGCGTGCGCCATAGGCGGACAGGAAGGCCGCGATGTGGCAGGCGCGGGCGCGCAGGGTTTCGCCGCTATGCAAGGTCATGCCCGTGGATTAGAGGCTGCGCATCAAAGCGCAACGGGGGCCAGCCATGAAATTCGCGCAACGCGTGTCACCGCAGCACCGGGCGCTATTCTGGCAGATCCTGCGCTATGGCCTGACCGGCCTGTTCGTCACCGCCTGCCAGGCCGCGATCTACTGGGCGTTCGCCACCTATGCCGGGCTGCATGTCCAGATCGCCAATCTGATCGGCTATGGCGCGGCGGTCGTCATCGGCTATGTCGCGCACAGCGCCTTTACCTTTCGCGGCCAGGGGGCGAATGACGGCCATGCGGCGCGCGGGGCGAAGTTCATTGCCGTGTCGCTGGTCAGCTATGCGCTCAATGCGCTGTGGGTGTGGCTGTGCGTCACCCATATGGGCTGGCCCGCCTGGTCGCCGATCCCGGCGATGCTGTTCGTGACGCCGGCCTTGGTGTTCGTGCTCAACCGGCAATGGGTGTTTCGGTGATATTCGCAATCAAATGTGGCTGTCGTTCCCGCGCAGGCGGGAACCCATCTCCCTACCTTTGCATCCAGAACAGACCTTGGGAGATGGATCCCCGCCTTCGCGGGGATGACGGGCTAAAAATAGGTGTTCAGTCCACGCGCCAGCACCGCGTCACTCCGCGCCAGGACCACCAGTGGCAGGCCCGCCGCCGCCGCGCGGTCCGCCGCCAGCTGGGTTGGGGCGGAGATGGTGACGAGCAACGGACAATTGGCCAGCACCGCCTTTTCCACCAGTTCATAGGAACAGCGTGAGGAGAGCAGGGCGAAGCCGCCGTCCCAGTCCGCGCCCATGCCCGCCATCGCACCGATCAGCTTGTCGAACGCGTTGTGGCGCCCGACATCCTCGCGCACCAACCGGATCGCGCCGTCCGCGCCCACCCAGGCGGCGGCATGTACCGCGCCGGTCGCGGCATTCAACGGCTGATGATCGCCCAGCGCCGCCAGTGCGCGAAAGATCGCGGCGCGATCGGCCCTGCCCTGCGCCGTCACGCGCGGCAGCGGCCGGATCGCCTGTTCCAGATTTTCGATGCCGCACAGGCCGCAGGAGGAATCCGAGGCGCGATGGCGCACACGGTTCAGCAGCCGCTCGACCCGTTCAAGCGGAAGAGTGGCGCGCGCCACCAGCCCTTGCGGCGTTTCGTGGACATCGACAGCGAACGCCCCGTCGCCCGGTTCGATCAACCGTTCGGCCAGGGCAAAGCCCAGCACCAGATCATCAATGTCCGCGGGCGTCGCCATCAGCACCGCATAGCCGATGCCGCTCAACTCGATCGCGACGGGGACTTCCTGCGCCAGCGCGCGATCGATCGGCTGCGTCGCGCCATCGGGCGTCAGCCGGTCGAACCGCATCATCCCATTGTCCGCTTGCCTGTCCATCATCGCGGGGTAGCGATGGTCAGCCTGCGTCGCAATGCCCCGCCTCATTCACCGCGTTGAACGGCGTCGCCTGATCCTGCGGCACCGGCCTGCCGCCTGCAAGCCGGGCGACGGCCGCCGCGACGACAGGCGAAAAGCGATCAGGCTCTTCCTGCGCCATGGCGATGATCCGCTCTTTCATCCGGGGATCCCAGAAGCTCGCCAGATGCTCGGCCAGGGTTTCGGTCGCCTTGGCCTCGCCCATCGTCGCCAGATTGCGGGCGATCTGATGCGCCATATGGACCAGCCGGTCGGCTGTGGACATGATCTGGGGTTCGTCGCTCATCGGCTTGGTCCTATTCCGCCGCTTCGAGCGGGGCGATGCGACGGCTCCTCTGCGCCTGGCTGGCATAATCCTGCTGCCAGTCGCTGGGGCCGTTGGATGGCATCACCTGCACCGCCGTCACCTTATATTCCGGGCAGTTGGTGGCCCAGTCGCTATAATCGGTGGTGATGACGTTCGCCTGCGTTTCCGGGTGATGGAAGGTCGTATAGACGACGCCCGGCGCGACCCGCTCGGTCACTTGCGCGCGCAATGTCGTTTCGCCCGCGCGGCTGCGCAATGTCACCCAGTCGCCATCCTTGAGGCCGCGATTGTCGGCGTCGGACGGATGGATTTCCAGCCGATCCTCCGGGTGCCAAGCGGTGTTGGCCGTCCGCCGCGTCTGCGCGCCGACATTATAGTGGGACAGGATGCGCCCGGTGGTCAGCAACAGCGGGAAGCGCGGGCCGGTCTTTTCGTCCGTCGGCACATAATCGGTCACGACGAATTTGCCCTTGCCGCGCACGAAGCCATCGGCATGCATGGTCGGCGTGCCGTCGGGCGCGGCGTCATTGGCGGGCCATTGCAGCGACCCTTCCGCTTCCAGCCGGTCATAATGGACGCCCGCAAAGGTCGGGGTGAGCGCGGCAATCTCGTCCATGATCTGCGAAGGATGATCATAGGTCCAATTGAGGCCCATGGCGTTGGCGACCAGTTGCACGATCTCCCAATCGGCATGGCCGTTGAGCGGGGCCATGACCTTGCGCACCCGCTGGATGCGCCGTTCGGCATTAGTGAAGGTGCCGTCCTTCTCCAGAAAGGTCGATCCGGGCAGGAAGATATGCGCGTAATTGGCGGTTTCGTTGAGGAACAGATCCTGCACCACCACGCACTCCATCGCCGCGAGGCCCGCCGCGACATGATGGGTGTTTGGGTCGGACTGAAGGATGTCCTCGCCCTGCACGAACAGACCCTTGAACGTCCCGTCGGTCGCGGCGTCGAGCATGTTGGGGATGCGCAGGCCGGGTTCGGCATCGAGTGACACGCCCCAGGCCCGTTCGAACAGGCTGCGCGTCGCCGTGTCCGAGACATGGCGATAGCCCGAAAATTCATGCGGGAAGCTGCCCATGTCGCAGGCGCCCTGCACATTATTCTGTCCCCGCAGCGGGTTCACGCCCACGCCTTCGCGCCCGACATTGCCGGTCGCCATGGCGAGGTTGGCGATCGCCATGACGGTCGAGCTGCCCTGGCTATGTTCGGTGACGCCAAGGCCGTAGTAGATCGCGCCATTGCCGCCAGTGGCATAAAGCCGCGCGGCCGCGCGCACCTCGTCCGGCTTCACGCCGGTCAGTGGTTCGATCGCTTCGGGCGAGCGGGCGGGTTGCGAGACGAACTCGGCCCAGTCGGCAAATTCATCCCAGTCGCAGCGTTCGCGGATGAACGCTTCGTCGTACAGTTTTTCGGTGACGATCACATAGGCCATCGCTGTCAGCATCGCGACATTGGTGCCGGGCCGCAGCGGCAGGTGATGATCCGCCTCGACATGGGGGGATTTCACCAGATCGGTGCGACGCGGGTCCATGACGATCAGCTTTGCGCCTTGGCGCAGGCGCTTTTTCATGCGGCTGGCAAATACCGGATGCCCGTCCGTGGGGTTGGCGCCGATGACGAGGATCACATCGGCCTGCATCACGCTGTCAAAATCCTGCGTGCCCGCCGAGGTGCCGAAGGTCTTGCTGAGGCCATAGCCGGTGGGCGAGTGGCAGACGCGGGCGCAGGTATCGACATTATTATTGCCAAAGCCCTGGCGGATCAGCTTCTGCACCAGGAAGGTCTCTTCATTGGTGCAGCGGCTCGACGTGATGCCGCCGATGGAGCGCGTGCCGTACTTCGCCTGGATGCGGCGAAATTCAGACGCGGTATGGGCGATCGCCTCGTCCCACGACACTTCGCGCCATGGCTGATCGACGCTGGCACGGATCATGGGGTTGAGGATGCGGTCCTGATGCTGGGCATAGCCCCAGGCGAAACGCCCCTTGACGCAGCTATGGCCGCGATTGGCCTTGCCGTCCTTCCACGGCACCATCCGCACCAGTTCCTCGCCCCGCATTTCCGCGCGGAAAGTGCAGCCGACGCCGCAATAGGCGCAGGTGGTGACGATGGCGCGATCGGGCGTGCCGACTTCGACGACCTTTTTTTCGATCAGCGACGCGGTCGGGCAGGCCTGCACACAGGCACCACAGGACACGCATTCGGACCCCAGGAATCCCTCGCCCTGCGACGCGGCGACCTTAGAATCGAAACCCATCCCCTCGATCGTCAGCGCGAACGTCCCCTGCACTTCGTCGCAGGCGCGCACGCAGCGGGAGCAGACGATGCATTTGCTGGGATCGAAATCGAAATAGGGGTTCGACTGGTCCTTCGCCTGGCCCATATTGGTCGCGCCGTCATAGCCATAGCGCACCTCGCGCAGGCCGACGGCACCGGCCTGATCCTGCAATTCGCAATCGCCGTTCGCGCCGCAGGTCAGGCAATCGAGCGGATGGTCGGAGATATAAAGCTCCATCACCCCGCGCCGCAGCTTTTTCAGCCGCTCGGTCTGGGTGCGGACCACCATGCCTTCGGCGACCGGCGTGGTGCAGGAGGCGGGATAGCCGTTGCGGCCCTCCACCTCGACCAGGCACAGGCGGCAGGAGCCGAAACTCTCGACATTGTCGGTCGCGCACAGCTTGGGGATGGAGCCGCCCAGCAGCGAGGCGGCGCGCATGATGCTGGTGCCTTCGGGCAGGGTCACGGCCTGCCCGTCGATGGTCAGTGACACGCTCTTGCCGGTGGCGATTGCGGCCGGGGTGCCATGGTCGGTTTCGCGGGTGTAGGTCATTCCGCAGCCTCCTGAACGGACTTGGCCAAGCCAAAATCCTCTGGAAAATAGTCGAGCGCACTCAGCACAGGATAGGGAGTGAAGCCGCCCAGCGCGCAGAGCGAGCCATATTTCATCGTGTCGCACAAGTCGCGCAGCAGGTCGGATTGCGCGTCGAGGGAGGTGTCGATGCGGGATGGGGAACGGGAATAAAGGGCTTTATCGATATACCCCTCCCCCGTTCGCCCTGAGCCTGTCGAAGGGCCTTCCTTTCTTGAAGAAAAGGACAGGGCTTCGACAGGCTCAGCCCGAACGGATTGAGAGGATGGTCGCGCCGCCATGATCCGATCGACAATCTCCACCCCGCGCGTCGATCCGATGCGGCAGGGCGTGCATTTGCCGCAGCTTTCCACCGCGCAAAATTCCATCGCGAAGCGTGCCATATGCGCCATGTCGACACTGTCGTCGAACACGGTGATCCCGGCATGGCCGATAAGGCCACCCGCTGCCGCAAAAGCTTCATAATCGAACGGCAGATGAAACATGCTGGGCGGGAAATAAGCGCCGAGCGGCCCGCCCACCTGCACCGCGCGGACCGGACGACCGCTCGCCGTGCCACCGCCAATATCGTTCACCAACTCGCCCAGCGTGATGCCAAAGCCGATCTCATAGAGGCCCCCATGCCGAACATTGCCCGCCAGTTGCACCGGCATCGTCCCGCGCGACCGGCCGAAACCGACGCCCGCATAGGCCTCCGCCCCTTCCGCCAATATGAACGGCACGGCGGCGAGGCTCAGCACATTGTTGATGACGGTCGGCTGGCCGAACAGGCCTTTCAGCGCAGGCAGAGGCGGCTTGGCGCGCACTTGGCCGCGCTTGCCCTCGATCGAATCGAGCAATGCCGTTTCCTCGCCGCAGACATAGGCCCCCGCCCCCTCGCGCACTTCCAGCGTGAAGGGCGCGATCCGCTGCGCCGCGCGCTCGATCGCCAGCCGCATCGTGTAGATGGCGAAAGGATATTCGGAGCGGATATAGATATAGCCATGGTGCGCGCCGACGGCATGGGCGGCGATCGCCATGCCCTCGATCAGGCAATAGGGGTCGCCCTCCATCAGCATCCGATCAGCGAAGGTGCCGCTGTCGCCTTCGTCCGCGTTGCAGACGATGAATTTGTCGCCAGCAGGCGCATCCAGCACCGTCTGCCACTTGATGCCGGTCGGGAAACCCGCGCCGCCGCGCCCGCGCAGACCCGACGCCTTGACCACATCGACCACCGCCTGCGGAGCAAGCGCGCGCGCCGCGTTCAGGCCTTTCCATCCGCCTGTGGCGGCATAATCTTCCAGACATACCGGATCGATCACGCCGCAGCGGGCAAAGGTGAAGCGTTGCTGCCCGGCAAAGAAGGGCAGCGCGTCGATGCGCCCCAGCCGGTTGACGTGGCTGCCATCCAGCACCGCCGCCACATCGCCCGGCCAGACCGGGCCATAGGCGATCCGGCCGTCAGCCATCTCGACCTCGACCAGCGGTTCGATACTGAACAGCCCGCGCGATCCGGTGCGGATCACGTCGCATCCGGCCTCCGCAAAGGCGTGCGCCACATCATCCGCGCCCAGCGCGACCGAGGCCATGTCGCGGCTCACATAGATTTTCATGCCGCAACCTCCGCCGCGATCCGCTCCAGCGCCGCGCCATCAATCCGCGCCACCGGGCGACCATTCACCAGCGCATTTGGCCCGATCGCGCAGAGGCCCAGGCAATAGACCGGCTCCAGGCTGACCGCGCCATCGCCCCGCGTCTGCCCCATCGCCACGCCCAACCGCTGCGCCGCCGCCGCCTCGATCGCCGCGCCGCCGCGCGCCTGACAGCTTTCCGCCCGGCACAGTTTGACGACATGGCGGCCCTGCGGCGTCCGGCGGAAATCATGATAGAAGGTGACGACGCCATGCACATCGGCGCGCGACAGGTTCAGCGCTTTGGCGATGACCGGCACGATTGCATCATCGATATGCCCGGCCTCTTCCTGCACGGCATGGAGCAGCGGCAGCAACTGGTCGCGCGTCGCGCCATGCTGCGCCGTCCAGCCTTCGATAAACTCGTCCATTCCGATACCCTGCCTCTTGGCCGCAATTTGGCGCCATAGTGGGGCGGCGGGGCGCGTCGGTCAAATCGAAGCCAGCGATGCTTGATAGGGATACTCTATCAAGCATCGGACGCGCCCACATCATCCTCCCCCGGCGGGGGAGGTGGCTGGCCGCAGGCCAGACGGAGGGGTGTCACCTTATCGAGAGGACGACACCCCTCCGTCACGCGCTTCGCGCGCGCCACCTCCCCTTGCAGGGGAGGATTATTTCTGCCCTAAATCGTCGTAAAGCCCGGCGGCAGGCGCAGTTCCCGCGCGACGGCCAGCACCGCCTGGGCCAAGGGTCCCATCGGCGCGCTGTCCGACACGATCACCCCGACCCGGCTGCCCTCCCCCATATCCGGCAGCGGCGCGGTGCGCGCCCAGCGCAGACCGTCCAGCAGCGCGGCATGGCTGTCGGGAATGATCGAACAGAGCCGCCCCTGCTGCACCAACCCCAGCAGCGCGACATAGCTGTCCGCCGTGACCAGCGGCCGCAGCGCCAACCCGCGCTCGGCCAGTCGCGCGTCCAATATACGCCGGTTCTGCATCCCCTGATGCAGCAGGCACAGCGGCAGGCCGGCCAGATCCGCCCAGTCGATGACGGTAGGGATCGGCACGCCATCCACCGCGCTCACCAGCATCGCCCGTTCGGCATAGAGCGGCACCGACAGCGCATGAGCGGGTGGCTCGAAATCCAGGTAGGTCAGCCCCGCGTCCAGCTCGAACGCCGCCAGTTCGCGCTCGATCTGGCGCGATGTCAGCGCCCGTACCGAAATATTCAGCCCCGGATAGCGTTCCAGCATCGCCGTCGCGAGGCAACCGATGGCGGGCATGGCGGCGGGGATGGAGCCCAGTCGCAATTCGCCCCGCAACGGCCCGCGCGCGGTTTCCGCCGCCTGCCCCAGCGCCTCGGCGGCGGCCACCAATTGCCGCGCCCAGGGCAGGATCGCCTCCCCCTCCGGCGTCAACCCGCCATATTTGCGATCGCGGCGAATCAAACGCTTGCCCAGTTGCGTCTCCAGCGTCGCAATCCCCGCCGACAGCGTGGGTTGCGACACATGGCATAGCGCCGCCGCCCGCGCGAAATGGCCTTCGCGCTCCAGCGCCAGAAAATATTCGACAAGTCGGGTCTGCATCGCTTTGCTATAGGCTTTATAGAGCGAAGCTATCAAGGAAGCGCTATGGCGGCAGGACGGATATTGGGCGCGGTGCTGGCGGGGGGGCGTTCCAGCCGCTTCGGCAGCGACAAGGCGCTGGCCCTGATGCCCGATGGCCGCACCCTGATCGACCATGCGATGGCGGGCCTGGCACCCCATGTCGCGCAGGTCGTGATCTGCGGACGCGCGGGCGGCCTGCCTGATCGGCCCGCGCCGGACATGGGACCGTTGGGCGGCCTCAATGCGGTGCTGCATCATGCGCTTGCCCATGGTTTTGATGGCGTCCTGACCACCGGCTGCGACATGCCGCTTTATCCGGCAGAGTTGCCCGCCGCACTGATCGGCGAGGGCGCCGCGATTCTCAAGGGCCAGCAACTGCTCGGCTGGTGGCCGGTCACCCTTGCGCCTACGCTCGACGCGCATCTGGCCGAAGCGAATAACCGCTCCATCCATGGCTGGCTCGACCGCATCGGCGCGCGCGTGGTGGAGAGGCCGGGAATGATCCTCCCTAACATCAACCGGCCGGAAGATTTGGAGGGGTTGTAACGCTTAACGCCCGTTCGTTTCGAGCGAAGTCGAGAAACGCTTGCGCCGTCCCCCGTTTCTCGACTTCGCTCGAAACGAACGGAAGGAGTTAAGCCGGCAAAGCCACGCTCGCCGCAATCTCCGCCGACAGCCCTGTCCCCGCCACTGCCTCGCCAATCAGCAACAAGGTCGGATCTTCGTCGCTGATCGTCGCCACCAGAAAGGCCAGCGCCGACAGCTTCCCCCGGATCAGCCGTTCGTTCGGCAGCGAGACATTCACCGCCACCATCACCGGCGTTTCCGGGTCACGCCCCGCCGCGATCAAGCTGCGAGCAATCTCACCCGCCGCCGCCCGGCCCATATAGATGCCGATCGTTCCGCCCGGTTGCGCCAGCGCGGCCCAGTCGAGCTTCAAGGGTTCGCCCGCCTTCAAATGCGCCGTCACCAGCGTCAGCCCGCGCGCCTTGCCGCGCAGGGTGAGCGACGCATGGCCGCTCGCCGCTGCCGCGCTGGCGGTGGTGACGCCGGGGCAGATGCGCACCCGCACGCCGCCTTCGCCCAGATGCGCCATCTCCTCCGCCGACCGGCCAAAGATCGACGGATCGCCGCCTTTCAGCCGCACGACACGCTTGCCTGCGCGCGCTGAGGCGAGCAGCAGGTCGTTGATGCTCTCCTGTTGCTTGCTGTGCCGCCCGGACCGCTTGCCCACGCTGACGCGCTCGACACCAGCGGGGATCAAATCCAGTACCCCCGGCCCCACCAGCGCATCGTAAAAGACGATGTCCGCCGCGCCGATCAGCCTTTCCGCCTTGCGCGTCAGCAGGTCCGGGTCGCCCGGCCCGGCGCCCACCAGCCAGACATCACCCGGCGCGATCAGGTCATTCGGCTGCATGCAACGTCTCCTGCGAAGTCTGGACGAGAATGTTGGCGAGTGCGGGACGGCACGATCCGCAATTGGTCCCCGCGCCGATCGCCGTGCCGATCGCGGGCACGTCAACCAGCCGCTGGTCGCGGATCGCCGCGACGATCTGGTTGAGGCCAATGTCGAAGCAGACGCACACCACCGCGCCCCTGTCGGGCTGGCTGCCTGGCCCGCGCGCGGCCAGCACCGAAGCGCCCACGCCCTCGACCGCCAGTTGCCCGATCAACCAGTCGCGCGTCGGCAACAGGCCGCTACGCGTCACGATCAGCACGCCCGCGAGCTTCCCTTCGCGGATGATCGCGACGCGGCGGGTACCGCGCGTCTGGTCGATCGCCTCGACCCTTTCGCCCTTGGGCAGGCAGGCTTCCAGCCGCGCCGGATCGCCATTGCCCGCCACCTCATAGAGCGCGCCGCCTGGCACGGTGATGCGCGTAGCCCACAGGCACGGCACCCGCACCGGATCAGCCCCGCGCAGGATCAGGAATCCCTTCCACTCCGTCTTGACCTTTTCGACCCGGACGGGCGTGGATTTGAACCCCGGCTGCCCCGAATGGGGATCGACCAGCGGGCGCGGCAACAGGCCGGTGCGGCCGCCGCTCGATTGCTGGTCGGTCCAGTGAATCGGCGTGAATATCTCGCCGCGGCGCTGACCCTCGCTGATCCGCGCGCGGAACAGGCTCTCGCCCTGCGCCGTCGACACCCGCGCCAGATCGCCATCGGCAATGCCCAACGCGGAGGCGTCTTGCGGATGCAGTTCGACCAAAGGCTCCTCGCGATGGCGCGCCAATTTGGGCGACAGGCCAGTGCGCGTCATCGTATGCCATTGGTCGCGATAGCGGCCGGTGTTGAGCGTCATCGGCCAGTCGCGCAGCGGTCCCTGCAACGCCATCTGCGTCACCGGCACCAGCCGCGCCTTGCCGTCAGGCTTCGGAAACCGCCCGTCCGCAAAGGGCGCGCCACCCCAGCGGAACGGCACCATCGCATCATAGGCCTCATTGCCGATCGTCGCCTGCGCGCGCAAATGGAGCAGCCGCGCGCCGTCATTCTGATAGGCGGTCAGTCGCGCATGTTCGCGCCAGATGTCGGCGGGCCGGTCATAGGCGAAGGCGTTGCGCCACCCCATCCGCCGTGCGACCTGCGTCACGATCCACCAGTCGGGCTTGGCCTCGCCGGGCAGCGGCAGCAGCGCGCGCTGGCGGCTGATCGTCCGGTCGGAGTTAGTGACGGTGCCATCCTTCTCGCCCCAGGCCGCCGCGGGCAGGCGGACATGGGCATGGACGGCGGTATCGGTGGTCGCCATCACATCCGACACGACCACGAATGGGCAGGCCTCCAGCGCCGCGCGCACGCGACCCGCATCGGGCATCGAAACGGCGGGATTGGTGGCCATCACCCACAGCGCCTTTATCCGCCCCTCATCGATCGCGCGGAACAGGTCGACGGCCTTCAGCCCCGGCTTGGTCGCCACGTTCGGCGCGGCCCAGAAACGCCCGACCCGCGCGACATTGTCGGGCGCGAAATCCATATGCGCCGCCAGCGTCGTCGCCAGCCCTCCAACCTCACGCCCGCCCATGGCATTGGGCTGGCCAGTGATCGAAAAAGGCGCAGCGCCGGGCTTGCCGATGCGGCCGGTGGCGAGGTGGACGTTGATGATCGCATTGACCTGATCCGTGCCCCGGATCGACTGGTTGATCCCCTGGCTGAACAGCGTGACGGTGCGCGGGGTCGCGGCGAACATCTCGTAAAATTGCTGCAACTCGGCAGGCGGCAGATCGCACGCCTTGGCCGTGCTCCACAAATCATGGCCCGCGCGGATCGCCTCCCAGAAGCCATCAGGCGCAGCGACGCTATCGCGCAGAAAGTCCGCATCCAGCAATCCAGCCTGATCCATCCAGGCCAGCAAGCCGTTCATCAGCGCCACGTCACTGCCGGGCTTCAAGGCAAGATGCAGGTCCGCCCCTTCGCAGCTTTCGGTGAGGCGCGGGTCGATCACCACCAGCTTGGTGCCGCGCGTGGCCCGCGCCGCCTGTATCCGCTGATAGACGACCGGATGGCACCAGGCCGTGTTGGAGCCAACGAGGACGATCAGGTCCGCCTCATCCAGATCGTCATAGCTGGCAGGCACCACATCCTCGCCGAACGCGCGCATATGCCCGGCCACGGCGCTCGACATGCACAGGCGGCTGTTGGTGTCGATATTGGCCGACCCGATAAACCCCTTCATCAGCTTGTTGGCGACATAATAATCTTCGGTCAGCAATTGGCCGGAGACGTAGAAGGCGACGCTGTCCGGCCCATGCTTGGCGATCGTCTCGCGAAAGCGCTTGGCCACAAGGTCCAGCGCCTTGTCCCAGCTTGCCCGCTTGTCGCCGATCATCGGATGGAGCAGCCGCCCCTCCAGCCCGACCGTCTCGCCCAGATGCGTACCCTTGGAACAGAGCTTGCCGCCATTGGCCGGATGCGCTGGATCTCCCGCAATCGTGACGGCACGCGGCCCGGTCGGCGTCGCGGAGATACCGCAACCGACGCCGCAATAAGCGCAGGTCGTGCGGATGGGGTTGGTCATTATAGCCCCTCCCCTTTAGGTTCAAACGAGTCACGTGCCTCGTTTGAAGGGTTGGGGTGGGGGCGTGCCCCAAGCATCAGGCCAAGACGATAGCCCCCACCCCCGGCCCCTCCCCTGAAGGGGAGGGGTGATTTCAGTTCGACCCTCACGCCGCGCGCTTCCCGATGACGGCATCACGCAGCAGGAAGATGCGCCCGGCATCGACCTTGAGCGGGATCACCGGCACGCATCCCTTATCCTCGCCCAACGCCTCGCCAGTCTTGAGCGAGATGTTCCAATTGTGCAGCGGGCAGGTGACGACCCCGCCATGGACGATCCCTTGGCTGAGCGGTCCATGTTTGTGCGGGCAGCGATTGACGAGGGCATGGAAATCGCCGCTGGTGGTGCGGAAGATCGCAATCTCCTCGCCGCCCAGCACTGGCAGGGTGCGGGCATTGCCCGGCGTGATCTGGTCCACCGAACCGATATCGAGCCAGTCTCCGGTCATCATACGGTCTCCAACGGGCGCACTTGCGCGATATGCTGATGCAGTTCGGCATGCTGGCCCGCGGCGCGCTCCGCCCAGGGATCGTCCTGCATAAATTGCTGCGAGAAAAGGAAGCGCGCGCGCAGCGCCTCGCGGCCCGCATCATCCTCGACGATGCGCGCCTTCACATACTCGACCCCGACCCGCTCGATCCACGGCGCGGTGCGCTCCAGATAGCGGGCTTCTTCGCGATAGAGTTGCGTGAAGGCGGCGCAATAATCGAGCGCTTCCTGCTCGGTCGCCACCTTGCACAGCAGGTCGGTGACGCGGACATGGATGCCCCCATTGCCGCCTACATGCAGTTCATAGCCGCTGTCGACGCAGACGATGCCGAAATCCTTGATCGTGGCTTCCGCGCAATTACGCGGGCAACCCGACACCGCGATCTTGAACTTGTGCGGCATCCACGATCCCCAGGTCATCCGCTCGGCCTTGACGCCCAGGCCGGTCGAATCCTGCGTACCGAAGCGGCACCATTCGCTGCCGACACAAGTCTTCACCGTGCGCAGCGACTTGCCATAGGCATGGCCCGACACCATCCCCGCCGCATTGAGGTCCGCCCAGACAGCGGGCAGATCCTCCTTCTTGATCCCGAAAATATCGAGCCGCTGGCCGCCGGTCACCTTTACCATCGGCGCGTTGAACTTCTCGACCACGTCGGCGATTGCGCGCAACTCCCTGGGATTGGTCAGCCCACCCCACATGCGCGGCACCACCGAATAGGTGCCATCCTTCTGGATATTGGCGTGCATCCGTTCATTGACGAAGCGGCTCTGCTGGTCATCGACATAGGCACCGGGCAGCGCGCAGAGCAGATAATAATTGAGCGCGGGACGGCAGGACGAACAGCCGTCGGGCGTCGACCAATGCAGCTTCTGCATCACTTCGGGGATCGACGTCATGGCCTGCGCCACGATTTCACGCCGCACATCGTCATGGCCGAAACTGGTGCATTTGCACATCGTCTTGGGGCCGGACTGGACATCCTCCCCCAGCGTCAGTGCCAGGATATTTTCGACCAGCCCGGTGCAGGAACCGCAACTTGCCGACGCCTTGCACCCGGCGCGCACCGCGTCCAGGCTGCATGCGCCTGCGTTGATGCAGGCAACCACCTGGCCCTTGGACACGCCGTTGCAGCCGCAAATCTCGGCATCGTCCGAGAGCGCTGCAACGGCCGCCTTAGGGTCCTGCGCGCCTCCTCCAGAGGCGAAGGCTTGGCCAAAGATCAGCAGGTCACGAATGTCGGCAACATTTTCGCCGCGTTTGAGCAAGTCGAAATACCAGCCGCCATCGGCGGTATCGCCATAGAGCACCGCGCCGATGACGCGATCCTCCTTCACCACGACCCGTTTATACACCCCACGCGACGCATCGCGCAGGACGATGTCCTCGCACCCCTCGCCGCCCGAAAAGTCCCCGGCGGAAAAGACGTCCAACCCGGCCACCTTCAGCTTGGTCGATGTCACCGAACCCTTATACCCCGTATGCCGGTCGGTCAGGCCATCGGCCAGGCTGCGACACATGTCCCACAGCGGCGCGACCAGCCCATAGACATTGCCGTCATGCTCGACGCATTCGCCGACCGCCAGCACATCGGGATCGCTGGTGACCATATGGTCGTCCACCTTGATCCCGCGCCCGATCTCCAGCCCCGCCGCCCGCGCCAGCGCGACGCAGGGGCGGATGCCCACCGCCATCACAACCAGGCTGGCAGGGATCAGCGTGCCGTCCTTCAACCGCACGCCCTCGACCTTGCCGTCGCCACAGATTTCCGCCGTGTCGGCCCCGGTCAATATCGTCTGGCCGCGCGCTTCAAGCGCGCTCTTGAGCAGCCAGCCGGCCGCCTCGTCCAATTGCCGTTCCATCAGCGTCGGCATGATGTGCAGCACCGTGACCTTCATGCCGCGCAGCGTCAGGCCATGCGCCGCTTCCAGCCCCAACAGCCCGCCGCCGATCACCACCGCGTCCCCGCCGCGATTGGCGGCGTCCAGCATCGCGTCGACATCCTTCATGTCGCGAAAGCTGATGACGCCCGGCAGATCCTTGCCCGGCACCGGAATGATGAACGGGTCGGAGCCGGTCGCGATCAACAGCTTGTCATAGGCGACGGTGCGGCCCGACTGGCTGGTGACGGTCTTGGCCGTCCGGTCGATCGCGATCACCGGATCGGCGACGATCAGGTCGATGCGATTGTCCGCATACCAGGCGCGATCATTGATGATGATGTCGTCAAACGTCTTTTCACCCGCCAGCACCGGCGACAGCATGATGCGGTTATAGTTCACATGCGGTTCCGCGCCGAAGATGGTGACGCGATAGCGCCCCGCGTCGCGCGCCAGCAGTTCCTCAACCGCGCGGCACCCGGCCATGCCGTTGCCGATCACGACCAGATGCTCGCGCCCCTCATCGGCAGGGACGAAAATCGCCGCCTCGCTGCCCGCCATCGGCGCCGTTCCGATCTGAAATTCCATATTCGTGACTCCAGAAAACAAAAAAGCCGCCATCCTGACCCCCGGTGAGAACCGGGAGTTAGGATGGCGGCTTTGCCATCATATGCGCCTTGTCGATCCGTCCCTGGATCGCTTTGGCTATGGTTGGAAGGACAGCTTTGCCCTCTTGCACTGCACCATAACAGAATCGCCTGATGCCTCAAGCGATTCCTGTTCCTGGCCCGATCAATAGGCCCAATCGGCCTGCACCCATAATTTCTGCGTATCGGTCGCCATCGTCTTGGCTTCGTAACGTGCATAGCGGACCGACAGCGCGGTCTTCTTGACCTTGGCCGAAGCGATCAGATTGATCTCATCGCCATAATGCTGGTCCAGCCGGTCGCTATCGAATCGATGCCACACCGCCTGCATCGACACGGTGCTCAGCGGCCCCAGCTGTTTCCAGCCATAGCCGCCGCCGACATAGAGGTCGCGAATGCCGTTGGCAGGCGTCGTCAGGAATTTGTCGGCCCAGCCCTGAAATTTGAAATTGGTGCCGAGCGGCGTCTGGAAACTCGTCAGCGGCGTGCCGCTGCTCGCGCCCAGCACCTCATAGCCCGCATTCAATTTCCAGCCCTGCACGTCCAACATCAGGTCCGCCAGCCAATAATCCGCGCTATAGCTGCTGGGATTACGGTGATAATCCGACTGGCGCGCATAGCTGAGCTGGTAACTGAGCTTCGCCGCCTTGGACAAAGGCCGCGCGCCCGCCAGCCGCACGCCATAGGTCTGGCTCGACAGTCGATAGCCCTGCATCGCCGCCTCATCCTGATCGACCAGATAGGCAAAGCCCGTCAGCGCCCCGACCGGCGTGGCATAGGACAGGTTGGCGAGGATCGTGTCGCCGCCCACCGCCTGCTGCCGCGCGCCACGCCCCTGAAAGCCCCAGATCGTCCGCACGCTCCACACATAGGACAGGTCGAGTTTCAGCCCCTTGGCCGGGGTCAGTTCGGCGCGCACCGCATCGAACGTCTGGCCATTGTCGCGAAAGGCGACATTGCCGACGAACCGCTCGTCATCCAGCAGGATTCTTTGCCGCCCGCCGGTCAGCGTCACCGCCTTGGTCCGATATTGAAGCTGGGCGATATAGAGCGCGATATTTTCGGGATCAGCGACGATCGGGCGGTTGGCGGCCCCGTTCAGCCCGTCATAATAGTCATCGATGGCAGCCAGTGTCCCCTGCCCCACCAGCGTCGCGGAAAAACCACCGCTGCTGGCCGCCAGCCCGGCGCGCGCGCGGATGGTCAGCGCGTCGGATGTCTCGGTCGCCAACCCCGCCTGATCGGCCTGTTCATAGCGCATCCGCGCTTCGGCGATCGGCTTGAGCGTCAATTCCTGGGCACAAGCGGTCCCTGCGACGGCCAAAGAGGCCGCCGTTGCGAATATGTATTTCATGGAAACTGTCCCCCTCGGACTTCGCTAAAATCCTCCCCTCGTAGGGGAGGTGGCTGGCGCAGCCAGACGGAGGGGTGTCGCCCTATCGTGGGGGTGACACCCCTCCGTCACCCTTCGGGTGCCACCTCCCCTTACAGGGGAGGAATTATTGGGGGCGGCCTTGCTGTGAAAGTCCGCCCCCGCCCCTCCAAAGTCAGATGCGCGCGCCGCTGGTCCAGGTCGCCCGCCACCGCGCCTTGACCAGTGCGACGCCGATGAAGGCGACAATGGCGAGGCCAGCGAAGATCAGGAACCCGGCCGAAAAGCTGCCGGTCAATTGCTTGGCAAAGCCGAGCGAACTGGCAAGGTAGAAGCCGCCAATGCCGCCCGCCATGCCGACAAGGCCGGTCATCACGCCGATTTCCGCCTGAAACCGCTGCGGCACCAATTGGAACACTGATCCATTGCCCGTGCCCAGCGCCAGCATGGCGAGGACGAAGAGGCCAAGCGCCGTCACCAGCGTCGTGGCAAAGGCGACGCCTGCCAGCGCGATCGCGGCAATCAGATAAACGATCATCAGCGTTCTCACGCCGCCGATCTTGTCGGCCAGCGCCCCGCCGATCGGCCGAACCAGCGATCCGGCGAACACGCAGCCTGCGGTGCAATAGCCCGCCATCACCGGCGTCAGGCCGAACTGGTCCGTAAAGTAGATCGGCAGGCTGGCGGCAAGGCCGACGAAACCGCCGAAGGTCACGGCATAGAAAGCCATCAACAGCCAGGCATCGGCCTGTTTAAGCGGCTGAAAATAATCGATCATCTTCTTGGGCGGCGGCGCGTTGGGCGCGTCCTTCGCCATGATCATATAGATGACGAACACGATGGTCAGCGGAATGCAGGCGAGGCCCAGCACCGCATTCCAACCGAATAATTTGGCCAGCCCCGGCGCGAACAAAGCCGCCAGCACGGTGCCCGAATTGCCCATGCCAGCCAGGCCCATCGCCTTGCCCTGATGTTCAGGCGGATACCAGCGGCTCGCCAGCGGCAGCGCAATCGCGAAACTTGCCCCCGCAAAGCCCAGCACGACACCCAGCGCCAGCGTGCCTTCAAAGCTGCTGACCCCCATCATCCAGGCCACAAACAGCCCGGCGATCACGATCAACTGGCTGATCGCGCCCGACATTTTCGGCCCGATCCGATCGACCAGCAGGCCGTTCACGACGCGCAGCAGCGCACCCATCAATGTCGGCGTGGCGACCATCAGCCCTTTTTCGGCCGGGGTCAGCGCCAATGTCTGCGCAATCATCGGCGCGAGCGGGCCAAGGAGCACCCACACCATGAAGGCGAGGTCGAAATAGAGAAAAGCGGCAATGAGGGTCGGCGTGTGGCCGGCCTTCCAGAAGCTGATCGCGGGGGCGGGCTGTTCACCCTCCTTGTCGCGATCCCAATAAGCGGTAGCCAAGATACGTCCCCCAATAAACGGAAATGGACACGAAAAAAGCCGCAGGCCGGACGCACGCACGAAAGGCGTAGTCCGGTCAGCGGCTTTGCTGCGATGTGGATGGGGATGGCGGTCCCGTCCTTGGGAGAGCGCATCCGGATATAGGCGCGCTTCATCGCGCGACGCCTATACTATCTCCCGATTCGCATCATGTTGCAAGGCACAATTTTGCGCCTGCTTTCAACGTAGCGGCGTAAAGCCCGCCAGAAATTCGTCGATCCGTTCGGGGTCGAACACCCGCCCGTCGAAGAATCGATCCGGCCCCAGCGTCAGCTCGCCCCGGCGCGATCCCACTGCCAGCGGCATACCGACCGCCCCCTCCAACTTCATGCTCGCACCCGGCATCGGCACATCGCTGTCGGCCAGCGCGCGACGGAAGATGTCGGGCCGGAACACCGCCGCCGCCTTCGCCACCGTCGCGGGATCATGATCGACCATGCCCCAGCGCACGAGCTGCGAATAAATCCACAGCGCCTGGCTGCGCCACGGAAAGGGCGTCGCCTCGCGCGCGAACAGCATGAAATCGGGGCTGGCGATCGGCGCTTCACCCGCCCGCGCGACGATCTGCCCCGACAAAGCCCGCGCGATCAGATCGGCGGGTTGATCGACATAGGCAGGCGCCGCCAGCAACCCGGCCAGATCGGCATGATTGGCGGGATCATCGCACCAGGCCGCCGCCCGCACCAGCGCACGCAGCAGGCGATCGACCGTATCGGGATTTTCCTCCGCCCACGCCTCGCGAAAGGCCAGCACCTTCTCGACGCCGCGCCGCCAGATCCGCTCGCCGATCGCCACGGCTTCAGCCAGACCCGCCTCGACCGCTGCGCTGCCCCAGGGTTCACCCGCGATGAAGCCATCAATCTCGCCCGCCTGCATCGCCTCGACCGTCAGCGACGGCGGCAGCACGCGCAGCACCACGTCGCGATCCGGGTCCACCCCCGCACTCGCCAGCCAGTAACGCAGCATGATCGCATGGCTGGAAAAGCGATGGACGACGCCGATCACCGGCTTGCGCCGCCACAGCCCGATCGCGGCGGCGAAATCATGCGCCGTCCCCAGCGGATCGGCCAGCCGCGCCGCCACATCGGGCTCCAGCGCAGCGGCGAAATCGCACGTCATCACCAGCATATTGCCGTTGACGTTGAGCTTATAGGGCGCGGCCAAAGCGGCGGGCTGCTGGCTCAGCCCCAACGTCACCGCGACCGCCAGCGGTGCCAGCATATGCGCCGCCTGCACCTGGCCATAGACCAGCCGGTCGCGCAGCGTCGCCCAGCTTGTCGTCCGCACCAGGTCGAGCGCGATGCCCTCGGCTTCCGCAAACCCCCGCTCGCGCGCCGCGACCAGCACGGCCGCATCGGTCAGCGGCAGGAAGGCGATCCGCAGGCCCGTGGTCATATTCCCCCTCCCAACAACTCGCTGGCGGTGATCAGCGCCTGTGCCACCTCCACGATCTTCTTGCCCTGGTTCATCGCCGCCGACCGCAACAGCGCATAGGCATCCTGTTCGCTCAGCGACCGCTGGTTCATCAGGATCGACTTGGCGCGGTCGATGATCTTGCGATCGGACAGCGCCGTGCGCGCCTCGTCCAACTCGCTCTGCATCTTGGCAAAGGCGTTGAACCGCCGCACCGCCAGTTCCAGCACCGGCTTGACCCGCTCCTTGCGCAGCCCATCCACCACATAGGCGGACACCCCGGCATCGATCGCCGCGCCGATCATCGCATCGTCGGACTGGTCCACGAACATCGCGATCGGCTTGGCCAGCGCCCGGCTGACGATGAGCATTTCTTCAAGCGTATCACGGCTGGGGCTGCCCAGATCCATCAGCACGACATCGGGCGCCATGCGTTCGAGCCGCGCGACGAAAGCGCCGCGCGGTGGCACGATATGAATATCGTCATAGCCCGCCTCGCGCAGCCCCTCCTCCAGAACCGTCGCGCGCAGCCCGCTGTCGTCGATGATGACGATTCGCATCAATCCAAAGCCTCTTCGCCCCTGAGTGACGCCAATGCTGCACCGCGTCAATTGCGCGGGAGGATGTGGGTGAAAAGCGGCGGCAGATAAGCGGCGAGCAAAGCAACCAATCCACCGGAGCAGAGATGGTAGTTTGCGGACCGTAGGCTTTCTTCGCCCCGCCCGCTTGCGGGAAGGGCAGCGAGACTTGATGAGCGGAGCGAATTTAGTCGCAGCGGGGTGGGCCTGCGCAACACCTACGCTGCGGACCACCCCCCTTCCAATGTAGGATTTCCTCTGCTTTATCCTGTCAGATGAAGCACCATATCCCCACCCCCTCGCCTGCGACCGTCCAGCCCGATCGCACCCATTGGACCCCGGCCCGGCAGCGCCTCTTTCTCGCGGCGCTGCTCGAAACTGGCAATGTCTCGCGCGCGGCGCGGGCGGCGGGCATGTCGCGGTCGAGCGCGCATCGCCTCCGCGTGCGGCTGGCCGGGACCGTTTTCGACCGCACATGGGACAAGGCCCTGGCCCTGCACGCCGATCGCATGGCCGATCCCTTCGCCACTGGCGCCGTTCACGACACCCCGCACAAAGCGCGCTGATGCCTGTCGCGTCCCTGACGCGCCAATGGGACGCACCTGTCGCGCGGGTGTCGCGTCGGCAGTACGTCGCCTTTGCTTTACTGTCGCTTCCCTGTCCCAATTTCTGCGAATCGGCCCGACGACCCTCGACGACGGTGTGAACTTCGCCCTGTCGCGTCACTCCGTGCGCGCCGCAGGACAATCAGCCCTCTTTCCTTCCCAGCCCTCGATCCCCATAGAGATCAGCCATGACCGACAGCCCGCCCCCCGCCCCGCCCCCCGCCATCGCCATTCGCAACCTCACCAAAGTCTATAAGGGCGGCAAGCGTGCGCTGGACGGGATCAACCTGTCGATCCCGCGTGGGCAGATATACGGGCTGCTCGGCCCCAATGGCGCGGGCAAGTCGACCACGATCAACATCTTGGCCGGGATGGTGAACAAGACCGCAGGGTCGGTCAGCATCTGGGGCTTCGACATCGACGCCAATCCGCGCAATGCCAAGAACAGCATCGGCATCGTGCCGCAGGAAATCGTGTTCGACCCCTTCTTCACGCCGTTCGAGACGCTGGAAAATCAGGCGGGCTTCTATGGCGTGCCCAAGGATAAGCGCCGGTCGATGGAATTGCTGCGCGCCGTCCATCTGGAGGACAAGGCCACCGCCTATGCCCGCACGCTGTCGGGCGGCATGAAACGCCGCCTGCTGGTGGCCAAGGCGATGGTGCATAGCCCGCCGATCCTGGTGCTGGACGAACCGACCGCAGGCGTTGACGTGCAACTGCGCCAGCAATTGTGGGAATATGTCCGCGAACTCAACGCCCTGGGCGTGACGATCGTGCTGACGACCCATTATCTCGAAGAAGCCGAGCAATTGTGCGACCGCATCGGCATCATCAACCATGGCCAGCTCATCACTGACAAACCCACCCGCGAATTGCTGGCGATGGCGCAGGAAAAGGTGGTGCAGGTCACGGTCGATCGCGACGTGACCCTGGTGCCGGATGCACCCTGCTTCGAAAAGATCGAACTGACGGGCGAGCGCACGCTGACCATCACCTACCTCAAGGACCGCGCCAATGCGGGCCAGGTACTGAGCGCCGTGCAGGCGAGCGGGCTGGCGATCGTCGACGTGGTGACCCGCGACCCGGATTTGGAAGATGTGTTTTTGAATTTGACGGCGGCTGCTGCGTGACAGGTGAGGCACCTTTTGTTCCCCCTCCCGCAAGCGGGAGGGGGCTAGGGGGTGGGCCAGCGCGACCTTTCAAGCAGCGCGCTACTCTTCGCGCGAAGGCATTACGCAACAGCTCCACCGCGCCGGAGCAATTGCTTTGGCAATGCTTGAAAGGTCGAAAATTAGGGTAGAAATTCAGCCGCCAAATGCCGGTTGGGCCTTATTTCGCTGACTTTCTCTGTCGAGAAATGAAATTCATCATCGAACTTGACGGCACGAGCCACGATCAAAACGTCCAGCATGACATACAGCGTGATGCTTATTGCCGTTCACTCGGCTTCCAAATCTTGCGCATTTCCAATGACGATGTGATGACAAACCTCGAAGGCGCGGTGTCGCACATCAAAGCGATCCTTGCGCAGGCCCACCCCCAACCCCTCCCGCCTGCGGGAGGGGAGTAAGTAAGAAGCAGCAAGAACGCTTATGCCCATCACCACCTACGACGTCGTCATCATCGGTTCGGGCGCGGCGGGCCTGACGGCCGCCATTAACCTGGCGCAGGACCGCAAGGTACTGGTGCTGGCCAAGGGCGCGCTGGATGGCGGGTCGACCAACTGGGCGCAGGGCGGCATTGCTGCCGTACTCGACGCGGGTGACAGTTTCGAGGCGCATGTCCATGACACGATGGTCGCGGGCGCGGGCCTCAATGATCGGGCGACGGTCGAGTTCGTCGTGTCCGAAGCGCCTGCCGCGATCGACCGGCTGGCGGCGCTGGGCGTGCCCTTCAATGGCGGCGAGGAATTTGGCGAACGCTGGCACCTGACGCGCGAGGGCGGGCATAGCCACCGCCGCATCATCCATGTCGATGACGCCACAGGCCATGCGGTGCAGGTCGCGTTGCTGAAGGCTGCGCGGGCCAACCCCAACATCACGCTGATGGAAGATATGGTCGCGATCGACCTTATCACATCCCGCCATGGCGAGCGCTATTCGGGGGCCGGCCATGTCTGGGGCGTCTATGCATTCAACAAGGCGACGGGGCATGTCGATGCGCTGCTCGGCCGTGCGACCATCCTATGCACCGGGGGCGCCGGGCGCACCTATCTCTTCTCCACCGCCCCGCGCGGCGCGACCGGCGACGGCATCGCCATGGCTTGGCGCGCGGGCTGCCGGGTGTCGAACATGGAGATGAACCAGTTTCATCCCACCTGCCTCTATAATTTGGAGGTCAAGAATTTCCTGATCACCGAAGCCGTGCGCGGCGAAGGCGGCCATTTGAAGCTGCCCCCCGGCGTGCCCGGCGGCGGCGAGCGATTCATGCCGCGCTTCGATCCGCGCGAGGAACTGGCCCCGCGCGACATCGTGGCCCGCGCCATCGACCATGAGATCAAGCGCCTGGGCCTCGACTATGTCCATCTCGACATCAGCCACAAGTCGCCGGAATTTGTGAAGCATCACTTCCCGACCATCTATGCGCGGCTGCTGGACCTCGACATCGACATCACCAAGGAACCGATCCCGGTCGTGCCCGCGCAACATTATACCTGTGGCGGCGTGGTGATCGACCTGGATGGCCGCACCGACCTGCCCGGCCTCTATGCAGCGGGCGAAGTCAGCGAAAGCGGGCTGCACGGGGCCAACCGCCTCGCCTCCAACTCGCTGCTCGAATGTTTCGTGTTCGGCGAAGCGGCGGCCAAGCATATCCGCGCCAATTGGGACGACCTGCCCGCCCCGCCGCCGATCCGGCCGTGGGACGAAAGCCGCGTCACCAATGGCGACGAGGAAGTCATCGTCCAGCACAACTGGAAGGAAATCCGCCGCTTCATGTGGGATTATGTCGGCATCGTCCGCACCACCAAGCGGCTGGAACGCGCCCAGCACCGCATCGACCTGCTGGCGCGGGAAGTGGACGATTATTACGGCAATTTCCGCGTCACGCCCGACCTGATCGAATTGCGCAACCTGCTGGAAGTCGCGCGGCTGGTGGTGCGATCGGCGCTACATCGCAAGGAAAGCCGAGGCCTTCACTATACGCTCGACTATCCCGACATGCTGGACGCGGCGGTCGACACGGTGCTGGCACCGTGAAAAAAAGGCGCGGTCGCAGGGGGGCGCCGCGCCTTGAGGTGAGGGGAACATGCTGAAAGCCTGTCCGGGATCTTCGCTATACGCCCCTGCCCAATCATCGGCTTTGACGTCCGTCAAATGCGCTTCAAAAAATCGCCCAGCGCGGCATGAAAGCGCGTCGGTTGATCGGCCATCAGCATATGGCCGCTGGGACCGATGGCGCGGAGCAGCGCATCCTTCTTGGGGGCATAGGCGGCGCGGAAACGGCTGGCGATGGCGGCGGCCTGTTCGCGATCCGACCCGATCGCATAGACGACCTCCAGCGGCACGGTCAGGCGCTGCAATTGCGGGCCAAGATCGGTGTTGGCCAGATCACGCAGTGCCTGGGCAATGACATCGGGATCGCTGCCCTTGGCCCCCGGCGTCTGCGCCACCATCTGCCCCAGATAGCGCCGTCCCGCCGCCGTACCGGTCAGATAGCCACCAATCTGGTCGGCGAGATAGCCAAGACCGCTGGCCGTGCCGCCGACCATGGCGGCACCAGCGGGCAGCATGTCCACCACCATGACCCGGCTCGCCAGCCCCTTGAGGCCGAGCAGCATTGCAAGCGTGCCGCCCATCGAATGGCCGACGATTGCGGGACGCTTCAATCCTGTGGCGCTGGCATAGCGCGCAATTTCATCGGCGATCGGCCGGAGCAGAGCGTCGCCGCCTGCATTGGCCTCGCCCGCCAATCCGGCAAAGCCGCGCACATGGATCAGGTGAAAGCGATAGCCGGGAACCGCCGCCAGCACGCCGTTCCAGATGCCGGGGCCGCTGGCGAGACCGGGGATGAGCAGCACATCGCGACCCGTACCCCGCACCGTCACGGCGATCCGGCGCGACGCAAAAGGGGCGGCCTGCGCCACGCCCGCCCGAAGCAAGCCGCCGGTGGCCAATGCGCCGAGTAGCCAATTGCGCCTGTTTATAGCTTTCATTGTCATCCGCCCGCTATTGCCCGCCACTCACTGAACCGCAACTGAGCGATGACGCTGTCGATCAAAGGGTTGCATCCGTCCGGCTCCTATCATCGCATTTGTGGACTCATTCGTCGCATCGTCCTTGCCCGTCCGGGCGGGGGCAGCCCCTATGTTCGCTCAAAGTGCGGGGATTATATGGCATCGAATGACAACCGGGGCGGGGTCGCGCGCCTGGTCCTTCTGGTTATGGCCCTTTCGGCCTGTGTGAGCGCGCCTGATCCGCGCCCGGCCCAGGCGGCGGCGAGCGCGCCGCAGACATCGCGCCCGGCGACCAATAGCTGGCCGATCCGCCAGGCTCCCAATCCGCCGCTACCCTATCGCGCGGTCAGCCAGAATGATGCGCCCTCGCCGACCCTGGTCAGCGCGATCCGCAATCTGGGCCAGGGATTTCGCGGCAAGGTCGGCATCGCGGTCCGCCGGATCGATGCCGACTGGACCGTCGCGTGGAACGGCACCGCCCTGTTCCCGCAGCAGAGCGTATCGAAATTCTGGGTGGCGCTGACGTTTCTAGACGCAGTGGACCGGGGCAAGCTGCGCCTGACGGATACGACCACGATCACGAAAAACGACCTGACCCTGTTCCATCAGCCATCGGCCGCGATGGTGAAGGCGGGCGGTTGGACCACCAGCTATTCCGACCTGATGCGTCGGGCGATGACGCAGAGCGACAATACCGCCAACGACACGCTGTTGCGCGCAGTGGGCGGGCCGGAAGCGGTGCGCAGCTATCTGGCGCGGCGGATGATCAAGGATGTTCGCTTCGGCCCTGGCGAACGGCTGTTGCAGGCGACGACGGCGGGCCTCGACTGGCGGCAGGATTATTCGATCGGGCGCAATTTCTACACCGCGCGATCACGGCTGCCGATGGCGGCCCGGGTCAAGGCGCTGGACAATTATCTCGCCAATCCGCCGGACGGCGCGGCCCCCACCGCGATCGTCGGCGCGCTGGCGAAGCTCAAGCAGGGCGACATGCTGTCGACCGAATCCACCCGCTTGTTGCTGTCCGTCATGGCGGAGGCGAAGACCGGGCCGCAGCGGATCAAGGGCGGGGTGCCGCCCGGCTGGTCCTATCTGCACAAGACCGGCACGGGCCAAGATCTCGCCCCACGCTCGACCGGCTATAATGATATCGGCATCATGACCGCGCCCGATGGCACCAGCTATGCCGTCGCCGTGCTGATCGGATCGACCACCGTGTCGATCCCCGAACGCTGGGCCTTGATGCAAGGCGTGGCGAAGGCGGTCGCGGCGAACCATCAGCGCTGATTGCGATCGATCGGTGAGGGACGGTCTGTCCGTGCTGTCGCGTGACAGGTTGGCTATGACGCGCTTGCAAGCGGGGCGATGCCGATGGTCAACGCGATCCGCAGTGTCGCTAGGAGTGGGCCTTTCGCAAACGAGCAAACTCGGAAGCTAAGACCGCCGACCTAACATTTTCGTAAGCGGAAGTTGCGATACCATCATGCCAATTGCGCCGGGCATCACCAATACCTTCACGACGCCGAACAGCGGCCTCGTTTGTGCTTCATTGGTTGCTGCGGCGGCTATGAGAATTCCTCCCCAGAAAGCGATCGTCGAATAGATCCCGATCTCGCCTTCTATCCAGTCGTCTCCCAAAACTGCATGGAAACGCGGTCGGTCCGACACGCCACCGGCGATCCAAGCGATGGATGCTACGGCGACAACTATCGCACTTACTATTGCCAATGGATAATATTGAGCCGCCGCCGCCGTCACGATCAAAAGAACCGCATTCAAAATCCAGAAGGTCGGTCCGCGCATAAACATCGCTACTGTCTGCCATGAGGCATTTATAAATTCCAGCGCAACCTTTTCCTGAATTTCAGTTGGAGCGCGGACTGACCGCAACCCACCCCTTCTCCCCGCCGTGGAGAAGGATATGCAGCCCTAGTGCCGGAGGCACTTAGGCGCAGTTGGATGAGGGGGGTCGACGCTGAAGCAGCGCGACTCCCCCGTGGTTCGACACCCTCACCCAGCTACGACTAGGCAGTACGCTGCCAAGTCTGCGCACCCTCTCCCTCAAGGGAGAGGGGTAAGGAAGGCTGCCAGGTAATGGCTCGGTTACGAATAGGGCGGTCACCGCGCTACTGGAGCGGGGCAGCGTTACCGGCTATCCCCTGCCCCATGACCCAGAATCACCTCTATCTCGTCGATGGCAGCGGCTATATTTTCCGCGCCTATCATCAGTTGCCGCCGCTCACCAACCAGCATGGCCAGCCGGTCGGCGCGGTCTATGGCTATACGACGATGTTGTGGAAACTGGCCGAGGAATTGGGCAAGGCGGAAGGGCCGACCCATATGGCGGTGATCCTCGACAAGGGATCGCACACCTTCCGCAACGACATGTACGACCAGTATAAGGCGAACCGTCCGCCTGCGCCCGAAGATCTGGTCCCGCAATTCCCCATGATCCGCGACGCGACCCGTGCCTTCTCGCTGCCCTGTATCGAGGAGGCGGGATATGAGGCGGACGATCTGATCGCGAGCTATACCAGGGCGGCGGTTGCGGCGGGATGGCATGTCACCATCGTCAGTTCCGACAAGGATCTGATGCAACTGATCCAGCCCGGCGTCGACATGTACGACACGATGAAGAATGAGCGGCGCGGGGCCGACTATGTCGTCGGCAAGTTCGGGGTGCAGCCCGAGCAGTTGGGCGACGTCCTCGCGCTGATGGGCGACAGCGTCGACAATGTGCCGGGCGTGCCGGGCATCGGTCCCAAGACGGCGGCCAAGCTGATCATCGAACATGGCGGGCTGGAAGCCGCGCTGGATGCCGCGCCGTCGATGAAGAAATCGAAGATGCAGGAAAATCTGATCGCCCATGCCGACATGGCGCGCCTGTCGCGGCGGTTGGTGGCGTTGCACGACAGTATGGACCTGCCCGAACCGCTCGAAGACCTGGCGTTGAAGGGCATTCCCAAGGAGCCGTTGCAGGACTTTCTGACGCATCATGGGTTCAAGACGCTGCTCAATCGCTTGGGCACGCCTGCGGCTGCGGTGGCCGTTGCTGCTGCCGCTGCGGGCATGGCCGAGCCGATCGCCGCGCCGGTCGCGCCGCAAGCGCCACCCATCGATCGCAGCCTCTACGAAACGGTGGTGAGCGAAGATGCGCTCGACCGCTGGATCTCGCTGGCGCGGGCCGAGGGGGTCGTCGCGGTGGATACCGAAACCGACATGCTCGATTGCGTGTCGTGCCAGTTGGTCGGCATCAGCCTCGCCACCGGCCCCAACCAGGCCTGCTATATCCCGATCGGCCATGGCGGGCGCGACATGTTCGCGGAAAAGCCGGTGCAACTCGACAAGGCGCTGGTGCTGGCGAAGCTCAGGTCGCTGCTGGAGGATGATGCGGTCCTGAAAGTCGGCCAGAACCTCAAATATGACATGACAGTGCTGCGTCGGCACGCCATCGAGATCACGCCCTATGACGATACGATCGTCATGAGCTTCGACCTTGATGCCGGGCAAAGCCTGTCGGGCCATGGCATGGACGAGGCCGCGCGCACGCATCTTGGCCATGCGTGCATCAGCTTCAAGGAGGTGGTGGGCACCGGCAAGAACCAGATCAGCTTTGCCGAAGTGCCGCTCGACAAGGCGACCGCCTATGCCGCCGAGGATGCGGACGTGACGCTGCGGCTGTGGCGGCTGTTCAAGACCCGCGTGGCGAACGAGGGCGCGAACCGCGTCTATGAACTGGTCGACCGGCCACTGGTATCCGTGATCGCGCGGATGGAGCATCGCGGGATCAAGGTGGATCGCGAGCATCTGGCGCGGCTGTCGGGCGAGTTTACCGCTGGCATCGCGGCGCTGGAGACCGAGATTCACGAACTGGCGGGGCAGCCTTTCGCGATCGGATCGACCCAGCAATTGGGCGCGATCCTGTTCGACAAAATGGGCTATAAGGGCGGCAAGAAAGGCAAGTCCGGGGCCTATTCGACCGACGTCACCATCTTGGAGCAGTTGCAGGCGCAGGGCGCGCCGATCGCTGCCAAGATATTGGAATGGCGGCAATTATCGAAGCTCAAATCCACCTATACCGATGCGTTGCAGGCGCAAATCAACCAGGATACAGGCCGCGTTCACACCAGCTATTCGCTGACCGGCGCACAGACCGGGCGACTGTCCTCGACCGATCCCAACCTCCAGAATATCCCCATTCGCACCGAAGTCGGGCGGCAGATCCGCCATGCTTTTGTCGCCGAACCCGGCAATGTCATATTGGCAGCGGACTATAGCCAGATCGAATTACGGTTGGCCGCGCATATGGCCGATGTGCCAGCATTGCGCGATGCGTTCGCGGCGGGCGAGGATATTCACGCCGCCACCGCCAAGGAATTGTTCGGCGAGGTCAACCGCGACACGCGCGGGCGAGCCAAGACGATCAACTTCGCGATCCTCTACGGCATTTCGCGCTGGGGGCTGGCCGGGCGGCTGGAGATCAGCGCGGACGAGGCGCAGGAGATGATCGCCAAATATTATGAGCGCTTCCCCGGCATCAGCATCTACATCAACGAGACGATCGAGAAGGCGCGCGCCTGCGGCTATACCGAGACGCTGTTCGGGCGAAAGACGTGGTTCCCGCGCATCAAGGCATCGGTCCAGCATGAACGGCAGGGTGCCGAACGCGCCGCGATCAACGCCCCGATCCAGGGAACGAGCGCCGACATCATCAAGCGGGCGATGGCGCGCATGGAACCGGCGCTGGACGCGGCGGGGCTGTCGGGCGTGAAGATGCTGTTGCAGGTTCATGACGAACTGGTGTTCGAGGTGCCGGAGGGAGACGTGGACGCGGCGAGCGCGGTGATCCGGCGCGTGATGGAGAGTGCGGCTGAGCCAATCGTGAAGCTGAGCGTGCCGCTGGGCGTGGAGATTGGGACCGGGCCGAGTTGGGGCGCGGCGCATTGATATTAGGAATCAGTCGGTTACCTGGGCATTCCAAGTAGGAATCCAGTGCCACGCGCCACGGCACTCGCCCATGCTCGCGGCTTCGACCAGACGGAATCGGGTGCCGTCCCAGACATAGGCTTCGCTGCCACCGCAGTCGCCGATGCCGCGTCCCTTGGCGAAGCTGTCCAGGCGGGATTTTTCCGGGGTCCAGCCGACATTGACCAAGGTGGGATGCTTGTCATCGCTGAGCCAGCCGGGCGCGGCGTCGAAGGGCGCGAAGCGGAAGGTGCGACGACCGGCGATGCCGGTGGCGATGACCGGAACCGAGGTGAAATTATAGGCACCCGATCCACAGGGCACGAGAATTAAGGTTTCGGTCTTGCTGAGGCGATGCAATTCCGGCGTCTGGTCGCTGCGCATTTCGTGGGCGCAGCCCGTGAAGGTCACGAGTTTGGCCAGTTCCTCGCGCCAGAGCGGGGCTGGCGCTGTACCGCCGGGCACCGGTGCGCGACGGATGACCGGGGGGGTGGGTGCAGGCTTGACCGCCATCACGCCCATGGGACCGGTCGCGACCAGCGCGGTCATCGTACCCGCCCTGCCCTGACGCGCGTCCATGTAGCGCAGCGCAGCGCCTGATCCGGCCAGCGAAGGCGTGCCCCATGACCGGTTTACGGCGCGGACGTCCATCGTGGTGCCGCGTGCCATGGCGATGGCCAGGGCGGAGGCCTGCGGTCCCCGGACCTTTGCCTCGCCATCGCGGGCGCGGGCGGTTGCCACTGTGCGGCCATCGACCAGGAAGCTGACATCCGCCACGCCCTTGCTTTCACGGCTGATCCAGACTTCGGTCGCTGCGTCCGGCCCGGCCTCACGCGCAACGCCGATCATCAGCGGAACCTCCGGCCAGTCGGCGCCTTCGGGCATCAGCGCGACCGCCTCGCATCGGTTGCGATTGTCGCAGCCGATGGTCCAATCCTTGTAGGTTTCAAGCGCGCCCGGTTTTGGCGCCTGCGCCAGACTAGGCGACGATGCCAACAGAGCCGCTAGTGCGGCTGCGGAAAGTGTCTTTGCCCCCATGGGTTAACCATAACCGATTTGGGCGGGCGATGGTAGCATTTCCGTTACGATAGCAAAAGGACTGCCCCTTAGCGCAGGCTGAGCATCAGGCCGGCAAGCGCGGCGCTCATGAGGTTGGCGAGGCTGCCTGCCACCAGCGCCTTCAGCCCCAGACGTGCGATCATCGGCCGTTGATTGGGCGCGAGGTTGCCGGTCACCGCCATCTGGATCGCGATCGAGCTGAAATTGGCGAAGCCGCATAGCGCGAAGGTGACGATGGCGATGGTCGCGGGCGACAGCGCGCCCTGCACCTGGCCAAGGTTGATATAGGCGACGAATTCGTTGAGGACGACCTTCGTCCCGAACAGGCCGCCCGCAACCTGCGCTTCTTCCCAGGGAATGTTGAGCAGATACATGATCGGCGAGAAGACATAGCCAAGCAGCATCTGGAAGCTAAGGTCAGGATAGCCGAACCAGGCACCGATGCCGCCCAATATGCCGTTGGCGAGCGCCACAAGCGCGACGAAGGCCAGCACCATCGCGCCGACCGCGACAGCGAGTTTCACCCCGGTCTGTGCGCCCTGAGCGGCAGCCATGATGAGGTTGGCGGGCTTTTCCTCGTCATGGCTGGCGACCGGCATGGGTTCGCCCGGCGTGCCTTCGGGGAGTAGCGCGGCCGGGCCGACGCCGCTGATCCGCGTTTCGGGCAGCGGGACATCGGGCGTGTCGCCGAGCGGCAATTCGCCCTGCACAGGGACACGCGGATCGGGCATCATGATCTTGGCCATCAGCAACCCGCCGGGTGCCGCCATGAAGCTGGCGGCGAGCAGATAGTCGATGCGGATGCCCATGGAGGCATAAGCCGCCAGGATCGTGCCCGCGACCCCGGCCATGCCGCTGGTCATGACGGTGAAGAGTTGCGAGGGGGTGAGTGCGGCCAGATAGGGGCGGATCACCAGCGGGCTTTCGCTCTGCCCGACGAAGATATTGGCCGCGGCGCAGAGGCTTTCGACCTTCGACACGCCCGTCACGGCTTCGATCGCGCCGCCAACCCAGCGGACGATGAACTGCATGACGCCCAGATAATAGAGGATCGACACCAGGCTGGCGAAGAAGATGATGACCGGGAGCGCGGCGATGGCGAAGCTGGCCCCGCCGATTTCGGGACTGGCGAGCGGGCCGAAGATGAAGTCGGTGCCCGCCTGCGCATAGCCCAGCAGGTTCGACACCCCCTTCGACATGCCGCCGATGATGGCGCGACCGGCGGGCACATAGAGGACCAGCAGGGCGATCCCCGCCTGCAACAGAAAGGCCGCGCCGACGACGCGCGGCTTGATGGCGCGGCGGTCGGACGAGAGGGCGAGGGCAACGGCAAGGATGAGCAGAATGCCGGCTAGGCCGATAAGAAGATGCATGAAGCGCTTTCGCGGGGGAGGACAATCAAGCGCGACTATATGAGCGGGGCAGCGGCATGGCCAGCCGCTTTGCCGTGTGCGCGGATCATAATAAATGAGATACTATAGTTTTTTCTCCAATTGCTTGGCATCATGCGCCACAAAGACGGACGCAAAGCGGGGGAGGCAGGACCATGGCAGAGACAGGCGCAGCAATGACGGCCGGGGCGGAATGGCGGCGTGCGCCGATCCTGCCGATCGCGGCCGGGCTAGGCTACGCCACCAGCGTCATCCATATCTATGGACTTGGCCCCTATATCGAGCCGATCAGCCAATCCTTTGGCTGGTCGCGAACACAGACCACCATCGGCCTGACGCTGGCGACATTGGTGCAGGCGCTGTTTTCGGTGCCGATCGGGCTGATGGTCGATCGGTTGGGGCCGCGCCTGTTCGGGCTGGTCGGTGTGGTCCTGACCTGTGCTGCCTTTGCCATGCTGGGGACAGCGACCGGGGACAAGACCCAGTGGCTGATGCTGTGGAGCCTGTTGGCCTTGGCGACATTGCCGGTGCAGGCGACGGTGTGGACCAGTGCGGTGGCGACCCGCTTTGCCGCGTCGCGGGGGCTGGCGTTCGCGGTGACATTGTGCGGCGCTTCGCTGGCCGCCGCGCTGTTTCCGTTGCTGGGCAGTTGGCTCATCGCACGCCATGGCTGGCAGACCGCTGCGCCGATCCAGGCGGCGATCTGGGTTGCGATCGCCTTTCCGATGATCTTCCTCTTCTTTCGTGGCGCGCACGACCTGCGGGCGAAAGCCGCACTGGTAGAACGGCAGGCGCTTGAGGGCGCGACGCTGGCCGAAGGGGTGCGTTCGTCCATCTATCATCGGCTGCTGCTGGCCAGCCTGCTCTTCACCTTCACCATCATCGCGCTGGTCGTGCATTTCGTTCCCATCCTGACCGATCGCGGCGCGGAGCGCATGGAGGCTGCGGGGATCGCGGCGCTGGTGGGCATCTTCTCGGTCATCGGGCGGCTGGCGACGGGGCTGCTGCTCGATCGGTTTCGCGGGTCTATGGTAGGGGCGGTCGTCTTTCTGCTGCCGGCCATCGGCTGCCTGCTGTTGCTGATAGGCGGGGAGAGCTGGGGCGCGCAGGCGGCCGCCGCCGCTATGATCGGGCTGACATTGGGCGCGGAGGTCGATGTGATCGTCTATCTCACCACCCAGCATTTTGGGCTCAAGACCTTTGGCGGACTGTATGGCGGGTTGCTGATGGCCTTGTCGGTCGGCACCGCAACCGGGCCGCTTGGGGCGTCGGCGCTTTATGACGCGACCGGGGGCTATGGCCCATTCCTGTGGCTGACCATCGCGCTGATGGTGGCAAGCAGCCTGACATTGGCGAGCCTGCCGCGTCCGGCTTATGCGAACGGTAAGCCTCAGCCATGACGGGAATCATCATGACGCGACGTTTGCTGTTCCGACCAAGCTTGCGTGAGGAGCAAACGAGTGACGACTATAGCAGATGCCCATGATCACGGCCTGATCCATGACCTGAGCCATATGAGCGTTCTGTTGCGCCAGGCAATCGGTCGGCGGCGCACTTTGCGGCTCCTTTTGTCGGCGGGCGGTGCAGCGATGGTCAGTGCCTGCGGGGTCAGCGACGCCAGCGGCTCGGTGGAAACGACCAGTTCGACGACGACCACCACAAACACCACGACGACATCGACAACCGGAACGACCAGCACGTCCAGCGAAAGCTGCGTCGCCGATCCGACCGAAACCAACGGACCATATCCGGCTGATGGGTCCAATAGCGTCAATGGCAGTGTGGTCAACGCTCTGGACGACAACGGCATCGTTCGCGCCGACATTCGTTCCAGTTTCGGCACGGCGTCCGGCACGGCTGCCGGGATTTACATGCAATTGACGATCACTGTCGTGAATGTGAACAGCGGTTGTGCGCCGTTGGCTGGTTATGCAGTCTATCTGTGGCATTGTACGCGCGATGGCCAATATTCGCTATACGATATCCCTGGCGAGAATTATCTGCGCGGTGTCGGCGTGACCGATGCCAACGGACAAGTGACTTTTACCAGCATCTTTCCAGGATGTTATGCTGGACGATACCCGCATATCCATTTCGAGGTCTATCCCAGCCTAGCGCGTGCGACGACCTACGCCAATCGCGTGCTGACGTCCCAATTGGCGATGCCGACAGCGGCCTGTACCGCCATCTACGCCACAAGCGGCTATGCCAGCAGCAGAAGCAATTTCTCCAGCACGACGACAGCCAATGACAATGTGTTTGGCGACAACACGGCAGAGCAGATCGCAGCGATGACGCCTGCCATGACCGGCGACATCACCAACGGCTTTACCGGGTCGGTGACAGTCGGGCTGGCTATCTGATCACAAGGGTGCCTCAGGCGCCCTTCGCGTCCTGCTTGGCCTTGTGCGCGGCAAGCAAGGCGTCGATTTCGACGATGCGCAGGCGTTGGGGGGTGTCCTTGGCCAGTCCCTTGAGACGGCATTCGGCCCAGAGCGCTCGGCGTTCGGCGGTGAGGGCCTTGAGATAGAGGTCGGCCATTTGGGGCTCCTGTAAAAAGATCAGGGGCGGTGCGTTGCCGCCCGCCCCCTCCACCATCGGCTGTACCGATGGTTCCCTTCCCCGTACCGGGGAGGAATTATCGTCAGGCTGCCTTCGAGCGGCTCATGCGCTTGCGCTCGTTCGGATCGAGCCAGCGCTTGCGCAGGCGGATCGTCTTGGGCGTGACTTCGACCAGTTCATCATCGTCGATATAGGCGATGGCCTGTTCCAGCGTCAGCTTCCAGGGCGGGGTCAGGCGGACAGCGTCGTCCTTGCCGCTCGCACGGAAGTTGGTCAGCGCCTTGGATTTCATCGGGTTGACTTCGAGATCGTCGGGCTTGGCGTTCTGGCCGATGATCATGCCTTCATAGAGCGCTTCGCCGACGCCCACCATCAGGATGCCGCGTTCTTCGAGCGGACCCAGCGCATAGGCATTGGCTTCGCCCGACCCGTTGGAGATCAGCACGCCATTTTTGCGGCCTTCGATCGTGCCCTTGTGGGGGCCATATTTCTCGAACAGGCGGTTCATGATGCCGGTGCCGCGCGTGTCGGACAGGAATTCGCCATGATAGCCGATCAGGCCGCGCGAGGGCGCGGAGAAGGTGATGCGGGTCTTGCCACCGCCCGACGGACGCATGTCGGTCATCTCGGCCTTGCGCAGGTTCATCTTCTCGACGACCGTGCCGGAAAATTCATCATCGACGTCGATCATGACGGTTTCATAAGGCTCGGTCTTGTTGCCGTCCTCGTCCGTGCCGAACAGCACGCGCGGACGGCTGATCGAGAGTTCGAAGCCTTCGCGGCGCATCGTTTCGATGAGCACGCCAAGCTGCAATTCGCCGCGGCCGGCGACTTCGAAGCTGTCCTTATCGGCGCTCTCGGTCACTTTGACCGCGACGTTCGATTCGGCTTCGCGGGCGAGGCGATCGCGGATCATGCGGCTGGTGACCTTGGTGCCTTCGCGGCCGGCCATCGGCGAATCATTGACGGCAAAACGCATCGAGAGCGTTGGCGGATCGATCGGCTGGGCCTGGATCGGTTCGGTGACTGAGATGTCGCAGATGGTGTTGGCGACGGTCGCGACGGAGAGGCCCGCCAGCGAGATGATGTCGCCTGCCTTGGCTTCATCAACAGGGACGCGATCAAGGCCATGGAACGCCATGATCTTCGACGCACGACCGGTTTCGATGACCGTGCCATCCATGTCGAGCGCGTGGATTGCCTGGTTCACCTTGACCGAACCGCTGGTCACGCGGCCGGTGAGGATGCGCCCAAGGAAATTGTCGCGGTCGAGCAACGTCACCAGGAAGGTGAAGGGCACGCCATCGACTTCCACGGCGGGCGCGGGGACGTGATCGACAATCTTCTGGAACAGCGGCTTCAACGTGCCCGCCCGCAGCGTGGGGTCTTCATTGGCATAGCCATTGCGGCCCGACGCATAGAGGACGGGGAAATCGAGCTGCTCGTCCGTCGCTTCGAGCGACACGAACAGATCGAACACTTCGTCCAGCACTTCCTGGATACGCTCGTCGGGGCGGTCGACCTTGTTAACGACGACGATGGGCTTCAAACCCAGCGCCAGCGCCTTGCCGGTCACGAACTTCGTCTGCGGCATCGCGCCTTCCGACGAATCGACCAGCAGCACGACGCCATCGACCATCGAGAGGATGCGTTCGACTTCGCCGCCGAAATCGGCGTGGCCCGGTGTATCGACGATGTTGATGCGGGTGCCTTCCCACTCAACCGAGGTCGGCTTGGCGAGAATGGTGATGCCGCGCTCTTTTTCGAGATCGTTGCTGTCCATCGCGCGCTCTTCGACGCGCTGATTGTCGCGGAAGGTGCCGGACTGGCGGAAAAGCTGGTCGACGAGGGTTGTTTTGCCGTGATCGACGTGCGCGATGATGGCGATATTACGCAGGGACATGTCTTGCCTTCGGGATATGTGTTGGCCCACGCCGACACAAGGTCACGCAGAGGCTTCGGCCGCGCCCCTACAGGAAATGACGCGTTGCGGCAAGAGCAGGGCGGCAGCCAAGCCAAAGGCTAAGTGCCTTCGTGCTTCCCATCGTGCGACGTGGCTCCTATCATCCTTGCGACGATTGCGCCTTGAAGCGCAGGTGTTCTATATCGACATGACACCCAAGGAGATAGCATGGCTACGACTGCGCCCACCGCGACCCAGACCGCGACCGCCGATATGTTGAATTTGACCGCACCCGACCCGGTGCCGGTCGTCGCGGCCGACAAGGCGGCCGGGCTGGTACCGATCGACGAGGGAAAAAAGTCCAAACTGGATGAGAAGGTCGATGCTTTCATCGACGATCTGGTGGCGCAGGATGCGAACAGCCCGGAATTCGGGGTGCGGGTCGATCAGCTGACCAATATGGGGCGCAAGGAAATCGCCGAGGCGGCAGGGCATAGCAATCGCTTCCTCGATCGCCCGGTGCGGGCGATGGACAGCGATACCAAGGTCGGTGCGGACCTCGCCGAACTGCGCCGCACGGTCGAGGATCTGGACCCCGGCAAGCGCGGCAACCTGCTCGCGCCCAAGAAGCTGTTCGGCATCATCCCGTTCGGCAACAAGATGCGCGACTATTTCGACGGCTATAAAAGCGCGCAGGGGCATATCAATGCGATCCTGGGGTCGCTCGCCAGCGGCAAGGATACGCTGATCAAGGATAATGCAGCGATCGACGTGGAGCGGCAGAATATGTGGCAGACTATGAGTCGGCTGGAACAGATGATCCATATCAGCAAAACGATGGACGCCCGGCTGGAGGCCAAGGCGCTGGAGCTGGATTCGAACGATCCGGCCAAGGCCAAGGCGATCCGCGAAAGCGCGCTCTTCTATATCCGTCAGCGCACGCAGGATTTGCTGACGCAGATGGCGGTGACGGTGCAGGGCTATCTGGCGCTCGATCTGGTGAAAAAGAATAATATCGAACTGGTCAAGGGCGTGGACCGCGCCAGCACGACCACGGTCGCGGCGCTGCGGACGGCGGTGACGGTGGCGCAGGCGCTGGCCGGGCAGCGGCTGGTGCTGGAACAGATCAGCGCGCTCAATACGACGACCGCGAACATGATCGATCGCACCGGCGAATTGCTCAAGAGCCAGACCGCGCAAATCCACGAGCAGGCCGCGTCCAGCACGATCCCGATCGAAACGCTGCAGCGCGCCTTCCAGAATATCTATGACACGATGGACAATATCGACGCGTTCAAGATGAAGGCGCTGGAGAATATGAAGACGACGGTGACCACGCTGTCGGGCGAAGTGGAGAAGTCCAAGGGCTATATCGCCCGCGCGCAGGGCCAGGCCGAAGCCTCACGCGACGTGCGCGTGGATAATTCGCTGTTGAGCGCGATCGAGGGGTGAGCCGCATGTGCGCCCCCACCCCGTTCGGTTCGAGCCTGTCGAGAACCCTCGCGCGCCAGTTCTCGACAAGCTCGAACCGAACGGAGGGGGGACGAGCATGAGCCGGTCCGACCGCGTCTTGGCCGATGCCGAGGCCGTGTTGCGCCGTCATAGCGAGCGCGGGCAGAGTCTGAGCGCGCGGGCGCGGCAGCGGCGCAATGCCGGGCTGATGCGGAAGGTCAAATATGCCTTTTGGGCGGTGCTGGCGGTGCTGCTGGGCAGCGTGGTGGCAGGGTTCGTGCTGCCGCTCGGCACCACCGGCGTAATGATTGCGTTGGGTGTGATGATCGCCGCGCTATTGCTGATCGCGCTGTTGCCGACGGAGACGAAGGTAAAGTCCGAAGCGCTGGCACAGACGCCGCTCACCGCCTTGCCGCTGCAGACCGAAATCTGGCTGGAAAATCAGCGCAAGGCACTGCCCGCGCCCGCGATCACGCTGGTCGACAGTATCGGCGTCAAGCTGGAGACGCTGGCGCCGCAGCTCGAACGGCTCGACCCGCAAGACCCGGCCGCGCAGGATGTGCGCCGCTTGCTGTCGGATCATTTGCCCGAACTGGTGACCGGCTATCAGTCCATCCCCCAGCCGATGCGGCGCGAACAGCGGAACGGGCGCGTGCCCGAACAGCAGTTGATCGACGGGCTGGGTGTGATTGACGCAGAAATCGCGCGGATGAGCGAGCAATTGGCCAGCGGCGACCTGAACAAATTGGCGACGCAGAACCGGTTTCTCGAATTGAAATATCAGGAGGCGAAGGAATTGGGGGCGTAAGGCTCCCACCCTTCCCTCATGATCCACCTTACCCTGATCATCGTCGATTTTCTGACTGGACTGCTGGCGGCGGGTGCCTGGGCACTGGCGTCAGCGGGTGGCGCGATTGCAGCGCTGGTTGGCGGCGGAGTATTAGGGGTGTCACTATTCCGGCGCTGGCGGCGCAGGAGCTAGTCGCCGCGTACCACACGGTCGATGGTGGGTTGGGGAAGCGGGAAATCGAAATGGATGCCAAAGCGTTTGGCCCGTACCCACATGACCCGCCCCGCCACGCTCAACGCGCTCGCTTCGATCACGACATGGTCGCCGACCTGTGGTGGATTGTCGCTATGCGCCAGCGCGCCTGTCATCGACAGATCGAGCAGATGCGCGCGCACCGGCAAACCCTGCACGCGCAACAGGACCGGCTCGAACAATTTGAGCCGCGTCGCGCGATGGGCCGCGCCAGGCGAATGATGGTCCTGCAATCCTGTGCCTCCCGTTGGGAAGCATAACATGGGCGAGGACGATGCGTTCCCAACAAGGACCGCCAGGACGGCATTAACCCTCTTTATCGGTCATTGAGCGCACAAGGAACAATGCTGGCGGGATCGGGGCGCGCGGCGATGCGGCGGAAACGGGCGAAATAGCCGCCGGCGGTTGGCTTGGGGATCAATTCTTCCATGCGAAAGCCCATCGCCGCCAGTTCGCAGGCGAGCAGGCGCGGCGGCGTGCCATGCTGATCGGTCGGCCGATCGGCATCGACGACGATCAGTTCGCCATCCTTTTTCAACGCCGGAGACAGATGCCACAGGAAGGCATAGGGTTCGGCGATCTCATGATACATATGCACCATCATGATCCGGTCGAAGCTGTTTTCAGGCAGGCGGGGATCTTCTGGCGCGCCCAGTTTGACACTGACATTATCCCATTTTTCGCGGGTGATACGGCGCGAGAGTGCTTCGATCACTTCGGGCATGATGTCTTCGGCCAGCACACGGCCTTCCGCCCCTACGCGCGCGGCGAGACGGACAGTATAATAGCCCTCGCCTGCGCCGATATCGGCGACGGTCATGCCGGGGCGGATGCCCGCCCGGTCCATGATATCCTCCGCCTCATGCACGCGGTCGCGCGCTTCCTCACTGGACCAGCGGGTCGAGACGATTGGTGCGACCGGGCGATCGGCCTGGGGAAAAGGCTGGGCGGCGGCGGCGCGCCTGGCCCCGTCGCCCGGCGACAGCATGTCGCAAGCGGCCAGCAGGAAACACATGCCCACCAGCGCCAGGCGCGTCATCAGTCGACATCCTCCACATCGACCTTTTCGCCTGTCACCTTTTGCGACAGCGCGGCAGCCATGAAGGGATCAAGCGCGCCGTCGAGAACATCGTCGGGCGCGGTCGAGGTGACCCCGGTGCGCAAATCCTTCACCAGCTGATAGGGTTGCAGCACATAGGAGCGGATCTGATGGCCCCAGCCAATCTCCGTCTTGGCCGCATATTCGCCTGCCGTAACGGCTTCGCGCTTGGCCAATTCGGCTTCGTACAGGCGCGCCTTGAGCATGTTCATCGCAGTCGCGCGGTTCTTGTGCTGCGACCGGTCATTCTGTGACGCGACGATGATACCGGACGGAACGTGGGTGATGCGGACGGCCGAATCGGTCGTGTTGACGTGCTGACCACCTGCGCCCGATGCGCGATAGGTGTCGATCTTAAGGTCGCTTTCCTTGACCTCGATATCGATATCGTCGTCGATCACCGGATAGACCCACACCGACGAGAAGCTGGTATGGCGGCGCGCGGCGCTGTCATAGGGGCTGATGCGGACGAGGCGGTGGACGCCGCTTTCGGTCTTGGCATAGCCATAAGCATTTTCGCCCTTGATCAGGAAAGTCGCGGACTTGATGCCTGCCTGATCGCCGGCCTGATAATCGACCAGTTCGACCTTGTAGCCGCGCCGTTCGGCCCAGCGGCGATACATGCGGCTGAGGATTTCGGCCCAGTCCTGGCTTTCGGTGCCGCCAGCGCCTGCGTGGATTTCCAGATAGGTGTCGCTGGCGTCGGCTTCGCCTGCCAACAGCGCCTTGATCTTGTCCTCATCGGCGCGGTCGGCCAAGGCCTTCAACGAGGCGATGGCTTCGCTGACCATATCCTCGTCGCCCTCGGCCTCGGCCATTTCGATGAGTTCGGCATTGTCGGTCTTTTCGCTGGCGATCGCGCGGGTCGCGCCGATCGCGCTGTCCAGCCGGGTGCGTTCGCGCATGACCTCCTGCGCCAGCTTCGCATTGTCCCACAACGTTGGATCTTCGACGCGGGCGTTCAACTCGTCGAGGCGGCGCAGTGCACGGTCCCAGTCGAGGAAGCGCCGCAACAGGTCCAGCGCGGCGTCGATACGATCGATATATTGCTGCGCTTCGGCGCGCATAGTCTCATCTCCAAGTGACGGCGGCCCGGCCGACGCTGCACGCTCCTTAGCGCGTCACGGCGGGCTTGTCGAAGCGCGCTTCCTTCCCGATGCCAGGCCGGTTCGTCAAGCGCTTAGCCCTGAGTCACGCTTTCCAGCACGGCGGCGCGCAGTTCGGGGATGCCCATGCCTTTTTCCGCCGACGTCGCGATGATGTCGGGATGGGCGGCAGGACGCTTGCGGATCGCGGCGGCCGTATCGACGAACACCTGTTCCAGTTCGCTCGCCTTGATCTTGTCCGCCTTGGTCAGGATGATGCGGTAGCTGACCGCTGCCCCATCGAGCATGTCGAGCATGTCGGTATCGACATCTTTGATGCCATGGCGGCTATCGATGAGGACCAGCGTGCGCTTGAGCGCGGCGCGACCGCGCAGATAGTCGTTCACTAGGAACTTCCATTTGCGCACGACATCCTTGGGGGCCTTGGCATAGCCATAGCCCGGCATGTCGACGAGGCGGAAGCGCAGCGGTTCGCCCACGTCGAAGAAGTTCAACTCCTGCGTGCGGCCGGGCGTGTTCGACGTGCGCGCCAATGTGTTGCGGTTGGTCAGCGCGTTGAGCAGCGAGGATTTACCGACATTGGAGCGGCCCGCAAAGGCGACTTCGTTCACTGCCATGTCGGGTAGAAATTCCAGCGCGGGCGCGGATTTGAGGAAGGCGATCGGGCCGGAAAAGACCTTGCGCGCTTCTTCGATGATGTCGGGGGAGTCCATATCGTTCACCTCAAAATCCTCCCCCGGCGGGGGAGGGGGACCGCGCCCGAAGGGCGTGGTGGAGGGGTGTCGCCCCATCGATAGGGTGACACCCCTCCGTCTGGCCTGCGGCCATCCACCTCCCCTGCCAGGGGAGGACGGAAAGCCGCTTCGTTACTTCGTTGCCGTCGCCACGCTGAGCGCAGGATGGCGTTTGTAGAGCCACCATTGTTGCGCCATCGACAGGCAGTTGTTGGTGATCCAGTAGACCAGCAGACCCGCCGCGAAGGGGGCCATGATGAACATCATCATCCAGGGCATGATCGAGAAGATCTGCTGCTGCATCGGGTCCATCTGGGCCGGGTTGAGCTTGAACTGCAACCACATCGAAATGCCGAGCAGCACCGCCAGCACACCGATCGCCAGGAAGGATGGCGGGGTGAAGGGCAGCAGGCCGAACAGGTTGAGGATATGCAGCGGGTCAGGCGCGGACAGATCCTTGATCCACAGCACGAAGGGCTGATGGCGCATTTCGATCGTCAGCATCAGCACCTTGTAGAGCGCGAAGAAGATCGGGATCTGGATGAAGATGGGCAGACAGCCCGCGAGCGGGTTGACCTTCTCCGTCTTGTAGAGCGCCATCATCTCCTGCTGGAGCTTGGGCTTGTCGTCCTTATATTTTTCCTGCAGCAGCTTCATCTTGGGCTGCACCGCGCGCATCGCGGCCATGCTGGCGAACTGGCGCTGGGCGACGGGGAACATCAGCGCGCGGACCACGAAGGTCAGGCAGATGATGGCGACGCCGAAATTGCCGAGCGTTTCGAACAGCCAGTGGAGCAGCGCGAAGATCGGCTGTTCGAACCAGTAGAACCAGCCCCAATCGATGGCGCGGTCGAACAGCTTCACGCCATCGCGTTCATAGGCCTGGAGCGTTTTGACTTCCTTGGCGCCGACGAACAGGCGCTGGGTCTGGGTGACGGCCTTGCCGGGCGCGAGCATGGTCGAGCCGAGTGCGACATCGGCCTGATATTGCGTACCTGCGCCCTTGCGGAACTGGCCCGCAAAGTCGGCATCCTTGCCTGGCACGAGCGCGGAGAGCCAATATTTGTCGGTGAAGCCGATCCAGCCACCCTTCGACTGGAACTCGCGGGTCGAGGGGCCTTCGTCGAGATCGCTGTAATTGACGTCGTAATTGGCCGCGTTGTTGAACACGCCCATCGGCCCGATATGGATGGTCCAGGTGTCGGGATCCTTGGGCACGCCGGTACGGCTGATATAGCCATAGGGCTTGACGCCCACCGTGCCGGTGCCGCTGTTCGACACTTTCTGCGCGGCGGTGATCATGTAATTTTCATCGACCGAGAGGCGGATTTCGAAAAGCTGGCCCGCGCCATTGTTCCACGTCAGCGTGACGGGGCTGGTCGGCGTCAGCGCGCTACCTTGCGCGGTCCAAACCGTATCCTTGTTCGGGGTCTTGAGCCCCTCACCCTGCCAGCCGAAGCCAGCAAAATAGGCGTCCTGCGTCCCGGCCGGGCTATAGAGACGAACGTCGGCCGAGTCCTTGGCGATCGTTTCCTTATAGGTCGGCAACACGATGTCATCGATGCGCGCGCCCTTGAGGTTGATCGAGCCAATCAGCTTGGGCGTGCGGATCGGGACGCGCGGCCCTTCCTTCAGCACGACCGCGCGGTCGCGAATCGCGGCGGGGCTGTCGGCGGTCGGATCGGCAGCGGGATTGGCGACCGGGGTTGTCTTGCCCCCTTCGATCCGGGTGACGGGCGGGTTGGCGGCCGGAAAGAAATAGCCCGATACATAGGGCCAGCCGAACAGGATCGCTGCGGTCAGCAAAACCGCGAGAATGATATTCTTCTTGTCGTCCACGCTATTCGGCTCCGCCGTCTCTTGTGTCTTTATCAGGGAACCGGGTCATAGCCCGACCCGCCCCATGGGTGGCATCGCATTAGCCGCTTGCCTGCCAACCAGCTACCCTTGATCGCGCCATATTTGCGGATCGCGAGAATCGCATATTCCGAGCAGGAGGGCGCAAAGCGGCAGGAGGGCGGCAGGATGCGGGAAGGGCCAAGCTGCCAGGCGCGCGCGATCAGGATGAGCAAGCGACCGATCATGGGACTTTGCCCCGGTCCCCGGCCTTGCCCTTATCCCCGCCCTTGCCCCGGCCATGCCCTGCCCGCGCGCCATGGCGCGGCGGGCTATCGCCTGCTTGCGGCGCGCGCGCAATCTTGCCCAGCGCCTTTTGCAATTCGGTGCGCAGCAGGGTGAAATCGCGCTCGACCCCGCCATCCCGGCCGATCAGCACATGGTCTGCACCGGCAAAGCCATGGAGCGGCAGCAATTCGCGCGCGAGAACGCGAAAGCGGCGCTTCATCCGGTTACGGATGACGGCGCCGCCCACTTTTTTCGTGACCGTGATGCCAAAGCGCATCGCCGGATCGCCATCGGCACGGTCGCTCACCAGCAGGACGAAGCCCGGCATGGGTGCGCGCTTGCCGCGATTGGCCGCCAGAAAATCGGCCCGCTTGCCCATGATGGCAGGCGTAGCCGAAGGCGGCCCTTCGATCAGGCGCTCAGGCTCTTGCGACCGCGCGCACGACGGGCGCGGATGATGTTGCGGCCGCCGGGGGTCGCCATGCGGGCGCGATAACCGTGACGGCGCTTCCGAACCAGATTGCTCGGCTGAAAAGTGCGCTTCATCGTTCATTCCTCAAAAAACAACTAGAGAATCGGGCGTGACAAAAAAGGGCCGCCAAAGCAGCGGCCGCAAGTCAGGGTGCGTCCGATAGGCAAAGGAGGGGTGGAAGTCAATGGTGGAGCTTGGCGTTGACTACCGTTCGGTTCGAGCCTGTCGAGAACCCTTGGCGCCAGAGTTCTCGACAGGCTCGAACCGAACGGAGACATGATTATTTCCCGCGCGCGGCTGCGACGCCGCTCTGGAGCGCATCATAGCCGACCGCGCCGTTCAACACCTGGCCACCGATCACGAAGGTCGGCGTGCCGCTCGCCTGCAATTTCTGGGCGAGCGCGATGTTGGACTGGATTTCGGCGTCATATTTGCTCGATGCGATGGCGGCTTCGGCATCGGCTTTGCTGATCCCCGCCTTGCCCGCCGCAGCGATGATGCTGTCGCGCGTCACCCGGCCCGCGCCATACATGGCCTTGTGATAGGCCATGTAT
>Ga0209231_1000058_pt1 | contig 84303 bp, 64 predicted proteins | sample Deesub45470m_DNA_FD_188086 | JGI IMG/M metagenome (GOLD analysis project Ga0209231, IMG submission 188086) | Deep subsurface microbial communities from North Pacific Ocean - 450_OLKR46/470m Metagenome (SPAdes) (version 2) | ecosystem: Environmental > Terrestrial > Deep subsurface > Unclassified ...
GTTAAAATTGGAGGTAATATCATCAACGATGATGCTGCCTTAATTTCATTTTTAAAAGATTTTTCAGAATTAGATGGTTTTAAAATTTTGGTTCACGGAGGAGGGAAGAAAGCAACAGAAATTGCTGAAGAAATGGGCTTAAAACCTAAAATGGCAAATGGAAGAAGAGTAACTGATGAAGCCAATTTAGAAGTTGTAACTATGGTATATGCGGGGTTACTAAATAAAAAAATAACGGCGCTTTTACAAAAAAATAATTGTAATGCCATTGGATTATCGGGTGCTGATGCCAATTGTATTTTAGCGCATAAACGAATTGTAAAAGACATTGATTACGGTTTTGCTGGTGATGTTGATGCAGTAAACGCAGCATTTATAAATGTGCTTTTGCAAAACAAAGTAACGCCTGTTTTCTGTGCAATTACACACGATAAAAATGGACAATTGTTAAACACAAATGCTGATACTATAGCTTCCGAAGTTGCAATTGCAATGAGCGATTTGTATGATACAGAACTAAATTATGTGTTTGAATTAAAGGGTGTGTTATCAACTATTGAAGATGAAAATTCTGTAATTACGGAAATAAATTCAGAAAAATATGAGCAATTAGTAGCAAAAGGAGTTATTTCAAACGGAATGATTCCAAAGCTTCATAACTGTTTTAGTGCATTAAAAAAAGGTGTTCAAAAAGTAAAAATTGGTGACGCTTCATTAATTAAAAAAACTAATAATTTATATACAACACTAACAATATAAAAGGTTCGTCATGCTGAACTTGTTTCAGCATCGCATTTTATGAGACCCTGAAACAAGTTCAGGGTGACGATAATTTAAAGTACTTAACAAGTAAATAATGATAAATCAATTAACTAAACAAGCTATTGAATTGCTTAAAAAATTAATTTCAAAGCAGTCATTTTCAGGTGAAGAAAATGAAACAGCATTGTTAATAATGCAGTGGTTTTCTAGTCACGAAATAAAATTTGAAAGTGATAAGCATAATGTTTGGGCAAAAAACAAACATTTTGATGCTTCCAAAAAAACTATATTATTAAATTCTCATCACGATACCGTAAAACCAAATAAAAATTACACTAAAAATCCGTTCAAACCTGAAATTATTAATGGAAAATTATTTGGTTTGGGAAGTAATGATGCAGGTGGTTGTTTGATTTCTTTGTTAGCTACATTCACTTATTTTTATGATAGAACTGATTTGAAATATAATTTTGTGATAGTGGCTTCCGCTGAAGAAGAAAGTTCAGGTTTAAATGGTTTAAATAGTATGTTATCACTAATTCCTGAAATTGATTTTGCGATTATAGGTGAGCCAACATTAATGCAACTGGCAATTGCAGAAAAAGGTTTGTTGGTGTTAGATTGTGAAGCAAAAGGAACTGCAGGTCATGCAGCGCATGGAATTGGAGATAATTCTATTTACAACGCAATTGAAGATATACATTGGTTTCAAAATTTTGAATTTCCAAAACATTCTGAAACCTTAGGGAAAGTTAAAATGACCGTGACTCAAATTGAAGCGGGAAACCAACATAATGTAATACCTGCAAGTTGTAATTATGTTGTAGATGTTAGAGTTACAGATGCATATAGTAATCAAGAAGTTTTAGAAATTATACAATTGAATGTGAAGTCGAAAGTGTCAGCAAGGTCACTTCGATTAAATTCTTCATCCATACCAAAAGATCATCCAATTGTACAAGCGGGTATTAAATTAGGAAGAGAAACGTATGGTTCGCCAACACTTTCTGATCAGTCGGTTTTAAGTTGTCCTTCATTAAAATTAGGACCTGGACAAAGCTTGCGTTCGCATACTGCCGATGAATTTATTTATCTTTCAGAAATTGAGGAAGGAATAGATTTGTACATTAAAATATTAGAAGAAATAGTTTAAAAACTATTGTCATATTGAGCGCAGTCGAAATATCTCATTTTTAGTATTGAGATTCTTCATTTCATTCAGAATGACAATTTAATAAAAGAACAATAATTATGAAACTTTGGGATAAAGGATTTTCAACCGATAAAAAAATAGATTTATTCACAGTTGGTGACGACAGAGAACTTGATTTAATTTTAGCGAAATACGATGTGATTGGAAATATTGCACATGCAAAAATGTTACACAGCATAGGATTATTAACTGCTGAAGAATTAAAATTACTTGAAATAGTTTTAGAATCAATTTTAAAAACTATTGAAGAAGGAAATTTTATAATTGAAGATTCTTTTGAAGATGTACATTCTAAAGTGGAGTTTTTATTAACTGAAAAGTTAGGCGATACGGGTAAAAAAATTCATACCGCACGTTCAAGAAACGATCAGGTTTTGGTAGATGTTCATTTATACATTAAAGATGCTTTAGATGAAATTAATGCAGATGTTAATGAATTATTTGATTTGTTAATTTCATTAGCTGAACAACATAAAAATGTATTATTGCCAGGCTATACACATTTGCAAATTGCAATGCCATCATCTTTTGGGTTGTGGTTTTCAGCGTATGCGGAAACTTTAATTGATGATATTTATTTTATAAAAGCTGCATATAAAGTTGCAGATCAAAATCCTTTGGGCTCAGCTGCCGGTTATGGAAGTTCTTTTCCTATTGATAGAGATTTTACAACCAAAGAATTGGGGTTTGAAACCTTAAAATTTAATTCTGTTGCGGCTCAAATGGGAAGGGGGAAATTAGAAAAATCGGTTGCATTTGCAATAAGTTCTGTGGCAAGTACCTTGTCAAAAATGAGTATGGATATTTGTTTATATATGAGTCAGAATTTTAGTTTTATTTCATTTCCAGATGAATTAACAACAGGTTCAAGTATTATGCCTCATAAAAAAAATCCAGATGTTTTTGAATTAATCAGAGGAAAATGCAACAAATTACAAGCATTGCCTTACGAGTTCACCTTAATTACAAACAACTTGCCAAGTGGTTATCACAGAGATTTACAATTGTTAAAAGAAGGGTTGATACCGTCGTTTTCAACCTTAAAGTCGTGTTTGGAAATGCTAACGTATTCATTAAAAAATATTCGTGTAAGAGCTGATATTATTAACGATGAAAAATATTTGTATTTATTTAGCGTAGAGGAAGTTAACAAACTGGTTCAAAGCGGAGTCCCGTTTAGAGATGCTTATAAAATTGTTGGGAAAAACATTAATGAAGGCACTTTTAATCCAGATAAAAAAGTGAATCATACGCATAAAGGAAGTGTTGGGAACTTGTGTTTGGATGAAATAGTTGCAAAGAAAAATAAGGCTTAAGTAATAGATTTGTCATTCCTGCGAAGGCAGGAATCTTTTAGTTACAAGCATCCCAAATTACATCATCTGGAGTTGATGCAATTAATGCTATTTTTTTATTTGTTACAGGATGCATAAATTCAATTTTTCGAGCATGTAAATGAATACTTGCATCTTTATTACTTCGGTCAAAACCATATTTTAAATCGCCTTTAATGGGTGACCCAATAGCTGCTAACTGACATCTGATTTGGTGATGGCGACCTGTCTCTAAATCAACTTCTAACAAATGATAATTATCTAAAGATTTTAAAAGTTTATAATGAAGAATTGATTTTTTACTTCCTTCAATTTCTGTACTATATGAGGTAGATTTATTGTTTTTAGGATTTTTCTTCAAATAACCAACAAGAGTGTCTTCTTCATTATTGGGTTTATTTTTAACAACAGCCCAATAGGTTTTATCAACTTTTTTATCGCGTAGCATTTTGTTAAAACGCTCTAAAGATTTTGATGTTCTGGCGAAAACAACAACGCCGGTTGTAGGTCTGTCAAGTCTGTGAACTACACCCAAAAAAACGGCACCAGGTTTATTGTACTTTTTTTTAATATATTCTTTAACAATTTCACTTAACGGTGTATCACCAGTTTTATCACCTTGAATAATATCACCTGATTGTTTATTAATAATAATGAAGTGATTATCTTCAAATAAAATATTTAAATTGTCTTTAGTAGAAGGCATTTTAATTCTTTTTTTCTACATCTTGATTTACCTTATCAATAAATTCAAGGATTTCTTCTCTTCCAGTTCCATGAGTTGCAGATGAAACAAAGTGTTGAGGCATAGTTTCCCACATTGTTTTGGTCATGGTTTCACTATAAATTTGAATATTCTTGTTAAGTTGGTTTAATTTAAGTTTGTCTGATTTTGTAAAAATAATACAAAACGGAATCCCATTTTCACCTAAAAATTGCATAAATTCTAAATCAATTTTTTGAGGTTCAAGTCTTGAATCAATTAATACAAAAGAGCAAATCAGTTGTTCGCGTTGTAAAAAGTAGTTCTTTATAAAACTTTGAAACGTTTGCTTAATAGTTTTTGAAACTTTTGCATATCCGTAACCAGGTAAATCAACTAAAAACCAATTTTCATTAATTTTAAAGTGATTTATAAGTTGTGTTTTTCCAGGTTTTCCAGATATTTTTGCCAACTTATTTCTGTCAGTTAGCATATTAATTAAAGATGATTTTCCTACATTAGAGCGACCTATAAAAGCATACTCTGGGAGTTGTTCTTTTGGGCATTTAGAAACATCAGAATTGCTAATTACAAAATCAGCGGTTTTAATTTTCATTCCTTATAATTTTCTTTCATGAAGCCAGTTAGCAAGAATTTTATTAAACTCTTCTGGATGTTCCATCATAGGAACGTGTCCACATTTATCAATCCAATATAAATTTGCATCAGGCAATAATCTTTGAAAATCTTCAGCAACTATTGGGGGGGTTACGGTATCATTTTTACCCCATATCAAACAAGTTGGAGTATTCATTGTGGGTAAATCTTTCGCCATATTGTGTCTTATAGCACTTTTGGCAATTGCTAGTGTTTTTATAACTCTACTTCTGTCGTTTACTGATGCGTAAACCTCATCAATAATTTCTTTAGTTGCGATTTTAGAATCGTAAAATACTTCCTCAGTTTTAGCTTTAATATATTCGTAATTACCTCTTTTTGGATAGGTGTCACCCAATGATTTTTCGTATAAACCAGAGCTTCCAGTTAATACAAGTCCTGAAACATTTTTTAGGTTTAATTTTGTAAAATACAATGCAATATGACCTCCTAGCGAATTCCCAAGTAGTATTGCATTGTCGATTTTTTTAAAAGCCATAAAATCTTTTAAAAATTTAGAAATATTTTTAACATTGGTTTTTAACAGGGGTAATGAATATATTGGTAATTCAGGAATAAGGATTTTATACCCATTTTTTGAAAAATGGTTAAGTACACCGTCAAAGTTACTCAACGTACCCATAAGCCCGTGTAGCACTATTATTGGTTGTCCTTCACCCGCTTCAGTATAACTAAATTTTCCTTCTTTGATAAGATTATGGCTCATTAAATTTCAATTTTTAAGCTAATTACAAATGTAACCTTTTTTTCTAAAATACGCTTTTTTTTCAAAAGCCAAAGATTTTAATTTTAACAAGCTGTTTTTCAAAAAAGTAGGTTGAAAAACAGGTATTATGTTAAAAGTTATCAACAAAGTGGGTAAAAGTGGAAAAATGTGGGAAAAAATTTATATTTTTGAATACACACAAAGAATTAATGGTAAATATAATTGGGACATACGAGTGTAAGGCTGATGTTAAAGGAAGATTAGTACTTTCTGCTGCATTAAAAAAGCAACTTTCGCCAATGCTACAAGAGGGTTTTGTATTAAAACGTTCTGTGTTTCAGCCATGTTTAGAGTTATATCCAATGTCTGAGTGGAATATTTTAATGGCTGAAGTAAACAAGCTGAATAGGTTTGTAAAAAAGAACAATGACTTTATCAGGCGCTTTACTGCTGGAGTTAAAATTATTGAACTTGACAGTTCAGGAAGACTTTTAATTCCTAAGGACTTACAAACTTTTGCTTCAATAACTAAAAATGTAGTGCTTTCTTCTGCAGTAAATATTATTGAAATATGGGATAAAGACAACTATGAAAAAGCTATAGATGATGCTACTGTAGATTTTGCCGATTTAGCTGAAGATGTAATGGGTACTAAAATTGAAGGTGGAGATGGAATATCATAACCCTGTTTTATTAAAAGAAAGTGTTGAAGGTTTAAATATTAAGCCTAATGGTGTTTATGTTGATGTTACTTTTGGTGGAGGCGGGCATTCAAAAGAAATTTTAAGCAGATTAAATGAAAAAGGAAAATTATTTGCTTTTGACCAAGATGAAGATGCAAAACGAAATATAATTGATGATGAACGGTTTACGTTGATTCCACAAAATTTCAAGTTTATTAAAAGATATTTGAGGTTTTATGGAATAAAAAAAGTAGATGGTATTTTGGCTGATTTAGGTGTTTCTTCACATCAATTTGATGAAGCGGAACGAGGTTTTTCAACTCGATTCGACGCAGATTTAGATATGAGAATGAATCAATCAGGAGGCCTATCAGCTTTTGATGTGGTAAATTCTTATGAGGAGGAAAAGTTAAGTGATGTTTTATTTCAGTACAGTGAATTACGCAATGCTAAAGCAATCGCAAAAAAAATAGTTGAGGCACGAGCTAAAAAGAAAATAAAAACAAGTTTTGAGTTAAAAGAAGTGTTGAGTGAATTTGTTCCAAAAGCAAAAGAACATAAAATTTTAGCTCAAATTTTTCAAGGAATTAGGATAGAAGTAAATCAGGAAATTGAAGCGCTCAAAGAATTTTTATTACAAATTCCAGAATTATTAAATACTGACGGAAGGCTGAGCGTAATATCCTATCACTCATTAGAAGATAGGCTAGTTAAAAGATTTATTAGAAGCGGATTGTTTGAAGGGGAGCCTGAAAAAGATTTTTTTGGAAATATAAGTGTACCAATGAAGAAAGTTGGTCAAATGAAAGTACCAACTTCAAAAGAAATAAGTGAGAACAATAGAGCAAGAAGTGCCAAACTTAGAATTGCAACTTTAACATAAATGTCAATAATTAAAAACAACATATACAGCGTATTAAAAGGAAACTTTTTAATAAATGAAGATTCATTTAAAAACTGGCGTTTCATTTTATTTATTGTTGGACTAATGTTGTTAATGATTTCAAGTTCTCACAGTTCAGATAAAAAAGTCATGAGAATTGCTGAATTAAATAAAGAAATTAAAGAATTAAGAGCTGAATTTGTAGATATACGTACAACATCAATGGGATTAAAATTGGAATCAACCATACGTCAAAAAGTAATTAGCCTTGAGTTAAAACCAAGTGAAGAACCACCTCAAGTCATTCGAGTAACACATAAAAAAGAAAAGTAATATTGGCAACTTCTAAAAAAAGCATATTAAATAAATTGTATGTCGTTTTCGCTTTGATAACGCTTTTTTTGATGGCTATTATATTTAAACTAACCAACATTCAATATGCTGATGGTGAAAAGTATAGGAGTTTGTCTGAACATTTAACATTAAGAAACGATACCATTTTTGCAAATAGAGGAAACGTGTTTTCAGATGACGGAAGTTTATTAGCCACATCAATGTCTCAATATGAAATTAGAATGGACGCTTATACGGTAGATTCTAAAATCTTTGAACAAAACATACGAAGTCTGTCTGTTGAACTTTCAAAAATGCTTGGGAATTCTGCTTCAAGTTGGGAAACAAAAATCAGAAAAGCAAAAAGCAATAAAAACAGATACCTATTTATTACTCGAAAATTAGGGTATAGTGATTATATGAAAATTAAAAGTTTTCCAATTTTTAATTTAGGAATGTATAAAGGAGGCTTTATTGCTGAGCAGTCTACTGTGAGGGCACATCCTTTAGGAAAAGTTGCAGAAAGAACAATTGGATATGATGATTATAGAGGCGCACCAGGTATTGAAGGCGCTTTCAGAAGTTATTTAAAAGGAAAGCATGGATGGAGGATGAAGCAAAAAATTGCAAAGGGGCAATGGAAACCCATAAACGATAATAATGAAAAAGAACCAATTGATGGTAAAGATATTGTAACAACCATTGATGTTAATATACAAGATATTGCACACCATTCTTTATTAAGACAATTGGAATTTTATGATGCAGATCACGGTTGTGTTGTGGTTATGGAAACCAAAACAGGTGAAATTAAAGCAATTTCTAATTTAGGTAGAAATTCAAGTGGTAATTATTACGAACGACTGAATTATGCAATAGGCGAATCTCATGAACCAGGTTCAGCGTTTAAAGTAATGTCCATGGTGGCTGCATTAGAATCCAAAGTAATTGACACTAGTACAATTGTTGATACTGGAGAAGGAAAATACAGAATGTATGGTCGTTTTATAAATGATTCTCACCGTGGTGGATATGGAAAAATATCTTTTGCAAAAGCTCTTGAAGTTTCTTCAAATATTGGCTTTGCACGGTTAATTGAAGAAAATTTTGGTCAAAACCCTGAAAAGTTCATCAATTCTTTGAAGTCAATGCATTTAAATGAATATTTAGATTTACCTATAAAAGGAGAAGGTAAACCTGAAATTCCTGCTCCAGGAGAAAAAAAATGGAGTAAAAATGCGCTTCCGTCAATTGCTTATGGTTATAATTTAAGTTTAACACCATTACAAATATTAACATTTTACAATGCCATTGCCAATAATGGCGAAATGGTAAAGCCAAGGTTCGTAAAAGAGATTCGTACTTGGGATAATCATGTAGAATACTTTGGGAAAGAAGTGATAAACCCAGCAATTTGTTCAAAAGAAACAATAGGTAAAGTGCAAGCGATGCTTAAAAATGTAGTGGTTCGTGGAACTGGACAAAAATTATTTTCTGAAAGTTTTTCAATGGCTGGCAAAACAGGTACTGCAAGAACTGAATATTGGAAAGAAGATTGGGATTCTAAAAAACTATACATTTCTTCTTTTACTGGTTATTTTCCTGCCGAAAACCCTAAATATTCCTGTATTGTGGTTATTCACAAGCCAAAAGTAGAAACAGGTTATTATGGTGCAGATGTTTCTGGACCTGTATTTAAAGATATTGCTCAAAAAATTTATACGTCAAATCATATTATCAATAATATAGATAACAACAGTCCAAATTTTACAAGTGTTAAAGATAATTATAACTCATACTATACAATTTCTAATCAGGAACTTAAAGAAATACCTGATGTAAAAGGAATGGCTGGGATGGACGCAATTTCTTTACTTGAAAATTTGGGCTTAAAGGTGAATTTTGAAGGTAAAGGAAAAGTTGTTGAGCAATCAATAAATGCAGGTGAAAATTTAATTAAAGGAGCTATTATTTTTTTAAAATTAACGTAATTGAAGATCGTAAAAGACATATTGTACAAGGTTAGTATTCATTCTGTTCAGGGAAGAACTGATAAATTGATAAACACTATTGCTTTTGATTCAAGAGAAGTACAACCAAACAGCTTATTTGTTGCTCAAAAAGGGCTGGTTTTTGACGGACATAAATTTATATCAAAAGCCATTGAATTAGGTGCAACAGTAATAGTATGTGAAGATTTACCAGAAACTTTAATTGAAAACATTACGTATGTTAAAGTTGATGATTCCAATAGCGCTTTGGCAATTATAGCTTCAAATTTTTATGAAAATCCTTCTTCAAAATTAAAATTAATAGGAATTACGGGGACTAATGGTAAAACAACCATTGCCACATTACTATATCAGTTATTTCAAAAAGCAGGGTATAAAACAGGCTTGTTATCTACCGTAAAAATATTTGTAGATAAACAATCATACGATGCAACCCATACAACACCAAATTCGGTATTGATAAACAAATATCTTTCTGAAATGGTTGCTATTGGCGTTGATTATTGTTTTATGGAGGTAAGTTCTCATGGCATTCATCAAAAAAGGACAGAAGGATTACAATTTGCAGGCGGTGTATTTACCAATTTAACCCATGACCATTTAGATTATCACAAAACTTTTATTGAGTATAGAGATGTAAAAAAATCATTTTTTGATTCATTACCAAAATCAGCTTTTGCATTGGTAAATATTGATGATAAAAATGGGGAGGTTATGCTTCAAAACACCAAAGCTAAAAAATACTCGTACGCTCTAAAAACAATGGCTAACTATAAAGGGAAGATTTTAGAAAATCAATTTTCTGGCTTGCTATTAAATATAAATGATAATGAAGTTTGGACGAAACTAATAGGAAGTTTTAATGCCTATAATTTAGTTGCAATATATGGAGTTGCAAGTTTATTAGGTTTAGATTCAACAGAGTCATTAACCCATTTAAGTGAGTTGGAAAGCGTAAGTGGTAGATTTCAACATTTTATTTCCAAAGAGGGTGTCACTGCAGTTATAGATTATGCACATACACCTGATGCTTTACAAAATGTTTTGGAAACTATAAATAATATTAGAACAGGAAATGAACAAGTTATTACCGTTGTGGGATGCGGTGGCAATCGAGATAAGGCTAAACGCCCTGTTATGGGGCGTATAGCTTCTCAATTGAGTTCACAAGTTATTTTTACTTCAGACAACCCTAGAAGCGAAGATCCACAAACAATTATTAATGAAATGGAAAGTGGTGTTGAGCCCCATAATTTTAAAAAAATACTATCCATTTTAGATAGAAAACAAGCCATAAAAACAGCAACAAAACTTGCCAAAAAGCAAGATATTATTTTGATAGCAGGAAAAGGACATGAAACATATCAAGAAATAAAAGGAGTACGAATGCATTTTGATGATTATGAAATAATCACTCAATTACTTTAAATAAAAGAGAGCAATGTTATATTATTTATTTGACTATTTAGATCAACATTACAATATTATAGGAGCAGGATTGTTTCAATATATTTCTTTCCGATCTGCCTTAGCTTTTATTATTTCCTTGCTTTTTTCAACAATTTACGGTAAAAGAATTATCAATTATTTACGATTGAAACAAGTTGGAGAATCTGTAAGAGATTTAGGGTTAGCTGGTCAAATTGAAAAAGCTGGAACACCTACCATGGGTGGGATCATTATTATTTTAGCAACACTGATACCAGTTGTTTTACTTGCTGAATTAGATAATATTTACATTGTCATACTTATAGTAACCACCATTTGGATGGGAACAATTGGCTTTATTGATGACTATATAAAAATATTTAAAGACGATAAATCTGGATTAAAAGGAAGGTTTAAAATTTTAGGTCAAGTTACTTTGGGAATTTTTGTAGGGGCTATGTTTTATTTTCATCCAAGTGTAACAATGAAAGAAAAGTTGCCAGTAAAATATCAATACATTACAGAGCAGGGAGTTCCTGTTTTGTTTGGAGAGGCTAAAAAATCAACCAAAACAACCATTCCTTTTTTAAAAAACAATGAACTTGAATACGCAGATGCCTTAAAGTTTTTAGGAAATGGATTTAAAGATTATGCTTGGCTTTTATTTATTCCAATTGTGATTTTTATCATTACGGCGGTTTCAAATGGAGCTAATTTAACAGATGGAATTGATGGTTTAGCAGCGGGTTCATCGGCTATTATTGTGCTCACTTTAGGTATTTTCGCCTGGGTTTCTGGTAACATTATTTTCGCAAATTATCTAGACGTCATGTACATACCCAATTCTGGGGAAATGACCATTTTTATTGCCGCTTTTGTTGGGGCTTTGGTGGGGTTTTTATGGTACAATACCTATCCAGCTCAAGTTTTTATGGGCGATACAGGAAGTTTAACCATAGGTGGTATTATAGCTGTTTTAGCAATTGCAGTCCGTAAAGAATTATTAATACCAATTTTAGCTGGGGTCTTTTTTATTGAAACTTTATCAGTGATACTTCAGGTAGCTTATTTTAAATATTCGAGAAAAAAATATGGTGAAGGAAGACGCATATTCAAAATGTCGCCATTACATCATCATTATCAAAAATCAGGGTATCATGAAAGTAAAATTGTAACTAGATTTTGGATTGTTGGAATTATGTTGGCAGTATTAGCAATAGTAACGCTAAAATTAAGATAAATATAGAATTTTGAATTATGATTAACGAATTACGATTTGTTAAATAAATGAAAGAAATATTAAAAAATAGAACAAAAAGATTTGCAATTGATTGCTGGAAGTTATGTAAAAATTATTCAGTTTTAAGAGATTATGATGCTTTTTGTAGGCAATTAATAAGGTGTTCAAGTTCTGTTGGCGCAAATTACAGAGCTGCTTGCAGGGCTAAATCAAATGCCGATTTTATAAATAAGTTGAAGATTGTTGAGGAAGAAGCAAATGAAAGCATGTTTTTTTTTAGAAATATTTCTAGAAATAAGTGAAGTGAATCATGATGAAATAAAGCGATTGCATAAAGAAGCGAATGAATTAGTATCCATTGTTGTGGCTTCAATTAAAACAATTCGAAACAAAAATGAAAATTGATAATGGAAAGCGAAAGTAATCGTAAATCGTCAATTGTCAATCGTAATTTAAAGCGACTTGTTGTTTTAGGTGCAGGAGAAAGTGGCGTAGGAACAGCTATTTTGGGAAAACAAAAAGGATATGATGTTTTTGTTTCAGATAAAGGAACAATTGCAAAAAAATATAAAAACGTTCTTTTAAATAATGCTATTTCTTTTGAAGAAGGAAATCATACTGAAGCTAAAATATTTGATGCTGATATAGTTATGAAAAGCCCTGGAATTCCTGATAAAGTTTCAATAATTATAAAATTGAAAGAAAAAGGTATTCCAGTTATTTCTGAAATTGAATTTGCTTCAAAATATACAGATGGGATAATTGTAGGTATAACAGGATCAAACGGAAAAACCACAACCACCATGTTGGTTAATCATATTTTGAAGAATGCAAATTTAAATGTGGGAATGGGAGGAAATATTGGGGAAAGTTTTGCGCAACAAGTGGCAGAAAACAACTTTGATATTCATGTACTTGAGTTAAGTAGTTTTCAGCTAGATGGCATCGTGAATTTTGTGCCACATATAGCTGTAATTACAAACATAACTCCAGATCATTTAGATAGGTATAATTATGAATTTGACAACTATATAAATTCAAAATTCAGAATCACAAAAAATCAAACAAAAGATGATTTTCTGATTTATGATTTTGATGATCAAGTGATTTCAACTTGGTTAAAAAACAATAAGGTGAATGCTACTTTATTACCATTTTCATTAGAAAAAGAAGTAGAACAGGGAGTGTATTTAAAAGACAATAATATAATGATAAAATATAAAACAGAAGATACCATAATGAGCATATCAACATTAGCATTAAAAGGGAATCACAATGTAAAAAATGCGATGGCGGCTGCTATGACAGCTTCATTGTTGAAAGTTAGAAAAAACAACATAAGAGAAAGTTTAGAGGATTTTGAGGGAGCTGAACATAGATTAGAGTCCGTTTTAAAAATCAATGGTGTGCAATATATAAACGACTCAAAAGCAACAAATATAAATGCAACATTCTATGCTTTACAAAGTATGACTACACCAACAGTTTGGATAGTTGGTGGAGTTGATAAAGGAAATGATTATCTAGAATTAATGCCTTTGGTAAGAGAAAAAGTGAAAGCTATTATTTGTTTGGGTTTAGATAATCAAAAAATTGTACAAACTTTTTGTAATGTAATTGACTTAATAGTAGAAACGGCAGGAGCTGAAGAAGCTGTGAAAGTAGCTTACAAAATAGCAGAAAAAGGAGATACTGTTTTATTGTCTCCAGCTTGTGCAAGTTTTGATTTATTTGATAATTATGAAGACAGAGGTGATAAATTTAAACAAGCAGTTAGAGAGTTATAATAAAACTGAATGAAGAATATTCTTAAAAATATTGAAGGTGATCGTGCTATTTGGGCAATAGTTACTTTTTTGGCACTACTATCGTTTTTACCAGTGTATAGCGCAAGTACCAATTTAGTTTATGTTGGAAATAATGGCACGCCTATTTATCATTTATTTAAGCATTTTATGTTACTATTTCTTGGCTTTTTAATTATATATGGAGTTCATAAAATTCCTTTCAGATATTTTAGTGGAGGTTCGGTATTAATGATTCCATTGGTCATAGTTTTGTTGGCATTTACGATAACACAAGGCACTACTATAGATGGAGCAAATGCAAGTCGTTGGATACAAATTCCATTTATTGGTGTAGGGTTTCAAACATCTACCTTGGCCGGCTTGGTATTGATGGTTTATGTTGCTCGCTACCTAGCAAAAAACAAGGAAAATGAAATTTCATTTAAGGAAAGTTTATGGCATTTATGGTTGCCAATAGCATTAATCTTGATATTAATTTTACCTGCAAATTTCTCAACAACGGCCATTTTATTTTCTATGATATTGTTGGTGACTTTTATTGGTGGATACCCTATAAAATATTTGGCATTTATTTTAGGTATGGGTGTTATAGTACTAGCACTATTTGTACTCACGGTTAAAGCATTTCCAGATGTAATGCCGAATAGAGTAGATACTTGGGTCAACCGTGCAGAAAGTTTTTTTGATGAAAATGCGGAAGAAGGGTATCAAGTTGAAAAAGCTAAAATAGCAATTGCCAGTGGTGGTGTACAAGGAAGAGGTCCAGGGAAAAGTGTTCAAAAGAATTTTTTACCCCAATCTACATCCGATTTTATTTTTGCAATTATTGTTGAAGAGTATGGTTTAATTGGAGCTGTAGTTGTTATTCTACTATATTTTACACTTTTATTTAGAATCTTAATTGCCGCCAAGAAAGCAGCAAGCGTATTTGCAACACTTTTAATAATAGGAGTTGGTTTACCCATCATTTTTCAAGCCATGATTAACATGGCAGTAGCGGTTAATTTATTTCCTGTTACAGGTCAAACATTACCATTAGTAAGTAGTGGTGGTACGTCTATCTGGATGACTTGCTTTGCAATAGGGATTATATTAAGTGTAACTGCTGAAAAAGAAAAAAAGCCAAATGGCACAAATGAAGAAAACCCTTTAGATATTTTACATGAAGCAATCGGTTAATATCATATTAAGTGGAGGCGGAACAGGTGGTCATATTTACCCTGCTGTTTCAATAGCTAATGAGTTAAAGGCAAAATATCCTGAGGCTAATTTCTTGTTTGTTGGGGCAAGGGATAAAATGGAGATGGAGAAGGTTCCTCAAGCGGGTTATGAAATTAAAGGTTTATGGATTTCTGGATTGCAAAGAAAGTTAACATTAAAAAATTTAGCATTTCCTTTCAAGTTATTTAGTAGTTTTTTAAATGCATATAAAATAATTAAAAATTTTAAACCATCAATTGTAATTGGTACGGGAGGTTTTGCAAGTGGGCCAACATTGTTTATGGCGAATAGATTAGGTATTAAAACGGTGATTCAAGAGCAAAATTCGTATCCGGGAATAACCAATAAATTACTAAGTAAAAAAGCACATAAAATTTGTGTTGCATACGATGGTTTAGAACGTTTTTTTCCTGTTGGTAAAATTATAAAAACTGGAAATCCTGTTCGTCAAGATTTATTGGATATTATTGGGAAAGAAGATGAAGCTCAAGCTTATTTTAAGTTGAAAAGTGATAAAAAAACACTCGTAATTATTGGTGGAAGTTTGGGTGCCAGAGCCATTAATAATTTAATTGAAAAACACATTCATTGGTTGGTTGAAAAGAAAGTTCAGGTGCTTTGGCAAACGGGAAAGATCTATTACAACGAGTTTAAAAAATATGATGAATTAGAAGGTGTACAAACTTTTTCTTTTATGGAAAGAATGGATTTAATGTATGCAGCTGCTGATTTTTTAATAAGTAGAGCAGGGGCAAGTTCAATATCCGAATTATGCATTGTTGGAAAACCAGTAATTTTCATTCCATCACCTAATGTAGCTGAAGATCATCAAACGAAAAATGCATTAGCTGTTGTAAATAATAATGCAGCGCTATTGTTAAAAGAATCGGAATTATACATGTTTCAAACCATGTTTAGTGATTTAATTGAAAATGAAGAATTACAGCAAACTTTGAGTGAAAATATTAAAAAATTAGCATTACCTAATGCTACAAAAGATATCGTAAAAGAAATTGAAAAACTATTGATTCGTTAAATGTTGAATTTAGAAAATATACATAATATCTATTTTGTTGGTATCGGAGGAATCGGTATGAGCGCTATTGCAAACTATTTTAAAAGCAATGGTAAAAATGTTGCGGGGTATGATAAAGTTTCAACTGAAATTACAAAATCACTCGAAGAAATTGGAATTTCTGTACATTTTGAAGATTCAATAGATCTCATTCCTAAGGAATTTAGAAATAAAGAAAACACATTAATAATTTACACGCCTGCAATTCCAAAAAATCATGCGGAATTAAACTATTTTTTAGAAAACAAATTCAATGTTTTAAAACGATCTGAAATATTAGGAGAAATAACGAAAAATTCTTTTTGTTTGGCTGTTGCAGGAACGCATGGAAAAACAACAACATCAACAATTTTAGGTCATATTTTTAAAGAAGCAGATTTAAATGCGACATCATTTTTAGGGGGAATTTCAGAAAATTACAATTCAAATTTAATTTTAGGAGGTAACGAAATTTCAATTGTTGAAGCCGATGAGTTTGATAGATCATTTTTAAAACTGGCTCCAAATATTGCTTGTATTACTTCAATGGATGCAGATCATTTAGATATTTATGGAGATCATTCAGAATTGCAAAAATCATTTAAAGAATTTGCAAATAAGGTTTCGAATACTTTAATAATAAGAAAAGGATTACCAATAAAAGGCAAAACATACGGTTTAAATGAAAATGCTGATTTTGATGCTAAAAATTTAAGAATTGAAGAGGGTACTTACATTTTCGATGTACAAACTCCAACAGAAATCATACAAAACATAAAAATAAATTTACCAGGAAAACATAATGTGCTAAATGCAGTGGCAGCTTTAGCAATGGCAAATAGTTATGGGGTTTCACTCCAAGTCATTGCTAGAGCTTTACTATCTTTTAAAGGAATTAAAAGACGTTTTTCTTATAAAATTAAAGCAGATAATTTAGTGTTGATTGATGATTATGCACATCATCCAACAGAAATAAATGCAATAGTTGATTCGGTTAAAGAAATGTATCCATCTAAAAAAGTTTTAGGGATATTTCAACCTCATTTATTTAGCAGAACAAGAGATTTTATTGATGATTTTGCAACAAGTTTATCAAGATTTGATGAACTGATTTTGTTAGATATTTACCCAGCAAGAGAATTACCAATTGAAGGTGTTACTTCAGGATGGTTGTTGCGTAAAATTTCTTTAGAAAAAAAACAAATTTCTTCAAAACAAAATTTAATACCAGCAATTCTTAAATCTGATGCCCAAATTATAGTCATGATTGGAGCTGGTGATATAGGTGAATTAGTAGATAAAGTAAAAAATAAACTAAGCGTTGAAAATTAATTGGAATTACATAAAAGGCGTGTTATTAATCACTTTAGTAGTGTTTTTATATGGATTTGCAAACCATAAAAACAATGCTGAAAAAGTACATGATATCATTGTAGAATTTGAAGAGGGAGAGAACCTTTTTATGAATTACCAAATGGTTAATAAATTGTTAATACAAAATGGTGAGACGGTTAAAAATAAAGAAAAATCTGTTATAGATTTACACAAACTGGAGGCAAAAATTCAATCGCACCCTATGGTAGAAAATGCTACAGTTTTTTTAACGGTTGATGGGTTGTTGAAGACAAAAATCAAACAGCGAACACCTATTGCAAGGGTTGTTTCAGGTAATAGTAGTTATTATATTGATAGACAGGGGAAAAAGATGCCAATGTCTGAAGAACATTCTGCAAGAGTGTTGTTAGTCTCGGGCATGGATTTAGAGAAAGATGTTGATGATGTTTATTTTTTAGTATCAACAATTTTGAAGGATAATTTTTTAAAACAAGAAATTATAAGCATCCAAAAAATGCCGAATAAAGAATTTGTTTTAGGAACAAGAATAGGTGAACAAGAAATTATAGTAGGAAATATTGACAATTTGATGGCGAAATTTGAGAATTTGAAATCATTTTTTAGCAAAGCAATGGTGGATAATTCGATAGATAATTTTACCTCAATTAATTTAAAATACAATCAACAGGTTGTGTGCACAAAAAAGTAAATTATGGAAAACGATGATATTTCAGTAGGACTAGACATAGGAACAACAAAAATTGTTGCTATGATTGGTCGTAGAAATGAATATGGGAAAATTGAGTTGTTGGGTACTGGTAAAGCAAAAAGTTTAGGTGTTCATAGAGGTGTGGTTAACAATATTACACAAACCATTCAATCTATACAACTAGCTGTTGATGAAGCAATTGCAGTTTCTGGAATTAAAATAACTGAAGCAGTTGTGGGTATTGCAGGTCAGCATATTAGAAGTTTACAACACAGCGATTATATAACGCGTCCAAATTCTGAAGAAGTTATTTGTGACGAAGATTTAGAAAAACTTGAGAAACAAGTTTATAAACTGGTTATGTTGCCAGGAGAAGAAATTATTCATGTATTGCCTCAAGAATTTAAAGTTGATGGGCAGGCAGAAATTACGGAACCCGTTGGGATGTATGGTGGAAGATTGGAAGCGAATTTCCATGTGGTAGTTGGGCAGGTTTCATCAATAAGAAATATTGGACGTTGTATAAAAAGTGCAGGATTAAATTTAGCGGGTATTACATTGGAACCTTTGGCATCTGCAGAAGCGGTTTTAAGCACTGAAGAAAAAGAAGCAGGTGTAGCCTTAATTGATATTGGTGGTGGAACTACAGATTTAGCAATTTTTAAAAATGGAATCATAAGACATACAGCGGTTGTGCCATTTGGAGGAAATGTAATAACTGAAGATATTAAAGAAGGCTGTTCTATTATTGAAAAACAAGCTGAACTATTAAAAACCAAATTTGGATCTGCTTGGCCTGGTGAAAATAAGGAGAATGAAATTGTTTCAATTCCTGGTTTAAGAGGAAGAGACCCAAAAGAAATTACACTTAAAAACTTATCAAAAATCATTCATGCGCGAGTTGTGGAAATTATAGAACAAGTGTTTTTAGAAATTAAAAATTATGGGCATGAAGAACCAAAGAAAAAATTAATTGCAGGAATTGTTTTAACAGGTGGTGGCGCTGAATTAAAACATATCAAACAATTGGTTGAATATATTACAGGAATGGATACAAGAATTGGCTATCCTAATGAAAATTTAGCAGGTGATTCAGATGAAAGTTTATCAAGTCCACAGTATGCAACAGCTGTTGGGCTGTTAATGAACGGATTAAATAAAATTCAAAAAGCGAAAGTTAAAAAACCTGTTAAACAGGAAGAAGAAGTTCCTAAAGATTCAAAAGTAGCAGAAACAATAGAAACTTTTAAAGAACCTAAAAAGTCAATATTTGAGAAATGGGGAGATAAATTTAGAGATTTTTTAGACAACGCAGAGTAAAAAGTAATTTTAGAAAAAGACAAACAACTATATTATGAGCAGTTCAGATTTCAACAACATTTCATTCGATTTACCCAAAAATCAGTCAAACGTAATAAAAGTAATAGGTGTAGGAGGTGGTGGTAGTAATGCCGTTAACCAAATGTACTTACAAGGTATTAACGGAGTTGATTTTGTGATTTGTAATACGGATGCTCAAGCACTTCAGAATAGTCCAATTCCAACAAAAATTCAATTAGGAATTTCATTGACTGAAGGTTTAGGAGCAGGTGCAAATCCTGAAGTAGGAGAACAAGCTGCCATTGAAAGCATACAGGAAATTAAAGATATGCTTTCATCCAATTCAAAAATGGTATTTATTACTGTTGGTATGGGTGGAGGAACCGGTACTGGTGCTGCGCCGATAATTGCTAAAATTGCTCGTGAATTAGATTTACTAACTATTGGTATTGTTACTACACCGTTTGTTTTTGAAGGGAAAATGCGAAATGATCAAGCTCAAAAAGGGATTGAAAAATTACGCGGATATGTAGATTCTTTAGTTGTAATTAATAACAATAAATTAAGAGAAGTTTATGGAAACCTTGGTTTTAAAGCTGGGTTTTCTAAAGCTGATGAGGTGTTATCTACAGCTGCTCGTGGAATCGCTGAAGTAATTACACATCATTACACTCAAAATATTGATTTAAAAGATGCTAAAACAGTACTTTCAAATAGTGGAACTGCAATTATGGGCTCTGCTACAGCATCTGGGTTAAACAGGTCTGAGATTGCAATTTCAAAAGCGTTAGATTCCCCATTATTAAATGACAATAAAATTACGGGAGCTAAAAATGTATTGTTGCTAATTGTTTCTGGTACTGAAGAGATTACCATTGATGAAATAGGTGAAATAAACGACTATATTCAAACGGAAGCCAAATCCAATGTAAATATTATAATGGGTGTTGGTGAAGATGAATCATTGGGTGATGCAATTGCGGTTACTATTGTTGCCACGGGTTTTAACAAAGATCAGCAGCATGAAATTTCAAATATTGAAGCCAAAAAAATAATTCATACACTAAATGATGATCAGGAAGCAACTTTCGATTTTTCAGAAAAAAGAATCGAAAAGCCTTTAACGAAACAAACCGTTGATTATATTGATAATACAACTATTGAAGATAAAATTGTATATGATTTAGGGGAAGAAATTGAAGATGAATTTGACATTATCCCAACAACACAACTTATCAAAAATATAGATGTTGTTTATGAGGAAATTTCTTTAGAAAATCTTGATGAATTCATAATTACTTCAATAAATAACGAAATTGAAGAAGAACCAATTCAAATTGAAGAAGAAAATCAAATTTCATTTACGTTTGATTTACCTATTGCAGAAGCAAACAAAAAAAATGTAACAGAAGAAAAAAAGATAAGTATTGAAGATATCCCTGTACTGAACCATCAAGTTGTAAAACCCTTAAAAGAAGTTGAGGAGGATGTGTATTTTTCATTAGAAGATTATACTGAATTGGAAGATAACTTATTAAATGCATCTAAACCAATTTCGATTAAAACTAAAATAAATGATGAATTAAATTTAACACTTAGATCAGAAGTGAAATTTGACATCAACAACCATGAAGTTGTAGACCATAAAGAAATTTCACCTTTAGACTTAACGATTGCTGAATTGCAAAAAAGAGCGGCTGAAAGACGTGAGAAAATGAAAAAGTGGAACTATAAATTTATACATAAGTTAAACAAAAACATAGAAGAAATAGAAAGAGAACCTGCATATAAAAGAATGGGAGTTGAATTGGATGAAACATCACACTCATCAGAAATCAGTCAATCTAGAACAACACTAGAGGTTGATGGTAATGATGATTTACAGTTTCGTTCTAACAATTCTTTTTTACATGATAATGTAGATTAAAATTTAGCCCAAAGATGAGTGCCCTTAGATGAGTTTTCTAAGTTTTGACTCGAAAATCTTCTTTTAATATTGAGGATTTTCGAGTTCTTTTTTTTTATCTTCGCAAAAAATAATAGAAGGTTATGAGTTTACAGCAAAAAATAATGGAAAAAATAAAAGAGGCTATGAAAGCGAAAGACGTTGTAGCTTTAGAATCATTAAGAGCTATAAAATCGGAAATATTATTAGCTCAAACAAAAGGAGGAGCTTCAACTGAATTATCAGATGAAGATGAAATAAAACTTCTTCAAAAGTTGGTAAAACAACGAAAAGAGAGCGCATCCATATATAAAGAACAGGGTAGAGATGATTTAGCCGAGCCTGAGTTAGCTCAAGTTGAAATTATAGCCCAATTTTTACCTGAACAAATGAGTGATGTTGAGTTAAAAAAAATAATAGCTACAATTATGGAAAAAGTTGGAGCGACTTCCATAAAAGATATGGGAAAAGTAATGGGAATGGCATCAAAACAATTAGCTGGAAAAGCTGATGGAAAAGCTATTTCGGAAGCTGTAAAAGAACTCTTAAGGTAAATAAAATAAGGCCTCGTGGCGCAAACCTCCACAGGCGGTCAGGCTGAATAGCGCACTGGACCTGCCTGCCGGCAGGTTTCGGCTCTAATTAAAAATGAGGTTATGTTTTATGTTTATGTGTTATATAGTAAAGAGTTTAATAGAACATATACGGGTATGACGATAGATATTGAGAAAAGATTAAAGGAACATAATTTAAGGCAAAATACATCTACTAAAGCCTATGTGCCTTGGGAAATAATTTATAAAGAAGAATTAGAAACCAGGCAACAAGCTAGAAATAGATAGAAATATTTGAAATCGGGAGTTGGAAGGCAATTTGTAAAAAAATTATTACCTTCTTACCAATAATTTGGCCTCGTGGCGCAACTGAATAGCGCACTGGATTTCGGCTCCAGCGGTTACAGGTTTGAATCCTGTCGGGGTCACTTAAATAGGGACAGTACTTTTTATAAAGTTTGTCCCTTTTTTAGCTCAATATCTACCGCAAACACGAGTGATTTCAAAAAGGAATTGGTCAATATTTTAGGTTAGAACTTTTTATTTCATAAAAAAAATAATTGTAATATTGTAATAAGATCTATTTAGGTTAAATTTAATGAAGTACGTTAATAATTTTTTTTTAATTCTACTTTTAATAACTTCTTGGTTAATTCAAGCCCAGGAGTTACCACCTATAAAAAATTATTCTTCAAAAATTTATGGTGCTGAAAATCAAAACTGGGCCATATCACAATCTTCAGAAAAATACATCTACATAGCAAACAATAGTGGTTTGTTGGAATTTAATGGAGCAAATTGGAAATTATATCCAACACCAAATAATACCATAATTAGATCGGTTAATGTCATTGGAAATCGAATTTATACAGGTTGTTACATGGATTTTGGGTATTGGGTAAAAAATGAATTTGACACATTGGATTACACATCATTAAGTACTAAATTAAATGTACCTTTAATAGAAGATGAACAGTTTTGGAATATTTTAAAATTTGATAATTGGGTGTTATTTCAATCCTTGAACAGGATTTATATATACAATTCCATTGATGAATCTTTTAAAATTATTAATTCTAAAACAACTCTTACAAAAGTTTTTAAAGTAGATGAGAGTATTTATTTTCAAAAAATGAATGACGGAATTTACAAAATTGAAAAAGGGGTTGAAGTTTTAATCTCAAATAATCCAATCGTGCAAAACAATATTTTGGTAAATATTTTCTCATTTAACAAAAGTATAGTATTGCTAACTCAAGAAAAAGGATTTTATTTTTTGGATAATGAAAGTCTTTCAAAATGGGAGATTCCCTTCAATTCTGAAATTTCACAATTAAGTGTTTATAGTGGCATTCAATTGTTAAATGGAGATTTTGTTTTAGGAACTATTTCTAATGGTATTTATCGTCTTGATAAAAATGGGGAAATATTGCAAAAAATGAATCAGGAAAATGGGTTAAATAACCATACAATATTATCTATGTTTGAGGATATTGACCAAAACCTTTGGCTTGGTTTAGACAATGGGGTTAGTATTGTAAATTTGAATTCACCGTTCAAAGTTTATAATGATAAAAATGGAAAAATTGGAACAGTAAATGCATCAGCAATATTCAATGACAATTTATATTTAGGGACTAATCAAGGACTGTTTTACAAAAAACTAAATTCAGATGCTGGTTTTAAATTCATTGAAACTACAAATGGGCCAGTTTGGTTTTTAAAAATTTATGATAATTCACTGTTTTGTGGACATAATACTGGAACTTTTATTATAGATGATAATAAAGCTACCTTAATTTCAAATGAAATGGGTGCTTGGGATATAAAACCACTGAACAATAAAAACTTATTGTTACAAGGAAATTATAACGGTTTAACAGTTCTTGAAAAAATTGACAATAAATGGAAATTTAGAAACAAAATTGAAGGCTTTGATATTTCAAGTCGATTTTTTGAATTAACTCCAAATAATGAGCTATTCGTTAGTCATGAATATAAAGGAGTATTTAAGTTAAGTATAAATAAAGAATTTACTAAAGTTGAAAAATATGCAACTGAAACCAGTGCTCCAAAAGGATTAAAATCCAGTATCGTAAATTACAATAATAACATCTTTTACACTTCAAAACAAGGGATATTTACATACAATTTAAGGCAACAAAAATTTGTTAAAGACACCATATTATCTGACAAATTTCTATTGAATGACACTTATATTTCAGGAAAATTAATTGTTGATGCTACAACGAATACACTATGGGGATTTACTACTAATAATATTGTCTATTTTTCACCTGGGAAGTTAAACAATACGTTGAAAACTGTTAAAATTTCACTTCCTGCACCTGTTAGAAGTGATATTCCAGGTTATGAAAGCTTGTCACATTTGAAAGATAAATTATACTTGTTTGGGACATCTCAAGGTTATATTATTTTAGATTTGGATAAGTTAAATAATATAGAGTTTAAAATTTATATAAACACCATAGAAAAAAGCATTCTTAATGTTAATGCCGAAAGAAAACAGGTTTCATTAAAAAATGATGGTGAATTTATTTTTAGAGAAAACAATTTATTTTTTTCCTATGGTGTTCCCGAATATGATGCATATAGTGAAGTAAATTACCAATATCAATTAGAAGGAATTTATAATGGATGGAGTAATTGGACACGAGAGTCTGAGGTATCATTTAAGAACTTGCCCTATGGAAATTATACTTTTAAAGTAAAGGCCAAAAAAGGCAATAATTTCTCAACCAATATTGCTAGTTATTCTTTTAGAATTAAGAGACCTTGGTATATTTCAAATCCACTTCTTTTTATTTATGTGACCTTATTTATGGCACTTCTTTTTATGGTTCATTTATTATACAGAAGATATTACGCCAAACAAAAACAAAAGTTAATGGATAAAAAACAGCGTGAATTTACGGTATCTAAACTTGAGAGTGAAAAAGTTATTATGAAATTGAAAAATGAAAAACTTTTGAATGAAATTGAAATGAAAACAAAAGATTTATCTGTTTCAACTATGAATATCATTAATAAAAATGAACTATTAAATGTTATTAAAGAAGAATTATTACAAAATAAGGATGAAAATAAAATTAAATCTGTATTGAAGATTATTAATAAAAGTATTGCAAATGATAGTAATTGGGAACTATTTCAAGAAGCTTTTAACAATGCGGATAGCGATTTCTTAAAAAAAATGAAATCTTTACATACTTCCTTAACGCCTAATGACTTGCGATTATCTGCTTACCTTAGATTGAATTTATCTTCTAAAGAAATTGCTCCTTTACTCAATATTTCTGCCCGAAGTGTTGAAATAAAAAGATACAGATTGCGAAAAAAAATGGACTTACCTCACGAAAAAAGCCTTGTTGAGTATATTTTGGAAATTTAACCTACTACTACATTAGTGAATAACACCTCAACATTACCTCAACATTTCTACAACTACAAGGTTATAGTTAAACAGTTATAACATTTTTTTTTGAAATCAAAAAGAGCCTTAAATATAGCTTAGAAAGTTACTAACCCCTAGTATGTGCAACAAATTAAAATAGTTATAATAGGCTTTGTTTCAAACAATATTTAAGTGTTGTATGTTTTTTGTATAGGCGTTAAATAATTATTAACAGAAATTTAACTCTAATTTTATTAAAAACTTAATTCAATAAATATATGAAGTCATTTATTTTATCAATTCTAATAAGTTTTGTAGGATTTCTTTCTTACGCACAAACTTATGAATTAAAAGGAACGGTAACAGATGAATCTGGATTACCATTGCCTGGTGTTTCCATAGTTGTTAAAAATACAGTTAAAGGAGCATCAACTGATTTTGAAGGAAATTTTACAATTTCTAACATTAAAAAAGGCGAAATCTTAGTTTTCTCCTATATCGGTTATACTACTAAGGAAACGTTAGTAGTTAATAATAACTTTATGAAAGTAACCTTATCAGAGGATACTCAAAGTCTTGAAGAAGTAGTTGTAATTGGATATGGAACTCAAAAAGTCAGCAAAATATCTGGTTCTATTTCAACTGTTGACAAAAAGAGCATAGAGCAACTTTCACCTGTTAGGGCAGAAGAAGCCTTGCAAGGACAAGCTGCAGGGGTAAATGTTATTTCAAGCGGTTCCCCAGGATCCACTCCTACAGTATTAATTAGAGGTATACCTTCTTATACAGGAACAGATCCACTAGTTGTTATTGATGGTGTGCAACAAACCTTAGACGATTTAAACGCCTTAAATCCAGGGGATATTGAATCATTAAACGTTTTAAAAGATGCTGCGATGACCGCAATTTATGGTGTTAGTGGCGGTAATGGTGTCATTTTAGTAAAAACAAAATCTGGAAAAAGAAATGTAAAAACAACTTTTTCTTTTGACTCTTATTACAGTGTTCAGGATGTTTATCGCACAATTAATGTTTTAAATGCCAGTGAATACGCCGGAATTTTAAATGAAGCTAGTGTAGCTGCAGGTGGAGGCTTAATTTTTAACAACATTTCAGGTTTAGGCCAGGGAACCGATTGGCAGAATGAAGTGTTGGTTAATGCCCCAATTATTTCAAATAGTATTTCGGCAAGTGGCGGTAGCGAAACTACATCATATTTCTTATCTGCAGGATATTTAGGTCAAGATGGTGTTGTTGGCGGTGGAGATAAATCATATTTTAACAGGGCAAACTTAACAGCTAATTTTAATACAAGCATTACTGATAAATTAACACTTTTATTAAATACAAGTTATGCAAACATAAAAAGCAGTGCCTTATCAGAAAACAACATAGGAAGTGTATTATCTAACGCATTAAATTTTGATCCAACTGTTAGCCCTTACGATGAAAATGGAAATTTTGGGATTAGCAATACCATTACCCAAGAAATAAAAAACCCATTGGCTCAAATAAATGACACTTATAATGAAGCAAACACAAATAAATTATTTGGTAAAATAGAATTTCAATACGATGTTTTAGATAATTTAAAAGTAACTTCCCGATTGGGTTATATTTATACAGATGTTTATAGTAAAAACTTCACACCTTTAGTGTACTATGGAGCTGGCCATAATAGTTCCACCGCAAATGCAGACCTTTCTCCTATTGTTGTTGGTGGGTATGAAGATTTATTGGATGATAATGGAAATCAGGTATATGATATTAACGGAGACGTTGTTCAAACTTGGGTTGAAACTGCAACACATAGTCGAGTGTCAGAATCAAAAACAAATTATTTTAGCTATACTTATGAATTGTATGGAAATTATAATTTTAAAATTAAGGAAGATCATAATTTTGATGCAGTTTTTGGTATTCAGATAAGTAAAAATCAAGGTGAAAATGTTACTGCAAATGCGCAAGATATACTTTTCAATTCATGGGCTTATGCTGATATAAGTGCAGCAACTGGTGACGCAGAATCTCAAACTTCGAGCTCTTGGCAATATATAAACAGAAACTTATCTTATTTCTCAAGAATAAATTACGATTATCAAGGGAAATATTTACTTTCTTTTACAGGTAGATTAGATGGGTCAACAAGCTTTGGCAAAAACAACAAATTTGCCTTTTTCCCATCAGGGTCACTTGGATGGGTAGTTTCAAATGAAGATTTCTTTAAATCTGAAACTTTAAATTATTTAAAATTAAGAGCTTCGTATGGTACTGTAGGTAACGATAATATAAATCCTCAGTTTTCAAAGATTTCAACTTTTCCAAAATATACTTTTGATGGAAATATTGTAAGCGGATCAACTTTACAATCTATTCCAAATGACAATGTAACTTGGGAAAATCAAATACAGTCAAACTTTGGGGTTGATTTAAAACTTTTTGACAATAAAATATCTATTACTGCTGATTATTTTGAGAAAACGGTTAATGATTTATTATTTAACCCAACCTTATCATTATATCTTGGAACACCTGAGTATCCTTCAGCAAATATTGGCAATACCAAAAGTACCGGTTTTGATGTTTCTTTAACTTATAATGATAGCTTTTCTGAAAACTTCAATATTAGCAATAATTTCAGCTTTACCACTTCAAAAAATACAGTGGAGCAAATTAATAATGGAGATAAATTTATTTGGGGATCGGGATATGGAATTCCATATACCAACTTAACACGTTTTGAAGAAGGTTTTTCACCAGGTTATTTTTATGGATATAAAACAGATGGAATTTTCCAAAATCAAAATGAAGTGGAAGCACATGCAATACAACCAGGAGCTCAACCAGGAGACATAAGATATGTTGACGTGAACAGTGATGGTGTAGTAAACGATGATGACCGCACTAAAATTGGAGATCCGTTTGCTGATTTTACATTAGGTTGGAACTTAGCAATGGACTATAAAAATTTCGATTTTAATGTGTTTACATACGCTTCAGTTGGTGGAGATATTTTTAGAGCTTACGAACGAAATTTAAACTTTACCAACCGTTTTGCGGAAACTTTAGACAGATGGACAGGTGAAGGAACAAGCAACTCTGAACCTAGAGTTACATTTATAGATAGTAATAATAACCGTCGCCCTTCTGATAGATATGTTGAAGATGGAAGTTTTGTTAAAATTAAAAACATTCAGGTTGGTTATTCACTACCAGAATCCTTGTATAAAACTTCAGGATTCAGTAAAATTAGAATCTACGCCCAAATTAAAAATGCCTATACATTTACGAAATATTCAGGGTATGATCCTGAAATTTCATCAGGTGTTTTAGATACGGGGATTGATAGAGGCTCTTATCCAATACCAAGAATTTGGTCGGTAGGTGTAAATGTTAAATTTTAAATAATAAAATCATGAAAATTTATAAATATATTACAATACTAAGCGCACTACTATTTATCGCCCCTTCTTGTACTGATTATGTTGACTATGAGGCTGTAGAGAACTACGAAATAGTTGCTGACGTTTATTTCCAATCTGCTAATGATTATGAGGCAGCAGTAATTGGTACTTATGACCCTTTACAATGGATGTACTTAAATATTTTAATTGGTGATATAGCTTCCGATAATTCTTTTAGCGGCGGTGAAAGTGCTACAGATGTATTAGGTATACAGCAAATTGATGATATGATTCACGATCCTAATAACGATAATTTAACGTCTATTTGGAAATGGTGTTACGAGGGTATTAACCGTACAAATTATTTAGAAGAAAATAAGGGAAAATTGGATTTTTCTAATAAAACAATTTTATATGGAGAAGTTTATTTTTTAAGAGCGTATTACTATTTTGAGTTAGTTAAATTCTTTGGAGATGTTCCATTATTTACCGAACGTCGTTTAGATGCAGGTGATTCTGGAACACTTCAAAGAACTTCAAAGAATGAAGTGTATGTGCAAATTGAAATTGATTTACAAAATGCAATTAGTGCATTGCCAAATTCACAAGCTCAAAAAGGAAGAGTTACCAAATATGCAGCCCAAGCGCTTTTAGGTAAAGTTTATTTATACCAAGGAAAATTTACTGAAGCGGCTAATATCTTGGAAAATGTAATTGGAGTTTTCAGTTTAGCTCCTAATTATGGAGATCAATTTTTAAAAACAGGCGAAAATGGAACTGAGTCAGTATTTGAGGTTCAACATTCAAACGAGTCAGTTTGGTGGGATTGGGGATATACACCTCAAGGAACTGAAGGAAATTTTGGTGTTATTCACAATGGGCCAAGAGCTTTTAGTGGCCCAATATATGCATCTGGATGGAGTTTTAATGTTCCTTCAGCTGCACTTTATGCCTCATTTGACGTTGGAGACACCAGAAGAGATGCTTCAATTTTAGATATTGTTGCATTTGCTGATGCTAATACTAATTGGAATAATGGAGAAGGTGTAAAATATGCAAAAGGTTACAAACACACAGGCTATTTTAACAATAAATACATCCCAAGAGCTGGAGAAAGTGGAGCACAAACAGAATTAAATTATTTAACAAATTACAGAGCAATTCGTTATGCAGATGTATTGCTGATGGCTGCAGAAGCCAATGTTAGGTCTACTTCGGCTAATGTACCAAAAGCACAAAATTATTTAGACCAAGTTCGTGACAGAGCATTTGGTGACGCTTTACATAGAGTAACTGCAACAAAAGAAGCTATTTGGGATGAAAGAAACTTTGAACTTTCCATGGAAGGACATCGATTTTTTGATTTGGTAAGAACAGGACAAGCGGCTAGTAAAATAAATGGTTTTATTACTGGTAAACACGAATTATTTCCAATCCCTCAACAAGAAATTGATATTTCAAGTTTAACACAAAATCCAGGTTATTAAAATTTAAAAATTTAAAGATGAAAACATTAAAATATATTTTAAGTGCCGTTTTGTTAATAGCAATCGTTTGGAGTTGTACAAAGGAAGAATTTGGTAATACAAATTTTGTTTCTACAGCTGTTGCTCCAACCAATGTAACTGCGCTTTATAACATTACCCAGGACAATACTGGGTTGGTAACAATTACTCCTAACAGTGAAGGAGCTGTTACTTACGAAATTTATTATGGAGATAGCACACCTTCTCCTGTGAAATTAGACCAAGGAAAAAGCATTTCTCATATTTATGGAGAAGGTAATTATACAGTTAAAATAGTTGCAATTGGCGTTACTGGTTTAAAAACTGAGGTAACTCAAGATTTGGTAGTTTCATTTAAACAACCAGAAAATTTAGTTGTGACAATAACGAATGATTTAGCTGTTTCTAAAAAAGTAAATGTAACAGCTTCCGCTGATTTTGCAACCGTTTTCGATGTGTATTTTGGAGAAACATTAAATGAAACACCTGTAACTGCTAATATTGGCGGAACGGCTTCATTTATTTATCAAAATACAGGTATTTATACAATACGAGTAGTTGCAAGAGGAGCTGCTATTGTTACTACTGAATACACCGTAGATTTTGAAGTTACTGCAATTTTACAACCATTATCTTCTGCTCCAACCCCAATAAATAGACAAGCTACGGATGTTATTTCAATTTATAGTGCTGCATATAGCAATGTCGCAGGAATTAATTACAATCCAGATTGGGGTCAATCAGGACAAGGAAGTAGTTATGCAGAATTTAATTTAAATGGAGATACAATGCTTCAATACATCAATTTAAGTTATCAAGGAATTGATTTTGGAGCTAATATTGATGCCTCTTCAATGGAATTTTTACATATAGATGTTTGGACAGCTGATGTTACAGCTATTGATATTTTTCCAATTAGCGCCTCAACTGGTGAACAGGCTATTCAAAAACAATTAGTGGCTGACGGTTGGAATAGCTTTGATATTCCTTTATCGTATTTTACAAATTTAGGATTGTCAATGGCTGATATTTTCCAATTTAAATTTGTTGGAACCCCTTGGGCTGGAGGAACTGTTTTTATAGATAATTTGTATTTCTATAAATCACCATCAGTAACTTCTTCTGTATTAGATGGAACTTGGAAAATAGCATCTGAAGCAGGAGCATTAAAAGTGGGACCAACCTATGGAGATGGTAGCTGGTGGTCTAGTAGTTTAGCTGATGTTACTACAAGAGCTTGCTTTTTTGATGACACCTATGTTTTCAATGCGGATGGATCGTTTAATAATGTTTTAGGAGCTGATACTTGGCTTGAAGCTTGGCAAGGAACTGCTGATGCATGTGGTACACCAGTAGCTCCTTATGATGGTTTAGCCGCAGCAACATACCTATATGATGCTGTTGCAGGAACTGTTACAGTTAATGGAACTGGTGCCTATTTAGGGATTCCAAAAGCTAACAATACAGGTGAATTACCTAATGTTGCAGTTCCAACCTCAATTACGTATGATATAGTTCTTTCAAATAATAACAATACCATGGATTTAGTTATTGAGGTAGGTTCAGGTGTATTTTGGTCATTTAAGTTAATAAGACAAGGAAATTCTGGTGGCGGTGGAAACACTGGTGTTTACGACCTTACACTTCCAATTGATTTTGAAAGTACAGGATTTGGTGCTAGCTGGGTTTGGAATGTTTTTGAAAATAGTACAAATCCAGCGTTAGAATTTGTTGCTAACCCAAGTGCATCAGGAATAAATTTATCTTCTACTGTGGCTAAAATTACTGCACTACAAGCTGGACAACCTTGGGTTGGAACTGAAACAGCACATGGCGAAATGGGAATTAACTGGGATCTTTCTACATCGAATTCTATAATTAAAATTATGGTTTATAAAACTGTAATTAGTGATGTTGGAATTAAATTAGTTAACCCTGCCGGAGGAGCACAAGTTGAAATAAAAGTGGCTAATACTAAAATTAACCAATGGGAAGAATTAACATTTGATTTTAGTGCACGTATTGGAAATGGGTTGGACGGATCTACAAATATAGATCAAATTGTAGTTTTTCCAGATTTTGATTTAGCAGGTAGAACTCAAGATAACGTAGTTTACTTTGACAATATAACTTTTCAGTAGTAATTAAAAATAAAAAAAATGAAACAATTAAAATTTTTATTAAAAACAATCTTTGCTAGTTTAACATTACTGTTAGTTAGCTGCACAGAAGAGACTTATACCTTTGGAGATATAATTGCTCCATCAAATATACAAATTACTGCAGAAATTGTTGGTGCAGATGCTAATAACCCTTTTGGTGATGGAACGGGAGTAGTGAATTTTAATGCTTCTGCATCGAATGCTATTACTTATAAATATGTTTTCAATGGAGTTGAATCAATAGCACCTGCAGGAACAAAAACATTTAACTTCTCTACAACGGGTACTCATAAATACACTGTAACTGTTGTTGCAATTGGGACGGCAGGTGCAAGTTCTAGTTCATCTGTTGAAGTAGAAGTTTTAGCAATTTATGCTCCACCCGCAGATTTATTAACAATGCTAACATCTGATAGTTCTAGAACTTGGAGAGTAAAAGCAGAAGCTTCAGGACATTTTGGTGTTGGGCCCGCAGATTCTTTAACCCCTATTTGGTGGGGAGCTGATCCTAATCAAAAAGCAGGTTTGGGAGGATATGATGATAGAATGGTTTTTAATGTTGATGGTACATTTACCTATATTACCAATGGTGATATCTATGGTAAAGTAGATCCTTTGGCTGCCGATTTTGGTGGTGACCAAGGTCTTACTGCTAATTCTGATGGGGAATTTGTAAACTATCCTGCCGTAGATTTTACAGATGGCTGGGCTTTATCGGCGCCCGGAGGTCAAGAAACGTTAACATTTTCAGACAAAGGATACCACGGATTTTATGTAGGTGGAGATCATAGTTATGTGATTTTATCAAGATCAGCAAATGAAATGAGTCTTCGAACAGTTGGAGCTGATGGACTTGGTTGGTTTGCAATTTTGGTTGCAGTAAATTAGTCTCAATTTTTTTAAACAGAAGAGAGAACGTCTCTCTTCTGTTTAACTTAATAAAAGGTAATAATGCTTAATTATTTTAGAAAAATTAATATATTTATTTTAGTAGGTATGTATACATTACTGTTGCTTTCATGTGGAGGCGATGGAGGAGATGAACCTAATATTCCACCCACTCCTACTATAATTACACCTTCAAATCTTAATTTATCAATCACAGTTGTTGGCGCAAATAATGGTCAGCCTAATGGTGATGGAAGTGGCATTATTCAATGTTCAGCATCTGCAACAGATGCTGTAAAGTATGGTTTTAGATTTGGTACTGGAAGCGAGGTTGAAAGTATAATAGGTAATATAGATTTTACCTATACCCAAAAAGGAATCAATACCTATACTGTTTATGTTTATGCTTATTCAAGTACAGGGCACTTTATTAGTACTTCTAAAGTAATTACAATTTATGTAACTGACACATTTCAGCTGATATGGTTTGATGAATTTGATGTACCAGGTAATCCAGATACTACAAAATGGAATTATGATATAGGAACTGGTAGTAACGGCTGGGGTAATGGAGAATCTCAATATTATACAGACAGAACTAACAATGTATTAGTAGCTAACGGTGTTTTAAAAATTATAGCACAAAAAGAAAACTATCAAGGTTCTTTATATACATCAACTCGGTTAAAAACTCAAGGTAAATTTGATTTTACTTATGGAAAGGTTGAAGTAAGAGCAAAACTACCAATTGGTGGCGGAACTTGGCCTGCAATTTGGATGTTAGGATCTAATATTTCAACCGTTGGTTGGCCTGCTTGTGGTGAAATTGATATAATGGAACATGTTGGTAATAACCAAGGAACTGTTCAAAGTGCCTTGCACACACCTTCTAGCTACGGAAATACTGTAAATAAAGGTTCACAATATTTAGCAGATGTATCAACCGCTTTTCATGTTTATGCTGTTGAATGGGATAGTACCCAAATGATTTTTTCAGTAGATGGCAATGTGTATTATACCTATAATCCTTCAACTAAAAATAGCAGTACTTGGCCGTTTGACGCTAGTCAATTTATCATTTTAAACGTTGCAATGGGAGGAAGTTTTGGTGGAGTTATCGATTCTAATTTTGTGCAATCAACCATGGAAATTGATTATGTAAGAATATATCAATAATTTAATTAATGGTATCAAAAGGTTGGTAATTAAAAAACCAACCTTTTGATATATATTTTTTAATTTAAATAAAAGTTGTTTTATTGATACAATAATACCCTAACTTTTAAGAAGACCAAGTTCTTTTGTATACAGAATTATGTAAAAAAATTAAATAGCATGTATAAGAAAACTTCTTTAAAAGTTATAATAGGAATTTTTATTTTATTAAGTCTTATAAGCAGTTGTAATCAAAATAAACAAGTGGGCAAAACAAATTTAAAAAGGATTGTTCAAAATTCTAAACCAACTCTGATTTTTAAAAGTGCTGTTTACACAACAGCAACTAATAGTGATTTAAAACTACAATTTACAGCTGCAAACATTTCATTTTCTGAAATGAAACAGCCATTAGAGACTGAAGAGTCTATATTTATCAACACTTCAAAAACACATCAAACTTTTCTGGGAATTGGTGCCGCATTAACAGATGCTGCTGCTGAAACCTTTTATAAATTAAATCAAGAGCAACAAAAGCTTTTTATGGAAGCCTATTTTAGTGTTGATAAGGGAATTGGTTATTCTTTAGCCAGAACTATTATACATAGTTGCGATTTTTCGAGTGAAAGTTATACTTATGTTGAAGAAGGTGATACTGAATTAAAAACCTTTAATATTGAACACGATAAACAATTTCGAATTCCATTTACAAAATTAGCAATTGCTGCAGCAGGAGGAAAATTAACAATGTTTGCAAGTCCTTGGAGTCCACCGGCATTTATGAAAACCAATAATAATATGTTACAAGGCGGAAAATTGAAATTAGAATTTTACCAACCTTGGGCAAATTATTATGCGAAATTTATAAAAGCGTATGAAAAAGAAGGAATTCCAATTTGGGGTTTAACTATACAAAATGAACCAATGGCAAAGCAAATTTGGGAATCGTGTATTTATACTGCTGAAGAAGAACGAGACTTTTTAAAAAATAATTTAGGCCCAACTCTTGAAAAAGAAGGATTAGGAGATAAAAAAATTATTATTTGGGATCATAATAGGGATTTATTATTTGAACGTTCAAACGTTATTTTAAGTGACCCAGAAGCAAATAAATACGTTTGGGGATCAGGTTTTCATTGGTATGAAGATTGGAAAGACGGAACACCAATGTATAATAACGTTTCAAAAGTAAATGAAGCTTTTCCTGATAAAAAATTAATTTTTACTGAAGGGACTAATGAAAAATATGATGTTACCAGAATTGAAGATCCAAAATTAGCAGAGCGTTATGGAAAAGCAATGATCAACGATTTTAATAGCGGAACTGTTGCTTGGACAGATTGGAATATTTTATTAGATGAAACTGGAGGGCCAAATCACGTGGGTAATTTGTGTTTTGCTCCGGTTCATGGAAATACGCAAACAGGTAAATTAACATTCACCAATTCGTATTATTACATTGGGCATTTCTCAAAATTTATTCGTCCTGGCGCAAAAAGAATTTCAACAGGTACAACAGCAAATCATTTAAGTGCTACTTCCTTTTTAAATGAAGATGGAAGTATTGTTGTTGTTGCATTAAATGATAGTGAAAATGAAATTGATTATATGTTAACAATTGATACTAAAACGGCAAATTTAAAAATGCCAGCACGTTCAATTCAAACAATTATTTTAAACTAAAAAGGGGATAATACCTTAATTCAATTATGTCAAAAAAAGTAATATTTATAGCCTTCGTAGTTTCTTTAGGAGGATTTTTGTTTGGTTTTGATGCCGGAATTATTTCAGGTGTTATGTCATATGCAGGCCCTGAATTTAATTTAAATGATGCTCAAACTGGTTGGGTTGTGAGCTCACCCTCATTTGCAGCAATGATAGCTATGTTAATTTCAGGAAGATTGAGTGATGTAATTGGGCGAAAAAAAATACTAATTATAGTGGCGTTTTTATATGCAGTTTCTGCTTTGGCGTCAGCGTATGCAAACTCATACGAAATGTTATATATAGCAAGAATGATAGGCGGTTTGGCATTCGGCGCAGCACTTATTCTAGCACCAACCTATATTGCTGAAATTTCTTCTGCTGAAAATAGAGGAAAGTTAGTTTCTATTCAACAATTAAATATTGTACTTGGTTTTTTTGCAGCTTTTTTAAGTAATTATTATTTCAATAAAATAAATACTGAAGGAGATTCTTTTTTAACTGATGAAAATGTTTGGAGATGGATGCTAGGTATTGAATTTATACCAGCAATACTGTACTTTTTATTTATGTTTTTTGTACCTAAAAGTCCTCGTTGGTTGTGTTCAAAAGGGAAATTACAAGAAGCTAAAAATATATTGAATAATCTTTACGGCGAACGACTAGCCGTTGTTGAAATTGAAGCAATCGAAAAAAATGTAAACGAACACAAGAAAGAAGAGAAAGTTTCAATGATGGAACTTTTAAAACCATCATTGAGGTTTATATTAATTGTTGGTTTGGTATTAGGTGTTCTTCAACAAATAACAGGTATAAATGCGGTGTATTTTTATGCAACTTCTATTTTTAAACAAACAGGAATTGGTACTGATGCCTCATTCGCATCTGGAATATTATTGAGTTTAACAACTGTATTTTTTACCATTATTGCCATATTGTTGATTGATAAAATGGGAAGAAGACCTTTATTGTTAGTTGGAATTGCAGGAATAGCAATTAGTTTATTGGTATGTGCTTATGGCTTTAACCAGGCAACCTATGAGCTTACTTCAAATGAAATTGCACAGTTTGAAGATATTGATAACAGCAAATTAGAACCGTTTGTCAATAAACAATACGACAATGATATCGATTTTAAAAATGATATGAAATTGGCTTTAGGGAATCAGGTGTATTCAAAAAATGAAGGAGCTATTTTAGAAGCTGCAACCAACATAAATGCAACATTAGTGTTAATTGGAATTTTAGGTTTTATAGCTTGTTTTGCATTTTCATTAGGTCCTGTAATGTGGGTAATGCTATCTGAATTATTTCCAAATAAATACAGAGGTTTGGCAATTGGAGTTATTGGATTTGTAAATTCATTTATAAGTTGGGTTGTTCAACAGGTATTTCCATGGGAATTATCAAACTTTGGAAATGCAATTAGTTTCTTAATTTTTGGAGTAATTGCCTTATTTGGCTTTTTCATCCTCCTAAAAATATTACCAGAAACAAAAGGGAAATCTTTAGAGCAAATTCAATTTGATTTAGTGAAAGAATAAGCAATGGTTAACATTAAAAATAGAAAGACAATTAGTTTAAAGACAACTATTCGTCAGTTTTGATTTTCAATAGAAAATCGTATAGAGAATAAATTAGTTATTGTTAAAAAATAAAAAGTACAAACCTTACGCATAAATTTCACAAGGTTTTAGAATAAAATTGATTCAAAATGAATAAGCAACAAGCAATGTATATAGGAAATAAGGAAGCTTCTTTTGAAGCAAATGAAGTAAAAGGTAAGTTAGTAATGGTTGGAAAAGAAAGCTATTACAAAATTTCGAATGTTGATGAAATGCGACCTTTTTTTATGAGTATTGTTAGTAACTCAAACCATTGGATGTTTTTGTCTAGTAATGGTGGATTAACAGCAGGAAGAATAAACAGTAACAATGCGTTATTTCCATACTATACCGACGATAAAATTACGGAATCGGCTGAAATTACGGGGAGTAAAACTATTATTCAAGTTCATTCTGATGGTAAAACATATTTGTGGGAACCATTTTCAAAAAGATATGAAGGTGTTTATAAAATTAGTAGAAATTTATACAAAAACTGCTATGGAAACAAAGTGATTTTTGAAGAAATTAATCACGATTTAGGCATTACTTTTAAATACCATTGGAATTCTAGTGACAAATTTGGGTTTGTAAAAAAATCAACATTGGTTAATAATACAAGTAAATCAGTTCAATTGACCGTATTAGACGGAATTCAAAATATAATGCCTTATGGCGTTTCAGCAGATTTACAAAACGCAAGTAGCAACTTGGTTGATGCTTATAAGAAATGTGAATTAGAAGCTGATGCAGGATTAGGAATTTTTGCTTTAAGTGCTATTATTGTTGATAAAGCTGAACCTAGCGAAGCCTTAAAAGCTAATATTGTTTGGGCTTTAGGATTGGAAAATTCCACCTATTTATTGTCTTCATTACAGTTGGATAATTTCAGAAAAGGAAAAGAAATTCAACAAGAAATTGATATTAAGGCTGAAAAAGGAGCTTATTTTATGTGTGCGGATTTAACCTTAGAATCTGAAACTGAAAAAACTTGGATGCTGGTAGCGGATGTAAATCAATCTATTGTTTCAATAAATAAAATTAAAGAAGCAATAAAAAACGAAAAAAATCTAGTTGAAATTGTTCAACAAGATATTGACAACGGAACTAAAAATTTAATAGAACTTGTTGGGAACTCGGACGGTTTACAAGTAACGGCTGATAAATTAATGAACACAAGGCATTTTTCCAACACGCTTTTTAATATTATGCGTGGTGGTATTTTTGATGATAATTATCAAATTGAAAAAGCTGATTTTATAACATATATTGCAAATGCTAATAAAAAGGTAAGTAAGAAAAAAGAAGAAATATTAGAGCAACTTCCTAAATTATTTACACTTAGCTATATAAAAGAATTGGCAAAAAATGATCTAGATAAGAATTTTAAGCGTCTTTGTTTTGAATACATGCCATTGAAATTTAGCAGACGACACGGAGATCCAAGTCGCCCTTGGAACAAGTTTTCAATCAATACAAGAAGTGAAGTTGATGGCTCCAAAATTTTAGATTATGAAGGCAACTGGAGAGATATTTTTCAAAATTGGGAAGCTTTAGCGCATTCATATCCGGAGTTTATAGAAAGTATGATTCATAAGTTTTTAAACGCCACAACTTTTGATGGTTACAACCCTTATCGTGTTACAAAAGATGGTTTTGATTGGGAAACAATTGAACCAGACAATCCTTGGTCGTACATTGGATATTGGGGAGATCATCAAATTATTTACTTGTTGAAATTCTTAGAATTTATTGAAAAACATTATCCGGAAAAATTAGCAAGTTACTTCAATCAAGAGCTTTTTGTATATGCAAATGTGCCATATAAGATTAAAAACTATGAAGCTATTTTAGCAAATCCAAAAGATACTATTGAATTTGATGTAGAATTGGATGAAGAACTCAACCGAAAAAAGAAAGAATTAGGAGCAGATGGCGCTTTATTGAGAGATGAAAATTACTTTATTTATAAAGTGAATTTGGTTGAAAAATTGTTAGCAACGGTGTTGGCAAAGGTTTCAAATTTTATTCCTGAAGGAGGAATTTGGATGAGTACACAAAGGCCAGAATGGAATGATGCCAACAACGCATTGGTAGGAAATGGAGTTTCAATGGTAACCTTATGTTATTTACGTCGCTTTTTGAATTTCTTCCAAGAAATAGTTTCAAGTACAGATTTGGAGACAGTAGAAATTTCAGAAGAATTGGCATTGTTTTTTAATGAAACAGTTGCAACTTTTAATGAAAATCAGTATTTATTAGCTGGAAAAATTTCGGATAAGGATAGAAAAAAAGTGCTTGATGGTCTTGGAAATGCAGGAAGTGATTTTAGAACTGCTATTTATGAAAACGGCTTTTCAAGTAACAAAGAAACCATTTCAAAAACAGATTTAGTAAACTTCACTAAGATAACCCTTCAATTTATTGATCATTCAATTGACGCCAATAAAAGAACAGATAAATTGTTTCACGCATACAATTTAATGACTGTTAATAATGATGAGGAAATAGCTATTTCATATTTGCCAGAAATGTTAGAAGGTCAAGTAGCTGTTTTAAGTTCGGGCTATATTTCAGGAACCGATTCTTTAGAATTGTTGAATGCCTTAAGAAGCAGTGCATTGTTTAGACCAGATCAGTACAGTTATGTATTATACCCAAACAAAGAACTTCCAAGATTTAGTGATAAAAACAATATTGCTTCTGAAAAAGTTGAAAAATCGGCATTATTACAGCAACTTTTAAAAGATGGAAATACCCAAATTATTGAAAAGGATGTTTTAGGAAATTACCATTTTAATGGAAATTTTAACAATGCAAATAGCCTTAAAGATGCTTTAGCTCAATTGCCTGAAGATACATATCAATCACTTATTGAGAAAGATAGTAAACTATTATTAGCCATTTTTGAAGAAATTTTTGATCATAAATCATTTACAGGAAGATCTGGAACATTTTTCGGATATGAAGGTCTTGGTTCTATTTATTGGCACATGGTTTCTAAATTGTTATTAAGTGTGCAGGAAACCTGTTTGTTAGCTGTCCAAAATAATGAAAGTGAAGTCATTATTGGGAAATTGTTAGATCATTATTACGAAATTAACGAAGGAATTGGAGTTCATAAATCACCAGAATTATATGGTGCATTTCCAACCGATCCTTATTCGCATACGCCAGGAGGAAAGGGAGCACAACAACCAGGAATGACAGGTCAAGTAAAAGAAGATATTTTAAGTCGTTTTGGTGAATTAGGTGTTTTTGTTGAAGATGGAAAATTGGTATTCAATCCACGTTTGTTGAGGATAGGTGAATTCTTAAAAGAATCAAAAGTTTTTAAATACACAAAAATCAACAAAGAAATTAAAGAAATTGAATTAGAAAAAAAATCGCTTTGTTTCACGTATTGTCAAATTCCAATCATTTATAAATTATCAGAAAAACAAGGTGTAAAAGTTATTTTTAATAACAATTCAACTATTGAATTTGAAAACCTTCAACTTGATTCACAAACAAGTAAAAAAGTGTTTGAAAGAACAAGTGAAATTAATCAAGTAATCGTGTATTTAAACAAGTAATTTTAAGATGAGAAAACTAATTTCAATAGTAATAATAGCCTTATTAATTTTTAGTTGTGTAAAAAAAGAGACTAAAATAATTGATAAAGAGGCGATTATTGAACTAAAAGTAGACTCGCTATTGACACTCATGACCTTAGAAGAAAAAATAGGTCAAATGACACAAGTACGACATTTTGATAATATTTCCGATGATGAAATAGCTACCAAGTTTATTGGATCTGTAATTCATACTGATGGCCCTGCTCCTGGAGAAGATGCTGCTGGTTGGCAAGCAAAATTTGTTGCACTTCAAAAGAAAGCGTTGTCATCCAGATTGGGAATTCCGTTGTTGTTTGGTGTAGATGCCGTTCACGGTCAAAACACTTTTAATGGTGCTACAATTTTCCCTCATAATATTGGAATGGGAGCCACGAGAAATGCCAAGCTAGTGGAAGAAGCTGCTGCTATTACAGCTACTGAAGCTCAGGCAACTGGTTTTAACTGGGTATTTTCTCCTTGTATTGCAATTCCTTATAATGAAAAATGGGGAAGAGTTTATGAAGCATTTTCTGAAAGTACTGAGTTAACACAAGAACTTGCTAAAGCATCTGTGAGAGGACATCAAGGTGATTTATCAAAAAGCAATACGGTAATGGCTACGGCAAAACACTTTATTGGTGATGGCTCAACAGATTTTGGAGTTGAAGGTGGAAATACTTCAATAAGCATGCAAGAAGTTTATGAACGTTTGTTACCGCCATATCAAGATGCTGTTAATGAAGGAGTTGGTTCGGTAATGGTATCATTTAATACGTTGTCAAACAAGCCGATGCATTCATACAAAAAACTAATTACTGATGTACTAAAAGATAGTTTGGGCTTTGATGGAATTGTTGTTACCGACTGGAAGGGATACTCGAGATTTGGTAAAAATGACATTATAAATGCGGGTATTGATGTGGTTATGGCAGTAGATGGTGATTTGGATATATTTCAGCAAGGATTAAAAAACGGAATTGATAGTGGCTATGTTTCACAGGAAAGAGTAGATGATGCTGTAAGAAGAATTTTACGACAAAAATATAGATTGGACTTGTTTGAACATCCTTTTCCAGACGCTAGTTTAATTGCACAAATTGGAAGTTCTGCTCATCGTGATAAAGCGAAACAAGCAGTACGTGAATCATTAGTATTACTTAAAAATGAAAATAAGGCTTTACCAATTGATAAAAATACTCCTAAAATTGTAGTTGTTGGAGAACATGCAAATAACGCTGGTCTTCAATCTGGCGGTTGGACTATTACTTGGCAAGGTAAAGCGGAAAATTATAGCGGGTCAACTACCATTTTAGATGGTATTAAAGAAATTGCAAAAGGGGAGGTAATTTATGATGAATTTGGAAGAGAAAATCATCTAGATGCAGATGTTGTTATTGTAGTTGTAGGTGAAACACCTTATGCTGAATTTTTTGGAGATGTTGGAGATGGTAAAGGAAAATATCAACTAACCTTAACCGAAACACATCAAAAGTATATAAGCAAATATGCTAATAAAGGCTCAAAAGTAATTGTGGTATTAGTTTCAGGAAGACCTTTAGTGGTTACAAATCAAATTGAACAGTCCGATGCTTTTGTTGCAGCTTGGTTACCAGGTTCAGAAGGAGATGGAATAGCGGAAGTTTTATTTGGTGATTATAATTTTAAAGGAAAATTACCACACTCTTGGCCAAAATCTGTTAAGGATTTCAAAGGAAAATTTGGTCCTAATTTTTGGGACACATCAATAACTCCTTTGTATGAATTTGGATACGGACTTAATTATTAAAAAAGATTCATAATGATAAAAATTTTAAAAACAATTTCAATAGTAATTCTTATTTTTCCCATAATGATTAGTGCTCAAACACAAGAAAAATCAGCGGCTGATATTTTAGGAAACCCAGAGTATTTAGCCATTTCGTATGGCGGTTATCGTGAAAATACACGTGATGTTCAACCAAGTATTGAGCAGATTAAAGAAGATATGAAAATTTTAGCAGCGATGAATGTTAAAGTTTTAAGAACCTATAATGTGCATTTAGATCAGGCATCTAACTTATTAAAAGCGATTTCAGAATTAAAACAAGAAAACCCAAATTTCGAAATGTATGTAATGTTAGGAGCTTGGATAGATTGTAAGAATGCTTGGACAGAATTAGAGCCAGATCACAATTTAGAAAGTGATAGAAATGCTATTGAAATTGCCACAGCAGTAGAATTATCAAAACAATACCCTGATATTATAAAAGTTATAGCAGTTGGAAATGAGGCTATGATACGTTGGGCAGCAAGTTATTATGTGCAACCAAATGTAATTTTAAAATGGGTCAATTATTTACAAGAATTAAAAAAGAAAGAAGAACTTCCTGCTAATTTATGGATAACAAGTTCCGACGACTTTGCTTCTTGGGGAGGTGGAGATACAAGTTATCGCACAAAAGATTTAGAACAATTAATAAAGGCAGTTGATTATGTTTCAATGCATACGTATCCAATGCATAATTCGTATTACAATCCTGAATTTTGGTTTGTTCCAGAAAATGAAAAAGATTTTTCAGAAATAGAAAAAGTAGATGCCGCTATGTTACGCTCTATTGAATTTGCAAAAAAACAATATCAAGACGTTTCAAAATATGTGAAAAATATAGATTCAACGAAAACAATTCATATTGGAGAATCGGGTTGGGCAACAATTTCAGATGGTCATTATGGAAAAGAAAGTTCAAGAGCTGCTGATGAATACAAAGCAGGAACTTATTATAAATTGATGCGTGAATGGACCAACGAAGAAAAAATTTCATTCTTCTATTTTGAAGCCTTTGATGAACAATGGAAAGATGCTCAAAATCCTGTTGGTTCAGAAAATCATTTTGGCTTAATAAATTTAAAAGGGCAAGCAAAATATGCTATATGGGATTTGGTAAATGAAGGTGCTTTTGAAGGATTAACTAGAGATGGCAAGCAAATTATCAAAACATACAATGGAGATAAAAATGCATTGATGCAAGAAGTTTTACCACCACCAACAAAAGAAACATTTAATAATATACCAGCCAATTCTATAAATTAACAATTATGAATCAGTACGTTACTCCTGAAAAAGATAAAGTTCCTTTTGTTCAAAAAGCAGCATTTGGTGCTGGTAATTTAGTAAACAACTTATTACCTGGTGCATTGGGTGTTTTTATGTTCTTTTTGCTTACTGCATTTGGAATGGATCCTTTTTTAGCTGGTCTTTTAGGCGGATTACCAAGAATATTTGATGCCCTTACAGATCCAATAATGGGTTATATATCTGATAATACGCAATCGAGATTTGGAAGAAGAAGGCCTTATATTTTTGTGGGAGCTATTTTAAGTGGCGTGTTATTTGCCGTTTTATGGCAGTTGAATCCTGAGAACTCTGAGATGTACAATTTTTGGTATTTTCTTATTTTATCTTTGGTGTATTTAATAGGAAACACGATGTTTTCAACCCCTTTAATTGGTTTAGGTTATGAAATGTCATCCGATTATAATGAGCGCACCCGTTTAATGGCATTTTCTCAAATAGTAGGTCAGTTTGCTTGGATGATTGTGCCTTGGTTTTGGGTGCTGATTGCAGATCCAGACCTATTTGAATCACAAGCGGTTGGAGTTAGGCAACTTTCAATTATTGTAGGTGCAATTTGTATGGTTTTAGGTATTTTACCAGCTATTTTTATTAAGGAAGTGGACCAAACAAATTTAGAAGTTAGAGAAAAAATTACATTTAAATCAATTATAACTATTTTCAAAGACTTGTTTAAATCAATTAAACAAATATCAAAAAATAGTTCATTTATGAAACTGTGTGGTGCTACTTTTTTGGTATTTAATGGTTTTCAAATGGTAGCTTCCTTTAGTTATTTCATCATCGTATTTTATATGTTTAAAGGCGATTATGGCCTAGCAGGAAATTGGCCAGCTTGGTTTTCAACAATTAGTGCTGTAGCTACCGCATTTATGGTAATTCCTATTGTTGATTGGTTGGCTTCAAAAATTGGAAAAAGAAAGGCTTTTATAGTTGCAACAGTAATTTCAATAATAGGTTATGCGCTTAAATGGTGGGGATTTAGCCCTACAAATCCATGGTTAATTTTTATGCCAATACCTTTATTATCATTTGGTATTGGTGGATTGTTTACACTGATGATGAGTATGACAGCAGATGTATGCGATTTAGATGAATTAAATAACGGATTACCAAGGAAAGAAGGAACTTTTGGAGCTATTTATTGGTGGATGGTAAAACTTGGACAAGCAATTGCGCTTGTGCTTGGTGGTTTGGTTTTAAAATTAGTAGGTTTTGACCAAAACGCAGCGATACAGAGCACTGAAACTTTAACCAACCTCCGTATAGCGGATATCGTTATTCCAGTATTAACAGCTTCTTTGGCTATTTGGGTAATGTGGAATTACGATCTTACAGAAGAAAGAGCACATGAGATTAAAGAGGAGTTAGTTGCACGTAGGGGTGAATTTAAACGCGGAGCATAAAATAAAAATTTATAAATATTTTAAATAAAACTGAGGTGCCAAAACGCACCAATAATATTAAGAACTTGAATATTCAGAAAAAACAATATCAATATGAAGCAATTCAAAATACTACTTTTCACGAGTTTTTTATTATTAAATGGAGCTATAGTTTCTTGCACAAATAGTTTTGATACGGATGTTGTAACTGTTTCTGAGCGGCAAATTCTTGTAAACAATATTCCTTACTTAATTAAAGGAGTTTGTTACCATCCTGTACCAAAAGGAAGTGATAAAAGAAATTTTAACAATTTAACGGAAGATTTAGCTTTAATGGTTGAAGCTGGGATCAATACCATTAGAGTATATTCCCCAATTGACGATAAAGCAGTTTTAGATGAAATTAATGCAGCCGGACTAAAAGTTATTATTGGTTTTGGTTACAATCAAAATGGCAATTACGATATTCTTTCAGGCTCATTTATCAATTACATAAATAAGTACAAAAACCATAATGCAATATTGTTTTGGGAATTGGGCAATGAGTATAATTATCACCCAGAATGGTTTGAAGGGGATATCAAAAATTGGTATACAGCTTTAAACAATGCAGCTGATCAGATTCATCAAAACGATACAAATCACCCTGTTGCAACTGCACATGGAGAGTTGCCAGACTCCTTAGCTTTATCGTTAAGCCCTAATATTGATATTTGGGGAATGAATGTGTATCGTTGGGATAATCCAGAAAGTATATTTGATGAATGGGCAGCTATAAGTTCAAAACCAATGTATCTTTCTGAAGCTGGTGCGGATAGCTTTATGACCATTTCAAAAGACGGTTATGAGCAAGGCTCAAATGAAAAAGCTCAGGCAGACGCTACAAAGAAAATTTTGGAAGGTTCTTTTAGTACTCCAGATATTTGTTCAGGTGTAACGCTTTTTGCTTTTGTAGATGAATTATGGAAAGCGGGCAACAATAATCAGCTAGATTCAGGTGGTTGGGCACCAAACAGTAGTGGCGTTCCTTACGATGGTACTCCAAATGAAGAATATTGGGGAATTGTAGGTATTGATAGAAATAAAAAAGAAGCATATGATGTTGTAAAAGAAAAATTTACAACATTGTCCAATAAAAATTAGTTTACAGATTATTTCAAAATAAAATAGATATGTCGGTTAGAAAAGATAAAATAATGGCATTGGCAGGAGAGAACCTCGCCAATAAAACAAGCAATGAGTTACAATCTTTATTTGCTAAAGTGCTAGAGAATGGTATGCATGGTTTGGCTTTTAGTCCTTACCTTGAAAATCAAAAACCGGGTGAGCAAATTACCGAAGAACAAATAAGAACAAGAATGGAAATAATTAAACCATACACAAAATGGATTCGCTCTTTTTCTTGTACTGACGGAAATGAACATATTCCTCGAATAGTTCATGAATATGGAATTAAAACACTCGTTGGGGCTTGGCTTGGAACCGATGAAAAAATTAATGAACAAGAGATTCAAAATGTAATTAAAATTGCCAAAGAAGGCCATGCGGATATGGTGGCTGTAGGAAATGAAGTAATGTATCGTGGCGATTTAACCGAAGAAGAGCTGATTAATTTCATTAAACGTGTAAAGAAAGAAATTCCTAACATTCCTGTTGGGTATGTGGATGCTTATTATGAATTTGAAAAAAGACCAAATATTACAGAAGCGTGTGATGTAATTCTAGCAAATTGTTATCCGTTTTGGGAAGGTTGTCATATAGATTATTCATTGGTTTATATGAAAGATATGTATCATAGAGCAATGAGAGCTGGAAACGGTAAAAAAGTTATTATTTCAGAAGCAGGATGGCCAAGTAAAGGGCAAGTATTTCATGGTGCACAACCTTCTTTTGAAAATGCGGTAAGCTATTTTATAAATACGCAATTGTGGTCAAAAGAAGAAGCTATTGATATTTTCTACTTTTCATCTTTTGACGAACCATGGAAAATTGGATCTGAAGGAGATGTAGGTGCATACTGGGGCTTGTGGGATAAAAATGAAAGATTGAAATATTAAAAATCATCTCAAAGTTACTGCAAATATTAAAATCAATTTTTTTAAATGAATTTAAAAACAACATTAAATATAGAACCAGGCAAGGCTATTTGTTATTCTGGCTTTAGAGAAGGGCAAAGTCCTGAAACGGGAATTTTTCCGACTTATGAAGAAATAAAAGAAGATTTATTAATACTTCATAACCATTGGAAATATCTTCGTTTGTACGATTGTGATGAACATTCTGATATAGTTTTAGAAGTTATTCAAAAAGAAAAATTAAATTTTAAAGTGATGCTCGGTGCCTATATTGGTGCCGAAATGAACAATTTTGGTTGTCCGTGGGGAGGAACTTATTCTGAAGAACAATTGGTTGAGAATAAAAACAGAAATTTAAAGCAAATCCAAAAGTTAATTAAACTGGCGAACAAATATCCTGATATTATTTTTTCACTATCGGCAGGAAATGAAGCAACGGTTGATTGGACAGATCACTTTGTGCCTGTTAAAAGTGTTATCAATTATGTTAAACTAATTAAAAAAGGAGCAAAACAACCTGTTACTTTTTGTGAAAATTACGTTCCTTGGCTTGATAAGTTGAAAGGGTTGGTTGAAGAAGTTGATTTTATTTCAATACATACCTACCCAGTTTGGGAATATAAAAACATTCATGAAGCATTAGAATATACCAAAGAAAATTATTTTTCAGTAGCCGATAAATATCCTAACAAGCCAGTTGTAATAACTGAAGCTGGTTGGGCAACAAATTCAAACGGACAAGGAATTTGCCCAAGCAATGTGAGTGAAGAACTTCAAAAAATATACCATAACGATTTGGTAAATTGGAGTAAAGAATCAGGAATTCTTACCTTTGTTTTTGAAGCTTTTGATGAACCTTGGAAAGGTTCAAATGAACCGCTTGAACCTGAAAAACATTGGGGCTTATTTACCGTTGACAGAAAACCTAAATTGGTAATGAAAACTATTTTTTTTAATTAATAAAATTGCTTCTAAAACAATTAAATTCAGATTAATTTAAAAATCATTTAAATTATTTAGTCGTTATCAACAGGAGATTCATAATCCCCTTCAAACTCAAGTGATGGGAAATCCGCATCTTTTATCAAGTTTTCAGAAGTTGCTATGCTAAAATTAACAGTGTCTTTTGTGTTTAACTGCCATACAATGCCTTCAGCTTCTGGAAATTCTGCGTTTTCATCCATTTGAGCACTAAACAATCTTTTCAGAATATTTCTATCGGAAAGTCCATTGCTAAATAATTTAAGCAAAATTTCTTTTGTTATTTTAACATCAGAGTTTGCGTCAAGCGATATAATGGAACAATCAATTAATGTGGCATTCGCGCTGGGGAATGTTCCGTTGAATGCTTTATAAAGCAGCTGATTGCAATTAAACAATGCATATTGAAGTTCAATTTCTGGATATTCTTCACAAACGGTATCAATAAGCATATCATTTGAAATTTGGTCAATTTGTCCTTCGGTTAAATAATCCCTTAATTTATGACCCAATACAATTACTGCCGCTTCTTTTGGTTCAAAATCTGTAATTGCCATTAACAACAATTCATATAAGGTGTCTTTTTTAGCAGTTCCGGCATCGGGAAAATTAAATTTTTCCAACAATTGGATATAATCTTCGGTCGTCCAGTAATCCTTTATTTCATCAACAGTTTTTATGTTGTTTATTTTTATCTTGTATTTCATCTGTTTAAATTTTATTTTTTAGCGGTAACAGATGCTGCCTGCCTGCCGCAGGTAGGTTCGCCATTAATCATTCCTTTGTGTGTCAAAATTTGTAATGCTCGTTTCATCAGTAATTATTTATTGTTTTTTTAGTTGGCAATAAAATTACCATTTTATATGAAATGACTGCTGACAGCAATCATAAGTTGTTGTTAAGATTTAGCTCTGAGATATAGATTGAATTATTTAGCAATCAAATTTAATTTTCAGAAACAGCACTATTCTTAAAAAATAAGAACTAAAAAAAGGACAGTCGGTTTTTCCGTGTCCTTTTTTCATTCAAATAATATTCTAAAACAAGTTAAAGAATTTAATACCGTTTTAGTCATTTTAAATTGATGACAAATCAATGAATTATTAAAGTATAATGATTAAAAGTAAAATAATAATAATGGCGCCAACTGAAATATAGATTCCGTTCCCAGATGATCTAATTTCTGTTTTAATTGCACGAACTTCTTTGCGAAGCTCTTTTCTTTCTGAACGATTAAGTTCTGATTTGTCCATGTCTTTAATTTCTTCTAAACGATTCAACATTACTCGAATTTCTGCTGGAATTTCTGTAGTAGTTTTTGCAGGATTTTTTTCAGAAGCGTTAACTGTTGTAAATGCACCTAATGATAACAACATTATCATTAAATAAAGTCTTGTTTTTTTCATTTTGTTGCTGTTTAAAATTATTAATTTAGTAATGTTGTAAATATGCAACATAGTGTGCTTTATAAAGTTACATATTTTTTATTAAAATTTACATAATTCACACATAGAATTAATAAATATGTCTTAAACTTTGTCGTTTTTTTATTTCCGAAAAGAGCAACATTTTTATTTTTACCCAATCCGCTTACTTCAAATGTAACAGTAGGTGTGTTTAATCAACAACTACTATTTGCAGTTATTAATTTCTTTTGAATAGCTTTTCAAAGAATGATTTCTTTACAGTCTTCTTATCTTTTTTATTTTTATCTAAATCCTTCTTAGCGACACTGTTAAACAGTCTATTGAAGAAACCTTCAATACCTATTTCCCGATAAGGTTCACATTCCATAAAAGAATAAGCAGCATCGGGCAATGCAAATGAAGTGAGATAGTTTTTTCTTAATACATCATCTTTTTCAATTCCTTTTAGCACTTGGGCAACAATTGGCAATGCCAAAGATGACCCTGAGCCGTTACCACTGTAAAAGTGAACATCTGGTGTGCTGGCGCCTACCCATGTTCCTAACACCAAATTAGGAGTGTATGCAATAAACCAAGCATCAGAATAGTTTTGAGCAGTTCCTGTTTTACCAGCCAGTTCTGCTTGAATTCCATATTGATTGCGTATTTTAGTTCCAGTTCCTTGATGAATTGCTTGTTGTAAAATGGCAGTTATCATCTGACTGGTTTCAATACTAAAAACGTCTTTAGGTTCTGGAGCATCTGAAATATACAAGATATTACCCTTGGTATCCGTAATTTTATCAATCATAAGTAGTTCATTCGTTTTACCCCGATTGGCGAAAGCACCATAAGTTTTTACAATCTCAGAAAGGGATAAATCGAGCGTACCCAAGGCAATTGATGGCGCATCATCTGTAGTTTGCGGAAAGTTTAGCTTATCACAAGTAGTGAGGAGGTTATCTCCACCAAGTTCAAAGTATAAATCAACTGTTGGAAGATTCATAGAATGGGCTAATGCATACCATAAAGCAACTTTGCTGTCGGGACTAGAGTTATGATCAAAGTTTTTTGGCTCCCAATTCTCAAATTCTGGATATATTTTTTCTTCATTTTCAAGATAGGTACAGGGTGTAAAACCATTTTCAAGCGCTGTGGCATATAAAACAGGTTTAAAAGCTGAAGCTATTTGCCTGTGCGAAAGCACCATATCAAAAGGAAGTGTTCTGAAATGATTGCCTCCAACCCAGCTAATGACTGCACCATTTTTAGGATTGGTAATCAGTACCGCAGCATTTAACATCTTATAATAATGCCATAAACTGTCGAGCTTACTAATATTTTTGGTTTGCATACCTTTCCAGTCAAGCACTTCAACATTTCTTTTTTGCAAATCTTTATCCTTAGTTTGCAGCTTTTGTTTAGCATACCATTGTTTTTTAAACTGATGGTTTTCAAGTTCTTTATCGAGCAGTTGCTGCATTCTGGTGAGCTGTTTTTTAATCGCATCAGAAGCCAACTCTTGGACTTGCATATTTAAGGTTGTATATATTTTCAGTCCGTCTTTTTCTAGGTTATATTCTTTGCCGGTTTTGGTTTTGATAATTTCCAATAACTCCAATGTTTTTTTCTGTACCTGATACATAAAATATCCTGTTGTAGCTTTTAAATCAACATTTTCATAATCTAGTTTGAGGGGTAGTTTTTGAAGACTATCAGTAACTTTGACTAATAAATAATGTTGTTTTTCCATCAAATTCAAAACCAGATTTCTGCGATCTAAGGAATTTTGAGGATTTAATCGGGGATTGAAATACGTATTGGCTTTTAATAAACCTACCAAAACAGCTGACTCTTCTATCTTTAATTGACTGGCTGATTTATTAAAATAACGGCGCGATGCTGTTTCAACTCCATAAACATTTTCACCAAAAGGAACAGAGTTAAGGTATAACAATAAGAGTTCTTCTTTGGTATAAATTGTTTCAATTCTAGAGGCAATAATAAGTTCTTTTATTTTGTTTACAGGTAGCGTTAAAATACTGAAATTAGTACGGCCATAAAGATTTTTAACTAATTGTTGGGTTATCGTACTCCCTCCGCCGCTATTAGAATTACCAAAAAATATACTTTTCAAGAAAACACGAAAATAACTTTTTGTGTCATATCCTTTGTGGGTATAAAAGCGTTTATCTTCTGTTGCAACCAATGCGTTTTTTAGATGATCTGGAACTTCTTCCCATAAAATATTCGTGCGATTTTCAGCAAAGAATTTTCCTATTAAAATTGTATCAGAAGAAATTACTTGTGATGCTTCTTCATTGCTGATGGATGCCAACGTGTTTTTATCAGGTAAAGATCCAAAAACACCAAAATAGATCAGTAAAAACAATAATCCTATTGATAAGATTACCGTAGTTATAAATAAAGCCAAGTATTTGAGAAATGGTTTGATGTAATTTTGAATTTTAAGCTTCATAAATTTAATTCTAAGATAATTGTAAAAATAGGAATTAAAAAAAGGATAGATTATAAACCTATCCTTTTTCAATTCAAACAAACTTCTATAATGAGTTATAGATTTTACTTTTGTGGTACAACGTCAATAATAACGGTACGGTTGTATGATCTTTCTTCAGGAAGTGTATTTCCAAAAGGAGCAGCATCTTCATTTTCACCCAATCCGGTTACTTCAAATGTAACACCAGTTATACCTAATTTAGACACACTATTTTGTAAAGTATTTTTAACATCATTTGCTCTTTTTACAGACAATGTTTGATTATAAACTTCCTCACCAATCACATCTGTATGACCATGAATAATTACTTTTGCGTTAGCAGGAATTTTAGGAGCCACAACTTCAGAAAGATATTTGTTATACATCGCTATGGCTTTTGCATCATCAAATTCGTAAATAATACTGAATCTCATTCCTTCTTCAACTTTTGAAGGCGTCCAAGCAACAATGTGTACAGTAGATTCTTTAGTTACAATCTCACCGGTTTTGTTTGTGCCAATCATTTTCACTGTATAATCTCCTTCAGGGTTTGTTCCTAAAATGGTGTTTCCAGAAATACTCACTTCTTCTTTTGTGTATGGACCGAAATTTTGTACGATTCCGTCTCTATCAGTAATTTCCATTTTCCAAGTGCTAAATGCTTCATCTGCTCCATCAACTTTAAAAGTAACGTAACTTTCAATTGGGGCTTCAGGCACTTTAATAATTTTTACTGGTTTTAAAGGAGCATCTGGGCCACTTTGGAATTCCATTAATAAGGCTGGAGAACTACTTTCAACAGATACTCTACGATCTCCTTCTTTAAGAAGTACCAACTCACGTGTTCCTCCTCTTTGTTCTGCTGCAACTTTTGGCTTGTTTCTTCCTTCAATGGCAATTCTATTTGCATCAATTGCAAATACATCAACCAAATATTTTTGAACAGATGCTGCCATTAATTTTCCTTCTGCAGGACCATTTTCTGATGATCCAACCAAAACAATTGTTGAGGTAGGATTTTTTCCCATACGGTCACCAAGAATATTTAAAATATTATAATAAACTGTCATTTCACGTTTTGAACGACCTGCCAATGCTGTATTAGGCGCAAACACTTCAACTTGATCTTCTTTAAAGTCTTTTACCTGATTTTTGTTCAACAACACATACCGTTTTGAGATATCTGTAGATTCTTTATCGAAATAGATATAGTTACGCAATGGGAAAGTTTCGGTTACCCTTATTTCTCCAGGAACGTTTAAAGGAGCATTAACCATAAAATTAACTTTTGGAATTACAGCAATCACTTCTTCTTCTTCTTCCTGTAAAATTTTATGACCGCTACCAATTTTAAGAACAACACCTGCTCTTACAGTAGTTACGTTCCAAGTTTCTATGGAACGTGGATCTTGACCAAAATAAGGATGGAAAGCTACAAAAGGTGAAAGTACCAATTGTGTTTTGCTGGTTGGTTTAGACATTTGAATATCGTATCCCATACCAATTTGTGCAGAGATAATTGTATTTTCAATTGAGCTAAAATCACCTTCTACATCTGCTGGCGCAACCTGATTAGGGAAATCTGGATTTATTCCTTGTTGATACGTAAATGCTTTGTTTTGGCTGAAAGCAAATCTTGGTCCACCATATAAATAGAAATTTCCTTTAGTTGGCGCAAAACGCAAACTTGGTTCTATTGTAATGTAGCTTAAGTCGGTTGACAAGTCGGCCGGACAATTACAATCAGTTAATTGTTGATCGAAATTACCTTTACGGCTGTCTAATCCTGCTTGTATAATAAATCCGAATCTTGTATCAGGTTTGTGAAATTCAATGCTAGGAGCAAGAAACAATCCGATACCTGTACCTTTATGAAAAGTAGTAGGAGGCGTGAAAGCTGCATTCAACTGTTGTGTTGAACCATCAAAGAAATTAAAGTTTGCACCGCCGGCAACACCAAAATACCAAGAAGGTTTTGAGTATTGTGCTTCCTGCGCTTGAAGCGGAGATTCAATCCCTGTTAAAATTAAGGCTCCTACAATTAGGCCTTTCAGGCTTTGTTTTAGGGACCACGCAAAACGCGATCCCTTTTTTAAATTTGTTTTATTTTTCATTATTTTGTGAATTAAGGTTTTTCTATAATGTTAGTGTGTGTCATTACTACAGCTCCATTTCTGGCAAGCATTCTTCCTTGTGCAGTTGCATAAGGATTCATAGTAATAGATGTTAAAGCAAGTACATTTCCTTTAAAATTGGTATAATCACCTATGGTAGCTGATCTTCCTACTTGCCAAAAGACGTTTTTAGCTTGAGCATTTCCAGATAGAATTACACTTCCACCAGCACCGCCAACAGTAGTAAAGTCAGATGCAATTTGGAATATCCAAACAGCATCGGCATCACCTCCTGCATCCAATGTTAAATCACCTGATTCTATTAAAAGCGTAGACGTTGATTTATAAATACCTGGGGCTAATGTTTTACCACCTTGATCACCTGCTACAGTTGCTGGTGCAGGAGAAGATGCTCCTTCAGCAAATAGATACGCTTTTGTCAAGTCAATTTTAGCTTGTCTTAAAATTTCAGCTATACCTGAAGGGACAGCATCATCTGAAGCATGCATTGCTCCATTTACAATAATTGCTGGAGGAAATCCAGTAATGGAACTACGAACACCCGGATAGATTCCAACATTCATATTTCTAATTTCACTAAATCCTGCATTGTTACTTACTCCTACACCTGCTATAATACCGTATTCCTCAACACTTCCAAGATCAACCAAGGTTCCAGTTAAAGTAGATAGTGTACTAAATTCCCACACATAGTTATTAGCTAATGGAATACCAGCTAAATTCTTAGCATCAGTTGTAATAGTCGCTGTATAGATAGTTCCTTCTAAAAGAGGACTATCTGGCGTAAAAGTGAGCGTTGAATTTGCATAGGCAACAAATCCATCTATTAAGATTTTATCATTTTTTAATGTAAATGAAGTATTGTTAATTGTTGCAATATCCATTTCCATACTAAAGGTAGCAGTAACAATTTTATCAAGAACAACTCCTGAAGCTTTGTTTGATGGATCAGTAGCAATTACGCCAGGCGCTAAAATAGTTCCTGTGGTGAATTCCCATGAAACGTCATTGGCTAAAGGTGTTCCTTGTATATTTTTGGCTCCTGTAGTTATTGTCGCAGTATAAATTTTTCCTGCTAAAAGAGGACTAGAGGCCTTAAAATAAGCTGTTTGTCCAATGTATGTAACTAAACCGTCAACTGAATCAGTTCCTTGTTTTAAAGTAAAAGTGGCCGCATTAATAGTAGAATGATTCATCAACATATTAAAATTTGCACTCACTATTTTATTAAGGAATACATTAACAGCATTGTTATCTGGATCCTTAGAAACTACCATAGGTGTAACTGTTGAGCCAGTACTAAATGTCCAAACATAATCTTCTTGTAAAGCATTACCAGTGTTATCCTTTACAGAAGTGGTAATTCTTGCTATATAAGTTGTGTTTGGCAAAAGAGGGCTCGTTGGTATAAATGAAGCAGTAGTTCCATTAAATGAAACTGCTCCAGTAATTAAACTTGATCCTTCTATAGTAAAGGAGGATTGGTCGAAAGTTGCAGCATTCATCTCTTCGTTGAAGTTAGCCGTAATGGCTATATCTAGAGGCACATTAATTGCTCCATTTTCAGGACTTGTCGTTTCCACAACTGGGCAAACACCATCAATTTCAACGAAATTGTCATTTGCGCAGCTTGAAAATAATAAAACAAATGCAAATGCAATTGTTGTAAGTAAATTTTTAGCGATCATAATTTTTGGGTATTTAAGTTCATAATTTTTGTTTTGTGGTGAAAAAAATGTTTTCACAGAACAAAGGTGGTTAGATATAAGAGTGAAAGCATTACACAATTTTGGTGAAGAGTTGTATAATTCACACATTGTGATTTTAGTGAAGGAATTTTTTTTTAGACTGAAATTTAACTTGGGAAAGGCAACTTTTTTTAGAAAAAATTAAATAACCCGTTGGGTGCAATTAATTTTTGACGCTGATTTTTCGTCAGTTCGAGGCATCAGATAAAAATTTCATCAAGCGGAGATAATGTCGTTTTTAATAATTGCACCCAGCGGGTTACTAAAATCTATTTAAAATGTAATTTCATTCCTTCATGTGAAGCTTTAAAACCCAAATCTTCATAAAATTTAATGGCACTTGGTCTTTGTTTATCACTAGTCAATTGCAGTAAACACACATTTCGCTCTTTTACTCTTTCAATGGCCCAAGCAAACATTTTTTTTCCAATTCCTTGTCCTGTTAAATCTTCCCGAACAAATACATTCTCAATTTGTGCCCTTAATTTGCCTTGATAACTCAAATACGGGATAAAAGTAAGTTGAAGCGTTCCTGCAATTTCAGGATCGTTGTCGATTTCTAACACCATCAATTTCTGATTTGGGTCTGAATTTATAATTTCAAATGCATGGTAATAAGATTGAGGAAGTGGATCAAGATAATTCTCCCTTAATTTTCCCAATTTGTCATTTGCCATCATTTTAACAATACATGGAACGTCTTTTTTTGTTGCTTTTCTGAAAGTCATACTATTTTTGTTCATACGTAATAAATGCGCTAAAAAGGTTTATATGATTTGTGTTTTTAGCATTTAATTTTAAAATATGGGTTTGCGTAATTTTACTTTTTATGCTTCATGAGAAAAAAATAGCTTTGTAAAAATATCACTTAATTTACAAAAATTATCTACATAATTTACAAAAGTTATACGTTAAAATGATAAGATTTAGTAGTATAAATAATAAAGTTTATGAGTATACTATTTTCAACATTCTTCATCTATATATAAAGTTGGTTTTTAATAGTATTACAATTAATTTAAATCTCTTTGAAATTGCTCCAACTGTTTATGTATTATTTTAAACCATAGCGGAGGTATCAATGCTAATAACATCATTCCAGGGTAACCAGTAATCATTTGTGGGCTATTGGGTGTTGAATCTAGTAATTGATAATGTTTACTAGCTTTAAAATGATGGTCGGAGTGCCTAGATAATTCAAATAAAATAGTTCTGCCAACACGATGATTGGAATTCCATGAATGTTGTGGCAAAACACGTTCATACTTTCCATTTTCATTTATTTTTCTAAGCAAACCATAATGCTCTATATAATTTACTGTTTCTAACATTAAAATTCCAAAAAGTGCTGCGCCTATAAAAGCAATCATGGTATTAAAATTAAAAACAGCATAAATAACACTCAGTAGTAGCAGTTGCGCAATGGTGTAAATTAGCATTCGGTTTTTGAAAGAAAAAAAAGGGTTGTTTTTATTTTTTAACCTTTTTGTTTCAATCTCCCAAGCTTGTAGATAACTTCCTATTTGAGAACGAAACCAAAATAAAAAAACCAATTCGCCTTTTTTAGCGGTTGCAGGGTCTTTTGGTGTAGCTACATGATAATGATGTCCGCTATTGTGATAAGGTAAAAAATGCGTTTCTAAGGAAGTCAGTAATAAAATCTCACCTAAAAATTGCTGAAATCTATTTTTTCTATGTCCTAATTCATGACCAACGTTGATTCCGAAAATACCACAGAGCACACCAAATGATAAAATTCTTCCAATAAGTTCAAAATTTGAAACAGGCTCTTGTATGGTGAATAAGAAAAAAATTAAAAAACCAACATGAACCAGTACAACTGTATATAAAACAAGATCAAAAAAAGGATCTTTTTTTAATTTTTGTTGTTCTTCTTTTGTGAAATTTTTAGCACTGGGTTTAAATACCAATTCTAATAATGGAATGAATATGAATGAAAAAATAAGTGGTAAATAGGTCCAAATACCATAGGAAGTAAATGAAATATAAACTGTGGAAGCTAAAATATAAGCCGATAAATATTTGAATTTACGCATATCAATGTATGTTATCTGAAAAGATAAATATACATTAAAAAATGAAAAAGTGACTATCTAAAAAGTATCTTTTTACGTCATTTCGAGGAACGAAGCAACCTGTAATATTAAGAAAAAGATTACTTCACTATGTTCGTAATGACGGTTTTCAATTCTTTTTAAACAGCCTCTTTTTTATGTGAAATTATAAATTTGAATTATAATAAAGCATTTACGGCTCTAACACCTTCAGCACTTTCTTTAAATTTTGCTTTTTCGGCATCAGTTAAATCAATTTCAACAATTTTTTCAATTCCGTTTTTACCAATAATACAAGGTACACCTATTGAAATATCTTTTAAGCCATATTCACCTTCTAATAACGCAGAACAAGGAAACATTTTTTTAGTATCACAAGCAATTGCATGCACCATTGAAGAAACTGCTGCACCTGGAGCATACCAAGCACTTGTTCCTAATAATTTAGTTAATGTAGCTCCTCCAACTTTAGTATCTTCAGCAACTTGAGCTAAACGCTCTTCTGATAAAAGTTTAGTTACAGGAACACTGTTTCTGACAGCAAAACGAGTTAATGGTAACATTCCAGTATCGCTGTGACCTGCAATTACCATTCCATCAACATCAGATTGTGGACAACCTAAAGCTTCAGCTAAACGGTATTTAAAACGAGCACTATCTAAAGCACCACCCATACCAATAATTCTGTTTTTAGGTAAGCTAGAAGATTTATGAGCTAGATATGCCATAGTATCCATTGGGTTACTGACAACAATTATAATTACGTTTGGAGAGTGTTGAATTAAACTTGCAACTACAGATTTTACAATACCTGCGTTTATTCCAATTAATTCTTCACGAGTCATTCCAGGTTTTCTTGGAATACCACTTGTAATTACTGCAACTTCACTGCCTTTTGTTTTTGAATAATCGTTTGTTACACCAGTAATTTGGGTATCAAAACCCATTAGTGATGCTGTTTGCATTAAGTCCATCGCTTTTCCTTCTGCGAACCCTTCTTTAATATCAATTAATACAACTTCTGATGCGAAGTTTTTAATAGCTATGTACTCAGCGCAACTTGCACCTACAGCACCTGCTCCTACGACTGTTACTTTCATATTTATTTATTGTTTTTATATTAAAATTTTTGTGGTATAAAAGTACAAATTTTTAAGTTAAAATGTTGTGACAATCTATGGAATTTACGAAATCATTATTGAGGAATATTTTAAGATTATTTTTTTTGTTTTCATAAAAAAAGCTGCTTTTTAAAGCAGCTTTTTGAATATTTAACAATAAAATAACCTATGCATCAATTTTTGCGTATTTGGCATTTTTTTCAATAAATGCTCTACGCGGAGGTACTTCATCACCCATTAACATAGAAAATACTCTATCAGTTTCTGTTAAATTATCAATAAAAACTTGTCTAAGAGTTCTAAATTCAGGATTCATTGTAGTATCCCAAAGTTGAACAGCATTCATTTCTCCAAGACCTTTGTATCGTTGTATTGAGGCTCCACCTCCCATATTTTGAGCAATTAAATCACGCTGATCATCATTCCAAGCATACTCTTTCTTTTGACCTTTTTTAACTAAATATAAAGGAGGAGTTGCAATAAATATATGTCCGTTTTCAATTAATTCTTTCATGTATCTAAAGAAGAATGTTAGAATTAACGTTGCAATATGGCTACCATCAACATCGGCATCACACATAATAACTATTTTATTGTAACGAAGCTTAGTTAAATTTAAAGCTCTCGGGTCTTCTTCTGTTCCAATAGAAACACCTAAAGCAGTATACATATTTTTAATCTCTTCGTTTTCAAATACTTTATGTTGCATGGCTTTTTCAACATTTAATATTTTACCTCTTAAAGGTAAAATAGCCTGAAAAGCTCTATCGCGGCCTTGTTTGGCTGTACCACCTGCTGAATCTCCCTCAACTAAAAATATTTCACATTTTTCTGGATCTACTTCAGAACAATCACTTAGTTTACCAGGTAAACCTCCCATTGTCATCACTGTTTTACGTTGCACCATTTCACGTGCTTTACGAGCTGCATGACGAGCAGTTGCTGCTAAAATTACTTTTTGAACAATTATTCTAGCGTCATTAGGATTTTCTTCCAAATAGTCAGTTAACATTTCTGATACAGCTTGACTTACGGCTGCTGTAACCTCACGGTTACCCAATTTTGTTTTTGTTTGCCCTTCAAATTGTGGTTCAGCTACTTTAACCGAAATAATAGCGGTTAATCCTTCACGGAAGTCATCTCCGGCAATATCAAATTTCAGATTTTTAAGCATTCCAGAGTCATCAGCATATTTTTTTAAAGTAGCTGTTAATCCGCGTCTAAAACCTGCTAGGTGTGTACCACCCTCATGTGTATTAATATTGTTTACATAAGAATGTAAATTTTCTGTATAAGAGGTGTTATATACCATGGCAACTTCAACAGGAACACCATTTTTTTCACCTTCCATTGAAATAATTTTGGCTGTTAGTTGCTCACGTGTGGCATCCAAGTAACGTATAAATTCAGGTAATCCTTCATCGCTATAAAACTTTTCAGTTGGGCTATTCCCTTCTTCATCAGTTTCTCTTTTATCAGTTAAAGTAATGTTGATTCCTTTATTCAAAAATGAAAGTTCACGTAACCTAGTAGCTAATGTTTCATAATTAAATTCGATGGATTGTGTAAATATTGAAGTGTCTGGTAAAAAAGTAATCAGAGTTCCTTTGTCATCAGATTCACCAATAGTTTTTGCAGGATATAGTGCTTTACCTTTTGAATATTCTTGTTCCCAAATTTTACCGTCTAAATAAACAGTAGCCCTTAAATGTTCAGATAATGCATTTACAACCGAAACACCAACACCATGTAAACCCCCAGAAACTTTATAGGAATCTTTATCGAATTTTCCACCAGCACCAATTTTAGTCATGACAACTTCCAATGCAGAAACACCTTCTTTTTTGTGCATTCCAACAGGAATACCACGACCGTTATCTTTTACGGAAACTGAATTATTTTCATTAATGATAACATCTATAGCATCACAATGACCTGCCATTGCTTCATCAATAGAGTTATCAACTACTTCATAAACTAAGTGATGTAATCCTCTAAAACCAATATCTCCAATATACATTGATGGACGCATTCTCACATGCTCCATTCCTTCTAACGCCTGAATACTATCGGCTGAATAACTGTTTTTTTTAGCTTCTTCGCTCATATTTAAAAATCTATTTTAGATAAAAATTTACTAAATACAAATATAAGAAATCAAGAAGTTTTATAAATAAGGTTTAGTGTTGTAGCACTAATAGTTATCAACAATTTATGAAATAAAAGAAAGTGTCTAAAAAGGCTTAAAAACAACTTTAATTCAAATTTTAGCATTTTGAAATAAAGACAAAATACGAATACCTAAAATGAATGTCTTATTTCGTAGTATTTAATCTTAATTTTTTAAATGAAGATTTTAATTTCACAAGAAAAACGCTAAAACACAGTAATTACTTTCATAAAATGTCTTGTTAAGAAAAAATAGGTTTAAAGTTGAAAGTATCTTAATTTTAATATTATTTTTGCGGATGCAAGACAAGGTACTTATTTTAGATTTCGGTTCGCAATACACGCAGTTGATTGCCCGTAGAGTTAGAGAACTTAATATTTTTTGTGAAATTTTTCCATTTAATAGTAAAAACTTCAACATTGAAAATTATAAAGCTATCATCCTTTCTGGAAGCCCATTTTCAGTGAGAGCTGATGATGCTCCACATCCAAATTTATCTGAGATAAAAGGTAAATTACCTTTATTAGGTGTTTGCTTTGGCGCACAATTTTTAGCTCATAATTTTGGTGGAAAAGTAGCTTCTTCCAATACAAGAGAGTATGGAAGAGCCAATTTAACTTTCGTAAAAGAGAATGAACCATTTTTTGAAGGAGTTCATAAAGGAAGTCAGGTTTGGATGAGTCATAGCGATACGATTGTTAATTTACCTGAAAATTTCGAATTGATTGGTAGCACTCACGATGTTGTTAATGCAGCCTTTAAAATTTCAAATGAAACTACTTATGGAATTCAATTTCATCCTGAAGTTTACCATACAAAAGACGGATTAAAAATATTAGAAAATTTTTTAGTTAAAATCAGCGGTGTTGCACAAACGTGGACACCAGATTCTTTTGTAGAATCAACGGTTGCAACTTTTAAGAAACAACTTGGAAATGATAAAGTTGTTTTGGGACTTTCGGGCGGTGTAGATTCTACAGTTGCTGCTGTTTTATTAAGTAAAGCAATTGGAGATAACTTGTACTGCATTTTTGTGAATAATGGATTGCTTCGAAAAAATGAATTTGAAAATGTTTTAGACCAATATAAACATATGGGCTTGAACGTTAAAGGAGTTGACGCTTCGGCACGTTTTTTGAAAGAATTGGAAGGTAAAACTGATCCTGAAGAAAAACGTAAAGCAATAGGAAAAACTTTTATTGAGGTTTTTGATGATGAAGCTCATTTAATTCAAGATGTAAAATGGTTAGCACAAGGAACTATTTATCCAGATGTTATTGAATCGGTTTCAGTATCTGGAGGGCCTTCAGCAACTATAAAATCGCATCATAATGTAGGTGGATTACCAGATTATATGAAACTTAAAATTGTTGAACCACTGCGAATGTTGTTTAAAGATGAAGTACGAAGAGTAGGTAAAACATTGGAAATTGATGCTGAATTATTAGGAAGACATCCATTTCCAGGTCCTGGTTTAGGAATTCGAATATTAGGAGATGTGACGGCAGAAAAGGTGAGAATATTACAAGAAGTTGATGCTATTTTTATAGAAGGATTAAAAGATTGGGGATTGTATGATAAAGTTTGGCAAGCAGGAGCAATGTTATTACCCGTAAACTCGGTAGGAGTGATGGGAGATGAAAGAACGTATGAAAAAGTAGTTGCCTTAAGAGCCGTTGAATCAACTGACGGAATGACTGCAGATTGGGTAAATTTACCTTATGAGTTTTTACAAAAAACCTCTAATAAAATAATAAATGGCGTAAAAGGCGTTAATAGAGTAGTATATGACATTAGTTCAAAACCACCCGCAACAATTGAGTGGGAATAAAGTATAGTTAAAAGTTAAATTCAACGTATGAATAAAATAAAAATTTCATTATTATTTCTTTTTTTAGTATCATTTATAGCAATTGCTCAACAGAAAAAGTTTGTGTCTTATACTGTTAAAAATGGCGAAACTATTAAAAGTATTGCCAAAGATTTTGATATATCTACTAGAGAATTATTGAATTTAAACCCTGACGTTGATAGAAAACCAGACGCAAATACGATCATTATTGTTCCTAATAAGAATTTTAGAAAAGCTGAAACTGAAGTAGAATCAGTTAAAGAAGAGCCATCTATTATTCAAAAAGATTCAGATGATTTTATTGACTACACAGTTGTTAAAGATGATACAGTTTATAGTTTAATAAGAAGGTTTAATGTTTCCGAAGAAGAATTGATAGCGAGTAATCCCGTTTTTAATGAAGGTTTAAAAAAGGGTATTCCATTGAAAGATTTATTGAAATTAGGAATGCATTTAAATTTCCCAAATAAAAATAAAACAACAAACAGTTTTAAGCATACAGTTGTAAAAGATGATACAGTTTATAATATCACAAAGCGGTTTGGTATTTCAGTAGAAGAACTTTATAAGTTAAACCCGAATCTTTCAACCGGATTAAAATTAGGTATGGTTTTAACAATTAAACAACCTGAGAAAACGCCAAATTTAGAGGATATTAAAATTGTAAATAAGCGTGAGAATTACCTTGATAAAAAAGGAATGTTTGTGGAAAATATAAATTATAATAAAGAAATTCAAGTTGTTCTAATGCTGCCATATCAATTGAATAAATTAACCGATTCAATTAAGAATGGCGACTTTAAAAAAAGCAATTCTTTATTAAATATAGTTACAGAGTTTCATTTAGGAGCTGAAATGGCAATTGATTCATTAAAACAAAAAGGGCTCAGAGTTCAGGTTAAATATTTAGACACTGAGGATACGAATTATAGATTACAACACTTAATAAATAACACTAATTTTAATGCAACAGATGTGGTTATTGGGCCCTTATTTTTTGAAAACGCTCATTGGGTTTCTAAACAGATAAAGGTACCGGTTATAGCGCCTATCTTTTCTAAAAAGCAAACAGAATTTTCGGATAATAATTTGGTAATATCATCACCAAATACTGTGTTATTGGAAGATGCGTTATTAGCGTATTTAAAAAAATCATATAAAGGAGAAAATATTATTGTTATAAATGATGAAAAACCCGAATCACAAAGCAAACTTTGGCGAATAGTAACTAGATTAAAAGCATTTGATTCGGTTAAAAAAATTGAAGTTATAAAGCCCGAAAAAGGCTTTATAAATAACAAGAAAATTTTAGAAATGCTAAAACAAAACTCAAAAAATTGGGTAATTATGATTAGCGATGATAATGTGACTACTGCTTCTGCTATTAATAGTTTAAAAGGTGTTGATGAAAAATTTAATATTACTTTATTTGCTTTATCAAAAGGAAATAACTTTGATACTGTTGATAATAATTTTTTAGCTAAATTAAATTTTGTTTATCCTATTTCAGAATTTTTAAATATAGATGATGAAACTATCAAAAGTTTTTTTGAGAAGTATTATAGTAAAAATAATGCAGTACCATCAAAATATGCTATTAGAGGCTTCGATGTAACTTATGATGCTCTGATTAGAATTGCAAGCAATAACGATTTTGAAGAAGCTCTAAATGATGGTAAATCTTTAAGAATTTCATCTGTTTTTAGCTATCATAAAACTGCATTTGGAGGATTTGAAAATAAGGGTGTGTTTTTGATTCAATATTCGAAAGATTTAACGCCCATTATTCTAAATCATTAATAATATCCATAAAAAAACGAAACAATTGTTTCGTTTTTTTATGGATATTATTTATTTATATTTTCTTCAATTGTTGTTTTAACATTTTAATTTGTTCCGCCAACATATTTTGAGTGTCTAGTTTTTTAGCTTCATTCATTAAAGTAGTTGCTTCACGTTTGCGCCTTTTACTCATAGCGATTCCTGCTAATTGTAGTTTCGCCATTGCTTCATCATGTTTCATACTTAAGCCAAAACTCAGCGCCTTTTTAAAATATTTTTCAGCTTGTGTAATATTTGTTTGTGAAACTAGTATTCCTTGCAAAAAGTTAAAATAGCCTTCTTGTTTTTTTATTAAAGCACTACTTGGGTTTTTAATATAAGATAACCATTTTCCTGCTCCAGCAAAATCTTGCTTTCTTAATTTTAGAAATGCGAGTAAAATAAACTCATTCTTAAAATAGAAAAACACAAAAATTCCAGACAATAATACTATTGAAATACCATTCATGATATTTCCATCAACAAATTGAAAAATTGCCCAAACAAAAATAGCTGCTGCTATTACTAATTTTATATACTTATTAAACATTGTAAATTTATTTTATAAAATGCAAAGTTACATTTTTGCAATGGTTTACTTTATTTTTTATAATGTTTTTTATATTGAAAATAAGCAGCGGTTGCTATAACGGCAAATACACCAATAGAATAATATACAAAAGTTGGTGTAATTGCTTTATCTCCACTAGCATAAGAATGCAATCCTGAAAGATAAAAGTTAACGCCAAAATAAGTCATTAAAATAGAAGCAAAAGCTATTACAGAAAACATATTAAAAGTAAATCTGCTTCTTAAACCAGGCACCAAACGTAAATGAAGTACAAAAGCATATATCATAATACTAATTAGTGCCCATGTTTCTTTTGGATCCCAACCCCAATAACGTCCCCAACTTTCATTCGCCCACATACCACCCAAAAAGTTACCAATAATAAGTAATATAAGACCAACTGTAAGAGACATTTCATTAATAATGGTAATTTCTTTAATCATATTACCAATTTTAACTTTGTTATTTTTAGTGGTTATTATCATGAGAATTAAAGAAATTAATCCTAATATCATACCCAATGCAAATGGTCCGTAACTAGCTACAATAATTGAAACGTGAATCATTAACCAATACGAATTTAATACAGGTTGTAAATTTGCAATTTCTGGATCCATCCAATTCCAATGTGCCACCATTAAAATAAATGCAGTTAAAAAAGCAGTGGCAGCAATTGTCATAGATGATTTTCTTCCGAAGATTAAACCAAAGAACATGGTTGCCCAACCAACATAAATCATAGATTCGTAAGCGTTACTCCAAGGTGCATGACCACTTACCATCCAACGAGCAATTAAACCACCAGTATGTAAAAGAAATAGACCAATAATAATAGCAATACTTGCCTTAATTAAAAAGTTAATTACTTTATTATTGTTAAATATTTGAAAAATTACAAAAAAGAACATTAAAGTTCCTATGTACATATAATAACTATATATTGTTTTAAAAACATCGTATTTATTATAAGCTATTTCTATATTAATTTTTCGTTCACTAGGATAAACAGCACTTCCATATTTTTTTTGAAATTTAGTTAACCCGTCTAGCAATTCATTAGGTGTTGTATAATTTTTTGAGTCTCCTGCTTCAGATAAAGTTTGTAAATAAATAGGTAAAAGCTGACGCACAAAAATAGAATCTTGTCCTTTAAAATTAGCACTGCTTAGCATATTATGCGAAACCCACGTATTCGTTGGGTCATTTGGAATTGGGAATATCCTTAAAACATCACCAGTTATGGTAGAATATAATAAATTAATCCTTCTGTCAACATTTATAACATCTTTTTCAAACTTACTTTTTATAGTATTTTTTTGAGCTTCCTGCTGTGTTTCACTTAATTTATACATGCCCTGTTCTGTAAAAAAACTTGCAAGTGAAGTGTATTCACTTTCGTGAGGTATACCCAATAAATCTCTTAGTTGGGTGTTTCCTTTTTCAAGATATACAATGGGAATTTGAAACCAAACTCTTGGATTTTGCTGAATAGATAAAAATACTTGTGTAGCATTCATATCTTTATAAGTATCGCTTTTACTAACCTTTCTTAAGAATTCTGAAGCATAGGTGTCTACTGGTTTCATTCTTCCGCCAGCATCCTGAATAATTAACGTACTAAACTTAGCGGCATGTTCTTTACTAATTTCATTTGCTTTTAAAACAGAATCAATTTGTTGTTCGGTAATTGTATGATTGTGTTGTTGTGAAAAAGCAACTGATGAAATAAATAGGAAGGCTAAAATAGTAAGTGTAGCCTTTTTATTCCTAATTTTTTGTAAGCTTTTTCGAAGAAAATCAAATCGGGTATTTGGTATAAACAGAATTAATAGTAAACCTGCATATAGTAGGAAATAACCTATATAAGTAACTGTGGAACCCCAAAAATCATGATTTACGGATAAATGAGTTTCTTCATACTCTTCCGTAATGCTGTAACTAGATTGGAAGAATTTATAACCTTTATAGTTTAAAATATTATTCATAAATATCCTGAAATCAAAAGTTTCACTAGGGTCAATAACAGTTACTTCGCTGGCATAAGACATGGCGCTTTGTGAACCAGGATAGTTATCTAATTGAAAATCATTTAGTTTGATGCTAAAAGGCAGTTTCATTAGTACAGCACCATAATTTAATCTAAAATTTAAATTTCCAATTGAAACTTGTGTAGGCTCTTGTATTGCAAATTTGCTTCCATGTAATTTGATGTGTTCAGTTTTATCTCCAGCAGTAACATCAAATTCTAATTGTGCTGGAGCGTTATTATTTTTATCTCCTGCAACAGTTTTGTAAACACCTTTTGAAGGATATTGAGGAACAACAAATTGTAAACCAGCAATAGAATGCACTGCTAAAATTGAGAAATCTTGAAGGGAATCCTTTACAATTACGCCTTCAAATTTATCGGCCATTCTAAAAAACGTTCCATCAATTCCTGATTGAATTTTTAATAATCCATCAACTGTTTTAAAATCAACAACATTAACGTTAGGTGAATCATAACCAACAGGAGTTCCATGAACCATTAGTGAAGTTCCTTGTTCTATAAAATGGTCATGTCTTCCTCCGTCACCAGATTCAACAAAGCGTAAATAATTTTTACCAGATTCATTTTGTTCAAAAATATCTTGTGCATTGGGTGTGTAATTCGTTAGTTTTATGGAAATAGCTGTACCTTTAAAATCTGTTGAATACTTATACTTATTATTTCCTATAGATGAAAGTAAAATACTTTGATGAACCGGCGTTTTTTGATCTTTTCCATCATTAATTTGAATGGAAATGTAATTTTTTTCAGATAGGTAAGTGTTATTAGCTTCACCTTCTTTAATAGGCATCATGCCTTCGTAACTAATATATCTTGTAATTCCTGCACCAATTAATATTAAAAAAAATGATAAATGAAAAACGAGAACCACTATCTTTTCTTTTTTATATAATTTATATTTTAAAAGATTTCCAAAAAAGTTTAATGTAAAAAACAACATAATTCCTTCAAACCACCAAGCATTATAAATTAACGCCTTTGCAGTTTCTGTTCCATAATCATTTTCTATTAGGGTTCCAGCGGCCATAGAAGCAGCAAAAGCTAAAAATAAAACTGCCATTATTCTGGTTGAATAAATAAGTGAAAGTAGTTTGTTCATTTTATGATTTTTTTAGGTATTTAAAAATGTTCAGCAAAAATAGTGATAATTGTCACATATCATAACTATAATTTGAATTTTAAGAGAATTTTAATGTTGAAAACTATAAAGAAACTTATATACTTTTTGTAAATTTGTACATTAAAAGTTTTATTAAATGACATATCTGAGTTTTTATAAAATTTACTTTAACAACTACAAAAATGTAAAGCGTCCAGAATGCTTTATGAATTAACTTTTTTTTCAAAATTCTAGAGCGAAATTCAAAACGCTAATCAATACTATTTCTCAAATTTAAATTTATACTATTATGGAATTACCATATGCAGAACCTTATAAAATAAAAATGGTTGAATCAATAAAGCGTTCAACTAAAGAACAACGTTTAAAATGGATTCAAAAAGCAGATTATAATTTATTCAATCTGGCTTCGGAAAAAGTTTTTATTGATTTTTTGACAGATTCAGGAACTGGAGCAATGAGCGACAAACAATGGGGTGAAATGATGATTGGAGACGAAAGTTATGCTGGTTCCTCTTCATTTTTAAAATTGAAAAAGACCGTAATAAAAATTACTGGATTTAAATATTTTTTACCAACTCATCAAGGAAGAGCAGCAGAAAATGTGTTATTTTCAGCACTTGTTAAAGAAGGTGATATTGTTCCTGGGAATTCACATTTTGATACTACAAAAGGGCATATAGAATTTAGAAAAGCAACAGCTGTTGATTGTACAATTGATGAGGCTTTTGAGACTTCAAATATGCATCCATTTAAGGGAAATGTTGATTTAAACAAACTTGAAAAAGTTTTTCAAAGCCATCCTAAAGAAAAAATTCCATTTGTGGTTCTTACAATTACCTGTAACAGTGCCGGTGGACAACCAGTTTCTGTGCAAAACACAAAAGAGGTTTCAGCTTTATGTAAAAAATATGGTATACCATTGTATTTTGATGCAGCACGATTTGCAGAAAACGCCTATTTTATTAAAAAACGTGAGCCAGGTTATGAAAATAAATCCATAAAAGAAATTGCAAAAGAGGTCTTTTCATATGGAGATGGAATGACTATGAGTGCAAAAAAAGATGGCTTGGTTAATATGGGTGGTTTTATTGCACTCAATAACGAAACAGTTTTTAAGCAAGCCACTGTTTTTAATATTATGTTTGAAGGTTTTATCACTTATGGAGGTATGAACGGAAGAGATATGGGCGCATTATCTGTTGGTTTAGATGAAGCAACTGAATTTAATTATTTAGAAAGTAGAGTAGAACAAGTTGCTTATTTGGGTAATAAATTGGTAGAATATGGGGTTCCGGTTCAACAACCAATAGGAGGACATGCTATATTTTTAGATGCGAATAAATTTGTGCCTGCTATCCCAAGAAATGAATATAGAGCACAAGCTTTGGCTATTGAGTTGTATATAGTTGGTGGTATTAGAGGAGTTGAAATCGGAACTGTTTTGGCAGATAGAGATCCTTTTACTCGTAAAAACAGATATCCTGAATTAGAATTAGTACGATTGGCAATTCCAAGAAGAACCTATACCAATAATCATATGAATTATGTTGCGGCTACGTTAAAAAACATTTATGAAACTAGACATGAAGCAAAAACGGGTTATATAATTGCAGATGAAGCACCTATTATGAGACACTTTACTGTGAAATTTAAAAAAATATAATATCTTTTACTCTTTTTTGTTAACTTTGTCAAAAAGCTAAAAGAAATTATGATGTTATCACGTGCCAGTAAATATGCTATATTATCAACATTGTTTTTAGCCGAACATTCAAGAGTAGATAAAAAAATTAGCGTTAAAGAGATTGCAAATAGTATTGATGTGCCTAGTCCGTTTTTAGCTAAATTATTTCAGCAGTTGGTGCGAAGTAAAATTATATCATCAACTAAAGGACCCAATGGTGGTTTCTATCTAACAGAAAAAAATGGTAAAAGAAACGTTTTAGATATCATTGAAGTTATTGATGGTTTAGACAAATTAAACGATTGTTTTTTAGGTTTAGATGAATGTGATTCTAAAAATCCTTGTCCGGTGCATTTTATTGTTGAGCCTTTTAAAAATGGGATCTTAGGGAAGTTTAGAGATAAGACCATTATGGAATTCACCAAAGAAATTTCTGAAAAAGGTAGGGTTTTAACACTTAAAGGAATCATTCCTGAAAAATAAGAAATACAAAATAATTTAAATATTGATAAATATCATATATTTATTTAAGGGGAATATTTAATTTTGCCTTATTAAAAGATAAAAAGGTCTTTTAATGAAATAATAATTTACTAACCAATATCATTAAAAATATGTTATCTAAAAAACAAGCACGGGCTTTCTTTCTTGGAGGTACATTAGTAACGTTCCTTATTTTTATAGGGTTAACAGTGTATTCTTTGTCACCTGGAGTAGACCAAACAAATCATGAAAATCTTACTGCAGAAGTGGTAAGAGGTAAAGAAATTTGGGAATCAAACAACTGTATGGGTTGTCATACGCTATTAGGCGAAGGCGCTTATTATGCTCCTGAATTAACAAAAGTTATTGACAGATTAAATATGAAGTATGATGGAAATGGTGAAGAAGTAATCAAAAGTATATTAATGTCTGAAGGCGCTTGGCAACCAAATGGAAGAAAAATGGTTGCATATGGAATGACTGAACAAGAAGCAAGCGATGTTGTTGAATTCTTTAAATGGATTGGCAAAATAGATTTAAATGGCTTTGATAGAATTGTTTCACCTTTAGCAAAAGATAAAATTAACAACTAAACAAAAGCATTATGAAATAGACTAAACAAAATTTTCATTAGAACAAAAATGAAATATAGGCTATTGATAATGACCAATAAAAACATATAATAAAAAACATTATGAAATATAAATCACAAAAAGTAGCATATTGGTTTTTTGCCCTTTCAATGCTATTGTTAGTATTACAAATTACCTACGGTTTTATTATGGGTTTTGCCCGAATAGGATTTGATAATTTACATGAATTTATTCCTTTTAACACGGCAAGAGCTGTACATACTAATTTGCTAGTTGTTTGGTTGTTATCTGGTTTTATGGGAGCTGCATATTATATTATTCCTGAAGAAGCACAACGTGAATTGGTTAATGTAAAATTAGCATATGTTCAATTAATTAGCTTAGCACTTGTTGGTGTTGTTGCAATTATAGGTTTTCACTTTAATATTTGGGAAGGGCGTAAATTCTTAGAAATTCCTCGTCCTTTAGATTATTTAGTGGTTGCAAATGTTTTGTTATTCCTTGGGTTGATTTTAACCACTTTATTTAAAGGGAAACGACAAACTACAACAGCATTGGTATTATCAATGGGATTGTTATTTGCGGCATTATTGTATTTACCAGGAATGTTACCTTTTGATAGTCAGGTAACAGATTCTTTTTTCCGTTGGTGGGTAGTTCATTTATGGGTTGAAGGTGTTTGGGAATTAATTATGGGAGGTATTTTATCGTTCTTATTAATTAAATTAACAGGTGTAGACAGAGAGGTAATTGAAAAATGGTTATATGTAATTGTTGGTTTAACTTTCTTATCGGGAGTTTTAGGAACCGGACACCATTATTACTATATTGGTGTAAATAAAATTTGGATTATTGTTGGAGGAATTTTCTCAGCATTAGAGCCTTTAGCATTTTTAGCAATGGCATTATTTGCAGTAAATATGTACAGAAAAGGAGAGAAAAAACATCCAAATAAATTAGCGTTATACTGGACTTTAGGTGCAGCTATTGTATCTTTTGTTGGAGCTGGTTTATTAGGTTTTGCTCACACGTTACCACAAACAAATTTATATACTCACGGAACCTTAGTTACTGCAATGCACGGACATTTAGCGTTTTGGGGCGCGTATGCAATGATTGTATTGGCAATTATTAGTTATAGTTTACCAAATATGACTGGTAGAAAGCTATACGACAGTGCAACAGGTAGAATGGCATATTGGTTATCAAACATTGGAATGATTGGTATGACTGTTGCTTTTGGTGTTGCTGGTGTAGCTCAGGTATATTTAGAACGTAAATTTGGTATGGATTTTATGACCGTTCAAAAAGAAATAAGTATTCACTTTGTTGTTTTAATACTATGTGCAACAATGTTTGCAACAGGTATTGTGCTTTATATTGTTGATTTTTATAGGCACGGTACACCAACTGATGAAGCATTAGAAATTAAAGAATAATAAATAGTTGTTTGTTGCTTTTTAGTGATGTTGAAATGTTTGCTTTTTTTTAATCTGAATATAAGATTTTAGCAAACTCAAAACAGCAACAAAACTTATTAAATAAGAATCGAAGCATAGTAATTAGATTGATTTCCAGCACAGAAAATTGTTTATTGTTTTTAAAATTATAATAAAATAATTTGATGCGCTGGTTTTTCAATAATAATTATAAATTATTCAAAAATCTAAAAATAGAATATTAATAATATCAATCAAATCAAATGAAAAATTTAAGAAATATAGTTAAAACGGGCTTAATGGGAATAGCTTTGTTGTTATTTGTAAGTTGTAATTCAACTGAAGAAAAGAAAATAATAGATTTCGCTAAAATTCAAGTTCAAGGAACTATGGATGCTGAACTTACGTCTCCACCTTTTGTACCTGCTCCAGTTGGTGATCGTGCGGCTAAAAAGTTAATCGTAAATATGGAAATTCTTGAACAAGAAGGAACAATGACCGATGGCGTAAAATATGTTTATTGGACATTTGGAGGTTCTGTTCCAGGAAGTTTTATCCGTACAAGAGTTGGTGATGAAGTTGAATTTACATTATCAAATCATCCTGACAATAAATTACCTCACAATATAGATTTACACGCAGTTACTGGTCCGGGAGGTGGAGCAACTTCTTCATTTGTTGCACCAGGTCATGAAAAAACATTTTCATTTAAAACATTAAATCCAGGATTGTACGTTTATCATTGTGCAACTGCTCCAGTAGGAATGCACATTGCTAATGGAATGTATGGTTTAATTTTAGTTGAACCAGAAGGAGGTTTGCCAAAAGTAGATAAGGAATATTACATTATGCAAGGTGATTTTTATACTAAAGGTGAAAATGGAGAGCCTGGTTTACAACCTTTTGATATGCAAAAAGCTGTTGATGAAGACGCTGATTATGTAGTGTTTAATGGAAAAGTTGGTGCTTTAACAGGTGATAATGCTATTACAGCTAATGTTGGAGAAACGGTACGTTTATATGTTGGTAATGGTGGTCCAAATTTAACATCATCATTTCACGTTATTGGTGAAATTTTTGACAATGTTCATATTGAAGGAGGTTCTTTATTAAATAAAAATGTTCAAACTACTTCAATTCCAGCAGGAGGAGCTGCAATAGTTGATTTTAAAGTGGATGTTCCTGGAACATTTATTATTGTTGATCACGCTATTTTCCGTGCATTTAATAAAGGAGCTTTAGGAATGTTAAAAGTTACAGGTGAAGAAAATAAGCAATTATATTCAGGTGTAAAACAAGAAGGAATTTACCATCCTGAAGGTGGAACAATTCAAACGATGCCAAATGGTGAAGCTAAAAAAGAAGTTAATTTAAATAAAACATTGGCAGAAAAAGTAGCATCTGGAAAACAAATTTACACGAAAACTTGTTTTGCTTGTCATCAAGCAAACGGTGAAGGTATTGCAAATGCATTCCCTCCATTAGCAAAATCAGACTATTTAAATGCGGATGTAAAAAGAGCGATTGATATTGTACTTAATGGTAAAACTGGTGAAATTACAGTTAACGGAGCGAAGTATAATAGTATAATGACTAAGCAAACTTTAACTGACGATGAAATTGCAGACGTGTTAACGTATGTTTACAATTCTTGGGGTAACAACAAAACAAATGTAGATGCTTCAATGGTTAGTGAAGTTAAAAACACTCACTAAAATAGACCATAAATGAAAACTATTTTAAGATTGACGATTTGTGTTTTGTTTTTTTGGACAGCCAATGCAAATTGTCAGTCTAAAATGGTTTCTATAAAAGGTGCAACCTATACTCCGCTGTACGGAAGAGATTCTCTGCAGGTAACCATTGCTGATTTTTATATGGATGTTTATCCAGTAACTAATGAAGAATTTCTTCAATTTGTAAGTGAAAATCCAATATGGAAAAGGTCTAAAGTGAAAAAACTTTTTGCGGATGCTACGTATCTTATTAAATGGAAGTCGGATACTGCTTTAAATGAAAACCAGTCTTTAAAAGCACCAGTTACAAATGTGTCTTGGTTTGCGGCGAATGATTACTGTGAATCTCAGGGAAAAAGATTACCAACAGTTGATGAATGGGAATATGTAGCGATGGCCAATGAAAAACTACCAGATGCACGTACCTTAAAAAAATATAATGAATACATTTTGTCTTGGTATGAAAAACCCAAAACTTTTAACAATGAAATTGGGTCGACTTTCAAAAATTATTGGGGTGTTTATGATTTACACGGACTTGTTTGGGAATGGACGCTGGATTTCAATTCCGTTTTAGTGTCTGGTGAATCAAGAAAAGATGTTGATAACGACAGCAATTTATTTTGTGGAAGCGCCGCAATAGGTGCTACCGATTTAATGAATTATGCAGCTTTTATGCGATATGCAATTCGTGGTAGCGTTAAAGCAAAATATACCATGAATAATTTAGGTTTTAGGTGCGTAAAAGATTAGATGAAACTTTAAATTATATTGAATTTTTCATAATTAATTTAAATTTGCGTTAGGGACTGAACGGCTTGTTTGAGCTCTTTTTTTTGTTTTTCACAATAAAAAAAGCGAGTAGTGAAGGTCCGACCCTTGTGGTAACGCCCACCGAAAAGAAAGCAACCCCAAAATAGTATTTGAAATAAAGTTTAAACAGATGAAAAACACAAAATATTTCTTCCTTTTATTTATCACCTTAGTTGCTTTTATGGCTTGCAATACGAATAATTCCAACAAGAACAAAGAAGCCATGTATCAGTGCCCTATGAAATGTGAAGGTGAAAAAACCTATAGTTTTGAAGGCAGTTGCCCAATTTGTAAAATGGACTTGAAACCAGTTTCATTTCAAGTAACAAAAATAGAAAAAACTGATGAGATTTCTGAAAACTCTATTTTCAATTTAACATCAAAATGGAATACTGAAGAAGGAAAAACAATTCAATTGGAAGCGTTAAAAGGAAAAACTTTGGTAATGGTGATGATTTACACCACCTGCAAAGCTGCTTGCCCAAGATTGGTGGCTGATATGCGCAATATTGAAAAAGAAATACCCAAAAATTTATTAAATGAAATTAGCTTTGTATTGGTTAGCATTGACCCAGAAACCGATACGCCTAAAAAGTTAAAAGCATTTGCAATTGAAAATTATATGGATGGTGAACAATGGACATTTTTGCAGGGAAATTTAAGCAGCGTTCGAGAATTTGCAAATGTTTTGGCGGTAAAATACAAACAAATTTCACCAATGGATTTTTCACATTCAAATATTATCAGTGTTTTTAATCCGCAAGGAGAATTGGTTCATCAACAAGAAGGTTTGGGGGTTGATAATAAAGAAACTATCTCAAAAATTATTGAAACAGTAAAAGAGTAACTAATGAAAAATCTAGCACCATATTATCACGAAATAGGAAAAGAAGTTCAAGTTTTTGAACATGCATATAAAAATAAAATTCCGTTTTTATTAAAAGGTCCAACAGGAACTGGAAAATCTAGATTTATTGAGTATATGGCTCATAAATTGGATAAAAGACTGATTACAATTAGCTGTCATGAAGAAACTTCTTCTACAGATTTAGTTGGAAGATATATTATAAAAGGCGCTGAAACTATTTGGGCGGATGGACCATTAACAACCGCAATAAAAGAAGGCGCAATTATTTATTTAGATGAAATTGCTGAAGCAAGACCAGATGTTATTGTGGCAATTCACTCGTTAACAGATCATAGGCGAGAATTATTTATTGATAAGTTGGGAATTACTGTAAAAGCTCACGAAGATTTTATGTTGGTGGCTTCCTTTAATCCGGGCTATCAAAAAGGATTTAAAGAGTTAAAACCTTCAACAAGACAACGGTTTGTAGCAACCTCATTTGAGTATCCTGAAGCTAAAATTGAAGCAGAAATTTTAGTTAATGAAACTGGAATTGAATTGGATATTGCAAAAAAATTAGTGAACATAGCAGCGAAAATAAGAAATTTAACAGAGTTAGGTTTAGCTGAAACTGTTTCAACCCGCTTATTGGTGGATGCCGCTAAATTAATTCATAGCGGATTGCCAAAACGATTATCAGTTGAAGTTGCAATTGTAGAACCTTTAACCGATGATTTAGATGTTGTTGAAGCTTTAAAAGATTTATGTAATTTAATGATATAGATTATAGTAGCAAGTATCAGGTATCAAGTATCAAGCACAAAAAATTGAATACCAGATACCACATACTAGATACCAATTACCTGATACCCAAAAACAATGTTCGAACCAGATGAATTCATATTTACAAAGCTAGCGTACTACTTTAAAAGAAGAAGATTAAAGAGGGAGGGAGCTATTGCAAGCACGGTACATTTGGAAGACTTGAAACCACGTTTAACTCTTTTGGCAAGAGCAATTACAGGTGAATCTATTGAAATTTATGGAGCAGAACGTGAAGGTGGTTTTAAAAACAACAACTTTTTTCTTCCTACAAAATTTGCTGATTTTCCTTCAATAGATGAAAATATTTCTTTTTATTTATTCAGAATATTATATTTATCAGTTCAAAAAACTTTAAATTTAAATTGGTTTGATAATCAAGAACATGAGTTAATTGAATCTCAACAAAAGGCCCAAGAAACTTCATCTGAAGTTTTGGAATCTATGTTCGCGCAATTTCCAGTTACTCAAAAATACTTCAATGAATTTATTCAGTTTTATGCTGAACAAGGAAAAGAAGAATCGAAAGTAGATTATTCATTTATCTATGGAAAATGGATGCGAAACAATTTGGAAGTTGATGACAAAAATCCATTAGAAAATTTTACAGATCAAGTTAAAAAAGGCGATGAAGATCAGCCAAAAACAACTTTGAAATCGAAGGCTGTGGAAGAAATTATTTCTGTTCAGGTCGATCAAAAACAACAAGAGGATGCAGTGCTGCAACATCAATTTGAAAAAGTTGAAACAGCCGAAGAATTTGGCGGAAATTTCAAGGATTTTGACGGCGATGACGATTTGGAAGACCATTCCAATGCTTTGGATGAAATTAACATGAAATTTACGGTTCGTGTTGATGATACAGCACATTCAGTTTATCAAGCCGATTTTATAGAAAACACAACAGTTTCAGAAAGTGCTGAGATTGATGGTTCAGGTTATCATATAAATTATGATGAATGGGATTATTCAAAACGAGCTTACAAAGAAAATTTCTGCAAGGTTTATCCCAAAACTTTAATGAAAACGAATGTAGGTTATTATAAAAAAACGCTAAATAATAATAGAGCTACTTTAGAAGGTTTAAGAAAAATGTTAACTACGGTTAATAATAAATATCAGCAACAAAGAAGACAAACTCAAGGTGAGGAATTTGACATTGATGCGATAATAGATTTGTTTGTTGACGTACGTTCTGGTCATACACCTTCAGAAAACATCTATTTATCTAAGCGAAAAAAAGAAAAAGATGTATCCATTTTATTGTTGTTAGATGTTAGTTTATCTAGTGATGGTTATGCTGCTGGAAATAGGGTAATTGATGTTGAAAAAGAAGTTTCTATTTTATTTGGTGAGATATTAAATGAATTTAACATTGATTTTTCAATTGACTGCTTTTATTCAAAAACAAGAAACCATTCTACCTATATAACGATTAAAGATTTTGATGAAGATTGGGATAAAGCAAAATATAAAGTGGGCGCTGTAGAACCCAGCGGTTATACTAGAATTGGAGCTGCTTTGCGTCACTCAGGAGCCATGTTAGACAAACGAAATACCAAGAATAAATGGGTAATTCTATTATCTGATGGGAAACCAAATGACTACGATAAATATGAAGGAAAATATGGTGTTAACGATGTAAAACAAGCGCTCCGAGAATTAAATGAGCGTAATATAAATTCGTACGCTTTAGCAATTGAAGCACAAGCAAAATATTATTTACCACAAATGTTTGGGCAAAACCATTATCAAATTTTAACTACACCTGTTGAACTTTTAAAATCGATGGTTCAATTGTATGAAAAAATTAAACATCAATCATAAAATTTTAAAAAATGAATATTACCAAAGAAAATACAGTTGCAGAAATTGTATCAACTAAATTAGGTTCAGACCACGTATTTAGCAAGTATAAAATTGATTTCTGCTGTGGTGGAAATATGACCTTAGAAGCTGCTTGCAAAGAAAACAAAGTTGATTTTGAAATGCTAAAACAAGAAATTGAAACGATTAATTTAAAAATAGGAGGAGAATCCAACTTAAATGATTTGAATATTAGTTCGCTAATTGAAATAGCAAAAGAAGAATATCACAATTATTTGGATGAAAATGTTTCTCAAATTATACCAATTGCGACTAAAGTTGCCGAAGTACATGGTTTGGAGAATCCTGAAGTTATAGAAATTAATGTATTAATAAATGGAGTTGAAATTGTTGTTCATGAGATGATTAAAAATTTTAATAATACATTATATCCTACCATTGAAGAAATATTGACTTTAAATAATTTTTCAGCAGACATTTCAAAGAATCAAATTGAAAATGTGAAAAGAAGCGTAAAAAAGAGTGAAATTGCCCACCAATTAGTGAGTGATACTTTTAAAGAAATTTCAAATTTATCCTCTCATTATTTGGTTCCAGAGGGAGTATGCAATTCCTATCGATTTTTGTATGAAAAATTACAAGAATTAGATCATCAATTTCAAAAATACGTGCATTTTAATAAACACGTATTTATTCCAAAAGTTTTAAAAATTGTCGAATAAACTTATAAAAATAGCACAATGAATTCATTTTTATCAACTGTAGAAAAGTTGCCAACTGGGCATCCTGTAAAAGTATATTATCAAGAAAGCGAATTAATTCAGAATATATTATCAGAATTATATGATGCTGACCCTGTAAAGGATTTTCAAAAATATTTCAACATATTCAATCAGTTAACTACTATTGAAAAACGATTTTCACGAAAAGAAAATCAATTATTTCCTTATTTAGAAAAGCATGGTTGGGAAGGACCAAGCCAAGGAATGTGGTCGTTTCATGATAATTTAAGAGATCAAATTCGATTGTTGAATACCTATAATTCTGAAAAAAATACAGCGAAAATTATTGATAATATCCCATATTTAATTGAAGGAATTAAACGATTATTATCTATAGAAGATATGAAGTTGTTTCCAAATTCAATGGAATTATTATCGGAAGAAGAATGGAAAGAATTTTACCAAGGCGATGAAGAAATTGGTTGGATGTTGTTAGAAAAACCATTGCCTTACCCAGCAATTGAGCAAGAAACCTACGTGCACCCAAGTGAGGATTTTTCAAAGCGTGATTTGTCTTTTTCATTAGAAAATACTTTTCATTATGATGAAGGTTATATGACACCAGAACAAGTAAATCTTTTATTACGTTTCTTGCCTGTTGATATCACTTTTGTTGATGAAAATGATAAAGTAATTTTTTACAATAGAGGTGATGATCGTGTTTTTCCACGCAGTAAAGGAATTATTGGTCGTGAAGTTCGATTTTGTCATCCGCCAAAAAGTGTAGATATGGTATTGCGAATTGTGGAAGAATTTAAAGCAGGCACAAAAGATGTTGCTGAGTTTTGGTTCAATTTTAAGGGCAGAATAATCCATATTAGGTATTTTGCTATTCGTGATAACAACAAAAATTATAAAGGTGTTATTGAAATGTCTCAAGATATAACTGACATTCAAAAATTAGAAGGTCAAAAACGTTTATTAGACTGGGATTAAAGCTAATTACTTTTATAGTTTAGAGAATTAATAATTAATTGTCATCCCTGCGTAGGCAGGAATCCATAAATAGTGACAATAGATTCCTGCCTCCGCAGGAATGACAAGAGTAATAATTAGGTTAAATACAGCAAATTCAATTATAAAATAGGTGTCAATCTTTAAATAGATAATCAAACGTATGAAAACAGAACCTATAAATCATAAAAATATTTTTTATCCGCCAGGAGGTATTTTACTTTGGATTATCATTTTTTTAGAATTAATAACCTTTGGAATGGCTTTAATTGCAATGGTTATTTACAGCAAAGATGAGCCCGAAGTTTTTCATAAATCCAGATTGTTATTAAATACCACTTTTGGCGCAGTAAACACATTTTTTTTAATAACCAGCGGGCTTTTTATGGCAATGTCTGTTCATTATTTAAAACTTGGGAATGCTAAAAAATCTTCACTGTTGTTAAAACTTACAATGCTAGGAGGTTTCCTTTTTTTAGTTTTAAAAAGTGTTGAATATTACGAAAAAATTGAGGCAGGTCTTACCATAAGTTATAACACGTTCTTTTCATTTTATTGGATGCTAACATTGTTTCATGTAATTCATGTGCTTGTTGGTTTGGTAATTTTAATGAGTGTTTATGTTGGATTAAAAAAACGTGGTTCAAATACTATTATTGAAGATTTTGAAGCTAGTGCGGCTTTTTGGCATATGTGTGATTTAATTTGGTTACTGCTGTTTCCAATAATTTATTTAATTTTTTAAAATGAAAACAGCTGTATTTATAAAAGTGTGGATTGGGCTTATTGTATTAACAATACTATCAGCAATTGCTTCAAATAGCTCTGATTTGAGTTATGCTATAGCGTTAATAATTTCACTTTCTATGCTAAAATTTTTGGGTGTTTCGTTTTATTTTATGGAACTTAGAAAAGCTCATTTTTTTTGGAAATTTTCGATACTAATTTATACCTGTTTATTTTCAATAATAACCATATTAATTCTTTAAATATCAAATAAGAAATTGAACCATAACCCTTAATAATTGTACTAAGGATTATGGTTTAGTTTTTATAAACTCATTTCTGTAAAATATTTATAAAATAAAGGAATAGTTTCAATCCCTTTTAAGTAATTGAACACGCCAAAATGCTCGTTTGGAGAATGAATAGCGTCACTTGCCAAACCAAATCCCATTAAAATAGTTTTGCTTTTAAGTTCTTTTTCAAAAAGAGCTACAATTGGAATACTACCACCCGAACGTTGTGGAATGGATGCAACACCAAAACTTTCAGAATAGGCTTTGTTGGCTGCTTTGTATGCAATATTATTTATTGGAGTAACATATCCTTGGCCACCATGATGTGGCGTAACTTTTACTTTTACCGATTTTGGAGCAATTGCTTCAAAATGATTTTTAAATAATGCAGTTATTTCTTTCCAATCTTGGTTTGGAACCAAACGCATAGAAATTTTTGCTGAAGCTTTGCTGGCAATGACTGTTTTTGCTCCTTCACCAGTATATCCTCCCCAAATACCATTTACATCTAAGGTTGGTCTTATAGAAGTGCGTTCATCAGTTGTGTAACCAGTTTCTCCATAAACATCGTCAATATCCAATGCTTTTTTATAGGCATCTAATGAGAAAGGCGCTTTTGCCATTTCAGCTCTTTCTTCAGTTGATAATTCTTGTACTTTATCGTAAAAACCGGGAATAGTTATGCGATTATTTTCATCGTGTAAAGAAGCAATCATTTTGGTTAATATGTTTATTGGGTTGGCAACAGCGCCTCCGTATAAACCAGAATGTAAATCTCTATTTGGACCTGTAACTTCAACTTCAACATAGCTTAAACCACGTAAGCCAGTAGTTATAGATGGTTGCGTATTTGAAATCATACCAGTATCTGAAATTAATATTACATCATTGGCTAATTTTTCTTGATTGCGTTCAACAAACCAAGCTAAACTTGTAGAGCCTATTTCTTCTTCACCTTCAATCATAAATTTAACATTACAAGGTAAATTCCCTGTAGATGTCATATATTCTAATGCTTTAACATGCATATACATTTGTCCTTTATCGTCACAAGCTCCACGCGCAAAAATTGCTCCTTCTGGATGTGTTTCTGTTTTTTTAATGACAGGCTCAAATGGAGGGGAAGTCCATAATTCAAGTGGATCTGCTGGTTGCACATCATAATGTCCGTAAACAAGTATGGTTGGCAGTGTAGCATCAATTATTTTTTCCCCATATACAATAGGATATCCTGGTGTTTCGCAAATTTCGACCATATCGCAACCTGCATTTACAAGTGCTGTTTTTACGGCCTCCGCAGTATTTATAACGTCTTGACTATATGCTGTGTCAGCACTTATAGAAGGTATTTTAAGAAGTTCGATGAGTTCATTTATAAAACGTTCTTGATGTTGTTGAATGTATGCCTTAAGGTTTTCCATTAAAATTGTGATTTGTTTTCATTCAAAAATACAAAATATATTTTTGTTATAATTGATGAAAAAATATTTAATAACTACTTTGCAATTTGCAAGTATTGTGTATATTTGCAGCCACAATAATTAAGCGGGCGTGGTGGAATTGGTAGACACGCCAGACTTAGGATCTGGTGCCGCAAGGTGTGAGAGTTCGAGTCTCTCCGCCCGCACAAAAGCTCTTCAGAAATGAAGGGCTTTTTTTATGGATTAAATAGATGTTAATTAATATGGCGGAAAGATAAGAAGTTTATCCTGAGCGTAGTCGAAGGAAGCCTCGCAGCCTGTCCTGAGTTTGCCGAAGGGCCCGCACAAAAGCTCTTCAGAAATGAAGGGCTTTTTTTATGGATTAAATAGATGTTAATTAATAT
>Ga0209231_1000059_pt1 | contig 82382 bp, 72 predicted proteins | sample Deesub45470m_DNA_FD_188086 | JGI IMG/M metagenome (GOLD analysis project Ga0209231, IMG submission 188086) | Deep subsurface microbial communities from North Pacific Ocean - 450_OLKR46/470m Metagenome (SPAdes) (version 2) | ecosystem: Environmental > Terrestrial > Deep subsurface > Unclassified ...
GTTAAAATCATGGTCATCTGTATTAGGACCAAATCTTATTTCTTTCAAAACAATTTTAGAAGCTTTGGCTTTAATTTCTTTTTGCTTCTTTTTTTGGTCGTATAAAAACTTTTTATAATCAATAATTTTACAAACTGGAGGAACAGCATTTGGAGAAATTTCTACTAAATCCAATTCTCTCTCTTGAGCCATTTCTAATGCTTTCGCAATAGGAAATACCTCTGGTTCTAAATCATCAGCAATTACTCGTACTTCTTTTGCAAGAATACGCTCGTTGATTCTGTGTTGTTCTTCCGGTTTACGAAAGTTTCTTCCTCTTTGAAAATTTTTGTTGTTAGCTATTGCCAAATTGTTAATTAATTTTAGTTAAAATTTTTATTTATTTCATCGTTGATAAGCTTAACAAAAGCTTCTGTTGAAAAAGTTCCTAAGTCGCCTTCGCCATGTTTTCTAATAGATAATTGATTTGACTCAATTTCTTTTTCACCTAGAAGAATCATGAATGGAATCTTTTTTACCTCAGCATCTCTTATTTTTCTACCAACTTTTTCGTTTCTGTCGTCAACGAAGCTGCGAATATCGTAATTATTTAGCAATTCTGAAATATTTTTCGCATTTTCATTAAATTTTTCGCTAATTGGTAAAATAGCAACTTGCTCAGGAGTTAACCATAATGGGAAGTTCCCGCCACAATGCTCAATTAGCACAGAAATAAATCTTTCCATAGAACCAAAAGGTGCTCTGTGTATCATTACCGGACGGTGCATTTCATTATCACTTCCTTTATATTCTAGTTCAAACCTTTCGGGTAAATTATAATCTACTTGTATGGTTCCTAATTGCCAACTTCTTCCCAACGCATCTTTAACCATAAAATCTAATTTAGGACCATAAAAAGCTGCTTCACCTGTTTCCACAACAGTTTTCAAACCTTTTTCATTAGCGGCATTGATGATGGCTTTTTCTGCTTTTTCCCAATTTTCGTCAGAACCAATATATTTTTGTTTGTTTTCAGGATCTCTTAATGATACTTGAGCTGTAAAATCTTCAAAACCTAAAGAGTTGAATACATACAACACTAAATCTATCACTTTCATAAACTCATCTTCCACTTGGTCGGGACGACAAAATAAGTGGGCATCATCTTGCGTAAAACACCTCACTCTTGTTAAACCGTGTAACTCTCCACTTTGCTCGTATCTATAAACTGTTCCGAATTCGGCATAACGAATAGGTAAATCTTTGTAAGAACGAGGAGCTGTTTTGTAAATCTCACAATGGTGAGGGCAGTTCATCGGTTTTAGTAAAAATACTTCGCCTTCATGCGGTGTTAAAATAGGTTGAAAGGAATCTTCACCATATTTTTCATAATGACCGGAGGTTACATATAAATCTTTATGTCCGATATGTGGTGTAATTACAGGAAGGTAACCTGCTTTTATCTGAGCTTTTTTCAAAAATGATTCTAATCGTTCTCTAAGCATAGCTCCTTTTGGCAACCATAAAGGTAAGCCTTGTCCTACTTTTTCAGAAAAAGCAAACAACTCTAATTCTTTACCTAATTTTCTGTGGTCTCTTTGTTTGGCTTGCTCCAACAATTCTAAATACTCTGTTAGCATTTTTTGTTTTGGAAAAGAAATTCCATAAACACGAGTAAGCTGATTGTTGCTTTGGTCGGCACGCCAATAAGCACCAGCCACATTCATAATTTTTACCGCTTTAATTATTTCTGTATTAGGAATATGTCCACCTCTACATAAATCAGTAAAATCGGAATGGTCGCAAAAAGTAATTTCGCCATCATTCAGGTTTTCGATTAATTCAACTTTATATTCATTTCCTTCGGCTTTGTATTTCGCTAATGCATCTGCTTTAGCAACAGCACGCATTTTAAAATCTGCTTTTTGTCGAGCCAGTTCTAAAAAAGTATCTTCAATTTTTTTAAAGTCTTCTTCTCTAATTACGTGTTCACCTGGGTCAACATCGTAATAAAAACCATTTTCTATGGCAGGACCAATGGTTAATTTAATTCCCGGATAAAGTTTTTCTAAGGTTTGAGCCAATACGTGCGCAGAAGAATGCCAAAAAGCTTTTTTTCCTTCTTCCTGATCAAAAGTATATAACACCACAGTTGCATCTTCGGTAATAGGCGTAGTGGTTTCAACAGTTATTCCGTTAACTTTTGCTGAAATTACATTACGAGCCAATCCTTCGCTGATGCTTTTTGCAACATCCATAGCTGAAGATCCTTTGGCTAACTCCTTTACCGAACCATCTGGCAGTGTTATTTTAATCATAATTACTTGTATTGAATTTTTTTAAGGCTGCGAAGTTACTAAAATTAGATTATTTGATTGGTTTTTATAGTAAAACAATTTACTTAAAATCATATGTTTTTTATGATTTGAAATTAAGTAGTAATTCATTTTTTTATCAAAAAAATTATGAATTAGAAAATGTGTGTTTCAACAACTTAAAAAAAATAGCTTAAAAGTGTGTCGCCTTTTGTTTTGCTTTTTTACCAAAACCGTTGTTGAAAGCTTAGCTTTTATTTTCAATATATCAATGATAAAAGCAAAGGGTTTTTATATTTTTTCAAACCACTATTAATACATAAGTATTTCATATTAAACTATTTGTATTGATGTTTTTATTGTTTGTTATCGTTTATTCATCTCAAAATGAATGTGGTAATTAGGTAGGCGATTGTTGTTAGTACTTTCTTTAGGTTCAGTATTACTACCTTCTTGAGTATTCAAAAAATACTTATACAAAAATGAATTTCTATCATAAAGCCTCTCGGTATCTCACGAAAATTCATGTGAAAACTGTCATTTTTTAGCCTCAAAAATATAGTATTAATATTTTTCAAAATAGGTATAATGCCTTTTTAATAAGCTTATAATCAGCCTACTTTTGGTTCATAATATTAAAACAAAAAAAATTATATATAAACAATTTAAAACAAAACATTATGAAAAAGTTAATATTAGTATCTATCTTAGTAAGTGCACAATTTTTTGCTGTTGCAGGTAACAATAATAAAAGTAAAAGTGCAAAAAACAATAAGCAAGTAAAAGCTAAAAAAGAGCATAAGTTAAATTATGACGAGTTCGTTAATAAGTATGGTTCTGACGATACTTCTTTAGCAGTTATTGAAATATTTTTTGATAAAAGAGAAAACTCGGCAAAAGGTCAAATGTCATTCTTGCCGCTTTCAACTGCCATAGCGGTTGTATTCCCTCCAATTGGTGTTGGTTTAATGGCTGTTTCAACTCCACTCTTTATTAATGGTTTAATTGTAAACCAGAAATATAATAGAAAAAAATTAAAAAACATCTTAGAAGAATATGAATCAACTAATGAATTGCCAATTAAATTGCAAAACAAAGTGAATGATTTTATTGAAGATGAACAAGAATATGAGCGTTACTACGAAGATAGATTAGTAGAATATCAGAAAGTAAGAGTTCAAGCAAATCCAACTACTATTGATAATGATGTGGTAGTTCAAACGAATAATTAAAAAGTAAGTTTTTTAATTATATTTCTTCATAGTTTTAGTTTTAAAAGTGGTTGTCGATATATTCGGCAGCCATTTTTAATTTTTAGACAATACGTAAAGGTTTGAACACTGTCAAATTCTAACGCCTATAATGCAAACGTCATCTACCTGTTCTAGACCGCCTTTCCATTCTTTAAAATGTTGTTCTAAAATGATTTTTTGTTCGTTCATACTTTTATCCTGAATAGTTAAAAGCAGGTTTTTGAAAGGTTTATACATCATCTTCTTGCCTTTTTCACCACCAAACTGATCGGCATATCCATCAGTAAACACATAAATAGTGTCGCCTTTTTTTAATGAAATATCGTGAGTGGTGAATGGTGTAGGGTTGTCCACTTTACCAATAGATTGTTTGTTGGGCTTAATTTCAATAAGTTCATTTTCACCTGCTGCATTTTTAGAAATAATATAAAGCGAATTATTAGCTCCGGCATATTGTAGTGTTGCAGAACTTTCAGAAAGTTTTAGGCTACATAAAGCTATGTCCATTCCGTCTTTCACTTCGTCTTCACTTTTTTCAAATTCTTGTACTACAATTTCTCTGGTTCTGTCAAGAATTTCACCAGGAGTTGTAAGTTTAAATTCATTAACACTTCTTTTTAAAGCATTGTTGCAAATTACACTTACCATAGCTCCCGGAACTCCATGTCCGGTACAATCGCAAGCTGCGAAGAAAATAAGTCCCTCTTCATTTTTAGCAGATTGCTTCACTGCGTTTGCAATGAAGTTGAGAGTAGGGCTTTCCAACCAATAAAAATCACCACTAACCACATCTTTGGGTTGGTAAATCACAAAACAATCTTTTAAATGTTGTTCAACAATTTTTATTGGAGGAATAATGGCTTGCTGTATTCTTTTGGCGTAATCTATAGAATCTCTAATTTCTTTATGTTGAGCTTCAATTTCATACTTTTGTTGTACAATAAGAATATTGGCTTTTTTCTTGAGTTTATAACTTCTGTAAGCCAACAATCCTAAAACAGAAACAACCACAAGGAAAATTACAGAAAGCCATATAATGTTTTTTTGTTCTTCAATGGTAGAAGTTTTGGTTTCAATAATCTTGTATTGATTTTGGATGTAAGCTTCATTGTCTTTTACCAATTGTTCTTTTTCGGTAAGTTCTTTTTCTGTTTCGGCAAACTGAGTTTTAATTTTTAAGAGTTTGTTTTGTTCTTTTTCTAGTATTTCTTGTTGTTCGGCAAGTTTTATTTGTTTGGCAGTTATAGTAAAATTTAAGTCATTTAAACTATTTTCTTGTAAAGCAATTTTAGCTTGTTGTTGCTGTATGGTAGCTTTTTTTTCATCAAGCATTTTATTAGAAGCATCAAGCATTTTGTTTGACGCTTCAACCATTGCGGCTTTTTCTGCTAATTCTTTTTTCTGATTTTCAAGAATGGATTTATTGGCAACAATTTCGGCTGTTAATTTTTTTTGTTGTTCTAAAAGCGCTTCTAAATCTTTGGTTTGAACCTCTACCTTTTCATTTTGAGATAAGCTTAAGGTCTCCATCTTTTCAGTTAAAGACTCCCAATCTCTTTTAGTTTTTATGGCTATAGTTTTTATGGCAATATTTACTTTTAAACCAACAGCATTGCATTTTTCTTCATTAAGTTCAAACTCAATTTTATCATTTATCATAATAAAATTAATCATAGATTGACCATAAGGGTAATGCTCGCTAACTAATAAAACCGGGGCTTTTTTTACTTTTTTGTAAATATCTTTAATAGGGTATTTTTCAGCATCATCAAAATAAAGTACCTGAAGCTCATTTAGTTTTGTGTCGTAATTGACGCGTATAATTTTTAAAGGAATGTCTTTAACATTTTTCTCGGCAGCAATTTTTTTTAACCCATTAAAAATGTAATTATAATCATCGCCCATTACACCTATTTTAAACTCTTTTAGGTTTTTAATATTAGGCCATTCTATGTATTTAGAAAAATTGTAAATGAAAAGTGCTTTTTTTTCTCCAATTGCTTTTTTTTCTACTGTTTGAGAAAATGAGGAAGTAAAGAAGGAAAGAAAGAATAATATGATTAGGAATCGTTTCATCTTTTGTATCTAGTTTTCAAAAATAGACTAAATTTCCAACAATCAACAAAATACCTATAAATTGTTTCCTTCTTGAGGTAGATCTGTATTGTCAGTGGTGGTCGTTTTTACATAGTTGTTTGGTGAAGAGTCGGATATGGTGTTATTTTCGCATTTTATGGTTCGTGAAGGGAAATTTTGCATTAACTGATAATCGTGAGTAGCCATAAGAATTGCCTTTCCTTTTTTACTGATTTCAAAAAGCAGTTTAATAATTTCTTCGGAAGTTTCCGGATCTAAGTTTCCTGTTGGTTCGTCAGCTAAAATTAAATCGGGTTCATTAAGTAAAGCACGAGCAATAACAACTCTTTGTTGTTCTCCACCGGAAAGTTCGTGAGGAAATTTAAAACCTTTATTGGTTAGACCAACACTTTTGAGTACTTCTTCAATACGTTCATTCATTTTTTGTTTGTCTTTCCAACCGGTAGCTTTTAAAACAAAACTTAAATTATCATGAATACTTCTGTCGGAAAGCAATTGGAAATCCTGAAAAACAATACCAAGTTTTCTTCTTAAATAAGGAATTTGGCTCTTTTTAAGCTTGGTTAAATCAAAATCGCAAACACTTGCTGCTCCTTCTTTTAGAGGTAAATCACCATACAACGTTTTAAGCAAGCTACTCTTACCCGAACCGGTTTTACCTATTAAATAAACAAACTCTCCTTTATCTATCTGAATAGAAATATCTTGAAGGATTAAACTTTGTTTTTGGAAAATTTTTGCGTTTTCAATTGAAATAATCATGCTAATTATATAGTTATGAATAAAGGAACAAATTTATTTATTATTTGACGATTGTGCTTATCAATTGCCTGATTTAAAAAAAATAATGTCAACACTACAACGTTGAAAACTTGGATAGATGCATGTCTCAAACTCAAGTTTACGTTCTAATTTTACCAAATACAATCATTAAATTGGGAATAAACTAATGGTATTAAAACGAATTTTAATTTTATGTGTGGTTTTAAGTGCAGTTTCAATAGTGATTGCACAGAAAACATCCATTTATACACACGATAATCGGGAATACAACGAAGGGTTAGAGTTGTATGATAAAGAGAAGTTTAGTGCTGCTCAAGAAGTTTTTGAAAAAATCATAAAAAGCACTTCAGATAAAAAATCTGAGATGGTGGTAAATGCTTCTTATTACCATGCACTTTGTGGTTTAGAGCTTTTTAATGATGATGCTGAAGCATTGCTGATTGAGTTTGTGCTTAAATATCCCGAAAGTCCGAAAGTAAAACTGGCTCATTTTCATTTAGGGAGATATTATTTTAGAAAAAAGAAATACGATAAAACATTGCAGTGGCTCGAGTTGATTGATGTTTATGATTTGTCGGAAGAAGATAAAGCAGAATATTATTTTAAAAAAGGATACAGTTATTTTGAAGAAGAAGATTTAGAAAAAGCTTCCGCAGCTTTTTTTGAAATTAAAGATACCGATAATGCTTATAGTGGTGCTGCCAAATATTATTATGCTCATATAGCTTACTTGCAAGGTAAGTACGAGGCTGCTTTGCAAACATTTTTAATGATAAAAAATGACGAAAAATTTTCGCCCATAGTTCCTTATTATATAACTCAAATATATTATTTACAAGAAAACTACGAGCAGCTTATTGCTTACGCTCCGGCATTGTTAGATACGGCAATTCCTAAAAGAGTAGGAGAGATTTCTCGATTGATTGGAGATGCTTATTACAGAACCGATAAGTTTAATGAAGCTATTCCTTATCTTAATAAATACATTAAAGAAAAACCTTATGAAGCTAACAGAGGCGATTATTATCAGTTAGGTTATGCTTACTTTAAAGCAGATAGTTGCAATGAAGCTTTGCCTTGGCTGAAGAAATCTATTTTTAAAAGTGATAGTTTGTCTCAGGTAGCTCATTATCATTTGGCTGAGTGTTACCTTAAACTCGGAGAAAAACGTCAGGCACAAAGTTCGTTTAGAGAAGCTGCAGTAATTGACTTTGATGCTCAAATTCAGGAAGATGCTCTTTTTAGTTTTGCTAAAATTTCTTACGAATTATCTTTTCATCCCTTTAATGATGCGATAAGAGCTTTTGAAAAATTTATTAATACTTATCCGAACTCAACCAAATTAAATGATGCGTATGAATTCTTGGTTGCAGTTTATTTTACCACCAAAAACTACAAAGCTGCGTTAGAATCGTTAGAAAACATTAAAAAATTAGATGTCCAATTACAAGAAGCCTATCAGAAAATAGCTCATTACAGAGGTGTAGAATTGTTTAATAACCAAAACTATGTTAGTGCCATTGTACATTTTGATAAATCTGATAAATATCCCATATTGGGCGATTTAAAAATTAAAAATACTTTTTGGAAAGCAGAAGCCAATTATAGATTAGATGCTTATAGTGATGCTATTGCTGATTATAAAAAAGTAATTTACGAACCTAATGCTATTAGTTATTCATTTTACAACGAAGCGCATTATAACTTAGGTTATTCCTATTTTAAATTAAAAGAATATGACAATGCTCAAAGTTGGTTTAGAAAATATGTTCAAAACGATAAAACAGATAAATCTAAAACTAAAAATGATGCATTGAATAGAATTGGAGATTGTTTTTTCATTAGCAAAGAATATAAATCCGCAACAGAATTTTACGATAAAGCAGCGATGATGGGCGTTTATCAGTTAGAATATTCGCTTTACCAAAGTGCGGTTGCCAATGGTGTTATGGGAAATTATGATGATAAAATCAATCTGTTAAATACCTTAATTAATCAAAAACAAGCTTCTCATTTGTTAGATGATGCCATTTATGAGTTAGGTAAAACACAGCAAGAGAGAAATAAAAACGATTTAGCGTTAGCCAACTTCAATTTGCTGATTAATGAACATCCAAATAGTACTTACATAAGTAAAGCATTATTAAAAAGAGGATTGATTTATTACAATAAAAAAGAAGATGATAAAGCATTGGCTTCTTTCAAAAAAGTGGTTGACGATTATTCTGGAACTAACGAAGCTAGACAAGCACTTACTACCATTAAGAAGATTTATATTGAAAAAGGAGATATTACTCAATATGAAAATTACTTAGCAGGATTAAACAATGTAGATTCAACTCAGTTGGTAATGGATAAAGATTATTTTGAAGTTGCTGAAAATAATTACATGAGCGGAGATTGTAATAAAGCGACCAATGATTTTACTAAGTATTTAGAGAAATATCCTAACGGAAATTATAAAATTCAGGCACATTATTACAAAGCTGTTTGCGAAAGAAAAGCAGGGTTTAAAGATGAAGCATTGTTAGATTTTAGTGAAGTAATAAAATATCCAAAAAATGCTTTTACAGAAGATGCTTTGCTTAATGCTGCCAAGCTGAGTAAAGAATTAGGTAAAACCGAAGATGCCCTAAATTATTTTAGCAAATTAGAGTATTTAGCTGATATTCAGGAAAATGTATTTTTAGCTCAGGTGGAACAAATGCGTTTAAACTTTGAATTGGAAAACAATGATAACACGATAAAATACTGCGAGTTAATTATAAATAAAGACAATAATAACGCTAATCTATTAGCAGAAACGCATTTAATTTATGGTAAAACTGCCATTAGAAAAGATGATTATAATTTGGCTTTTAAAGAGTTTACTACAGCAGCAACTGCAAATAATAAATTTGGAGCAGAAGCAAAATACAATGTAGCCAATATTTTATATATGAGAGGCGACAATGACTTGTGCGAATCGGAAGTGTTTAGTTTAATAAAAACCTTCCCATCTTACGATTTTTGGATAGGAAAATCATTGATTTTATTGGCTGATAATTATGTTGCTAAAGAAGATTTATTTCAAGCAAAAATTACGTTGAAGAATGTTAAGGATAATAGTAAATATCCAGAATTGGTATCTACAGCTACAGAAAAGTTAAATATTATTGAAGCTCAAGAAAGCCAGAGAGAAAAACAAGAGGAAGAAGAGATAGAATTGAAACTATATGACAATGTAAAGTTAGATGACTTGTTTTACGAAGAAGAAAAAATAGAAGAAGAAGCAATTGAAGAAATTAACCAACCTAAAAATGAAGATGAAACGAACCATGATTAAACTTTTAATATGCAAAAGTATGATTATTGGCGAGTTACATCTGACCGATTTACTAAAATAAAAATAAACAGATGAAAATGAGTAACAAAAACAACAATAGATTACTTTCTCCATACACAAAAGGATGGTTGCTTTTGTCGATGTGTTTTAGCCTAGTTTTTACTCAAGCTCAAAACTCAAGTTTAGACTCAACAACTGTGATTAATGTTGAAGAATATAAACCATTTTTAAATGAAGCACATAAAATTAAAAGTAATCCTGTTATACAAGATACCTTTAAAATTATTCCTCAGCTGAAATACTCATTTTTGAAGAAAAACATGCCTGTTTCTTTTAATATTGATACCATTAAACATGCTAAAGTAGTTGGAGAACCATTAACAAAATTATATAGAGGCTATGCAAAAGTGGGTTACGGAACCAATGGAACGACTGTGGCTGATGTGTTTTACAATGCTACTAGAAATAGAGATTATGCATGGGGTGTTCATGCCGGACATTTATCTTCTTCAGGAATAAAAGATGTAGGAAGATCTGCTTTTAGCGATAATCATTTCGGCTTGTATGGTAAAAAGTTTTCCAGACAATTTACATGGAAATTAGGGGTTGATTACGATAGAAATGCCGTTCATTATTATGGTATTCCGGATAGTTTGCCTGTTCAATACACTCCATCAGAAGGAATACAACAACAACTCTTAAATAAATATACAGGTGTTTTTAGTCTTTCGAGGAACTTTACTGACACGAACCAATTCGATTATAATGCTGATGTAAAATACTACCATTTAAAAGATGTTTTTGGAGTTAGTGAAAATAACATTCAGGTTGACGGTAGGTTTAACAAATACCACAAAAGAGAATTATATGAGTTAGGCGTAAAAGTAAATTACAATAAACTTACGAATGATTTAGAACTAAAAAGTACTACTTCTGTAGGGTTAATTCCGCAAATAAGCACACAAACCAATAAGTGGAAATTTAACTTAGGAGCAGGTTTATTTGTTAACTCACAACAATTATTAGAGGAAGAAAATGATTTTCATTTTTATCCGATAGCAGAGTTTAAATACAATATTGTTGATGATATTATTATTCCTTATGTTGGAATAAAAGGAGGAATTATAAATAACAACTTTAATACTTTTTTTGCAGAAAACCCATTTGTAAATGCGGATGTTCTAGCGGTATTAAACAGCAATCAGAAATACGATATTTATGGTGGAATTAGAGGGAGTATAAGCGATAAAATTAGCTTTAAAACAAGTGTGAGCAAGCAAAAGATAGACAATCAGCCATTGTATGTAAAAGAACATGCTACAGTACTTCAAAATAAATTTAATGTAATTTATGATGAAATCACTTTCTTCAACATAAATGCAGAAATAGCCTATCAGAAATTAGAAAAAATAAAAGTGTTATTTACGGCAGATTATTTTGCTTACGAAGCAGCAAAAGAATTAGAAGTATGGCACAAGCCTGAGTTTAAAACCATGTTGTCCGGAATTTATGATTTGTCAGATAAAATTTTGGTACGATTAGATGTGTTTGTTTTAGGAAAACAATATGCTAAAATATATACAACAACTGCAACTACAGAAGGAATAATTACAACACCGGAAGCAAAAGAATTAGGCGGATTGGTAGATGTAAATGTTGGTTTTGAATACAGATACACCAAAAAACTATCAGCCTTTATTAACTTTATGAATATTGGTTCTGTTGAGTATGAAAGATATCAGGATTATGCAACGCAACGATTTAATATTTTAGGAGGACTAACCTATAGTTTTTAGTCTTGATAATCAGCAAACTAAAAGTTAATAAATAAATTTATTGACTTTTTTTATGTTTGAATTTCTCTAATAGATGTAACTTCGTACCTTTTTTTATATAAAAATGAGGGTGAAATTATATTTATTTTTAAGTTTATTAATAGCTTCTTTTATACTTAAAGGGCAAGAAATTCTTCCACTAACAAAACAAATAAACAAAGGTAAAGCTTATATATTATGGGGCTGGAATCAAGATTGGTACGCTCCATCAAGTATACATTTTACAGGTGCAGATTATGATTTTATTTTAACAGATGTTAAAGCCCATGATAAGCAGTCTGATTTTAATTCACAAACGTATTTTCATCCAAAATACATTACTTATCCACAAACTAATTTAAGAGTAGGGTATTATATTTCCGACAAGTATGATATTTCTATAGGGGTAGATCATATGAAGTACGTTATTTCCAGTGTTCAAGATGTGAGAATTAGAGGACATATTAGAGATGAGTCAATTTATGCCGGAGAATACATTAATAGTGCTTTTCATATTAATGAGAATTTTTTAAGATACGAACATACAGATGGGTTAAATTATATCAATATTGAACTAACCAGAAATGATAATTTATTACATCAGTTTGTAAGCATTAATCCAGGTAAATTTCAGTTAAATTCTATCTTAGGTTTTGGGTTAGGGCCTGTTTTACCAAAATCTAATGTTACGTTATGGAACAATGTAAGAAATGATGAGTTTCATTTTGCAGGATATGGGTTTTCCGGTAAAGTAGGATTTAATGCTATCTTTTATAAGTATTTCTTTCTAAGAACAGCGTTCAAGGCAGGGTTTATAGATTTACCGGATGTTAGAACATCTAAAGACATTGAAGATAGAGCCAGTCAGAATATTTTATTTGTTGAATGGTATTTTGCTTTTGGTATGATGTTTCAAGTAACGAAGTAATTATTTTTTAGATATTAGAAAAAGAGAATAGCCATAAGATTTTAGTGAATTTAATTACGTAAGGTCAGTCGTGCCAAATAACCATAATGATCATCTTCAAAAATTAACTCACAATTTATATTGGCTTTTACAGCATGTTCTTTCAGCTTTTCAAAATCCACAAACAACCATGAGAATTCTGCCGACAACTTATTATTGTATTTCATTTGGTAAGTAACTTCACCATAGTAGTCGCCATTTAAATTTAACCAAATAGAACCATCTTCTTCCCTAAACATATATTTGATGTCTGATGAGTCTAATAAAATTTGTCCACCCTTATTTAGCAACGCAGCAGCATGATTAAGAAAATGAGTCAGCTTATTTAATTTTTGAGCAATCCCAACACCATTCATTAACAATAAAATAGTATCAAATTGTTGATTGCTAAGCTCCATAAAATCTGTTTGTAAAGCATTTAATCTACGTTCTTTCATTACTTCAACAGCACCTTTAGAAATATCAATAGACAATACATCTAAGCCTTTTTCTTTTAAGATTAAACTATGCGTGCCACTTCCTGCACCAACATCTAACACTTTTCCATAACAAAGTGCTAAAGCTTTTTGTTCTAACTCGGGTAATTGGTCTGCTTTTCTAAACAAATAATTTAAAGGCAATTCATCATCTTCCGAAATAGAAGATATTACCGTAATATTTTCCTTGTTTTTACCTTTAAGGTAATCTTTTAGAGCAGTGCCTAAAATATCGTTGTTGGACATATTAATTAGATGAGGTGTCTTGATTTTATTTCTAAATATTTATTGATGGAATTGATGGTTAAATTTTCGGGAGCAGTATATATAGTTTGAATTCCGTGTTGATTTAATTTTTTCATGATGAGTTTTTTCTCAAAAATAAACTTCTCGGCAATGGTTTGTCTGTAAACATCAGTGGTATTGTAAACATCTTTTTTAGTGATAGCGGTAAGCTCAGTGTTTTCAAAGAAAATACAAATTAAAAGATGATTTTTGGCAATACCTTTTAAGTAGATAAGTTGTCTGTCCAAACTATCGAGTGTTTCAAAATTGGTAAACAGTAGCATTAAACTTCGTTGCGGAACTTTATATTTTATAGTGCTGTAGAGCATTTCATAATTACTTTCGGCAAAACCTGTTTTTTGTTTGTAAAGCAATTCCATAATTCGTTGCATTTGCAAGCCTGAATTATCTGTTTTAAGCACATTTTTAATTTTATTATTAAAAGTAACAACGCCCGGTTTATCGTATTTTTTAGCAATTATGTTAGATAAAACTAAAGAAGAATTGATGGCGTAATCCAGTAAAGTAAGTCCGTTAAATGGCATTTTCATACTTCGTCCCATATCAATTATGCAATACACATTTTGCGATTTCTCTTCTTGATATTGGTTAATCATTAACTTTCCTTTGCGGGCAGTAGCTTGCCAGTTAATAGTTTTAAAATCATCACCGGCAGTATATTCATTAATTTTTTCGAACTCGGTATTTCTACCAATTTTCCTGATTTTTTTAATACCGGTTTGAGTAAGATGATTAGAAAAAGCAATAAGTTCATACTTCTTCATTTGCAGAAAAGAAGGATAAACAGCCACGTCTTTTTCTTCGGAAAAAATAAATTTTCTTTCCACAAAACCTATGTTGGCAGTTGTATAAACATTAAGTTTCCCGAAGTTATATTCACCACGTTGGGTTGGTGTAATGGTATAGTTTATCAGTTTCTTTTTTCCTTTGGTAAGACTAAGATTAAATTCTAAATTTCGTTCTTGAAATTGAATTGGCACTTCATCGATTATACTTAAATGGGCATCAAACGGATAATTATTTTCTACAATTAATTGAATTTGATTTGCATCTCCGTTAGAAAGTCTGTCATTAACTAATCTGCTGGCAACAATTCCATTAGCTTGTTTGTAGAGTAAAAGAATATCAATAATTAATAAAATTAAAACAGCTATAAAAGCAAAAATGCCAATAGAAAAAAAGATGCTGAAAATAAATCCTACACAAAAAACCACTACTAAAGCTGAAAGGCAAAAGAAGAGCAAAGGTTTTAGGTATAACGATTTTAAAAACTGCATAACAATTATCTTGGAATTTCTATTCTTTCAATTAATCTGTCAATAATTTCGTGAGGCAAAGTACCTTCCATTTCTTTTTCTGGAGTTAGAATTATTCGGTGTTTTAATACATGTGGAGCAATAAATTTCACATCATCAGGAGTAATAAAATCTTTCCCATTTATTGCTGCATGAGCCATAGCACTTTTTAAAATGGCTAAAGAAGCTCTTGGCGAAGCACCAACAAAAATAGCAGCATCACTCCTTGTAGCTCCAACAATTTTAGCAATGTAGGCAATAATGTTTTCATCGGCATGCACTTGATTTACTTTTTCCCTGAACTCAGTAATTTGGTTGGCGGTAAGCATTTTATCTACAGCAGAAATATCAATTTTATTTTTTTGCTGGTGGAAGTTGAGCAACAATTGTTTTTCGGCAGTTTCGCTAGGGTAGCCTACTTCAATTTTAAACAAAAAACGATCTAACTGAGCTTCAGGTAAGCGATAAGTTCCTTCTTGTTCCAATGGATTTTGAGTAGCAATAACCAAAAAAGGCTCAGCCATTTTGTAGGTGGTTCCATCGCTGGTTATTTGGTGTTCTTCCATTACTTCAAACAAAGCTGCTTGCGTTTTTGCCGGTGAACGATTAATCTCATCAATTAGAATAATGTTGGAGAATAAAGGACCTTTTCTAAACTCAAAATCAACAGTTTTTGGATTAAAAACAGTAGTTCCAATAATGTCTGAAGGCATTAAATCGGGGGTAAATTGTATTCTAGAAAAATCTACAGAAATGCTATGCGCTATCAGTTTGGCGGTAAGTGTTTTGGCGACTCCAGGAACTCCTTCAATCAACACATGTCCGTCAGAAAGAATAGCAATCAGTAATAAATCTATCATTTGCTCCTGACCGATAATAATACTGTTTAGCTTAGCTTTTATTTGTTGTGTTGCTTGTTGAATTTCAGATAAATCTATTCTTGTTTTAAAAGAAGAATCGTTGTTGTTAGCTGATTCGTTTGGTAAATTTTCTTCCATGATTATCGTATTTTATTTTTATGAAAAGCGTTAATTAATTGGTTTAAATGTAATAATTCTGTTTCAGAAAGTGATTTTTTAGTTGAAATAGTATTGAATTCGTTGATAAGTTGGTCAGCAAACTTCATTTCTACGCCAGATTTTCTTGCCAGTTGTTTCTTAAAATCATTATCTAATTGCTGAGTGTTGAGCAAGTAGTTGGTTCTTACATTTTCGAGGAAATAAATGATTTTTTTATTAGCTAAATCCAAATGATTTTTTTGATGGTAATACATTTGCGAAACAACTTCAACAAAATCTGTGGTAGCATTGCTTAAAGGTTCAATAACAGGAATAATTTGTTGTCTTCTTTTAATGTTAAAAACAATGTAAGCTAACAAACTAAATAAGGCTAAAAAGTAGGCAAATTTTAAAGCAGGGTTGGATAAAATAAATCGTAGCGGAGATGTAATTATAGGTTTGCCAATTTTATAATAGTCATCCCAAATCAGGGTGTTTTCATCCAAATAACTTAGGGCATTAAAAGCATAAGAATAATTTAAACTATCGGTTAAAAAATAATTGGTAAATGCAGCAGGGAGGGTGTTGATATAAATTTTTCCTTTACCATGTTTTATTACAATAAAGTTGACTTCTTGTTGATAATCAATATTTCCCAAGTTGTAAATTTCGGAATGCCCCAACACTGATGTATTGGCAGTATCAAAATTGGTAAGGTAAAAATGGAAGATGTTTTTATGAAAAATATAAGGAGAATCTTGTCGGATATTTTTGTTTTCAAAATTGATATGAATAGGAGACTTGTTCTTTTCATTGAAATAGAAATTATAATTTCCATCAGTAGCAATGTTAAATGTGTCGGCAAAAAGTCCATAAAATTCTCGGGCAGCTATAAAAGCGGTATTTCCTTTGTAAATGGCATTTAAAAGTTTTTCAGTTTCAGCTTTGTCAGGACTAAATACATTATTAATAAACAAGTAGTTAAAGTCATTTAAAGAATCTAATGCGGTATAAATGGGTTCGTTTACATGTAGTATCTTTTGGTTGGGAAAAAGTTCAGGAAGCAATTCGTGTAAAACAAAACATCCGTAAGGAACTTTGTCTTTTTTGGTGTAGTTTTCAGCCCAATTAATAGGTTTGGGAGCATTGTATTGAAAATATACAGCCAAAATAAATAAGACTAATAGAACAAGATAATATTTAATGTATTTCTTCAAAAAATAAGTTTAATGGTTGGTTATTTTATTATGCATATCATTAAAAATAAGCATGGTTTCATCAAAATGATTTTCGTTAATGGTAAATTCTCCGTACCAAACATGTTCAAAAACTACAGTAGTCTTTTTGAATGGGGTTTGCAACGGAGATTGTTTTAATTCAGCAATATAATCTAAATTAGTTTTGTCAGCTTTCCAGGTAATTAAATCTTCATCTGTAAGAGTTTTTAATAGTTTTAAATAAGACAAGCGGATCGCATTTTTATAATCTTTTTCAGTAATGGCATTGGTAATAAGTTGATTAAAATCCATTTCATGAATATTTTCATCTTCATGAATAAAACCAACTTTGTTGGTTGCAGATTTACCTCTAAAAACGCTTTTTATTTCATGCCTGAACAGTCGGTAGATAATTAAAATAAGTGCTGCAGCAACAATTGTCCATATTAAAATATCCCAAAAAACAGGAGGAAGATTATTGCTTACATATTTATTAAAAAGCTTATTTAACCAACGCTTAAAAGCTTCCCAAGGAGATTCTGCCGGTGGCGGAATACGGTCGTATAAAAAATCTTTATCGTTTGTGTATTTTTCAATAGATTCGTCAGCTACTTTTTTTACATCAATGGTACTTGAAGAGTCAATTTTTACTTTTAGCGTATCATTACTGAAAACATTTAGCTGCAGACTAAGCAGACATAGCAATATAAAGTAACGCAGTAATAATTGAACATTAAGCATAAATTAGAGTAGCTTGTTTAAATGGTTATATCTTCGTTGTCTTCTGAAGTATTACCAATAGCATCAATTTTTTTCATCAGACCTCCTCCAAAAACTTTTTCATTACAGCTAAAATAATGGAAGACAACGATAACTAAAAATATCACATTTGTTAGATTGGTTCCTACAGTTGCTATAACATTAAAACTAGTAAGTAAAACAGAGCTAGTTTCAACAGCTGTATTTTGCAAGGTATTTAGTTGAATTATCATAGTATAAACAAACTGAGGTAAACTAAAAACAAACCCAATAGCCCCTACAATTAATTGAGAAATAAAAATTAATATCCAAGTATTTCCAAAGTTGTTTTTAGCTAATAGATAAGCTTTATTTAGAGCAGCAAAATTTCCAATACGCTCCTTAATTCTAATAGGATAAACAGCAGTTATAACAAATAGAAGAGGAGGACCAACTACCATTAAAGCTATAAAAAGAACAAACATAATTAAGCCCATCAAAATTCCGCCCATCATAGCAAACAAGCCTATTACTAACCCTAAAACAATCATAATTAAAATAAATATTCCTACGAGGAAAAAGAAAGTAGAAATCAGCATTCCTAGATCTTTTAGGAAAGCATTCCAAACATCATTAACAGTAAATTTTGCACCATTATGTTTATCGTACAAAAAAATATACTCGTAAGTAACGCCAAGCACAACAAGGCTAGAGGCTATAGCAATAATAATAACAATAAAATATATAGGAGAGAAAAATTGTAAATTTTCAAAGTCATCTGGGTTGAAAGTTTGAAAATTGAATACGTTTTGCACATAAATACTCATTAAAATAGCATTAAGCAACAATAATGGTCCGGCTAAAAACATTAGGGAAGAGAAAAAAAGTTTAAAATTTTCTTTAATAAAAGTAAATGAAACAGTTAACGTACTACTAAAGTCTCTTTCTTTTTCGAAACCTATTCTTTCTTGATTCATAGTTGAAATTTTTAGTTAAGGGTATATTTTTTTATATATGTTTATTGGGTAAATAATAAAATACCAAATGATAAAACTTAGTGAGCCGAAGATAATAAATAATGATAAATAAACAGGTATTTCTGTGTGTCGAGTTACAAAGCCTTCTAAAAAACCAGCAGTTATAAAAATAGGAACTAAGCCAATAACTATTTTCAAGCCATTTTTAGCTCCATTTATAAAAGAAGTTGTTCTTGGATAAGTTTTGGGAAAAAGTATGCTATTGCCCATAGTTATTCCTGCTGCTCCGGCAATAATTATGGCAGAAATTTCTAGCGTTCCATGAATCCAAATAGTGAGAAACGATTCAAATAATAAACCTTTAGCAGCAAAAAAATACTGAAAGGAACCTAGCATAACACCATTAAAGAATAAAATAAATCCGGTTCCAAATGAGAAAAACAATCCAAGAATAAAAGCGACAAACGAAACACGGATATTATTAATGGTAATACCTAAAAACATGTCCAATTCTTTAGATTGTTTGTAAACTGCCATAGGGTCATCATTTTCAATGTTTTCTAAGGTCATATTTACATAAGCATCACCTAAAATAAGTCGTACAAAACTATCATCATATTTAGCTGAAATCCATCCTATAGCTCCGGAAATAAAAAAAATAAGAAAAGCGATAAACAACTGTTTGTGGTGTTTTTTTATTACCAGAGGTAATTCTGTTTTCCAGAAAGTTATAAAACGTCTGTTGTTTTCTTTTTTATTTTGATAAATTTCATGGTGAACAGTAGCAGCAAGTTGGTTAAGATATTCGGTGGTAGTAGATTTTGGATAATAAGTTTTAGCAAAAGCCAAGTCGTTAGTAAGTTGGATAAATAAATTAGCATTTTCATCAGGGGTAATTTTTACCTTTTGATGAATGAGCTGTTCCATCTTTTTCCACTTATCGGCATTCTTTTTTATAAAAACGACTTCTCTCAATAGTTGTGTGTTTTATTTTCTGGATACAATACAATTTTCCATTACCAACATGTCCATTTCTGTTCTTAAATAACAATCTAATGCTTCTTTGGGAGTGTTTACAATAGGTTCATTTTCATTAAAGGAAGTATTCAACAAAATTGGCGTTCCTGTTTTTTGTCTGAATTTTTCAATTAAATCATAATATCGGTCACCTTTTTCAACGGTTTGCAAACGTCCTGTGCCATCCACATGGGTAACAGCAGGAATTTCAGCATGTTTTTCTTTTTTTATGGGGTAAACTTTTTCCATAAAAGGTACCTTGTCGGTTTTCTCAAAATACTCAGGAACATACTCTTCTAAAATAGAAGGAGCAAAAGGTCTAAAACTTTCTCTACGTTTTATTTTAGCATTTAATAATTCTTTGGCATCCGTTCTTCTTGGGTCAACAATAATAGAACGATGTCCTAATGCTCGTGGACCAAATTCTGCTCTTCCCTGAAACCAGCCGATTACTTTTCCATCTACTAAGGCATCCGAAACAATTTCTAATAATTCTTCATCATTGTATTTAGTGTATTCAATGTTTTCCGATTTTAGGCAAGCTTCTACTTCTTCGTTGGTTGATTTAGCACCTGTATAAGCATTGTAAATAGCAGGAAGTCTGTCGTTTTCCAAGATATGATTATATAGCCACAATGCAGAACCTAAAGCTGTTCCGGCATCATGTCCGGCAGATGGGATATAGATATGCTCAAAAGTAGTTTTTTCTAAAATTTTACCATTAGCTACTGAGTTTTGAGCTACGCCACCGGCAATACAAATATTTTTTAAGCCTGTTCTTTTTTGTAAGTGGTTTAAAATGTGAAAAATTAGCTCCTCAGTTACACGTTGCACAGAAGTAGCAATATCTTTGTGTTTTTGAGTAAGCTCATCTTCTTTTTTTCTGGCAGGACCAAGCAACTTTTCTAATTCCTCTGAGAAAATACTATCAATATGAGGATCGCCATTTTCCCAACTCATGGCAACACCTTCTTTGGCATGTTTAAAGTATTTGGTATTCAACTCAAATAATCCATTGTCTTTAAATAAGATAATTTTTTTAAGTTCATCAACATATTTCGGTTCACCGTAAGGAGCTAGTCCCATTACTTTATATTCATCTCCATAATGAGGAAAACCCAAGTATTGTGTTAGTGAAGTATAGAAAATTCCTGCTGAGTGTGGGTAAATTACAGTATCTAACACTTCAATTTTGTTTCCTTTTCCGGTAGCTATCATGGTAGAAGTGAAATCGCCAAAACCATCAATGGAAAGAATCGCTGCTTCATTAAAAGGAGAGGCAAAAAAAGCACTAGCTAAGTGACTTCTATGGTGCTCAATATTTTTTACTTCGGCTGTTATTTGGTCTTCAGGAATATTAAAAACCTTGCTTAATTCAGCTTTTACACTACCTACTTTTTTGGTGTTAGCCAATCGGTCTTTTAATGCTTTTACCGAAACTAAATTTTTAGCAGCATGAAGAATTTTCTTATGAATATTCGCAGAAGGGTCACGAGAAATAGTAATGTAATCTACTTGAGTAATATCAATATTAGCTTCGCCCAAGCAAAACTTAATGGCTTCTGATGGGAATCCTGCCCAATGTTTAATTCTTCTGAAACGCTCTTCTTCAGAAGCAGCTATTATTTCACCATTTTTTAAAATACAGGCGGACGAATCGCCATGATATGCATTTATTCCTAATATGTACATTTTCTTATTATTTCCCGCAGATTTTGCAGATTAACGCAAATTTCAACTGCTTTTTATATTAACTATTTGAGTTGCTAAATTAGTAATTCCCTTTACAATTGAAAAAGTTGTTGGTATTGTTCAATTAATGATTGATTATTAGTGACTTGTTGGGCGTAATGAAAAGCATTTTTAGTCATTTCATTGAAAGTAGTTTCATCCATACTAGCTAGTTTATCAATAGTTGTAGTAAATTGTTCGGGATGAGCTAAATTAATATCAAAACCAACATTTTCTGTTGCTAAATTTTGCCAAGGGGTTTTGTCGGAAATTATCGGTACACAAGCATTTGCCATGGCTTCAATAATAATATGTCCAAAGTTTTCACCTGTTGACGGCAACAACAACGCATGGTATTGTTGTAGGGTAGCGTCAATTTCGTGGTGAGGCAAAGCATCTTTATAATTTACTTTAATATTAACGGGTAGTTCGCTAATGGCTTTCAAACATTCATTCCAATATTCCTGATTATAAATGGGGCCGTAAATATCAAAAAGTAGGTTTTGCTTACAGTTTTTCAGCACATTAATAGCATACAAGGTGTTTTTTTCGGGAGAAATACGAGCAATAGAAACAAGTTTTAAGGTATTTTCAGGTTTAGTTTTTACAGTAAATGTTCTTGATTTTTGTTCAGGAAGATTATTTGCAACAACAATTCTTGTGTTTTTTTCAAAAACAGCTTTAATATCTTCTTTTTCATCATTTGTGGTAGCATGAAAAGTAATGTTTCGGAATAATCTTACCCATTTTATGAACTGAGTAAAAATTTTCTTCTTTGTCTTTTTTACCCCCAACGAGCCTTTTGAAAGCATACCTCTTACAGCCAAAATGGGTTTAATATTTTTCTTTTTGGCATAATAAATTGGGATCAACGAAAAATAGGGGGAATAAAAACTGTTGCAATAGATAATGTCGGGATTAACTTCATCTATTAGAGCAGGTATAGTACTTCGTTGGGTGTTTTCTTTAGACAAATAAAAAACCCGAGCGTTATCAATACTATTCCATTGGTTGGTATTGATGTTAGAGTAGGGGGTAGTTTCTAAATAATCGGTATTTCGGGTAACGATATAAAACTGAAAATTATCCTTTAACGCATCCACCATATTGCTTATCGAACGGATAGGTCCGCCTGCTTTGTAGCCCGGTTTGTACCAATCTATGAATATGAGGATGTTGGGTTTCATTTTTTTTAATTAACCACAGAGGCACAGAGTACACAGAGTGGATTTTTACTATTTATTCGATAAAAAACTTCTCAAATCAATAATATTAATACCTTCATGTGTGTTTCCACTATATTTATCCATAGTAATTACTGTTTTTGAGAAATTATCATCTATTTTTTTCAAATTTCCAAATTCTCTTTCCATTGTTTTTTCATTATTTATCGAAAGGGCAACTTGATAATACGCTTTTTCCCCATTTTTTTCGCAAACAAAATCAATTTCAGAAGCTCCTAAATTACCTACTTTAACGGAATATCCTTTAAAAATTAAATGGTTATAAACAATGTTTTCCATTATTTTATCTCTATCCTCAATTTTATATCCAATAAGCCCATGACGAATGCCTAAGTTTTCAAAGTAGTATTTTTCACCAATTTCAAAAACACGTTTTCCAATTAAATCATAGCGTTTTACTTGATGTAGTATAAAGGCATTGGTTAAATAGTGTGTATAAATTTGAACTTGGTTGGAAGCCATATTGATGTGTTGCGACTTTAAGAAATCACTTATTTTTTTTGCTGAAAAAATACTGCCCGTATGTTCGGCTAAAAACAAAACTAAGCGTTCTAAAAAAGGTACATTTCTTACTGAATAGCGGTTGATAATGTCACGATAAACAATGGTATTGTAGATATTTTTTAAATACTCAAAAATGATAGTATCTTCTAATGGTAAATGTTTTAAATAAGGCAAACCGCCATATTTTAAGTAGTTATCAAGAGCTTCATTTGAGTCGGGAAGTTGATGGAAATCTAAAAATTCGATGTAGCTCAAACTGTAAACAGTTATTTCAATATACCTTCCACTTAAATATCCTGCTATGTCTCCCGACAAAAGATTGGCATTACTCCCTGTACAATAAATATCTAAATCTTTATCCAGAAGCAACGATCGAAGTGCATCTTCAAAATTGATGATGTCTTGAATTTCGTCAATGAAAATAGCTGTTTTTTTAGATTTACTTTTTTTAACGTAATCATGTAAATCTTGAGCATTTTTGATGAACGAAAAATCTAAATCCTCTTTATTGATGTATAAAATGGTAGTTTTTTTATCATTTTTTTTGATAAAATCAATGATTTGAAAAAGTAGGTAACTTTTACCAACTCTTCGTTGACCAGTAAATACTTTAATGATATTTTTTCCAATAAAAGGTTTTACTTTTTCTAGGTAATGAGGTCTTGTATGTAAATCGGATGGTATTTCCAAAACTAAAATGATTTAGGTATGCATAAAACTATTTGCAAATATATAAAATATTTTATATATAACTAAAACTTTATCCAAAAAATAGAAAAGTTTTAGTTACGTTTTAAACTTTTTATAGAAAAACGAAAAGTTTTAGTTATGAGTTGTGGTTTTTTAGTTGAGGTAATTAAAAAGTTTTGGTTAATATCGAATCATATAGTTGCTGATATTGATTAGCAATAATTTCGGGTTGAAATCGCTTAACATTTTCTAAGCCTTTTGAAATCAGCTCTTCTCTCAATTTACTGTTGTTAATCAATTGGTTAATGCCATTTTTAATATCACGGACATCCAAAGGATTTACTAATAATGCACCATCATTTGCAATTTCAGGCATAGAAGCAATATTAGAAGTAATAACAACTCTGCCACATGCCTGAGCTTCTATAATAGGTAAACCAAAACCTTCATAAGTAGAAACAAATGACAACATATCACAACTAATGTATTCTTGAATCATTTGTTCATTACTTAAATTGACTTTAGAAATATAATTAATACTATTTTTTTCAAGTATTTTTATTATGACGTTATCTAACTTTCCTATAAGAATGAGTTTACATTTAATATCTTTTATAGCAATTAGTAATCTATTTAGGTTTTTGTTTGGTTTAGTTCCAATATGGAGAATAGTAGGGCATTCTTCATTAAAAGCTTTTGGTGTATACGTAATTGGTAACGTAATTGGGTTATGAATTACTTGAATAGGGGTTTTATAGTGATTTAAATTTAACAATTCATTTTTAGAAAATGATGAAATGGTGCTAACATAAGTAGCTCGCTTTATAGGCCAATCAAACCACAATTTTTTTAAAAGATATCTTTTTAATCCAGTGTTTCTTTTAAGTACCTCTATATCGTGTATGGTAAGTATGGTTTTTTTACGGGGTAGACCTAAAATTAAATAATGGTCATGACCAGTAATGTGGATTAGGTTGGAATTTAAATTTTTTACAAAACCAATGTTTCGCCATCTTTTTAAAAAGCCCGCACTTGTATATGGTAATTCTACTTTTTTTACTTTTAAGTAAGGGATTAAGGCATTAAAAACATTTTCTATGCTGTGAAAAGAGGTGTTAGATTTACGATATATGAGGTGAATTAATGGCATAATTGATTAAGAAAATATAGCTTTTTCAAATCCTTTTAAAGCTTCTTCATAAGAATATTGTTGAATTATTTTGAAAGAATTTTCACTCATCTCTTTCAGTTTTTCATTGGGAACTTCAGAAAAAAAAGTTAGTTTATTATTTAATTCTTTTAGGTTGCCACATGAATAGGTAAAACCATTTTCTCCTTCATTAACAAGATCTGAAGTACAGCCAACTTCATCTGAAATTAAAACAGGAAGAGAATGAACCATGGCTTCATTTACAACGAGTCCCCACGTTTCGCCATAACCAGAAGGAAGTATGAAAAAATCAGCAGAAATATAGTATTTATATAATTCTGTTTGATTAACAAAACCAGCAAAATGAACATTTTCCAGATTATATTTTTTTACAAGTTGTTTCATTTTGGTTTCTAATTCACCTGTTCCTACAAAAACAAGAGAAAGATTTTGTTGAGGATTTAAAATATATGCTTCAAGTATGTCTAATGGTCGTTTTTTAGTAATAAATTTCCCACAAAATAAAGCAATTCTGTTTTTAGTAGGGATTTGGTATTTTACTCTAATATCATCTGTTAACTCATTAAATTTCTTGGCGGTTTCAATAAACCTTTTATTATCTACACAATATGGAGCATAGAAAAGTTGATGTTCTTTTACTCCCATAGATTTATAAAATGCTTTGTTTTCTTTACCAATGTACACAAAAGACGAACAGAGCTTGATTATTATTTTTTTTATGAAGGTATTTAATTTTCCTTTATTTTTTTCTTGTTTTAAGGGGCTTTCAGCACGCATAATCACCTTAATTCTTAAGATAGTAGCTAGTATTAACAAGAGTATATTTGAAAAATAACCCCAACCGTGCATGATGATAGTATCTGGCTTATTTTTAATTAAATAATTAAAGATTCCCCAATTGATAAGTCCCCAAAATTTACCTGAAACAGCGGGGTTTTTAGCATAATTCTTTAGGAAAATATAATTATAACTACTTAATAATGGGATATCCCATTTAACATTTATCCCAAATTGCCTATCTAATCCCCCTATGGTATGGTCAGTAAAATAAATTACTTGTAAATCTATATTTTCAAGGGTATTTAATTTTTGTAGTAAAGGGGTTTGATACTGAATAGGATGAGAAAGAAAATAGGCTACTTTTTTCATTGTGTAAATTTAACACTACAAGATGATTTATTAAATTGTTTTATTCAATATTTGAAAAGATGGCGCAGCTTTAAGCTTTTCTTTAACAACACTAAGTTTAGAATTTCTGATGTATAAGGTATTAGCTTCATTATGAAATTGAGTTAATGCTTTTAACTCTCGGGTAAAAGGGTTGTAATCATATTTCTTAAAACCATAAGCGACCAATTGCTTATCTACCATTTTGTCACTTAATTCATATTTATCGCTACTGCCGTTAAGTTCTACAATTAAAGCCATTACGTTTTCATTATTCAATGTGTTGGTTCCTCCTGAAAGGACATGGTATTCAAAACCTTCTACATCGAGCTTTATTAGGGTAGATGATAGAGCAGTGTTAGAAAGTAAGTTGTCTAAAGTATCTACTTTTACATTAACAGTGTTTTCGGATTTTATAGCTGTGACGTGGTTGATGGTATCTTTATCTTTAGTGAAATAAAGTTCGCCTTTTTTATCAGATAGTCCTATATTGTAAGCGTTTACTAAGTTTTCTAATTGGTTAAGTTGTATGTTGGTTGTTAAATATTGAAAAGTTTGAGGTATAGGTTCAATGGAAATGGTTTTACTTTTTTGAATTCCTGCGGCTAAAAGTGAATAAACGCCAACATTTGCACCTATATCAATAAAATTACTTTTTGCATCTAAAAAATGAAGTAAAAAAGACATGTCATTAAATTCAGGTAACCCTACATAAATACAACCTGTAGCACCGTGCATTCCTTTATGCATGGAGATTTTTAAATTGTCTATCCATTTTACTTGTTGACTATTTTTACTCAAACGAGAAGTTATTTGCCAGTTAAAAAACCTTAGTAAGGCAGACAATTTACTATCTTTAGTAAGCGGATGAGTATAAATATACCTTATTGGAACAGCAATTTTTTTAAACATGAATTAAATTTAAGTAAACCGCAAATTAACACTTATTACATTAATAAATAGTAATCAAGTGAAAAAAATAATTACTCCAATTCATCTTTTTGATTGGAAGAATTGAATAGTTGAATACCAATAAAAGATAATCCGATGTTTAAAATCATAAAGAAGATGATGGACTTTATAAGGTGATTAAAAATTTTAATAAAGTCAGTTTCTGCTTTTACTACTTGAAAGAAAAAAAGAATTAACCAAATTATTATTAGGTAGGAATTTTTACCTAATACTTTAATGATAAATGTAATTATTAAAGAAATCAATAAACCATAAATAAACATAGCTATCCAGCCACCAACAATACCGTAGTTAGCGTAAAACTCTGCGATAAGTGATAACCCCATAGAAGCATTTTTTGATAAACCTAATCCGGTAATTTCTTTAAAATTAACAAGCGCCTGATCTGCTCCAGCTTTGTTAGGAGCTAAAAAACGAGGAAGCAAACTGGCTTCTATTGCTTCATTAATGGTTCTACCTGCTAAAAATGGTTTTTTAGCAGGTATGTTATATAACACTCGGCTAATTATCCATCCCTGATTTAACCTGTTGTTGGCATCAGATGTTTTTTCTTCTTCTTTTTGTTGTTGAAATGCTCCGAGTGGCTGTGCTTCTTTTTCTTTTTCTACTAAAAATTCTCTTTCTATTAAGTCATAAAAAACTTCTACAGGATTTACTTTTTTACCGCTCCATATAATTTCTCTAAATTCTTTTTTCACTACTTGTAACATGTAAATAAAAAATGCTCCAAATAAAATGACAACTAATTTAGTAATAAAAGAAATATTTTTAGGAGTAATTAAAAAAGCAAAGAAGGAAGCGATGATTAACATGTTATGAAACATTCCACTTCCTAAAGAAATGATAAAAGTGATTCCAAGTGTAATAAAAAATAAATACCACTTATACTTGGGCAATAGAAAAAATAAGTAACCGATACCTACATACAATAACAAAGACGCTAAATATAAAATAAAGGCTAAGCCTCCAATGCTGATAATTTTATTGGAAACACTTGCTAATAACCCAATAATAACTAATGTATAGGCAATGGTTAATTGAGATTTTTTAGATGTTGTTGAAAATGAATTTTTAATGTGCTCAATGGACAAATGATTGCGAACAATAAACAAACCGAGTGCCATGGCTAATACCCCTGGAACAACATAACTCATATACACATCTTCTTCTACATACATGTAATATTTGTGGTGAGATTTTCCGAATGAATAGGAAATTTTAGCACCAACTATCCATTGAAGGGAGGCAATTAAAACAATGAATTCTTTAATAGGAAATGATTTACCTAATTTGGATACAAAATCAATAAAAATATATAAACTAAATGCAAGTCCTAAAGAAGAATAGAAGATATAGTCTTTTAGCAAATAGCAATAAAAGAAGTAAAAAATAGAAACTAATAGGGTTAAAAAATTTAGTTTCATCTGTCAATATTTATTGTTTTTAACTATCAAAATAGATACTTTTATATAATTAATTTCTTTCTTGAATAAAAATGTATTTTATGGTCATTTAAAATAAAAATTAAGGATGATTGGTTAATAATATATCTACAATTTGTTTACTGGCATTTCCTTCACCGTATGGATTTATATTGTTTTTAGAAAAAATGGGTTTAAAGTTATTAAATGCATCTATTATATTGGCTTTATTCATTCCTACCAATTTAGATAAACCAAGTTGAACAGCTTCGGGTCTTTCTGTAGTTTCTCTAAGAATTAAAACTGGTACTCCAAAAGAAGGAGCTTCTTCTTGAATGCCTCCAGAGTCGCTTATTATTATTTTTGATGATGATATTATTTTTATTAAATCTAAATAGTCTAACGGTTCAGTAATAATAACATTGTTTTTTTGACTTAAAATTGAGTTCTCAACTTTACTTTTTACATTTGGGTTAGGGTGAACGGGCCAAATAAAGGTAAGGTGATTGTTATTGGTGCTAAGTTCATCCACCGCTTCTATTAAGTTGTTTAAATGAGTGTGGTTTTCTCTTCTATGACAAGTAATTAGTACCGTAGTGCTTTTAATACTGTTTAATTTAGAATTAGAAAAATTATGATTTTCTAAAGTTTTATTTTGTAGAAAATAATTTAACGTATCGACAACTGTATTACCCACTACATAGATGCTTTTTTCAGTTACATTTTCCTTTAGTAAGTTTTCTTTGGATGTCAATGTTGGAGCAAAATGATACTGAGTAACTATGCTTGCTATTTTTCTATTAAATTCCTCAGGAAAAGGATGTTGTAAATTAAAACTTCTTAAGCCTGCTTCTATGTGAGCAAATTTTATATTATTATAAAAAGCAACCATAGCTGCAGCCATAACAGTTGTTGTATCTCCCTGAGCTAATATAATTTCTGGAATAAATTCGTTGTTTATCTCTTTTAATAATTCATCAATACCTAAAATTGCTTTTGAGGTTAATTGGGTAAGGTTTTGCCCTTCTTTTATAATATTAAGTTGATAGTCGGGTTGAATATTAAAAACACTCCAATAGGTATTAAGTAAATCTTTGTGTTGACCTGTAGAAACTATTTTATAATCAGTATAATTTATAGATTTTAGATAATTTATAATGGGGAAAATTTTTATTAACTCAGGACGTGTACCTATTATAAAGAGTAATTTTTTTGACATAGTTAAAGTAGTTTTTGGATATGTTTATCTAGCAAAGAAATGTAGTTTTCAATATCAAGGTGCTGTTTAAAAAAATTCATTAAAGTAATTTTATTTTCTTTGGGCAAATTTTTCAATTTAGTTATCGAAAGTACAATTTTTTCTTTATCATTAAAATCGGTAAGTTTTCCTAAAAAATCAGTTGTAAACAATGGTGTTAGCCCCTTTAATTGATGAGCTAAAACCGGAATTCCATTCGACCAAAATTCATAGAGTTTATTTGGAGCACAAAATTCAAAGTTTAAGTTAGTACCTTTATATAAAATAATTCCTAGATCAATTTTAGGATAAATTTTTAATAGTTCTTCGTGTGGAATAGTTTCTATAAAATGTACGTTTAAAAAATTGTTTTGGGATAGAAAATCATCAATTTCTTTAGTTTTTCTACCTATAAAAATAAAAGCAACTTTTTCATCTTTCGCAAAAGCATTAGTAGCATTTAAGAAAGTTGTAAAGAAATGTCCATCAGCACCGATACTACCAACATGTAAAATTTTAAAATAATCATCAGGAATAAAATCAATAATGGTTTTATCTAATTTTTCGGTATAATTTGCTACTGAACAAGTATTAGGGATTATAATTGACTTTGAAGAGGCTAGGCTGCTATTGGATATGAAGTATTCAGCTCTGTTTTTTTCCGGAAAAATACACAAATCGATCTTATTTGCATTTTTTAGCACATAGTGGAACATTAACTTACTAAATCTCCCCAGATAATTACTATCAATTAATTCGAATTGATGATAGATTAAATGAGTTTTTTTATTAATTAATAATTTGAGAAATACAACTTGGTAATCATTGGTGTAAATAATATCTTCTTTTGAAAAAAGTAACCACTTAATTGTTTTTAAATATTTTGTGACAGTTATTTTTTTTAATCCTTTTTTGTATTCATTATAATCGTTGAATTCAGCTATGTTTTTTACGGTTAAGTTTCTGTTATTTAGGTAATTGTTAATGCTTTTTAAATGAATTTCACTAATGGTGATCTTCCAATTTTTTAGGATAAATAAATCGATAATAAACCTAAGCGATGGAATATTAGTTAATGGATTAATAGATAAAAAATGAATATTCATTTTTCAAAATTAGTTATAATAGAAAACATCGTTTCCAACCTATTTTTATACGTATGTTCTTTAATAGTTCGTTGGTATCCAGCTTCAATTATTCGTTGCCTTTCAGTTTCGTTAGTAGGATCTAAGTAATAATTTATTTTGGTTTTTAAATCATTAAAATCGGTATAGGTTACTATTTCTTTGCCGATTTCAAACAATTCATTAATGGCCTCTCTGTGACTGGTAATTTGAAATCCGCCACACGCAGGAATTTCAAACATCCTTTTATTCACACCATTAATTACAGCAGGATGCAAGTTGTTTAAGACAATTTTTGCTGCACTAAATGCTTTTGATTTTTCATCGTTAAACACAATTTTCCCGGTAATCATTTTAGTTACTTCAGGAACAGTAAGCCAAAAGGAGGGTTTGGGTCCCCACATTTTAAAATCATATTGCGTTAAATGTTGGTATAATGCCATTCTGCTCGGGTAAAAATTACCTGCATTGGTAATTTCACATTTATATTGGGTTACTTCAGCTGTATTTAGCGTAAATTTCTTGTGAGCTTTTGGATTACAGCATTGTGGCAAATAAAAGGTATTAAGTTTAAATTCTGATTTTAATTTTTCTACGATGTATTTATCTACAAAAAACAAATAATCATAACCGGCTACAAAAAACATCCCTTTCTGAAAGTTGCTGATAGCATCAGGAAACCATAAGGCAATGGGAGAAGGAGTTATTTGCTTTATCGTGCTTACTTCTTGTTTGGATAAAAAATCATGTAGCACTATCGTTAAATCAATGCGGTTTTTGTTATAGATTTTATAAATAACATTAGACTTAATGTTTCTAATTTTAGGAATTTTTGATAAAAATTGATTATAAAATGTTTTAGCGATATTTCTACCCCTAAAACCTAAGAGCTTATATTGCATAAAGTTAACTTCTGCTTCAATTCTAACAGTGGTATGCCCCATTTCTTGCAAGGTTTCTTCAATATGGTTGGCAGCACTCTCTGTATAAAACTTCCCTATTATTGCAATATTCATTTAAACTTTATTTTTTTAGCTTTAACGCATTTTTAAAACCAATTAATTGGCAAAGGAGTTGAAATTTTTTTCCTCCAATCTTCCATTTTTCATCTACATTTAGTTTTTCAATTCTCTGCCATGCAATATTAATTAATTCTTTTTCCTTCTTATGATATATATAAATAAACTTAGCATAGTTAAAAGCCAATGCTTTTCTGACTTCGGTAGTATCTTTTAGTTCAAGTATTTTCTCGTAACTAATGTAAGATTTTAACATTGACTCAGCTCTTTCGGGGATATGTTTATTGCTAATACTTGTTGTTATTTCTCTTCGGTAAAATAGATAGGCGTTGTCAGTAAACTTTACTCCTTTGCTTTTTAATAAGACCCGAAAAAAATACTCACCGTCTTGATTTACCTTTAATGTTTCATCCCATTTTCCGGCTTGTTCAATTAGTTTTTTAGGTGTTAACCAAATACCAACCGCTCCCGATTTATTTAACCAAGAAGTGGTTAACCAATCAATAGGGCTGTCAAAATCTTTGTCTACAATGGTTCTGGGATGGAAAACTGTTGGAACAGCACCTGTAAAAGAAATCCATTGGGAAGAGTAAATATAGTCATCACCGTATTTCTCGACCAACTCTATTTGGTTTTTTATTTTGTCTTTATACATGATGTCATCCGCATCAAAAAAGACAATATATTCTCCTGTACATAGTTCCAACGCTTTATTTCTAGCAGCACATCCACCTTTGTTTTCTTGTTGAAACACGTTGACTTTTTCTGAGGCATAAGCTTGAGCTATTTTATAACTGTTGTCGGTAGAACCATCATCCACTATAATCAATTCTATATTGTGATAGCTTTGGTTAGTAATGGAAGTAATCGTTTCAGCAATGTATTGCTCAGCATTGTAAAGTGGTATGAGTATAGAAACTTTTTTGTTCAATTTTAAGTGTTATTATTTTATTGAGTAAATCAGCTCATTTAGTTTATCAATATGGTTAGTCATATTAAAATAAGCCTTTACTCTTTCTTTGCCGGCTTTTCCCATCAAAGTAGCCATATTTTTATCCTCTAGAACAGCTATCATATTATTTGCCATGCCTTCTACATCATGTTCATTAACTAATAAACCAGTTTCGTTGTGAGTAATAACGTCTGGAATACCGGCATGGTTGGTTGAGATTACAGGAATGCCTGCTGCAGAAGCTTCTAAAACAGCAACAGGAGTGCCTTCCATATCACCATTATTAGCAGTAATTGAATGTTGTACAAAAGCTCTACTTGTAGATAAAAGTTTTATATATTCTTGAGGAGTGATTACGCCAACAAATGTTACATTTTTTTCTAAATGATAGTGCTTAGCTAAATTAAGACATGTATTATATAATTGTCCAGTGCCTGCCATTATCAGTTTTGCATTAGGAATTTTTTTTACTACTTTTTCAAATGCCAATAGGGTATAATAAGGGGCTTTTTTATCGGTAAATCTTCCTATAGCAATAAATTGTTCTTTTTCTAAAGAGGGAGATATATTTAAGAAATCATCATTTGGAGCACAAGGGTTAACTATCATTTTTTCTTTTGGACAGCCCATTGAAATTAAACGTTTTTGCATGTCATTTGAGACAGCAATTATATTTTTTGCATATTTAAATAAATCAACGTAGTTGTTGTATTTTTTTAAAACATCGTAAACAGTAGCGTCAAAACCATGAAAATGAACGATAAGAGGAAGGTTTAATTCTTTACATACGGGTAAAATTTCAGTAGCAAGATTACCATATTGAGCTAAAACAACTTCAATTCTTTCTTTTTTTAGCGAGTCTTTGAGAGCTTTTTTCTCAGCATATAATTTATCCTTTTTATAATGACCTATTAGTTTGTTGATACCTTTTTTTAAAATAGGATTAATTGTTCCTTTTCCTTCTAAAAATTGAGGAATCAAACCGTTATAATAATAAGATGTATTAGCATTAATAAATTTTTTTTGAGCTTGAATAAAAGTTTCTGAATAGGCATTTAATGATGGGGCTAGTATGGCTAAGTTTATTTTTTTAGACATTATTAATTTTCCTGTTTAGTCTATAGTAAAGTTCTTTAATAAAAAGAAATACAATTTTACTATAATTTAATGAGTTATCAGTAAATTGATAGGGTTTAATACTATTGAATAACAGCATTTTTAAGGGTAATATGTGCAAATATTTGGAATAGATGGTTTCAATTTTTTTTAGGTAAATACGGTTATCAACTTGGTCTTTAATAAGTGAAATCACTAGTACTTCTTCTATTAACCGTAATTTCTTTTTAATTATATCACCACTCATTCTTGTAGTATGAGCGTGTGTTCTAAAGTAATTCAGATTATCTTTTGTATAAGCAATATTGGTATTGGGTAATATGTTCATCCAAAACCACCAATCTCCCGCCATTTTAAATGTTACAGGAAAAGCAGTGGCTAAATTTTTCCTAAAAATAACTGCACTGGCATTAGGGATGGTGCATTTGTGAAAAAGGTAGTTTTTACATTCGTGTAAACCATTGTTGGTGTAGTTGGTTAGCCACCTATTTTTATCCAAATCATCTGTCCATTTGGTATTGATGTAAAGTTCTTGGTTGTTTTCATCAACTACTATACTCTGGCAATAGGCTAATCCAATTTCTTTATTAGTTAATAAAGGTTGAGCAACTTGTTCTAAAAAGTTAGGATCAGCATAATCATCACTTTCGGCTATCCATATCAATTCACCTTTAGCTACTTCAATGCCTTTTTGCCATTGTTTAAAAGGACTACCGCTGTTTTGTGTATTTACAATTAAATGTGCTGTTTTTGGGTGGCTTTTATAAGCATTTAAAATTTCAATGCTATTATCGGTTGATGCATCATCTAATAATATGATTTCAAAATGGGGGTAGCTTTGAGCATAAACACTTTCCAATCGTTTTTTTAAAAACAATTCGTGATTATAATTGGGAATGATAATACTTACTAGAGGATACAAATTGAAATGATTTATTTAATCGTTGATTTTCCAAATAGAATACGAATAAAATTATTACTAATTAGGTTATTAAGTATTCTAAGTCGTAATAGTTTTAGTTTGAAAAAAGGAACCTCATTCATTTGTTTTTTTAACCTTGTTTCAACAAAAGTATAAAGTTCATTATCTCCTTGATTGTTTTGTACTATAATTTCTTTTTCTTCATCATTTATTTTTTTTTTCTTTTTAGAAACATTTTGTTTAAGGTAAATAGGAATTGGCCAATTAAAACGATGAGCTAATACAATAAGTGATTCATCAAAATACTCTTGTAATCCGACTACCGGAAAATGGTTTTCAATATTTTCAATAGCTTTATTTAACATGTTTTGTTCATTTGAATTTGTGCCGGATAACTTTCTAATTTGTCCATTATTTCCGTCTATATCGTTTAATAATATAAAATCTTTAAACGACATATTTTCAGTAGTTACTTTATTATATAGTCTATTTAATGGGCTTCTTTTTACATAGGTATAAAATGAGAGTATTCTATCTTCCGGATTTCTTAAAAAAGTAAAATACTCTGTTGAGTTATCAAAGTGTTGGTGTAATCCAAATGAAAAATGCCCTCTTATAAGTTGAATGTTGTTTTTTTGCTCTTTATTTAAATTGTAAAAATCATCTAAATTACCTTGTGTACCTGTCCATGTAACAGAAAATATATTTTCTTTTTTATAAAAGCGATTTAAAATAGAGTTTATGGTAGAACCTCCATTTTTAGGCAAGTGTAAAAATATAATATGCTTAGTTTTCATGTATTTCTTTTATTTATTAAGCATTTGAAATGATTTATTCCTTATTGTTTTTTTCAAAAATGTATTACTCCTAAAGAGTTATTATTTTTATAAGTGTTCGTGAATTTGCTTCTCTCATTTCACGAACTTGCGTTTCTATTGATAATTACTTTGTTGTGCGATAAATAATGCATTTCATAGAAGTTATTTAGAGAAACAAATTAAGTTAAATTTTAGTTAATCAACTACTTTTTTAACCACCTAAATGGTTTTAATATCAGTTTCCCTAATTTATACTCCATAGAATTTTCTATATGAAAAGTTTTTCTTGCCTCTATTTGTGTTGCTCTAACAGCCGTAACTACACCTAATTCTTTTTTGTTGAGTATATAATTTAAAATAGTATCGTATTTTTTATTGGTATCATTAATCATAGAATTACCTCTAACTCTGTAATCAAAAGTTACTTCATTTATGTGATAGAACCTTGCTCCTTGTAAAGCTATGCGTAGCCAAAAATCCCAATCTTCGTAGCCCATTACCGGCATGTTCTCATCATAACCACTTACTTTGTTCCAAATAGATTTACGATAAACAGCACAAGCATCAATGTAGTTTTTCGTACAGAGTAACGTAAAATCAAAATCAGAAACATTCACTAATTTGTTTTCCTCATCAAAATGTTGTTTATTGCCATAAATTACATCAATATTTTCATTTTGTTCTAATAGTTTAATACTTTCAGAAATGTAGTTGTGCCTAATTTTATTATCGGCATCCAAAGGTAGTATATATTTACCTTTTGCCAATTTTATTCCATTATTCCTAGCTTTTGCTAAGCCTTGATTTTCCTGATTTAACACAAAGAACCCCTGTTGTTCTAATTTTTTTAAAAGTTCAAGGGTTGGGATATCAGTAGAACCATCATTTACAATAATTATTTCATAATCATTAGGGTTGGGGTAGGAGCTAACACTATCTATGGTCTCTTGTAAGTAGGCTCCCATATTGTAGCATGGGATGATAATGGATATTTTTGGTGTCATAAAAGATTATACTTTAAGTTTAATTGAATACGTTTTAACACCCGTAAAAGTCTATTTTTTTTATGAAGTTGATAACTAATGTAGTTAATTAGGTTGGTTTGCTTTTTTTGTATAATTTTTTTTTGCTTTCGATTTAAGATTTTACATATAAGTTTATTGAATTGTATAGTTTTAAGTGTTTTTTCAATAGTATTTGATTTAGACCAAAAACCATCTTCATGAATTCTATAGATTGTAGTAATATCTGGTAAGCATTTTATTTTACTGTTTTGTGAAATTATTCCATAAAGACCTAAGTCTCCATATGGTAGTTCACAAAACCATTCAGGAATAACAATAACATTTCTATACATTAGACTTGCTGTAGTTATAAAATTATAATGTGTTAACAAATCATCATAGGTATAAATACCTTCTTTGGATATATTAGGGATAGGATGTAGTTCTAATTCATTTTTTTTTAACATATTAGACTTAGTGAAACATATGTTAAATTCGGGGTTGGTTTCTAAAAAATCAACTTGTTTTTGTAATTTTAGCGAATCTGTCCAATAATCATCACCATCTATAAGTGCTATGTACTTTCCTTTGCAATGACTAATTATATTCAGAAAGTTATATAAACGTCCTTTTTTTTCTCTATTTATATCATATTCATCACCTTTTTTTCTGTCCAATAAAATATAATTGATATTTTTATTGGTTGATGAAGCAATAAATTGTTGAATAAGGGCTATGTTATTGTCAGTTGAAAAATCATCGCCAATAATTACTTCAAAAGGAAAAGAAGTTTGTTGTTGCTCAATGCTATTTAAACATTGGGTAATATATTCTGCATGATTATATGTCATTAGTCTAACACTTAGGAGGACTGGGTTAGTCATACTTAAACTTTTTTAGAGTTTTATCGGCAATTTCATTAAATCTATTTATTTCTTCATAGGATAAAAGAGATAAATATTTTTTTTTGTTTTGTTTATCAATAGTTTCTTTTGTTTTTTTTTTCCAGTGCAGTGTTGAAAGTGGTTCATCATTATTTTGGTAATATTTTAACATATCACTCTCATATTCAACATCTAAAAAATTACAAACTTTCATTAAAGTTTCTACGGGGTTACTTATTAAGTCTTCATACCTTATTGTAATAGAATTATGGTTTTGAATAAAATTTTCAATAGTGATAATATTATTATTCCATTCATTAGCAATATCTACAATGTTTGATGAAACTTTAGGTATATATTTAAGATTAGGGTTAAGTTTATTTATGTTTTTATAAGAGCATGCTACATCTCTACCATCTCTAATTAGGTGGATATATTTTACATTAGGAAAAATTAAATTAAGTTCTTCTAAATGATTTATATAATAATTGTTTTTATCACCAATAATTGATTTGTTGTTGGTGTAAAATTCATAGATTGTTGTAATAATCTCAGGATAATTTTTCGGATTTTTGGATAAAATAGAATTTTTTAAATTATGCCGATTTAATTGCCAATCTTCAATTTTTTTTGAACTGAGTATATCATCTAAAAAAAGATTAACTTTTGTATCGTTTTTTGTGTCAACTTCAGACCAATTATAATATTTTTTATACCACCATTGAAGAAATCCAGACTCTGGAGGTACACCTATTAAAGGATGATTGTTTAGAATTAACCTTAAGAGTGTAGTCCCTGATCTTGGATTGCCTAGTATAAAAAAATCCATATTTTAAGTTAACTATTTAAAAGTTTTAAAGGTTTGAAACAAAAGTAGTGTTTTTTTATTATTATAAGCTCCCTAAATCCCCAAAAGGGGACTTTTCCATTACACATATCTATTCATAAGTTCATTGTGTAGCCCATTCAAAACGTCATTGCGAGGTTTGGAGAGGAATAGTGGTAAGGCTACCGAAGCAATCTTTTAAAACGTAACGTCATTGCGAAGCCATAGCGTTGGAATTGAGCGTAGGAGCTGAAGCAATCTGTCTAATCGAAGTACAGATTGTTTCGGTCGTGCCTCCCTCGCAATGACGGTAAGGAGGGGCAATGACGGTTATTTAGCAATAACCGTATTAATCAGGGTTACAATACGCTCCAATTCACTTTCCAAAAGCCCCACATAAAGCGGTAAGCACATTACACAAGGAGCAATACTATCCGTAACCGGCATAATTACCTTAGTTACATAGGGTAATGTATTTAAAGACGGATAAAAATACCTACGTGGGATTATGTTATTGTTATTCAATACTTGTTGTACAGCTAGTAATTGTGCTTCATTTTCAAAAATAACCGGGTAGTAACTGTAATTCCATTCGGTATGTTCTCGAATTTTTAGTTTTTTTAAACGAGTAAAATCTAATTTAGCATTGTAGTAATCTATTACTTTTTTACGTTCGGTAATAATAAAATTAATATGTGGAAGCACAGCCAATCCCATGGCTGCTTGTAGTTCACTCATTTTGGCATTAATGCCTATTCCTTTAAAATCTAGTGGTCCGTTATGCCCAAAGTTGTGCAGGAAAAATAATTCTTTCATTGTTTTTTCATCATTGCAAAAAATGGCACCACCTTCTCCACAATGAAACAACTTGGTAGCGTGAAAACTGCAAGTACTTATATCACCATAATTAAATATGCTTTGCTTATTATAACTCACCCCAAAACAGTGGGCTGCATCGTAAATAACTTTTAGCTGATGTCGGGCAGCAATTTGTTCTATCACTTCAACATTACAGGGGTTTCCATACACATGGGTAGCTAAGATGGCAGTTGTTTTTGGGGTTATGGCAGCTTCAATTTTGTTTTCATCTATGGTTAAATATTCTGGATGAATGTCAATAAAAACAGGCGTGCAATTTTCCCAAACGATGGATGAAGTAGTGGCTACATAACTAAAAGGCGTGGTAATAATTTCTCCTCCATTTCCAAATAATTTTAGGGCTATTTGTATAGGTAGTGTTCCATTTGTCATTACAATAATATTTGGAACAGTAAGGTGTTTTTTTAGTTTTTCTTCCAACTCAGTCACCAAAGCACCTCTGTTAGTTAACCATTGATTGTCCCAAATACGTTGTACGTGTGCTTGAAATTCTTCTATAGGAGGGAAGAAAGTTTTGGTAACGGTAATTTGGTTAGTTGACTGTTTGTAGTTCATAAATTTAGGATTATTTGATATTTAAATTATGGTTAGATTAGTGTATTAGTTCAAAGTTTTGAATACTGTCAATTTTTGAGTTTAGAAGTTTGGTAAATTTTGCTGCTCCAGTCGAATTTAAATGGTCTGCATTGTAAAAATCATTTGTGTTAAAATTAAAATCAAATTCATGGTTGAAATAAATTAATTTCTTGTTTGTTTTTAAAAGACTATCTATATAAACCAATCTATTTTTTATTAAATTATTTTCATAACTACTTGAGTAAGTTTTATGAACTGGGTTTGACACTAAAATTACTTTAATATTATTTTTGTTACAAAAATCAATTATATAATTAATTTTTGAAGTATTGAAATTAAAATTACTATTACTAAGTGATTTTTTCATCTTTTTTATTCTTTTAGCAGTTTCAATTTCAATTAGTTTTTCATTATAATTTAAATTTTTAAAAACTGCATCCGGGTTAATCGTTTTCTTTTGCCAAAAAGAATTAATTTTTTTAATGATAATGTCATTAAAAAATTGAGGGGAAGACATATATAGAGAATATTTTTTTATTCCTTTTAAATTATTTAGTTGAATATTATAGTAGATGTAGTACCATGACAATCGGAAATAATCATCATCATTTTTTTTGAATAAAGTGATATAATCAAATTCAAGAATAAGGTATTTCAGTTTTTTCAACTTCTTTATTTGATTAAAAAAAATGGCTGAATCTAGTTGAATATCTTGCATAGGGAAGGCTAGATTAGCGGTTTTAATGTTAAATAATTTAGGGTTAATAGTTGTGTTATGCGATGAACCTAATATTAACAATTCAATATCGGGATTGTTTTTTATGTAATTTACTTTAGAATAAAAATTGGAAGACATCATTCGAACAAAACATTCTAAAAATAATACAGTAATTATTATTGGTGCAAGGAATAAGGTGATTTTTTTAACAAATTTTTTCATTACTTAAAATTGAAAATAAATAAACTGTTGTTCTTTTCCACTGAAATAAAAAATAGCAAAAATTAAGCTATAATAAAAAATCAAACGAAAAGGTTTTTTCCATTGTAACCCCAGTTTGGCTAAGGCAAATTGATGCTCTCTTCCCACCCACTCAATCATTACAAACACTATTGTTAGTATTACAATGGGCAGAGCTAAATTGGAATTGCCAAATCTTGGTATAGTAAAAAGTGATTTTGAAAAAATGGTTGATATATAGTTAAATGCATGAGAAATATTCTCAGCTCTAAAAAATATCCATGCGAAAACAGTTAACATAAAAGTTGTTCCTATTTTTAGTATCTCATTAAAATTTGGTAATAATTTATTGAAGGCTACTACTTCCATATTTTTTCTGTTTTTCCCTAATAATAATAAAGGTAAAAAATAAATTGCATTTAATGCTCCCCAAACAATAAAAGTCCAGTTGGCACCATGCCAAAACCCACTTACAATAAATATAATGAACGTATTTTTAACTTTATTTAAAGTACCACCTTTACTACCTCCTAAGGGAATATATAGATAGTCTCTAAACCAAGTAGATAAAGAAATGTGCCACCTTCTCCAAAATTCAGCAATATCTCTACTAAAATAAGGGAATGCAAAATTTTTCATTAAGTCAAATCCGAATAAACGTGCTGTACCTATAGCAATATCAGAGTATCCGGAAAAATCTCCATAAATCTGAAAAGTAAAAAAAATAGCACCTATAACTAAAGTACTACCTGAATAATCTGAGGAATTATTAAATATTATATTAGCAAATTCAGCGCAATTGTCAGCAATTACAATTTTTTTAAAAAGTCCCCATAAAATTTGTCTTAATCCATCAACTGCCAGTTGATAATCAAATGTTCTTTTTTTATAAAATTGTGGTAAAAGATGGGTAGCTCTTTCGATAGGACCTGCTACCAACTGAGGAAAAAAGCTCACAAAAGCAGAAAATGCAATAAAATCTTTAGTGGGTTCTAATTTTCTTTTATACACATCAATACTATAACTTAAGGTTTGGAATGTATAAAAACTAATACCAACTGGGAGGATAATATTTAAAGAGTTAATAGAAATTTCTTTACCAAAGAAAGAAAAAGCAGATATAAAATTATCAAGAAAAAAATTATAGTATTTAAAAAAACCAAGAAAGCCCAAATTAATGCCAATACTTACCCAAAGTAGCACTTTTCTTTTAACTTGATTATCTTCTCGTTTGAGTTTTAAACTTACTAAATAATCAACTATAGAACTGAAAAAAATTAGTGAAAGGAAACGCCAATCCCACCAACCATAGAATAGATAACTGGCTATAACAATTATAAAGTTCTGGATTTTTAGATAATCCTTAAATAACCAATAGATAACAAAAACTATAGGAAGAAATATAGCGAAATCGATGGAGTTAAATAACATATTTATATAACTTTTCTTTTTTGAGTAAGTTTATTAAGTTAGTCTTTTTTTGAGAGTAGATTAATTATTATTTCTTCAAGTTTATTGATGTTTATGACAACAGTTTCTTTTGAGTTCATAAATTTTATCCAGTCATTAGATTTACAAGGATAATAATAGTGAACCAAATTTATTTTTGATAACTGAGCTAAATTAGCATAAATGTTTGCATTTCGAGCAATATTAGGCATCCAAATCACTCCTTTTATATGTTCATTGCAAAAAATTAAATTTGCCCATGCTGCTCCAGTTGGACCCGCTATAAAGTTGGTATTATTCATTGTATTGATTTGCTCTTCAAGGGTTAAATTTTCAAAGTAAACAGCTTCAAAATCATATTTTTTCAGCATTTCAAATACTTCATCTTGGTTATATGCTCTTTTATCTTGGTTTCGTGCTAAAAAAATTCTTTTTTTTGGGTTTAAATTCTTTTCAGAGTTTAATAATCTTTTTTTGAAAGTTTTCATTAATTGCCAATTAAAATTGGTGTCTAAAATATTAAAATTGGCTCTTTTGTATTTAAAGTCAGGTGATGATATTACTGGAGAATCGAGCCATACTAATTTTTTTATTTTATACCAATTGGTGTCATCTAAGTGAATAAAAGTTGAATTTGGGAAAAGCTGATTTAAAACACTAATATGATTTTTAAAACTTTTAATCTTTTCAGGAATTAATATTGGGTAGTTTCTGTATTCAATAGGTAAAAATTCATAAATTTCTCTCTTTGGTAAAATTTCTATTAACCAATGGTACCAGTTGTGTGCCCAATGACCAGATAAAAATATTCCTTGTTCTAATTCAACAGTGGGGCGTATCATTTTGATAAATGCATAACCTTCTGTTGCTTGAATTATCAATTTGGTTCTGTAATTTACATTTTTATCAGGGTGTGATGCAATATAATTTTGTTTATATAATTTGTGTTCAAATAAAACCATTGGAGAGCTAGCTTCAACGGTTCCATTAGGAATAATATTATAACCAATTGAGGATTGATTTTTATATACTTTTTCTGACGGTATACTTAGCTCGGCTTCTTTGTATATATAACTTAAATTTGAGGCTATTACGTTAGTTCGGTTAATTAAATTTTGAGTAAAATCTAATTTTACTATTCGATATTTATTTCGAGAAAGAAGCTGTAGTATTTTTCCGGGTATAATACCCAATTTATTATTCTTAAAAAATAGCTTTGTAGTTAAGTTATTTAATAGATTAAATATGAGTGATTTAAGATTATTAGCTATTGAACTCATTGATTGCTTTAATTACTTTGTTAACCTCAATAATATCCATTACTGGGCTAATAGGCAAGCTTAATACTTCATCATGAATTTGTTCAGTAATAGGTAATGATAGTTTATTTAACTCTTTATAAGCTTGTTGATGATGAGGAGGAATAGGGTAATGAATTAACGTTTGTACATTGTTTTCGGTTAAATAAGCTTGCAATTGCTCTCGCTTACTTGTTCTAATAACAAATAAATGCCATACATGTTCTAGTTCATTATCAGGGTATTTAGGCAGTATAATGTTTGAATTTTTTATTTCATTACAATAACGTTTTGCAATTGTTCTTCTTTTTTGATTTTCAGTATCAATATATTTTAATTTTATATTAAGAACTCCTGCTTGTAATTCATCTAATCGACTATTTAATCCTTTATAAATATTAACATATTTTTGATGTGAACCATAATTAGCAATAGCTCTAATGGTATTAGCTAGTTCTTTATCTTTACAGGTAATAGCTCCACCATCGCCTAAAGCACCTAAGTTTTTGCCAGGATAAAAACTAAACCCGGCAGCATCACCTAAATTCCCAGATTTAATCCCACTCCATTCAGCACCAATAGCTTGAGCATTATCTTCTATAATCTTTAATTGATATTTTTTTGAAAGTTCAATAATATCATTATTAAAAATAATTTGCCCATATAAATGAACTAACATTATTCCTTTTGTTTTTGAAGTTATTTTTTCTTCAATTTTTGAAGTTTCAATATTATAATTCTCTATTGATGGTTCAACTAAAACAGGTATTAGGTTATTATCAGATATTGCTAATATAGAAGCTATATAAGTATTGGCGGGAACAATAATTTCATCACCTTCTTTCATTATTCCAAGTTCTATGTATGCCTTTAGTATTAATCTCAAAGCATCTAAACCATTAGCTACACCAATTGCTTCTGGCACATCAATGTATTTAGATAGATTTTGTTCAAAAGATTTTTTTTCTTCTCCCAATAAATACCAACCACTTCTATAAATGTCAATAAGTTTAGCTTCAATTTCATTATGATATTGAAGATTTATTTTTTGTAAATCTAAAAATTTAATCATTTTTAATTATTTAGTACATACAACAAAAATTTCAGCACAATTTTCGGGGAAATATTTACCAGTTTCGTAAAACCCTTCTATCATTTCAGGCGTCCAGGTATCCTCAATTTGTTTGTTTGAAATAGGTTTTAAAAATATGCCGCCACTGTCCAAAATTTTAAACCCAGATGATGTTAAATGAGATTTTAGTAAATCCATGTCATAAACTCGATAATGCCCTAATTCGTGATCTCTTTGATTTAGTTCATATTCATCTTTTAATAATTTCATTTCTTTTGCTACAATTCTATGAATGGATTTTGCATTTGGAACAGAGACTAAAAATACACCATCATCTGAAAGCCAATTATATATTTTAGAACAAACTTCTATGGGATTGTAAATGTGTTCTAATACATGTCCCATAACTATAGTGTCATATTTATTTGTAGTTGAAAAATCTTCAAATAAAGAATGAAATTTTTTGATGTTAGGATAATCAGGTATTTGAGTTAATAACTCTTTTGCACCCTCCACTAAATGAAGAGTTTCAAACTCTTTAACTAAGTCTTTAGTCATATATCCTAATGCTGGACCTAATTCTAAAGCTATTTTTCCTTTAAAAAAAGGTTTAAATGATCTGAAATTAAATTCTGCTAATTGGTAATCAAAGCCAAGAAAGGAGCTTTTATAAAAATTGGCAGAATTTTCTACTTTTTGTTTTAAATCTTTCATATAGATTTTATTTAAAATTTTAATTCAATAACCGAATTCACTATTTTATCGGGGTTATACTTAATCAACACATCTTTATTTAAAAAACCAGAAAGTACAGCAGCAGTTTTTATATTTATTTTTTTTCCTGTTTCTACATCTTTTCCAGTATCTCCTATTATCCAATTTTGTGTGTCTTGATTTAAATATTTTTTTATTAATTCGCTTTTTTCATTTTTTTGTTCTGTAACTAAAATTTCCTCAAATAAATTTAACCACCCGAAAGATTTTATCTGATTTATTGTTTTTATTTTAGATTGCCTAGCTGTAACTATAAACAGCCTGTAGTTTAATTTATTTAAAGATATTAAGAAAGATGTTACATTGTTAAAAGGTTTATCATATTTAAGCCATTCTTCTTGCTCAATTAGTAACATCCATTTTTTTTCAAATTGGTTCACTTCATTTTCAGAGAAGTTGAGTTTAGTTTTTAAAATTGTAGAATGATTTATTTTTTGTTGTTTTAGGTTCCAATATTGTTCATAAGTTAGTAATGATTGAGGAATGAGATATTGAAATAATTGATATAATCTCATTTTAGAGTCTATTAATGTACCATCTAAGTCAAAAAAAATATTCATATCATAAATGTTTCATGTAATCCCATTCTTTTTTTAACCCCTCATCTAAAAGAGTTTTTGGTAAGAATAGAATCTCCTTCATTTTTTGATTATCAAAAATAAGATCTCTACCAATAATCTTATTTTTAACTTTTATAATTTCTACATCTTTACCAGTTATTGTAATAATTTTAGTAATTAAATTACTAATCGAAATTTGTTCATTCCCTACAATATTAATAACATTAGATGATTTAAGATGAATAGCTTTGGAAATAGCAGACGTAACATCTGATATATATATAAACGATCTAACTTCATTTCCATTTCCGAATAGTTGAACTGGTTTTGATTCTATTATATTTTTAAAAGTAATAGGAATAATTTTTTCGTATAGCTCTTCACCAGGGCCATAAGTATGGCCTATTCTTAATATTTGATAAATATAGTTGTTAGTTTTTGCCCAGTTGCGTATGATTTTTTCACAATATAATTTTGATTGACCGTATAAAGAGACAGGATCAATTATTGAATTTTCAGATATAATACTAGTTGGGGCATAAACATCTAATGTACTTAAGAAAATAAACTTTTTAAGGTTAGGTAATTTTGCATTTATTAATCTTGTTGTGTTGGTTATATTAGAATTACTTTTATCTACGTTATTATTTTCTTGTCCATTTTTTGGTGTAAAAGCACCAGCATGTATTATAGTATCAATATTGTCAAAACCAGATTCCAAAAAAAAGCTCTCATCAAAGTTATAGTTGTTATGTAATAAATAACGACATTCTTTTATTGGCTTAGAAGTTAATGCTAGAATATTTTCTTTACCATATTCCCTTAACAATACGTCTAGTAATTTTTTACCAATAAAACCCGAAGTGCCTGTTACAAGAATCATAATGTGATTAGTTGATTATTAATATCATTTTCATGAATTAACATTGGAATTGTATCCATCCCTCTTAGCCATAGCAAACCGTTTTGTAGGGGATTTATTTTTTTCTTCAATTTTGGAAACTCATTATAAAGTGCAATATTTTTAAATATTTCAGGCATATTTAATCCTGCTTGTGTAAAAAATAAGACAGTAGTAAAAAACCTAGAAATATTTATTTCTGTTGGTTTAGGAAATCCTTGAGTATCATAAGCCATGTCAACACCATAAATTCCATGAGGTTTATTATCTATTGCTTTTATAGTATCAATAGCTACAGAATTAACAGTATCATTAGAATACGTTTGTCCAACTTTTGTTACTCCTGTAACACCAGAAAGTGTTCTGTTTCCATGTGTCCAACCTTTTCGAATTCTTGTTTGTGCTACAATAAGTTCACCTTCATGCCATATTGAAAGCCAAGTTACAGTGTCAGGTGTTAGTATTTCTGCTGCAACAAAATCGTTCCAACCTTCATATTTATCTATCCATCTTTTTGCAAATTCATAATCATTGGTTGGTAGTGCTCCTTTTCCCCCTGCACCTATTGAAGATGTCCTTAGCCATATTTTTCCGTCACGGTCTGATAATTCAGAAAACGAACGTTTTAAGTCATCTTCATTTTTTATTAAAATATTTTTAGCGACATTAATACCTGCATCTTTCCATTTTAAATAAGATTTGTATTTATCAACACAGATATCAATAACTTCATGAGAAGGCATAAACATTTTTGTTCCTGTTGCTAATATTTTTTCTCTAATTCTTGATGCTTCAAAAACTTCTATGTCATTCTGGAAATGAATTAAATCGGGTTTTTCATGATTTAATATTTTTAATAATACTTTTTCGTAGTTGCTATCGTTAGCATAAGGTACATTATATTTTTTATCAACATTAGATAAAATCAAATCCGTTGGTTCACTTCCTATACCAATTAATTCTTCTTTTTTATCAGACATTCTTAAGGACTTAACAACACCTTCAGAAGGAGCTCCACCACATCCACCAATTAAAATTTTTCTCATAAGGTTATCATTTTTTTAAATTCATTATAATCTCTCACATAATCGTTTTCATCATATTCAATACTAGCAATACATATTTGTACTGCACTATGGCTATATTTCATTGTTCGCCAGCTTTTTTTAGGTATATAAACTCCCTTATTTGGAGTATCTAATATAAATTCAAAAACCTCACCTGTTATAGTTTCTATTTTTAAATCAACTTTACCGGCTACCGCAATTAATATTTGTTCTAATTCTAAATGAGAATGACCACCTCGTTCAACATCTTCTGGAGTAAAATAGGTCCAATAAACTCTTTTTGCTATAAAAGGTAAGTTGTTTTTTTCTGCAATAGAAATATACCCAAGAGAAGAGTTACCTATTTTAGGGAAATTAATAGTATAAGGCTTTTTATTGAATTCGTCCATATTTATTAATTTTTTTATCAGGGTTTATAAATTTTATAAAAAACACTCTGCCATAAACCAAAAATAATATTTTTTTTTTGAAAGTTATATCTTTTAAAAAAAGGATTCTCTCTATACAAATAATATCTTTCAATATAATTAGCTTCTGTTTTACTTAATAATTGTTTCCATTTATTTATACTTTCTTTTGTTATAGTATCATTGTTTTTCATCTTACTAGTATTCCATGCTTCTGTTGTTTTATTGTCAACTGTAAAACTAACGTCATTTGTTTTTGAAATGTCGATTAAATCTCTGGTAAATGGTAAATCTAAAAAATTAAATAATGGTTCAATTGCTTTACACGTATTTTGTACTATGTCTTCATAGTGAAGAATCAATATTCTTTTTTCATCTTTTTTTACGGCTTCTTTTAGTGATTTATAATAACTATCTATTAAGATTAGATAATCGGATATATTCTTTGTTAAAGCAACATTAGTTCCTGTTTTTTGTGCTTTAAGGTATACTTCTTTCATGGAAGCAGCTATAGACCTAGGGTCTCTAACAATAAAAACCAATTTGTAATCAGGGTTGAATTCCAGCAGTTCTTCAAAAACTAAAGCATTAGAAGGAGTTTTTTCGCTAATATATTTGGTTTGAGGGGTTATTCTATTTTGAAAAAGACTATTAATAAAATTTTCAACATTTTTTTTTAATTCTTCTTTATTGTAATATATGGAGTGTCTACCTGTCTCGATACCATATTGCATTTTTGAGTACAAATGCATAATACGAGGTATGTTGTCAAACTCAGGGCCAGCAGTAATTTGTGGGTGATTGCCCAATATTTTTTGAACCATTGTGGTTCCAGACCTTGGTACACCACCTATAAACAGATATTTCATTTTAAAGTGTGTTTTATTTTCCAATCTAATTCCTGATAGATAATACCAGGTAATTTTTTGTCATGTTTAATATTTCCACCGAATAATATTTCGAAGTTTAAAATGTTTTCCTCGTTAAGTAGCGCATATCTTCTGTTCTCACCTACTATTAAATCAATCGAATAACTATCACTATTTAATATTTTAAAAGGCATATCAAAAGAAATTGTGTATATACCTTTGCGTGAATTTTTATCTGAAGCAATAAAAGTCCCATCAGTAAAAACAATTTCTTCTTTAGAATTTTTAATAATAATGGTAGTCCCCAAGGTAGCGTTTTCAATTTGAGAGTATAGAATATACGAAAGAGTTAATTTTGAATCAATATTAAAATTTGTTTTACCATCACTATCTTGAATACTTATCTCAGTAACCTTTATTTTTTCATTTCCAGGGGCATTTACTAAATCCCATTTACGATTATTTAAAGTTTTTATTGAGTTTTTTAAATAAAAATCTACAGCATCATTTGCATTACCATTAAAGGTAATTTGTCCGTTTTCTAACACAATACCTGTGTTACATAAATTAATTACGCTTGCCATGTTGTGGCTTACAAAAAGTACGGTTCTGTCACCTCCGTTAGAAATGTCTTTCATTTTACCAATGGCTTTTTTCTGAAATTCCGCATCACCTACAGCCAATACTTCATCTACAATTAAAATTTCAGGCTCTAAAAATGCGGCAACAGCAAAACCTAAGCGCACACGCATCCCTGATGAAAAACGCTTAAGAGGCGTATCAACATACAATTGGCAGCCTGCAAAATCTATTATTTCATCAAATTTGGCTTTTATTTCTTTTTTGGTCATGCCTAAAATGGCTCCGTTAAGGAAAATATTTTCTCGGGCAGTCATTTCAGGATGCATGCCGGTGCCTACTTCCAGTAAAGAGGCTATTCTTCCTTTCGCTTTTATAGTTCCTGTGGTGGGTGCGGTTATTTGTGATATCAATTTTAACAAGGTAGATTTTCCAGCTCCATTTCTCCCAATAATACCTAATACCTCTCCTTGTTCCACTTCAAAATTAATGTCTTTTAATGCCCATACATAATCACTTTGTGCAGTTGCCGTTCGGTCGTTGGTTTGTCCAATAATAGAATAAGGGTCTTCTTTTCCTCTAATTTTAGCAAAAAACCGATTCAGGTCGTGGCTTAATGTACCGGTACCAATTTCACCCAAACGGTATTGCTTGGATAAGTTCTCTACTTTTATGGCTATGTTTTTTTTCATTTAGTAATTAATAGTTATTTGTTAACCGTTCCTCCATTACTTCTTTTTACTGTCATTGCCAATTTTCCGTCATAATCGTCATTGTGAGCGTAGCGAAACAATCTTTTTATTCTGTATTCATAACCAACAGATTGCTTTGGTTTCCTCCGCCTCACAATCCAGCTCCCTAACCTCGCAATGACGTTTAGGATTAAACTTCCAACTTCCGTCTTCTGACTTTGGTCTTCTAAACCGTATCCATAAACTTCTGTTCGGTTTTATTAAAAATAAGTATACCCAAAGCAAGTATAAATAAGGTAAATACGCAAGCATATAGCAAACCGTTGGTAGAAAATTGTCCGCTACCTAAAAAAATGGTTTTAAATGTTTCAATAATATGAGTAATAGGGTTCAATTTTATCCAAAATTGATACTTTTCGGGTATAGTGCTTAAAGGATAAATAATAGGCGTAGCATACATTAGTAACTGCACACCAAATTGAATTAAAAATTTTAAGTCTTTGTATTTGGTAGTTAAGGAGCTGAAAATTAATCCAAAACCTAATCCTAATCCTGCCATCATGAGTAATAATATAGGTAATAGCACAATAAGGTAGGAAGGTTGAATAAGGGTAGAATTAAACAAAAAATAAAGGTAAAGGGCTAGGAAAAGTAAAAATTGGATGAAAAATTTTATTAAAGCAGAAATTATTTTAGAAAGAGGCATTATTAAACGAGGAAAAAATACTTTACCAAATAAATTAGCATTTTTGGTGAAAGTATCGGCAGTTTGGTTAAAACTTTCGGCAAAATAATTCCACATTACTATTCCAGCAAGATAGAACAAAGATTGAGGAATGCCATCGGTAGAAATGTTGGCTATTTTCCCAAACACAAACACATAGATGACCATGGTGAGTATGGGCTGAACAAAAAACCAAATAGGACCTAAAATGGTTTGCTTGTATATGGTAACCACATCCCGTTTAACAAATAAAAACAGCAAGTCTTTGTATTTATATAGTTGTTTAAGGTTTACATCTAAAACACTTCTTTTGGGTTGAATGATGATGTCCCACTGTTTACTCATGTTTGTTTATGATTTTTTTAAAAATGAAAAAATTCCTTTTTTAGGAGAATGTTCTTCGTCATAGTAGCCGTAACCATATCCGTAGCCATATCCATATCCGTAACCGTATCCATACCCGTAACCGCCATAAAATGTTTTCTTAAATTCAATGTCGTTCACAATAATTCCCAACTTATTTTTATCTACAGACAGTTCATTAATAATTTTGTCGAAATTGGCTTTGATAGTATAGCGTTGTCTAACCACATAAAGCATGATATCGGTATAGTCGATTAATAATCGAGCATCAGAAACCAATCCGATAGGAGAGGTATCAATAATAATACGTTCGTAGCTGTCCTTTAACAATTGTATAAGCTGAATAAATTCAGGAGAAGAAAGCAATTCTGATGGATTAGGAGGAACAGGACCGGAAGCAATTAAATCAAGTTTTTCAAAATCTGTCGACTGAATGATTTCTTCATAGGAGGCTTTACCTATTAAGTAATTACTTAAGCCAATTTTATTTTGACGTTTAAAATCTTTGTGTATTTTAGGTTTTCTTAAATCGGCACCAATAATGACGGTTTTTTTACCTTGTAGGGCATAAGCCGAAGCTAAGTTGGCGGAGCAAAAGGTTTTTCCCTCACCACTAACGGTAGAAGTTAACAAAATGGTTTTGGCTTCTTCTGTTCTGGATAAATAACGGATATTGGTACGTATGGTTCTAAAAGCTTCTGCAATTATCGATTTAGGTTGATCTAATAACACCAAAGTAGCTTCTTTATTATTTCTTGGTATGCTTCCTAAAATGGGTAAATCAGTAATAGAAGTAATGTCTGTCTTGTCAACAATTTTGTTGTTAAAGAACTCGATTACTACAATAGTGAAAATTCCTAATATTAAAAAGAGTAGGATGTATTTTTGATAATAAGAACTTGGTTCTGGGCTTACCTTATACACGCGGTAAGGCGTGGCATAATCTAATACCCTAGCATTGGGTATACTGGAAGCTTTGGCTATTTCTGCGGCCTGTTTTTTAGATAATAATTCGTTGTATAAGGTACTTTGAAGGCTATAATCTCTGTAGGCAATAGTATGTTGTCGTTGAGCTTCAGGAATGTTTAGAAGTTGTTTGTCAATTAACTCTATTTGTGATGCTAGAATTTTTAAATCATTCAAATCTTTCGATTTTCTAGAGGTTAAATTTTCCAGTAAAATTTCTTTCAGGGTTTTAATCTCATTGTTAATAATATGCATTTGAGTGCTTGAGTCTTCCACATTATAAGTTAATCTATTTTTATCAGCATACTTTTCAATCAGTTGGTTCATTAACCTATAAAGTACACTAGAACTATTAATAAAGTAAGGAATTATCAGACCTTTAGTATCATCATTTTTAAGAATGTAGTCATACGTTTGGTCATAAAAATCTATGGTAAATTCCAATTCCATTTTTTTCACTTCTAACTCATTAATTTCTTTAATAGAATTGATATCTTTTAAATTTATTCGACCTTCATTTAAACCTTCTTGAAATTGTTTTAACCGGTTTTCGGCAATATGAAGCGCATCAGCAATTACATCAATTCTATCATCAACAAACTCAATGGTATTTATAGCAGTTTGGTTTCGTTCTTCCAATCCGCTTTTAATGTAGGTATCCATAATGTTGTTGAGTACATCCATTTCTTTGGTATAGGTTTTTCCTTTTAAAGACATGATGAGGATGGAAGACTCTTCATCTTCAGGGTTTATACCGATGCTGTTTTGATAATAACGTGCTAAATTATCCGGATTGTTAAATTGAAACATAAATGTTTTAGAAAGCAGCTCATCATAATAACGAGGTAACTTGACGGTAACAACATTGCCATTTAAGTTGATGGGTTTGTTGATAGTATAAGTTTTACCTTTATCGTCTTCAAAATTGTCGGCAGAAAGAGCAAATTGATGTTCATTTAAAAACCTTAAAAAATATCTTTTGTTATAAATTTTTTTGTTGGTGAGTTTGTTATAGCTCACCAAAAAAGGGCTTGATTTATATAATTCAGTAGATTTGATATTGCCTATATCGTAATAAGAAATGCGTAACTCCGGCATGCTATTTACTACTCTTAACATGAGTGGGAAAGTACGTATGATACCAATTTCATTAACCAATCGATTTCGAGAAGAAACCAACTCCATTCCCGGTAAAAAATATTCTTGTCCCCAAGAGGCGTACTCGTCCTTTACCAGGACACGTCCATTAACTTCGTAGTTAGGAACATCATAGCGAGCGTAATAATAACCTACCACTATACCAATTACAATGGTAATTAAAGGAATGTACCAATAACGCAACCCTTTAAAAAGATATACTTTTAATAAATCGAAATTAATACCTGTTTGCTCGTTGTTTGTCATTGATTTTTATTCAAATGGGGGCAAATATCGTGAAATAGTTTAGTTTTTAACATAAAAAAAGAACTTAAATTAATAAACAATTTAAGTAGAATATTTAATAATTTTACCAATGAGATACCTCTTTACATTTATAATGGATAAAAAATATAAAATAATAATCTTCTTTTTTTTTAAAGCTGTATTGATGTATTTACTTTGGTTTGTACTCTACGAAAAATGGTTGTTAAGGGTTGGTTGGGTAGATAAAATTGTTATTGACAATTTAGTGATGATGACAGATGTTGTATTGCAAGGAGTGGGGTACGAAACTTTTGTAGTGGAGCATGCTATTGGCATACAGGGAAGTCATGGTGTTTTTATAGGTACACCGTGTAATGGTTTGGATTTAATGGCGTTGTTTGCCGGTTTTGTTATTATTTTCCATGGTGGTTGGAAACACAAGTTATGGTTTATAGCATTAGGATTAATCATTATACATTTATTGAACTTATTGCGGGTAATTGCCCTAACCATTATGGCAAAAACTGCCCCTGAATATTTAGATTTTAATCATAAATATACGTTCACTATCATTTTATATGCATTTGTATTCTTAGGTTGGATGCTATGGGTAAAATATTTTGCTGTTAAAAATAATGATTCAAACTGAATCGTCATTGCAAAGCTCATTATTACCGTCATTGCGAGGCAAAGTGATAGACAAGTGTGTAAGAGCCGAAGCAATCTGTTGGTTTTTAGTTCTAATTTAACAGATTCCTTCACTTCACTGCGTTTGGTTGGCAATGACGGTAACGAATGACAGATTGCTTCGTTTCGTTGCACTTCACTCGCAATGACGGAAGGGGAGAAGTAAACTATTTCTTCATAAATAGATAAGAATAAAACCATACAGCACGCTAATGAATTAAAAATAAATCATTAAAATTGTATGGTAAATTAAAATAAGTGAAGCAGCAATCTAAGAAAATAATAGCCATTATACTAACCCTAATTGTCATGGGCTTAACCTTAATAAGAGAAAACTTGTTTTTGGAAATAAATGCTATATTGAATGGAGAGAATATAAACAGGGCTAATTTTTATTTGTTCTATAATTATTTTGATTCATTTTCTCTTGAAAAATTAAGCCTGCTAAAATGGGTATTTAGCATTATTTTTATTGTTGTAATTGCTGGAACATCTTTTTTTGCCTTACACCTTTGGTTTGAAAAAAAACAATACAATAAAATAACGGGTTGGGTTTATTTAGTAGTTATAGCGATATTATTACTTCTAGTAGTTGTTACAAAATTAACAGGAGTGTTTAATGACACGTATGTTATTTTAAGAAAAATGATAGGCTTTTTGCAATCTCCATTACCTTTGTTCATTTTATTTAGCATGTATTTTTACTTAACTAAGTCAGTAGATATACGTAAATTTGATAAATAAGTGAGAGGTCAAGCAACTATTTTAAATTCTAAATCGTATCATTGTGGTAATTTCTATTTTATATAAAAATTTTACATATTGTAGTTAACAACATTTAAACCATAAATTATGAGAAAAATTACTTCCTTCATTGCAGCGATAATAGTTTCTTCATTTTCTATAAGCTTTGCTCAATCACCGGGTGGTGTAGCTGCAGGTGTTTCTAATCAAATTTGGTTAGATGCTTTTCAATTAGGTGCCAATAATGGACAAGCTATTCAAAACTGGACAGACTTTTCTATTGGGAGTAATACAGCATCGCAAGCATTAGGTTCTAGAAGACCTATTTATCGTACTAATAGTATTAATGGTATGCCTATTTTAGATTTTGATGGTGTGGATGATTATATGGAAATACCGTCTAATCCATCTTCATTGGATGGAAATCAGTCTTCTCATTTTGTGGTATATGAAACTACTTCTCTTAATGCGGGAAGTAATATGTATTTCAATATGGATTTTGATCAAGGATCGAATTTTCAGTGTAGTTATGCAACCACTACATACGTAGGGAGTTATGTTAAAAATTCATCTAATAATGTTCGACAGTTTACTCATGGACCAGTGGTAACTAACCATATAGCTTCTTATTTATGGGATGGTTCAGCAGGAACGTATCAAGGTTTTTTAAATGGAGTTACTAAAGCACCTACTACCAATGTTTTTAATGCTGCAACAGGACATAATAGAACCCGTATAGGCGCTTTTAATACCAATTATAAGTTTAATGGAAATATAGCGGAAATAATTTATTATACCTCTGTTTTAAATGCCGCAGAACGTAATATTGTAGAAAATTACTTAGCTGCTAAATACCAAATTGCTATTGCTGGAGATATGTACACTCATGAAACTACCCATAGATATGATGTAGTAGGTATTGGTCAAGAAGCTAGTGGAAATAATTTGTCTGCATCAGGCACTTCCAACCTTACCCTTTCAGCTTCAACTATGAACAATGGAGATTATGTGTTGGTAGGACATGATAATGGAGGGTACACGTCCAATACTTCAGATGTTCCTTCAGGGTATAACCGTTACAATCAAGTATGGAGAAGTACGTTAACTAACTATACAGGTACAGTTGATATAGCTTTTGATGTAAGTAGTTTGGGCTTAGGAGCTGATACTGCATATAAATTGTTAGTGGATGCAGATGGTGTGTTTGCAGCAGGAGCAACAGAGTATAACGGTGTTTTTGCCGGAGGTATCGTTACTTTTACAGGAGTAACTTTAACCAGTACAAGTTATTTTACGTTGGCGAATGCCGATTTTGCTATTGTAAGTACAGGAGTGACCAACGATTGGCATTTAACCACTACTTGGAGTTGTGCATGTATTCCTACTTTAGGAAGTGATGTAACCATTTTAACCGGTCACAATGTGTTTATTAATGGACAGAATGCTCAGGTAGGTAGTTTAACCATAGATGGTTCGTTAAGTTTTAATAGTACTGATACCTTACAGGTTAATGGTGATGTAACGAACAATAATACAGTAAGTCCCGGTACCGGAGCTTTTATGTTTACCGGAGCATCATTAGCACAAAGCATATCAGGAACTTTACCTATGTATAGTTTGATTTTAGATAATCCACTCGGGTTAACCATTAATAATAGTGCAAGTGTTCAAGGTTGGTTAAATATACTTAATGGAACATTAACTACTAACAATAATTTAACTTTGAGGTCTAATGTAAGTGGAACAGCCGCTTATTACAGACCTGCAGCAGGAGAGATTAATGGAGATATAACGGTAGAACGATTTTTAAATGAAGGGGAAAGTTATTATTTATTAGCACCGGTAGTATCCGGAGGTAATTTAGAAGATTGGAATCAAGAATTTGAAATGCAAGGCTTTACCGGTACAGAATGGCCGGGAGGAATTAGTTCGGTATATTATTTTGACCAAAATAATATTGTAAGTAATTATAATCAAGGATATACCGTTCCTAATAGTACGTTTGATGTAATTGATCCAAAAGTAGGTTATGAAATTTATGTGGGAAATGACACCAAAGCTACAGGTGCAAGAACAATAGACATTACCGGAACACCTGTACTAACTAGTGTTTCTTACAATTGTCCACATATTGTTAAATTAAGTAGCCCTGCAGATGATGGCTGGTCTTTAATAACTAACCCTTATCCGGCCCCTGTTAAATTTGGATGGACACAAAAAACAGGAAGTTTTGATAGAGCTTATGTGAAAAGAAATACAGGTGCTTATCAAGCAATTAATAATCAATGGATATTAGGTTCTGGAGAAGCATTTTGGGTGCATGCTAATCCTGGAGGAGCTACAGTTACTTTTCAATCATGGATGGCTGGTTTTGAATTAGATATTACTGACACCTATAATTTTAGAACAACAGCTAATAATGAAGAATTAGTTACAACAATTAAATTGGGTTATACCCACAATAACACAACCGAGTATGATATTGCTTATGTTGGTTTTGATGTTAATGCAACGGATAATAAAGATAGTGAGTTAGATGCTTATAAATTGAATAATATTTTTCAGCATAAACCTAACTTATCCACCATTAATAATGGATATAGGTTAGAAAGAAATGTTTTATCAATGAATACAACTACAATTATTCCTATAAACATTAAAACAGACTTACCAAATAATACATTGAATAGTTATACATTAGCATTCGAAGATATTGCTACATTATTAAAAAACAATAAACTATTAATCTTTGAAGATACAGAGCTTAATGTAAGCTTTAAATTAACAGAAGATACTGTTTACTCTTTTACTATGTATGATACGGTTACAACCAACAGATTTTTACTTCATGTTAGTTCTCCTTTAGTTACAGAACAAAATAATGTTACTTGTTATGGTGCTGCAAACGGAAATCTTATAGCAAATGGTTATGCTAATGATGCTAAAAATTATGTATGGAAAGATGGATTTAATAATGTTGTAGCAACCTCAGTTAATAAGCTTGGAGCAGATACGGTTAAAAATTTAATGCCGGGTATTTATACAGTTGAAGTTACTAATAATATTACTTCAGAATCAGTAATGAATACATTTGAAATTACGGAGCCACAAGATATAAGTTCTTCATTTCTTACTTTAACTAATAATGAGAATGAAGAAATAACTTCTTCAACTACTATTGATACTGTAAATGTAATTAAAGGAGTAGAAGTGTTTTTTGAAAATAATAGTGAAAACACAACCATTTTTAACTGGAATTTTGGAGATTTAACCAGTTCTTCTTTAGAAAATCCAGGGCATATTTACTTCAATACAGGAGTTTATAAAGTTGAATTAACATCGTCTAATGGTTCTTGTTCTAAATTATCAGAACAATACGTAAATGTAGAAAATACATTAAGTATTGATGATACAGAAAACAATTTAGATTTTCAGTTGGTAAATGTTTCTAATGGATTTGACTTAATTTTAAACAACGACAACCTTTCTGATCTTTCAATCGTTATCAATAATAGTTTGGGTCAAGAGGTGTTGAGTAAAAACTTAAGAGTTGAATCAAATTACAGAGAACGTTTTCAATTAGAAGATGCACAAGGTGTTTACTATGTTACTTTAAAATCAAGTAATACTTCTGTAACTAAAAAAATTGTTTTAACTAAAAATTAAAGAATAAAAATATTACATTTGCAACCGTTTACAGAATAAAACTATGAAATTGATTTTAAAGCTATTGCTTTTATATATAGGGTTCTTTTTATTTAACGATATGGAACTTTTTGCAGCAGGACCTCCGGGTCCTCCTGGTGGAGGTGATCCTCCCGGTGGCTGTTGGCCTCCTTCTGCTTGTATTCCAATTGATGGAGGAATCTCTTATCTGTTGGCATTAGGAGCAATTTACGGAGGAAAGAAAATTTATGATATATCTAAAAAAGCTGAGTAACCCTCAGCTTTTTTGTTTTATTAGGGTTCTCTTAATTATCTATATAAATATAATCTCTGTAATTTAGCTTTTTTATTTAAAGATGTCAAAACTATACCTTATTCCAACCCCTATTGGTAATTTAAAAGATATTACTTTTAGAGCTATAGAAATACTAAAAGCTGTTGACTTAATATTAGCAGAGGATACCAGAACTTCTTCTAAATTGTTAAAACATTACGATATTAATCAACAATTGATTGCTTTTCATCAACATAACGAACACAAAAATTTAGATAAAGTAATAGATAAATTAAAATCAGGATTAACCATAGCTTTAGTTAGTGATGCCGGTACACCTGCTATTTCTGATCCGGGATTTTTATTAGTAAGGGCTTGTGTTGAAAATGATATTGAAGTAGAATGTTTGCCCGGTGCTACTGCCTTTGTTCCTGCTTTAGTAAATTCAGGGTTTCCTTGTGATAAGTTTGTTTTTGAAGGTTTTTTGCCTCACAAAAAAGGCAGACAAACCCGATTAAAGTTGTTACAAGAAGAAATTAGAACCATTGTTTTTTATGAATCGCCTCATCGTTTAATAAAAACACTTACCCAGTTTAATGAGTTTTTTGGAGAAGATAGAAGAGTTTCTGTTTCCAGAGAATTAACTAAAATTCATGAAGAAACAGTAAGAGGAACCGCCAATGAATTGATTCAGTATTTCACAGAAAACACCCTAAAAGGAGAAATAGTTATTGTTGTAGAAGGTAAGGTTGGTTAGTCAATGGTGAATAGTGAATGGTTAAAAGTTAAACCTCGAACTTTAAACCTCGAACTTTAAACCTCAAACCTCAAACCTCAAACCTCAAACCTCAAACCTCAAACCTCAAACCTCAAACCTCAAACCTCAAACCTCAAACCTCAAACCTCAAACCTCAAACCTCAAACCTCAAACCTCAAATATTTTTGTTAAATAACTGTTGAAAGATTAACATTTTCATAACTTTTAAACTGAATTTAATCAAAAGATTAGATTTATTTTTGTAGTGAAATTTAAAGTGATTACCTACATGGATTTTCCTAAACCATTTTAAATTCAACCCTTATGAGTAATGATTTTTAAAGTTAATGGATTAAAAACTTTATTTTTAATAACAATAATTCTTCTGGCTTTACATGCTAAAGCACAAACCCCAACTACTTGTTTCGAAATAGAAAGTATTCTTGTAGATGCTTGTGGTTCTCCCGAAGGAGAAAATGAAATGGTTCGTTTTGTTGTAGGTAATACTCCTCTTAATATAGCTAACATGAATGTGAGCTGGCCAAACTCGACCAATCCTTGGTTAAACACTTGTCAGAACACAACCACTTCAAATGCTGTTAGTGCTTTAAATGCTACCGTTCAGGGTTGCGGATTATTACTTGAACCAACTAATGGTGTTTTACCTGCGGGAGCGAGAGTATTGCTTATTACAAGTACCGCTATTGATGTAAATGCCAATTCTTTTGCGAACTTAGCGGATACGATGTACGTTATTTTTCAGTGTGCAGGAAATACTGCAGGTCATTTTGCCAATTGGAGTACTTCTCCAGGAATGAGAACTTTATCTATTTCGTTTTCATCGCCAAGTGGCTGTTCGGATATAGTTACCTATGATAGAACATTATTGGTCAATCAAAATGGAACTATTGGTGGAGCTTCAGCAATAAGAGATGGAGCATTAGCTAATTTCGATTGGCAAGGCAATGCAACGTATGATAATTTTGCTTGTCAAGCCCCTTTTGTTCCTGCTAATGTTAGTATTACTGCGCTGTCACCAACTACTATTTGTCCGGGAGATAATGTTCAATTAACGGTAAACGCTAGTAGTTCGCTACAAAATTTACTTTGGACCGGAGGTAATGGATCTTTTAGCTCAACAACAAGCAATACCACTACTTATTCTTCTTCAATAAACGATACCTCAGATTTTTATATTTATGTAGAAGGTTCGGCAGCTTGTGGAACTATTACGGATAGTATTTTAATTACCATTAACCCACCAGCTACTGCTGCTCAAAATGCAAGTATTTGTCAAGGACAAAGTTATACCTTGCCGGGAGGAAGTCAGGTAAATACTCAAGGAACGTATATCGATACTATTTTTGGTGGAGCAGCATCAGGTTGTGACAGTATAATTACCACTAACCTTGCGATAAATAATTTTACCACAGGTTCAACAAGTATTTCAATTTGCCAAGGAGATAGTATTTTCTTAGCAGGAGCTTTTCAAACTATAGCTGGAAATTACATCGACACACTTGTTGGCGGAAGTAGTGTGGGGTGTGACAGCATTATTACAACTACGTTAAACATCAATCCTACAAAATTTAGCACTCAGAATTTTACTGAATGTCCCGGATTTAGTATAACTGTTGGAGGAAATGTTTATGCTTCAACAGGCGTTTACACAGATGTACTTACCACTTCTTCAGGATGTGACAGCATTGTAGAAACCAACTTAACCATTATTGCTACTAGTCAAGTAAATATTTTACAAAACAACATTACCATTTGCAGAGATGAATTACTAACAGGCTTTGTTATAAATGCCATTGGAGGAGCTAATTTAGTTTGGAGTTCAGGAGAAACAGGAGTTGATTCTATAATTGTTTTTACCGAAGGAATTTATACCGTTACATCTACTGATAATGGTTGCACTTCTGAAGATCAAATAGAGATTACTAGAGACGAATGTTTAGTGCCAACTATTTTTGTTCCAAATACTTTTACACCTAATAATGATAATAATAATGATGTCTTTATGATAAAAGGCAGTGAATTTGACTTTTTTGAAGCAACTATCTTTAACAGGTGGGGAGAGCAGTTATTTTCATGGAAAGAAATAAATGAAGGTTGGGATGGAACTTATCAAGGAAGTGTTGTGCCAACAGGTACTTATTTTTACTTGATTGATGTTACTTTTTTAGGAGGCAAAAGAGAGTTTATTAAAGGCTCGGTTACATTGCTTAGATAATTTAAGGCAACACATATAACGATTTTACGTTTTACTTAACAACAAGAATAACAGTATTATAAAATGTTTTTCTACAACTTCAAATACAACTTAAATCTCGCTTTAGCATTAGTGCTTACTTTGTTCACTATAAATTTATCGGCACAAGTATGTTCATCAGGAGCCATTTATGTAAGTGGATCAGGTTGTGGATGTATTGGAGGTTGTGATCTAACACCTTTAGGCGGTCCAAATTGTGGAAGTGGAACTAGTGGGAATTGTGATGCTGGACATCAAACGATGTCAACAACATTTGAAGTCCCTGGAGGGTGTGATGTAAGAATTACTGCTGAAATGAAAAATAGAACAAGTCCATGTACAGCCTCTGGTGCTGATGGGAGTTCAACAAGTGGAGATAGACTTAGAATTAGAAATGCTGCCGGAGGAACACCTCCGTGGCAAATTGGTGGAAGTAATGCAAGCTTATTCGATCAAATGACTGTTACTGGTCCGGCAACTATTATTATTGAAGGGGCTGCAAATAGGAGTGATGAAATTATTACTTACACCATTGAAGATGTTGGTTCTTGTAATTGCAGCCAAATTTTGCCCATAGAATTATTAGATTTTTCAGGTGAAATATATGATGAGAACTCCAATATGTTGAAATGGGCTACGTTAACTGAAATAAATAACGATTATTTTACGTTGGAAAGAAGTACTGACGCCATCAATTTTGAAACCATTTCCATTATTTCCGGCTCAGGAAACTCTTCTAATATAATGAATTATAACTTTATAGATATCCTTCCTAAGGAGCAAACGCCAACTTATTATTATAGATTAAAACAGACCGATTTTAACGGTAACTATGAATATTTTGATATTGTCGCTATATCAAGAAAAAAAGATAATATCGTAACTGCTTTTGTATATAATAAACAACTTACCATTCAGTCAGAAGAACCCTACGTTATACAACTATTAGATTTAACAGGTAGGGTTGTATATAATAGCGAACTTCAAGAAAATAATATTGATTTATCTTTTTTAAGCAAAGGAATATATATTTATCGCATAGAACTTTCCACCGCCATTTTTTCAGACAAAATTATAGTACAGTAACTAACTATTTTTAATTTTAGAACTGAAATAATTCAAAAAAATAAAAACAAAAACAAGTAACTTATTGATTAACTTTGGGTTAAACTTTGAGTTATGAAGAAGATAGTACTGATATTATTTTTTCTTTTTTCTGTAACTATAACAAACGCTCAAATATTTTATACAGAAACGTTTGATGCTTCTGTTTGTGTAGCCGGATCAGGTTGTGACCCAAGTTTTGTCGCTTGGATAACTAACAATATCGGCATAAATGGGATTAATGCTAATAAATTTTACGTTTCTTGTCAAGAAAACGGAAATGCTTCGGGTGTTTGTGGTAGTGGTTGTAGTGGCGACCAATCTCTTCATCTTGGAAATGTTTCAACTTCTGCAGCGGCATTTATTTTTTGTCCTTCAGGAGATTGTGGAGCAGCTTATGATGATTCCGGTCCTGATGAGGCAACTGATATTAGATGTGAATCACCAATTATTAATTGCACAGGTCAGTCTGGTATTACCATAGATTTTAATTACATTGAAAATGGTGAAGGGACGAATGATGATGCTACGTTGTGGTATTATGATGGAGCTGTCTGGAATAATATAAACGCATTGCCTAAAACATCAACTTGTGGAGGTGGTCAAGGGTTGTGGACTTCATTTTCCGGATTGTTGCCTGCTTCTGCTGATAATAATCCTAATGTTAGGATAGGTTTTAGATGGGTAAATGATGGAAATGGTTCTGCCAGCGATCCTTCTTTTGCTGTAGATGATATTACTTTAAGTACAAGTATTCCAACACCTATTGATTTATTATCTTTTACAGGAAACAAATTAGCTAACAATACTAATTTACTAGAGTGGGTAACATCATCAGAAATTAATAACGATTTTTTTACGTTAGAAAGGAGTGCTGACGCCATTAATTTTGAAGCAATAACAACAATTAAAGGAGCAGGAAATTCAAATACTACGCTCTACTATAATTATATTGATGCAACTTTAAACTTGGAACATCAAACATCAAACATTTTTTATTACAGGTTAAAACAAACAGATTTTGATGGAACCTATAGTTATTCGGATATTATTGCCATTAAAAATGAAACGAATGGGGTAGAGGTGTATTATCATGAAAATTATTTGAATTTATCGGTAAGCACTGAAAGTATTAGCGTTCAGGTGGTTGATTTAGCAGGAAGAGTGGTGTATAGTAATGAACAACTTCAAAAAAACAGTATTGATTTATCTTTTTTAAGCAAAGGAATCTACATTTACCGAATTGAACTTCCTACTACCATTTTATCAGATAAAATAGTAGTGCAGTAATTTATAACAAGTTCATTACCTCATTTCATTAAATCGAATTACATTTGCAACATCTAAGAGATTTTGCTCATGATTACTATTATTAACTACAACGCTGGAAATATTAAGTCCATTCAGAATATGTTAAAGCGTATTGGGGCTAAATCGATTATCAGTTCCTCTGCTGAAGAAATTGCTCAAGCTGAAAAGCTTATATTGCCAGGTGTAGGTAGCTTTGATTATGGCATGAGAAATTTACAACAATCCGGCTTAATCGAGATACTCAATGAAAAAGTCATTAATAATAAAACACCGCTATTAGGCATTTGCTTGGGAGCTCAGTTGTTAGGAAATAATAGTGAAGAAGGAGTAGAAAAAGGGTTGGGTTGGATAGATATGGATATTGTTAAGTTTGACAAATCTAAAATGACCGAGCAACTAAAAATTCCTCACATGAGTTGGAATGAAGTTACTGTCAGCAAAAAATCTAGACTAATGGAAGGACTTGAAGATGAAGCTAGATTTTACTTTGTACATACTTATCACATGCAACCCAAAAACGAAAAAGATGTGCTAACCAACTCTAATTATGGTTATGAATTTGTTTCGGCAGTAGAAAAAGAAAATATTTTTGGCGTACAATTTCATCCTGAAAAAAGCCATAAATTTGGTATGAGGTTATTACAAAATTTTGTTAACCTATAAATCAATGCGAAGAATTAGAGTTATACCGGTGCTTACCTTACAAAACGAAAAGTTAGTAAAAACCATTCGTTTTAAAAACCCTAATTATATTGGCGACCCAATTAATGCTGTTAAAATTTTTAATGAAAAAGAAGTTGACGAAATTGTAATTTTAGACATTACCGCTACCAAAGAAAAAAGAACACCCAACTATAAAAAAATTGAAGAAATTGCTGAAGAAGCTTTTATGCCCTTTGCTTATGGTGGGGGAATAAATTCTTTAGACCAAATAGAAAAGCTTTTTAAATTGGGTATAGAAAAAGTGGTTATTAACTCAGCACTTTCAACTAATCTGAATTTAATTACCCAAGCTGCTAACATTTTTGGCTCGCAAAGTATTGTTGCTTCTATAGATGTAAAAAAAGATTGGTTGGGCAAACAACAAGCTTATACCGTTTCCGGAAGTAAAAAAGTAAAAACGCCACTATTAGCATTTGTACAACAAATAGAAGAAAGTGGAGCAGGAGAGTTATTTATCAATTCTATCGATTTAGATGGTACTTTTTCCGGATATGATTATTCATTAATTTCAAAAATATCGGAAGTAAGCTCATTGCCTTTAGTTATTTGTGGAGGAGCGAAACAAGCTTCAGATTTTTTAACAGCTGTACAACATGGAGCAAGTGCTGTTGCAGCAAGTAGTATGTTTGTTTACCAAGGAGCTCAAAAAGGAATTTTAATAAGTTATCCCTCGCAAGAGAAGCTTGTAGCAGAAGTGTATCAACATATTTAGGTTAATAGTAAAAGCTAAAAGTTAGAGGTTTGAAGTTTGACAAGATTTATATATTACAAACTAACTATTAACGATTAACATTTATTAGCGTCTTTGCGAGAAAATAACAAATAGCAAACAACAAATAATTAAATAGGCTTTGTGCGTTGGCAAAGTCCCCCTTCGGGGAATTTAGGGGGCTAATAATAAAAATAAAAGTGCAGCATCACAATAACATTTCCATTCATCCATCAACAACAATAATAGTTGTAATACCTTGTTACAACGAACCTAATTTGGTTAAAAGTCTTCAAAGTCTTTATGATTGCGAACCGACACAAACAAATGTGGAGGTAATTACAGTTATCAATTCATCAGCAATAGATGCAAAAGAAGTACTAGAACAGAACCAATATAGCTTGAATGAAGCTTTAGCTTGGTCATCCACTCATCAACGAGATAACATTCATTTTTCATTTATTGAAGCAACAGAATTACCAAAAAAAGATGCAGGAGTAGGATTAGCAAGAAAAATAGGAATGGATGAAGCATACAACAGATTGGCTTCAATTGGTAAAACAGATGGAATTATTGTTTGCTTTGATGCAGATGCTACGTGTGCTAAAAATTACCTCTCAGCGATAGAAACACATTTTAATCAACACCCTAAAAGTGTAGGTTGCTCCATTTATTACGAGCATCCTCTAGAAGGAAATGAATTTCCGCAGCGAATTTATGATGGAATTATTCAGTACGAACTTCATTTGCGTTATTACAAAGAAGCACTGCATTATGTCGGGTTACCTTATGCCTTTCATACTGTTGGCTCAAGCATGGCAGTTAGAGCAGCTATTTACCATAAACAAGGTGGAATGAACAAACGGAAAGCCGGAGAGGATTTTTATTTTCTGCAAAAAGTAATTCCATTGGGAAACTTTACAGAAATAAATACTACCACAGTTTTTCCTTCTCCCAGAATTTCGGAACGAGTACCTTTCGGAACCGGAAGAGCTATGCAGCAGTGGACAAATAGCGAAGATAATGTGTTGCTTACGTATAATTTTACATCGTTTGAAGAACTGAAAATCTTTTTTGATACTAGTGAGTTATTGTTTTCTAATGATGAAATTCCTTTACCAAAAAGTGTGTTAGCATTTTTAAAAGAGAATGATTTTGAAAGCAATTTAAAGAAAATTAGAGCGAATGCTACCAGTTCAAAACACTTTAAAGAATTACTTTTTAAATGGTTTAATGCTTTTAAAACCCTAAAATTTTTACATTTTTGTAGAGATAATTTTTACCAAAATCAACCAATAAATGAAGCTGCCAATGTACTTTTAAAAACGATTATCTTGGAAGAACAGCAATCGATGAAAGATTTGCTATTGAAATATAGAGCATTACAACTAAAAAAATGAATAAAACCGACCTTATTGTAATATTAGGCATTACTGCTACCGGAAAAACCAAGTTAGCAGCTCATTTAGCTGAAAAGCTTGATGGAGAAATTATTAGTGCAGATTCTCGTCAGGTTTACAGAGGTATGGATATAGGTTCAGGAAAGGATTTGAATGATTTTATTGTGAATGGAAAATCCATACCTTATCATTTAATTGATATAAAAAATGCCGGAGAAGAGTATAATGTATTTGAATTTCAGAAAGATTTTTTAGCTGCTTTTGAGGATATAAAAAGTAGAAATAAACAAGCTATTTTATGTGGAGGAACAGGTTTGTATCTAGAAGCTGTTTTAAAAGGTTATAGAATGTTAGCTATCCCTGAAAATGATGAGCTTAGAAATGAATTAGCTTTAAAAACCAATGAGGAATTGGTGAAAATCCTCAAAAAACACAAACAACTACACAATACTACAGATACAGAAGATAAAGAGAGATTAATTAAAGCTATTGAAATTGCTTCTTTTCAGCAAGAAAATGAAGCCTTAATAAGAGATTTCCCCACATTTAATTACCACTTATTTGGAATTCATTATGAAAGACCAATTATAAGAGAAAGAATTACCACTCGTTTAAAACAACGATTAGAAAACGAAGATATGATAGGAGAGGTGGAAGGGTTGATAAAAGCAGGAGTTCCTACAGAAAAACTTAAGTTTTACGGATTAGAGTATAAATTGGTAACCGCTTATTTATTGAATGAAATAAGTAAAGGAGAACTATTTATTCAGCTAAACATTGCCATACATCAGTTTGCTAAACGACAAGCAACTTGGTATAGAAAAATGGAAAAAAATGGCTTTAAAATTAATTGGATAGATGGTAATTTAAGCTTGGATGAAAAAGTGAATGAAGTGTTGGATAGGTTATGAGTTTATGAGGTTATAAGTTTATAGGGCATGAGCAATTGTCATATCGATCGATATTTTACAAGCTGAGGAACGAAGTTTAGTAAAATGAAGTAGAGATATCTTGTTGGTTAGGACTTGAAATTTTAAATTGGATGTATTGGTTAATAAATAAGAAGATTGCTCGACTTCATTTTTCAGCACTATTTTACAAATAGCACGAAAAACATTGCTCGAAATGACAAAGACAAGGAATGAAAAATATCGATCGATATGACAGTGATGATTGGCTTTGTGTAAAAAAAAAGTTTCTAATCGGGACTTTTAATCTTAGACTGCAACCTGTGCCAACCACCGCCATTATATACCTGCGTATAACCTTGCGATTTTAAAAGACGTTTTGCCATAGCACTTCTCGCTCCGGAAGCACAGCAGGTAATAATCGGTCTGTTTTTATCTTTAAGGTGTTTTAAGTTATTATGCAATACATCTACAGGTATGTTAATGGATTTTTTTATGTTGCCCGATTTAAATTCATTTTTTGTTCTTACATCAAGAATAATGGCATTTTGCCTGATTAAATCAGCATAATCTGTTGCCGGGCCGAAGCCCAACAATTGCTTTAATATATTTAGCATAACTTATTTAACGTTTTTAGATTGATAATAATTTACATCTAACCAAGAACCGGCATTACAACATTCAATACCGTTTTGAGATAAAAATTGCTCTACCATGCCGCTTCGGTTACCAGAGGCACAACATAAAATTAATGGTTGAGGTAAGTTTTTTACTTCGTCTATTCTGCTTACTACCTCTTGTAGCGGAATGTTGATAGAACCTACCGGGTTGCCCGACATATATTCCTCGCGGGTACGTACGTCTATAATGGTACCTTTATTTTCTGAAATTAATTGCTCGATGTTCATAGCATTGGGGTTTTAAAGTTGTTTTATTACGTTTTCTAGTTTATTACTTACTTGTGTGGCAATATCTCCTAACGAATCATTTTTTACAGCCATCATAGAAGCCATTGGGTTAACTGCTGATACTTCTACTTTTCCATTGTCTAATTGCTGAACAATTACGTTGCAAGGAAGCATAGTACCTATTTTCTCTTCTGCTTGTATCGCCTGATGAGCAAAATGAGGGTTACATGCACCTAAAATCCTATAAGGTCTGAAGTCAACATTAATTTTTTTCTTAAAAGTAGCGGTAACATCAATTTCGGTAAGGATGCCAAAACCTTCTTTCTGTAATTCTTCGGTAACTTTTTCTATGGCTTCATCAAAACCATAATCGGTAATTTTTGTGTAGTAGTAACTCATAGTTATAAATTTAAAAGTTTATATTTTTTATAATACAAAGTTCAACAACAATATTTAAACCTACAGTAACATTTGTTACAAAAAAACAATTTTACTACTATGCACCAATTTACATCTCTCCTTACGAAGCGTAGCGAAGATAAGGAATCCAATATCTATAAGTATTTATTGTTATAATGGATCTCTGATCTCCACTACGTTTCGTCAGAGAAGAAAAAGAGTAAAGCAATAAAAAGAATTAAGTAGTTGTAAATTAACAATAAAAATCATTTACAAACGACTACAATTGACAATAAGCGAAAGTAACCAATTAGAAACCGAATGTTTTTTTGGAGCGGTCATTACTTTGCACCATCAATTCTGAACGAATCAGGATTACTAAATAAAACTTTTTATAAACCATTTAAATTTTAGTATTATGAACAATTTAAGAAACAAAGTACAATTAATCGGAAACTTAGGTAATGCACCTGAAATTATTAACTTAGAAAGCGGTAAAAAATTAGCCAAATTTGCTATTGCCACCAACGAATCGTATAAAAATGCCAAAGGCGAAACAGTTAAAGAAACACAATGGCACAATTTAGTAGCGTGGGGGAAAACTGCCGAAATAGTAGAGAAATACCTTACTAAAGGAAATGAAGTAGCTATTGAAGGTAAGTTAACCAGCAGAAGCTATGAAGATAAAGAGGGTAATAAAAAATACATTACCGAAGTAGTAGTAAACGAATTACTTATGTTAGGTGGAAAGAAATAAACTCTCAAAAACCTAAACAAAAAAGACGGACAGGTGTTCCGTCTTTTTTTTGTTTGATTAAGGACAATCAAAATTTGATATTGCTTTAACTACCAACAATAAAAAAAGTAACATTTTCGTTTGAGTGAAAAAAATTAACTCCATGAATAGTATAAGCTTCTCATTCACTCGTTACTATTATTTTTTTAGTGCATTAATTGTTTTGTTATTTTGCTTTGGACTCTTTTATTTAGATAGGGAAACACATACCGTAGCAGATTTATTTCAAACAGGTAATTTAGTGGTGTTAGTTTTTTATTTTATTCCGACTTATGTGTTAAGCTGTTTGTTGTACATTTTATTTCAATACCTAAAAAGCACAAAAAGTGTGTTGTTATCCTTACTTATTGGTATTCCATTAGGGTTTTCGCTTATGATGTTGTTCTTTTCATATTCAATGGGACGGCTTTAAGTAATAATTACACCAACCAACTTTTTTAAATTAGAAAAAATTAATCAATATATTTGTATCTAATTTAAAACAAAAATTATGCATCCTATTCTTAGAAATATTTTAGCAGTAGTATTTGGTTTAGTAGTGGGTAGTGCTGTCAATATGGGAATTATTATGATAAGCGGTTCTATTATTCCACCACCAAACGGAGCAGATATTACCACTATGGAAGGTTTAAAAAGCACTATGCATTTATTTGGTCCGGAGCATTATATATTTCCATTTCTAGCTCATGCCTTAGGTACTTTAGTGGGAGCATTTGTGGCTGCTAAAATTGCAGCAACCAACAAAGTTAAATTTGCTTTAGCTATAGGAGCTTTCTTCTTTTTGGGAGGAGCCATAAATGCTTATATGTTGCCTGCACCAACTTGGTTTTTAATTTTAGATTTAGCAGGAGCTTATTTTCCTATGGCTTATTTGGGTAAAAAATTAGCTAAATAAATGAATTTCGAGGAGTTCATTCATTCCACAGTAAAAACGGGTAAACAAATTACCTTGCTTAAAAACGATTTTTTAAAGCTTGGCGGAACTACAGATACTAATATTTATTTTGTAGAAAGTGGAAGTCTCTGCGTTTTTGTTATGGACGAAGATGAAGAGCAAATTATTCGCTTTGGGTATAACAATGATTTAATTGTTTCCTTAGATTCTTTTCTAACAGAACAAGCTTCCGATTTTTATATACAGGCAATAAAAAAGTCGAAAGTTAGGGTAATTCCTAAACAGCAGTTTATAGATTTTGTTAATGAGAGTAGCGAGAACCAACAAATGTGGATTTCCATGCTTGAAGATTTGGTACTTCAGCAAATAGAAAGAGAAAAAGATATCCTTACCAATTCGCCCAAAGAGAGATATAACAGAGTGCTGAAGAGAAGTCCGCAATTGTTTCAGGAAATTCCCAATAAATACATTGCCAATTATTTAAGAATGACTCCCGAAACCTTATCCAGATTGAAAAAATCTTGATTTCAATCAATTTTTATGAAGTGAAAAGTGAACAATTTTGTCTAAAAAACAGAAGACAATGAAATCAGCAACATTACTACAGGAATTAGCAGCTAAAATTGAACAACACATCAATTATGTTAAATCAATACAACACCTACCTCAGGAAGTGCTTACCCGCAGAAAATCACCCGAGAGTTGGAATGTTTTAGAATGTTTAGAGCATTTAAACCGATATGGCGATTATTATATCCCTGAGATAGAAAAAGCCATAGCCACTTCCAACACAAGAAGTGAAGCGACTTTTAAAAGCGGTTGGTTGGGCAATTATTTTGCAAATAGCATGCTTCCTAAAGAAAAGTTAAACAAAATGAAAACCTTTAAGGATAAAAATCCTTTGCATAGCAATTTAGATAACTCAGTAATAAGCGTTTTTCTGGAACAACAAGCACAATTATTAGCATTGTTGGATAAAGCAAATACAGTGAGTTTAAACAAGGTAAAAGTAAAGGTGAGTATAGCTCAATGGCTAACAATTAAACTAGGAGATACTTTTCGTTTTGTTATTTTCCACAACGAGCGACATATAAAGCAGATGGAAAGATTAGTTCCTTAATCACAAGCCCCTCTCTTTCACACTTGCTCGCTCCGAAGTCCACTGGACTTTGTCCGCCCCGAAGGGGAGGAGTTGCCAACGCACGAAGCCCATCCATAACCGTCATTCCCGAAATTTTGGAGTGCAACGTAAAAATTATCGGTAATCTGGTTTAATTGAACACAGATAACGCTGATTTGGCATATAAACACTGATAAATTTCGCTCCATTGGAGCTTGGGGTTAACTAAGATTAACCAAATAACACTTAACAAATAACTTTTCTTGTTTAATGGGCTAATTTTTATATTTTTGTTTAATGTATAATTGGCGTAGTTTTTTAAACAAATAAATATGAAAAAAATAAATATACTACTAATTCTTTTGATAGTAATAGGTGCTAATATAAAAGCCCAAAATTTTAATAATATAATTAAAGAATTTATGGATACTTCTTGGCGAGCTGGTGGAAACCTAAAAAATCTCAATATTCAAGACAGTTATAAATATAACAAATGTATTGATTTGGGTGATTATGTTTATGTTGGAGAAAGAGATAGTCATGAATTGAAACAAGGAATTATTATAGAGATTGATGAAAAAGAGGCGTTTGCACAAAAACTTTTACCAAATACAGTTGAACAAAAGCTTTATACTTCTTCAAATATTTATGGTTCAAATGGGCATACTATTGTTGCTAGTGCTACAGTTAACTATAAAAGGAAGGTATATATAATTGAAAGAAGTAAAAAAGGATCTTGGGAGTTTAAACAATTTTTAAAAACTAATGAAAAAAAAATACCTAGTGAATTTGGTGGGGCGGTAGCGATAGAGGGAGATTGGATTATTGTTAGTTCTCAGAGTAATTCAACAGATGAAAATGGTGAGAAATTAAATTCAGCAGGAGCAGTATATATTTTTAAAAGAGTTGAAGACAAGTGGGAGCAGTACCAAAAAATTACAGCTAAAGAAAGAGTTAAGGGAGGAAACTTTGGGCTGACTGTAGATATAAAAAATGAAACTATTATTGTGGGATCTCGAATTCAAGGTGTTATTTATGTTTTTAAAATGGACGAAAATAAGAAATGGATACAGACTCAGGAATTAACTAAACCTATTAATGAAGGAGCATCTTATACTGGTATAATAAAGTTTATTAATAATGAAATAGTTATGTTAACTAATGGAACTTTTAAAAACTCAGGTGGTATTTATATTTTTAAAAAAATGGCTAATGATAAGTGGGGTGAGTCTCAATATATTCAACCAACTGATTTAGGTGATATTGATTGTTTTGGGGGAGTCCAAAAGTATCAGGTAAGACATATAAGTAGTGAGAAAATTCTTGTAACAGCGAATGATGATTTTATGTTTGTAGGTGTTCCTCAGCAGAATGGTGAAAAACAAAATTCAGGAGCAGTTTATGTGTTTAAGAAAAAAAGTGATGGAACATGGTATAAAATTAAAAAGATAAAGCATGAAAACCCTCAATTTAACCAGCATTTTGGTAAAGAATTGTTAGTAAAAAACAATCTTTTGTTTATAGGTTACAATCCTTATGGGGAAGCTTCAGCTATCAGAATTATTAAATTTAGAGAATAAAATATCCCACCAAACCTAGAATTCTCTACGCTTTACTTATTAACTAGCATTTTAATGCTTGAAAATAAACAACAAAGCCCACAAAATGTGGGCTTTGTTGTTTATTGTTGTTAAGCAATTACGCTTCTAAAATAATTTGGAACATCAGCGGAGCTACAATAGAAGCATCCGATTCAATTACAAATTTAGGTGTATCAATTTCTAGTTTGCCCCAAGTAATTTTTTCGTTAGGTACAGCTCCTGAGTAAGAACCATAACTTGTTGTAGAATCACTAATCTGACAGAAATAACTCCAACAAGGAATTCCGTCTAATTGTAAATCTTGGTGCAACATAGGCACTACACAAATAGGGAAATCTCCGGCAATACCGCCACCAATTTGGTAAAAACCAATTCCTTTGTCAACAGCATTTTCTTGGTACCATTTTGCTAAATACATCATGTATTCAATTCCTGATTTTACAATGCTTGGCTCAAACATACCTTCTAAGCAGTGAGCAGCAAACATGTTACCTGAGGTAGAATCTTCCCAACCTGGAACAATAATAGGTAAGTTTTTTTCAGCAGCAGCTATCAACCAAGAGTTTTTAGGGTCAATATCATGATATTGCTCTAAAGAACCATTTCTAATTAATTGGTAAATGTATTCGTGTGGAAAATATCTTTTGCCTTCATTTTTAGCTTTTGTCCAAACTTCAATCAATTGTTTTTCAATTCTACGCATGGCTTCCTCTTCAGGAATACACGTATCGGTAACTCTGTTGAAATGTTGGTCTAGTAAATCCTGCTCATCTTGTGGAGATAAATCTCTGTAATGAGGAACTCTTTTGTAAAAAGTATGAGCTACTAAATTAAAAATGTCTTCCTCTAAGTTAGCTCCCGTACAAGTAATAATTTGTACTTTGTCTTGTCTAATCATTTCAGCCAAAGAAATACCCAACTCGGCAGTACTCATTGCTCCGGCAAGGGTAATCATCATTTTGTGTCCGCTTTCTAAATGCTTAATGTAAGCTTTAGAAGCATCTACCAAGGTAGCAGCATTAAAATGTTTGTAATGTCTTTCTGCAAATTCTGTAATAGTCATGTATGTTAGTTTATGAGTTTATGGTTGATGAGGTTATTGGTTGCTTTTCGGTTCACGGTATTTCGGTTGACAGTTTAAACTTCAAACCTCCAACTTTGAACCTGAAACCTGTTAGTTAGTCATTATACCCTAAAATATCCAACATTACTTCAGCATTTTGTTCATCTTTAAAAAGATAATCTTCGTACTGACCGTTTTCATTTCGTTTAATTACAATGTGTTTTGGCGAAGGAATAAGGCAATGCTTAATTCCACCGTAACCACTAATAGAATCTTGATAAGCTCCTGTATGGAAAAACCCGATGTAAAGCGGTTCTTTATCTTTATCATCAATTTTAGGTAAATAAATCTCTTGGTTTAAATCTTCCGAATTGTAGTAATCAGAGTGGTCGCAACTGATACCGCCAATATTTACTTTGGTGTATTCTTTATCCCATTTATTAATAGGAAGTAAAATAAATTTTTCGTGCATACTCCAACTATCAGGAATGGTAGTCATTAAACTATTGTTGATGATGTACCAAAGCTCCGCATCATTTTGTTGTTTGTAATCCAATACTTCAAAAACGATGGCACCACTTTCGCCAACGGTATATTTTCCGAATTCGGTATAAATATCTGGATCATCAATACCTTCAGAGCTACAAACATCTTTAATATTAGCTACAATTTGGTTAATGATAAATTTATAATCGTATTCAAAACCTAAATTGTTTCTAATAGGTAACCCTCCACCAATATTAATAGCATTAAGCGTGTCGCAATTCTTTTTTAGGTTGGCGTAAAGTTTCATCGCATTAATAAAAGTACTCCAATAATACATGGTGTCTTTTATGCCGGTATCCACAAAAAAGTGCAACATTTCTAGCGTTACATTTTTTCTAGGTTTAATATCATTGTTGTAGTAATCTATAATTTCAGAAGCTCTAATTCCCATACGAGAAGTATAGTAGGTAGATTGAGACTCTTCATCAATAGCCATTCTAATACCAATACGAATAGGCGTTTTAATAATTTTTTGAAGCTTTTCTAATTCTTTTTTACTATCTAAAATAATAAAACTGTTAGTAAAACCTTCTTTTTGCAGTAAAGCAATTTTCTGAATGTAACTATCTGTTTTGTACCCGTTATGAATAATCTTTTTGTCTTTATTGATTAATCCTTTTTTGTAAAGATTAAGGATAATATCAATATCATAACTCGAAGAAGTTTCTAAATTAATTCCGTGTCTTAGCGTTTCTTCTATTACAAAGTTAAAATGACTACTTTTTGTACAATAACAATAGTTGTACGTTCCCTTATAATTATTTTGTTTAATAGCCTTGCTAAAAAGGTTTTTTGCTTTTTTAATTTGATCTCCAATCTTTGGTAAAAAAGAAATCTTAAAAGGAGTTTGATACTTGTCAATCAAATACTTAATTGAGGTATCGTTAAAAAATAAATTACCATCCTCAATATTAAATCCCTCTTGAGGGAAATAGTAAGATTGGTCAATTAAATCAAAATAAGTAATCTTCATTTTTTATAACTTTTTATTGCGAAATTAACGGTTAAAAAAGTTTATGAAGTTATTTTTTTATAAAAATTATGTAATAAATGTAAAATAACTTTCTCTGTACTTATTTTTACAGTATTGATATTAAAAATTAAGATGATGAAAAAGATAATCAACACACCAAAAGCTCCTGCACCAATAGGTCCTTATAATCAGGCAGTTTTGTTAAATAATATGCTTTATACCTCTGGACAAATTGCTATAAACCCAGCAACCAACGAGTTAGTTTTAAGCAATATTAAAGAAGAAACTAAAATGGTGATGGAAAATTTAAAAGCAGTGTTGGCTGCTGCCGAAATGGGTTTTGAAAATGTGATAAAAACAAGCATATTCATTTCAAATATGGATAATTTTGCACAAATTAATGAAGTATATGGAAGTTACTTTACTTCAGATTTTCCGGCAAGAGAAACCGTAGAGGTAGCTTGTTTGCCTAAAAATGTGAATGTAGAGATTTCTGTTATCGCTGCTAAATAAAAGCTATTAATGATAGAAAACGAAGAGGTAATTGAAGTAATTGGAGCAAGGGTACATAACCTTAAAGATGTTTCTATAAAAATTCCCAGAAACCAATTAGTGGTAATGACAGGAGTAAGTGGGAGTGGCAAATCTTCTTTAGCTTTCGATACCATTTATGCTGAAGGACAACGTAGGTACTTAGAGACTTTCTCAGCTTATGCGCGTCAGTTTTTAGGCACAATGGAGCGTCCGGATGTGGATAAAATTAACGGACTAAGTCCGGTTATTGCCATTGAGCAAAAAACCATTAGCAAAAACCCTCGTTCTACCGTAGGAACTATTACCGAAATTTATGATTTTTTTAGGTTGCTCTACGCTAGAGTAGCCAATGCTTATTCTTACAATACGGGCGAATTGATGGTGAAATTTACCACCAACCAAATTGTAGATTTAATTGTAGAGCAATATCAAGGAAAGAAAATTTTGTTGCTGGCACCTATTATTAAAGGTAGAAAAGGACATTATAAAGAGTTGTTTGCTCAATTTATGAAGCAAGGGTTTTTAAAAGTCCGTATTGATGGCGAGCTAATGGAAATGCATCCTAAAATGCAACTCGATAGGTATAAAATTCATGATATTGAATTAGTGGTAGATCAGCTTAAAGTTAAAAATGAAGACTACCAACGCATACTTGCTTCTGTAGAAACTACTTTGAAGTTGGGTGATGATAGCTTAATGGTTTATGAATTTCAGGTGGAAGAAGACAAAAAGAACACTCCAAAATTCAGGTTGTTGAGCAAGAAGTTAATGTGTCCGACAACAGGAATTTCGTACAACGAACCTGAACCAAATTTGTTTTCTTTCAACTCACCTTATGGAGCATGTAAAAAATGTAGCGGTTTAGGTCAGGTTTCCGAAATTGATATTAAAAAAGTGATACCTAACCCCAAACTGAGTATTAAAAAAGGTGGTATTGCTCCTTTGGGAGATTACAAAAATAATTGGGCTTTTAAACAGATTGAAGGCATAGCTGCTCATTTTGGATTTACCGTAAACACACCTCTTAGTGAAATTGAAGAAGAAGCGTTAGATTGTTTACTCTACGGTTCTTCAGAACCTATCAATATGACGCATGAGGTGGATGGTCAGACAAAAAATTACCAATTAGATTTTGAAGGCGTAATTAATATTGTCTTGCGACAGTTAGAAGAAAAATCTTCACCATCATTAACCAGGTGGGCAAGTAGCTTTATGAATAAAATTAATTGTCCGGATTGTGGTGGTAGCAGACTGAAAAAAGAAGCTTTGTATTTTAAAATTGAGGATAAAAATATTGGTGAAATTGCCACTAAAGATTTAAGTGAGTTAGGAAAATGGACTGCCAAAATTGATAAAAACCGTAAACAGCTTTTTGGCGAAAAGCACGAAATAGCAGAGGAAATATTAAAAGAAATAAACAAACGACTTCAATTTTTATTGGATGTAGGATTAGATTATTTAACCCTAAATAGACCTGCTGCAACATTATCAGGAGGAGAAGCTCAACGAATTAGGTTGGCTACACAAATTGGTTCTCAATTGGTAAATGTGTTGTATATTTTAGATGAGCCAAGTATAGGCTTACACCAAAGAGATAATCAGCGATTGATAAATTCACTTAAAGAATTGAGAGATGTTGGCAATTCTATTATTGTTGTGGAACATGATAAAGACATTATGTTGGCTTCAGATTATATTATAGATATTGGACCAAAAGCAGGTAAACATGGAGGATATGTAGTTGCAGCAGCTACACCAAAAGAATTTTTAAAACTTTCTACCAACACAGCAGCATTTTTAAATCATCAAATAAATATTGATGTCCCCAAAAAACGAAGAAAAGGAAATGGTAATTTTATTGAACTTAGAGGAGCATCGGGCAATAACTTAAAAAATGTAAACTTAAAACTTCCGTTGGGAGTGTTTGTTTGTGTTACAGGAGTTTCAGGCAGTGGAAAATCTACGTTGATCAACGAAACATTGTATCCAATTATAAATCAACATATTTATAAAGCTGTAAAAAAACCGTTGCCTTATAAAACAATAAAAGGCTTGGAACACATTGATAAGATTATAGATGTTAGTCAGACTCCAATAGGGAGAACTCCACGCTCAAACCCAGCAACTTATTCAAATGTTTTTGGAGATATACGTTTATTATTTACCAATTTGCCAGAAGCTAAAATTAGAGGTTACAAACCGGGAAGATTTTCTTTTAATGTAAAAGGCGGAAGATGTGAAAGTTGTCAAGGAGCAGGAGTAAAAACCATTGAAATGAATTTTTTACCCGATGTTTATGTAATGTGTGATGAGTGTAATGGTAAAAGATACAACAGAGAAACGTTAGAAGTAAGGTACAAAGGAAAATCTATTAGTGATGTGTTGAACATGAGTATTGAACAAGCGGTAGTTTTTTTTGAAAATCATCCTAATATTTTACAAAAAATAAAAACGTTAAATGATGTTGGTTTAGGTTATATAAATTTAGGACAACCATCAACAACACTTTCTGGTGGAGAAGCACAACGAGTAAAATTAGCTGCTGAATTAGCTAAACGACAAACAGGTAAAACGCTGTATATTTTAGATGAACCATCTACTGGTTTGCATTTTGAAGATATTAAAGTATTGTTGGACGTTCTAAATAAATTAGTTGATATAGGTAATACGGTGTTGGTGGTAGAACATAATATGGACATTATTAAAGTAGCAGATTATATTGTAGATGTTGGTCCGGAAGGCGGACAAGAAGGAGGGAAGATTGTTGCCGAAGGAACACCAGAAGAATTGGTAAAAAATAAAAAGAGCTATACTGCTAGTTTTTTAAAAGAAGAGTTGAAGTAGCCGGAAAATTTATTCAAAATGGAATCTATAGAGTTACCTTTAAACAGTTTCATTAACTAAAAGATAAAAAAACATAAATTTGCCGACTTACCAAATAAAAAAAACATTCATGGGAAATAAAGATTACAACGAAGAACACAATAAAATACATCACGATAAAGATTGGAACGAAATAAAAGCCAACGATTCTTGGGCAATTTTTAAAATGATGTCGGAATTGGTAAATGGTTTTGAAACATTAGCAAAAATAGGTCCTTGCGTTAGTATATTTGGTTCAGCACGTACAACTCCCGATAATAAGTATTACAAAATAGCGGAAGAAATTGCCGCTAAATTAGCCAAGAATGGCTATGGAGTAATAACAGGAGGTGGTCCCGGAATTATGGAAGCGGGTAATAAGGGAGCGTTTAACGTTGAAGGAAAATCGGTAGGATTAAATATAGACTTACCTTTTGAGCAGAAACACAATGATTATATAGATCTTGATAAATTAATGACTTTTGATTACTTTTTTGTAAGAAAAGTGATGTTTGTAAAATACTCTCAAGGATTTATAGTTTTACCCGGTGGTTTTGGAACATTAGATGAACTTTTTGAGGCAATTACATTAATACAAACAAAAAAAATAGGAAGATTTCCCATTGTTTTATTAGGTAAAGATTATTGGCAAGGTCTATTTGAGTGGATAAAAACAGCTGTTTTATCTGAAAATAATATTAGCCAGGAAGACTTAGAACTTATTAACATATGCGATACTGCTGATGAAGCGGTTAAGTGTATTGTTGATTTCTATAACGATTATTTGCTTCGTCCCAACTTCTAATTTATTAACATTTATAAGTTGAAAAAACAAAGATTTTCCTAAGAATTCTTTTAAAGAATAAGCTATGTTTGTTTTGTCTAAAGTTATACTTTTTGTTAATAACTCTAGAAAAAAATTAGGAATATCAATTTTTTGTTATATTTTTATTGCCTGAATCGCAATAAATTATAAGTTATGATTAGAAAAATTACATTTTTTGCAGCATTAATTTCATGTGTAATCTCACAGAAAGCCTTTACTCAGAGTGAATCAAAGGGTGATGGATTAAAATATATTCCTTCTATTGGAGCTAATTTTGGAACACTTTCTTACATGGGGAATTTACAAGGATCTAAAGGTTCTTCTGTTTTTACTTATTGGAGACCTGTTTATGGAGTTTATTTAGAAAAGAAAATAGGAAGTTTTGTAGGTGTTACTGTCAATGGAATGTTTGGAACGGTTTCTAAAAGCCAGTTAGATGATAATGTATTTCATAATTTTGAAACTAAAGTTACTAACTTTGATTTAAACTTATTATTAGATTTTGATAATGGAAAAATTGTGAATGAAAACTCAGTTTTTTCACCATTTATTTCTGTGGGTTTTGGATATTTAATGTTTGACCCTAAGGGAGATTTGTTTGATGCGAATGGTAATTTTTATCATCATTGGAGTGATGGAACATTAAGAGATATTGCGGAGAATGTGCCAGGCTCAGACACTTCTTCAATGCTTTTAACAAGAGATCATAAATACGAATCTACATTAAAGGATTCTACTAATAATTATCCTAAAACAGCATTTACAATTCCATTGAGATTCGGATTGAAATTTAAACTTTCTCCACATTTACATGCTAGAGCTACAGTTGCTTATATTTTAACAACAACGGAATATTTAGATAATTTAAGTGGAGGAGGAAGTGATAAAATGTTTCAAACATCTTTTGGGTTACAGTATAATTTTGCAGGAGCTTCAGCTGCTGACGATAAATATAAAGATTTCGACTTTTCTAAATTAGATAAAGAAGATAGTGATGGAGATGGAGTGGTTGATTTAAATGATAAATGTCCCGGAACAAAATCGGGAATTACAGTAGATGCTACCGGATGTGCTCTAGATAGCGATAAAGATGGAGTAGCCGATCATTTAGATAAAGAACCAAATACCCCGGCAGGAACATTGGTAAACAAAGATGGAGTTACGTTAACTGATGCTATGATTGCAGAAGAACACGCTATGAAAGATTCTGTAATTACCGAATATAAAACGTTTAAAGCAGAAGATCTGTCTGATGAAGAAATGAAAGAAATACAAGCTTTATATGAACAAAATAAAGGAGGGAAAATTGGTCAAACCAATATGCCGGCTAAATTTGTTCCTTTAGATTCAGATAAAGACAATTATTTATCTGCAAAAGAAATTACAAATGCAATCGACCAGTTTTTTGAAGGAGAGAATGATCTT